>Ga0179591_1365448_pt1 | contig 11676 bp, 12 predicted proteins | sample CZOMad2_1_08_16f_FD_182891 | JGI IMG/M metagenome (GOLD analysis project Ga0179591, IMG submission 182891) | Vadose zone soil fungal communities from Angelo Coast Range Reserve, California, USA - CZOMad2_1_08_16fungal (PacBio error correction) | ecosystem: Environmental > Terrestrial > Soil >...
ACCCCGTCTGGGAAAAATATACGAGCGGACCGAAAATACGCTGGAAGGGAAAGAAGGGAGGAAAATTAGCGGGTACCTCTCGAGGAAGAGGCGGGGTCCTGTCAGTAAGACTTTATCTAGAACCTGAGGGGGGCTACGCCAGCTCTTCAATAGATGCAGTGGACTGCAGAAATTAGTCTCCGGTTTAGAACCCCATACCAGAAGGGGAACAAGGTGCTTGACATGGGGGGTGATCAGACTGTCTGACTGCCGTAAGGCAGAAGTCAGAAATTTTGGGAAGAAGAGGACGCAGAACCGTCAAAACCAAAAATGTGTTAAAGGAAGTGAAAAAAAAAACATATTCAGGAGCGAGGGCGAGGAGGTCCCCAGCGCAAAGACGGCTACCAGCTGGCAAAACAGAATTCTTCCTTTCAAGGGGAAGGACCGTTCCTTCCGTTTCTAGCAAGCAGATTTTAATCGTACTTGTTTGCTTAGGAAGGGAAAGCAGAAGACGCCTTATGTCTCTTCATGAAGAAATATCGGCGTCATTCGCGGGGATGGGGATCCATTTCTGACGGAACCAGGGCGTTTCAGTACGCCGGAAGGGGTCCCAAAGGACTTCTCCAACTTGGAGGGGAAAGCGGCGAAAAAAAAGGGACCGACACCCCATGGTTCCAGGGAGACGGTATCTTCGACCACCTCAGATGCCCTCGTGGACGTTTAAGCAGAGTAAGGGCTCTTCAATTAGGTTGGGAGGGAAGAAAGTAGAAGGAGGGAAAAGGGTTTTTAGGAAGGTAGTAGAGGAGCCACTTCACAAACAACGAGCGGGATATTTCACCAATCCGTCGAGTGAAAAGGGGAAGAAATTACATCCCGGGGGGGTGGATACGCTCGGGACGGGACTATCGAAGTCAATCAAAAAGAAAACTTCGAAGCAGAACCGGGGGGGTAGGAGGATGGGAAAAGGGCGCCTACCCATCGTATTCTTCAAATCTATCCCACAGGAGGAAAGCCGGCGATTAGGCAGCCTCTAAGAAAAGAACAGGAGATGATTTTTGTCATGCGAGGAACACAATACAAGGACCCCAGAGCCAGAATAAGGTGTTTCTTGGAATGGATGAGAAAAAAGGAAAGAAGCTTTATCGGAAAAAGAACCGGTCGGGGAGCAGGAAGAGGGGGTGATAGGGCTCTGCCGAGAGCTTGCATGACACTCGTTGAAGAAGAGGGGGTCTATTACATTGGCTTCATCATATCTGACGGATTCAGGATATGAACTTTTGAGGGACTAGGAAGCCATCCCCAGAGGCACAAGAAACCAATTGGACTAGCAAATTAAGTCGAGGGTGGAAAGAGTTACCTTCTCTTTAATGACAATGGGTGTACCCGGCACCGAATGACAAGGGACTTCTACGGAAAAACGTCTTCTACGAGAGATCTTCGAACAGGGGAAATAGGGTGATGAAAACCCCGTAGATCTGACACCGTGAACGTAATAAAGGTGTAAGTAGTGCCCATCACTTTTCCAGTGGGCCCCTTCCAATATTGGTATTGAAGAAAGGCAGGAAATTTGGCTGTAACTAGGTCGCTTATGTCCTTTTCCGACTAGAACATCAACCGCGGGTTGTCCCGGATGAGGTAGACCATTAAGGGAAATGAATCGTCCCATTTGACTGCTTTTGAGCAGTTCAAATGAGGAAATAGGTCAACCAGGGGGTAAAAAAAACGAGTTTGAAGTGACCGACGGGACAAGTCTGGCCATCCGCCAGGAGGGAAAACACGTCGAGCCAGAGAGGTAAAGGTTAAACGAGATGAGATCAAAAAAGAAAGAAAGAGACCGGGTTCAGGTTCAAGTAGTTAGGTCGGCGTGGGGAAGGCGGCAGGCTTCTTCGAAAGACGCACCAGAGAAGGACAAGGGGATGAACGGTGAACTTGAAGAGAGACTTGCTACATATGAAAGGGAGTTAAGGGAATATCCGTTGAACAGTGGAGAAGGGTTTTGGGCGGAGAGCTCCTTCTCTTCACACACCCATCTCTGGGCCTGTGTTAAGAGGAAAGTCTCTCAAGAGATCTTCCCGGGCAATCGTGGGGGGGGAAGAGAGCCAACTAGGCTCTAAGGAGGGCAGGAAAAGAGATGAGTCTTATTCATTTTGAGCAGAAGAGCGACCTCAATCAGGAAATATAGATATCGGAACCAGGACGCAAACCGACTACTCCTCAAGGGGAAATCGGGAATCCATAATGGACTCCTGTCCCTTGGGATCCTAGATGGGGAAACCTCATCCAGGCAAAACCAAAAATATATTAGGAGGGGGGGGTTAGCAACATTAGGCACGGGAGAAAGACGGGTTCACTGAGACTGTGCATTCACGGAGTAGGGCGATCTCAATTGACGAAAAGGAAAGAGAGGGGACGTCAAGTACGTCGTATATCCCCTTCCTTCATTTGCGGGAATTACCTAACAAATCTCGAAGTAAAAATGAAAATAATCGCCAAAAACGGAAAACCACTCAATCGAAAAGGGGATTACTGATTCGGAAAAATTTTAAGGGAATATCGGTCTTACGGCTAGAGTGAGGTCAATAAATGGGAAGAAGACGGCCAGAGAAATAAAGTCTCAAGCAGACTAAGACAGCCCCATTGTGAATCCTAACAGATAAAACTGACTTTACTATCAGGCCGGAGCAGGAGAACCATCTTTCCAAAAGGCTGGATGACTGGTCGCACGGGAACCTGCATGTGGCAAGGGTAGAAAAAGGTTCTATAAGTGTCTTCAACAAAAGGAACTTGTGGGGCGACCGGGCAGTATTTGCATCGGGCAGCAGCCGGAGAGACGTCAAAAAATGGTGGGGATGGCTAAGGGGGTAACGTAATATTTCACTGGTGGTGCGACGAGCCGTCTTAGCCCAGGGGCGCCGCCAGGGGGGGGACTGAAAAACGTTTCTTAAAAGACTGTTCTTACGACCTAAAGAAGCTAACCCTTCTCCGGATGAAATGATAGTTATGATAGGGGCCTAGTATTATTAGGTACCGAAAAGTAGAAGAATCTCCATGAAGGTCCGCTCATCTGATGTGAGAAGAGGCATTCCGGAAGAAAAAGAGCTGTGCCCTCATCTTCGGCCGAGCAAAGCAGCCAATTTCATCTAATTTCCGGGTAAAAGAAAAGTGGACTGGGAGAGAAACTCCGGGCCGGAATAAGAAAGGTGTAAGGTCTTCCTGCTTATAGAAGTTACTGGATTCAGGGTAAGGTAAACAAATCCCTCTAAAGTGTTTCAGAAAAAGGAGAATAGCAGGCCGTAAGCTCATGTTTAGGTGAACCTGGAGCCGGGAGGGGGGACTACGAAGGGGGGAAGACCGGAGTGCGCACGAGAGACGTACCTTTTATTCAGAGGTCCTTCCGCTAGTACTGGTAGGCTCATGGACCAATAGATAAAGGGCGGCTGAAGTAAATGGGGTATAAAGAGCAGACTTGAAAAAAAATTAAAAGATAAGGGCAGGAGGCTTCTACGACTACAGCAACACAGGAAGAGGGCCGGCGAGCCCTGAAGGACCTCTTCCACCTCCTCACCTAATGGACAACGGGGGTTCACTAAGAAGTCAGAGATTGATCGCTTATGTTGGAATGGACCGAAAAGTAACATGTGGAAGGCGGGCAGAGGATAGTACGAGGTTCGGCCAAAGGCTCAGGGAGAAGAGAAGGTGCTTACCCCTTCATATGGTGCGGACAAAGAAAATGGAAGATCGCCGGTGCTACTTTAAGAAGGGAGAATTGACGACAGAAGAGGTCGATGATCCCAGGAAAGATCGGAGAACAGCACGCAAATAAGCGGAATGTCCTCCCCTGGTGAGGGGGGAACCACGAAACCTTAAGTAACTTGAGACAAGGAGAGGGGGATATATCCCACTTCCTGGGGCGGGTACGACTTCTTAACGAAGGCTAAAAGAAAGGCCTGGAAGGACTTCGACCTCGACTTCGTCTTTCTGATCAGAGAGAGGAAGGAGGGGGGTTCGCGTATGTAGATATTCTGAAACACATGACTACCGATGGGGTAGATCAGATGCGGGGAGGAAGGCACATGGCAGGTTCAGATTGGGCGGGGGATTAGGTGGCCACCGTCGCAAAAAAGAGGGATGTATCCAGGAGGAAACAGGTCCGCACACCATCGTAGCGAGGAGATAAAAGCCAGGAAAGAAAGATTACGAAGACTAGGTACTAGATTCTACAGAGAGAAGGGGAGAGTCTTCCTTAGCTATGAAGGAAGTGAAGAATCCCTAAAGTCCGACCGGGAGCTCAAAAAAACAGGTGCTGAGGAAAATGAAGAGTGGACAGTAAAGGAGGAGTAGGAGGAAAGAGACGACCGGAGAACATACTGCTGAAATAGAGGTCAATTGTAGAAATCGTCGTCGAGCGACGGAGGGTCTGCCAGGAAGGAGGTGAGCTCCGATGATGGGGTTGCCGTGACACAGAGGGACAGACCTAAGGGAGGGGGAAACAGCCTATTTCTAGGGTTACCATAAAGGAAAAAAACGAAAATTTCAAACATTGGCTAAAAGGGATAGAGGGGGAGCGAAGAAAAAACCGTCGGGAGCGGTGGAGGCACTAAGGGAAAAAAACCCGCTGGGAAAAATTAGGAGCAACAGAGCGGTCTCTGGGGAGGGGGAAAGGACCATAAAATAATTCCTGCGGGAAGAAAAGGGGGGGGGGGGGAGAATAGAAAAACCACGAACTACGTTCTTCAGCACCTCTAAGGTAAAACTTTCCTTTTATGCAAAAACTTTGGAAGAGTGGTGATGCCGGAGGGGAGAACTTTTTCCACCATCAACTGCACGGGTGTTGAGGGGAGGAGAAGACCACCACGAAGGTCTCTTCAAACGAACTATGGAGAAGAGACCGGCTTGTTCAGGATAGTCAACGGGGAGGATCGAGGTTGAATTGAGCCGAAAACAGGCAAGGTCGCATCGTCGAGAAGAGCGAAGGCAGCCCTTTCAATTTGTGAAACATGTTCGGGAGGAGGGAGGTTCGTAACATAATCTGATGAATGATGACAGTCTATACTTTCAAGATCGGGGAACGTGGTAGCGGGGCTTAGGGGGGGGGCGGCGAACGATCGAAGAATGAAAGGTTTTTTAGTGTAGGACAAAAGAAGAACCGCGCGAGCTTGAAGGGAAGCAAGGCGAGGGGAGCTGAAGGAGCCGGTCGGGGAAAGAGCCTTCTTGAAGAAAAGAGAGCGGCTCGTCATGACTATATAAAGTTGAAAACCAAAAGAGGAATGGTAAAGCGAATGGAAAAAAAGGGGGGAAGAAAACATCTGGGCTATCATAACTCTTTAGGAAAAAACTGGAAGCCAGAACCCTCAATTAACGGTAAGGGCGATGAGAGCTCTTCATCCAAGACGAGGAAGGATTTTTGGGTTCATGGGAGAGACCTAGAACAGGGGGGGGGGGAAATGACCTTCCGCTTGAAGAGAAAGAAAAAACAAAACTGTTTTATGGGTGGGGGGAAACGGGAACCGGTGGGATATATGAAAAAAACCCGTGGCACGGAAGAAAGGATTACCGTGGGTCTGGAAATAGGGAGTCCAATCTTTTCCGCGAGGACTACTGATGTTGGCAATGAGGAAAACATCATGAGGAGGTCTTCATTTAAATTGGGTTTGTCCTCGACGACCTGAAAGAGACGTATCCAGACTGAAGGGTTGTTAGACAAAGGAAAAGGGTCTCTTTTATGTAAGAGGAGGGTTTCCACAAAGGAGGCGGAACCTTCTTGCGCAGTCGGGGGGAAGAGGCGGATTCGGCAAATGATCAAACAGAAAAGAGATAAGGAATTGAGGGAACAATTTCGTCTGGGAAAAAGACGATCGCTGACTAAAAAGCACGGTGGAAGGCTTCCTTTCCCAAACAAAATGAAGAAAGGAGAGAACATTGTGGGGGAGATTGGACTTCTTGGGAAAGAAGTAGAGCATCAGCAAGCTTTTGTGGAAAGAATGGGGAGATAACGGAAAGGAGGGGATCTGACTTTCGGGTGAGAGGAGGAATAGTCACCATATCTCGTGGAGGTAAGAAAAAAGAGGAAGAATAGGCTCGAGATACAAAAGGGGGAGGGAAGGAATGGGAGGGACAAAAGGAGGGACTGATTCATCTTAAACGTCTGTCAAACGACAGCTCCGCTCCCCTGGGATCTCGGGAGGAAGGAATGTCTTGATTATCTAGAGGGCGAGTCTATCAATCTTGCAGGGGGGGTGTAAACGAACCCGATGACGAAACTGGGGGAGGTTCCAACGTCCGGGAAGATCTTACCCTTTTCGGCATTGGATGACAGATTGAAGGGGGGGCGTGATTAAACCGAATCATTTTGTGGAAAGAGTCGCGATGACGAAACGACCAAACAGAGAAGCTGGTCCTGTATAAACTGGGCTGCCATCGCAAGCGCAAGCCGACCTCTAAGAGCGAATATTAAAGGCTTTATGCTTGAGCTGGACAAACAGAGACAAAACTTATAAATAAGAAGGGATTAAAAAGGGAGGAAAAGAAAAATCAGATCAAAATTACGCGACTAGTGAGCAGAGGGGGGGGGGGATTCCCTTTATCTGGGCTCTCGGAAGAAGGAAAGAAGTTATTCGGGGGGGCCTGAAAGTCTCCTGAGGAGGAAAGAAGTCAAACCATGAGAAAGGTAACAACGGACTATTTAGAAGAGAAGAGGAATGTGACTACAAGGGAGAAGGATGAGGAAAAAGGGACAGGAACGTGTGCTGGGGGGGGTGTGGGGGGGGTGTTGTTCGGGATTACCTCCAGATGAAAGGAAGCAGCCGCGAAGCTCCAAAACAGGGGAACTGACCTCTAAGAGAAGGGCTTGGCGGAGAAAGGAGGGAATCGAATACGTTAACGGCGGCGGCTCTACGGGGGAAATCAGGGCGACGCCGCACAGAAGGAATCAGGTAGTGTAAATAGAACAGACGAAATGCCCATGTGGAAGATCAGAAGCGACTCAACGTCAAGAACTGGACTAGTCATACGGCGCAAATAAGAGAAAATCCGGAAAAAGAGGGTGCAAGCTCTTGCTACCCTCAGAGTGAAGAGCCACCTTTTCCGTATGCACGGGGAAGGAACTTGGAAAAAAGGGGAACTGTCACCGTATGTCAGCAGAAGCGCTATCTTTCAGTGGAGACGAGACAAAGCCTACTGATGAAAAAACAAATTCGGGGGCAGACCGAGCAGAGTCGAAAGAACGCTTCAAACCCTGGAAGAAGAGGGCTTTAAACCGAAGAGGGGGCGGAAAAGAGAGAGCATCCGTATAACCTCGACTGAATGATATGCGATGGGAGTTTCCTATTGTTCTATTCCTCAGTAGATTCTCCAAAAAATGGCATCGATAGGATGGGGACAAACAGGGGAAAAGAGGAGGTCCCTAGGGGTCCCTTCACTTCAAAACTAAACCAACTCAATTTAATGGTGAATCTACAGGCGGAACGGAATATTAAAAGCAAGGGGGTAGGGGGACCACCCTCGCATAAAAGTGTTTCCCTGAAGAAGCCTCTTTCCTAGTGTAGTCAGGGGGACAAAAAAAATCCCTAAGCTGTGGTGGTACGAAGAGCTGGCCTGTTCCATTTTTCTGGAACGCTGGTAGAATGGGTTGGATTGAATACCTCCACTTGAAGGAGGAGGCGAACTTCTTCACTAAACCGGGGAATGGGGCAAGGGGTATCTCGATGATGGAGGGGGGAGGGGCTATGGTCCTCACTCAAGATCTTCCCAAAAACGGCGGGTCGTCGATAGATCCACATGGATAGAAGAAGGTGAAGGTATATTCTACCAAGAAAAAGAGACAAAAATGTAAGTGTCGAGGATGACGGCCCGGGGACAATGCCATCCTAAATGAAACGCTAAACAGAAGCAGGGGGCAATCTCGAGGGGAAGCTGAGCAGGAGGGGGCGAAGCCAGATAAGAGGACTAATGGAAAGGCGGCTCAGCGAGGACGAGGGGACGGGACTCGCAAAATCTTTGTTGAGGAAACTGAAGATGTCTAGAGATCTCCTGGAAGGAAAGGTAATGGAAAAAAAAATCCCGGCTAAGGAAGACCCGAATGTTCGTAAAAAGAAAGGAGGGAGGCTCTTAGAGAATCAGAACACGAAGTAGAGAACAAGTCTATTTGGGACGGCAAGCACCACTAAAAGGGAAAGAGATCTAACTGATCGGGGAAAAGGAGAAATTCTTGTAAATGAAGTGTAAGTGCTTCTATTGCGCCAACAATAAGGGAGAAGGGTATAAGGAGCCGTCGACCAGATAGGGAGATCCTAATATAGCTGGGGGGAACCTTTCTTTCATCGCTAAAGGAAGATGAAAGAAAAAAGGAGTGTCTAATTCGGCGACTGAATGGTAAACCATGCGAGCAACCTGAAGGGGAATGTCGTGGTTGGGTATCGGTGGGCCATTCTACTGGGGCCTGGCATTACAACGCATTATTCTGTATGGAACAGAAAAGGCTTGTTCACTCACAAGCAGTGGAGAGGAGCTAAAAAAGAAGAATGGCACATCCTCGATTCCGAGAGCACGAAAAGAGCGCGAAAAGGCGAAAGATGGTCCTTCCTTAATATAGGATGTCAGGTTCCGTTAAGTCGAACCTAAACTTACTTCCTCCTGGTCGTGCATCGAAAAAAAAAAGGGGGGAAGGGGGGGAGTATTAAAATATATATGAAAAAAAGGACCCGGAGGCCGCTCGGAAGGAAAGGAAGACTTTCAGGAAGGAAGAGGTCGCAAACAATAAAAACATATTTAGACAATCGGCGGCTAGAATAGGCCTTCCAGTACTGAGTTTAGACCTAGAGACTTATTGGTCCTGTGTGGACCTCTGGAAAAAGAAACTGAAGGGGAAGAAAGCCAGGCTAACGGGAGTACAACAACACTACCATCCACAGAAAAGGAATAGGCAATGGTAACATGTAAGGCTCCGAAGTCTCCAGGAGGGGGGGACGGAATAGTGTTTAGCTCCTCGAAAAAAGGGTCCCACCGAAACCCTGGGGACAGAGGAAGAGCTCATTATCGCGAAAGCTGATGTCTAAGAATCCTTAGAACGGAAGGAAGGCGGGGGATGCGCATCGAGAACTCAGACCTCCAAGTGATCCATAAGAAGAGTATACACTTTCCACCAAAAAAGGAAGGTGTAAAGGGCCGTTCCATGGGGGTTCTTTGTGAAAGGGAACAAGGAAAAGGGTGTCCATCGACGGTCAGGGGTGTTGAGGAAATGGAGAAGAAGAAACTTGACCTCAAGGACAGGGAGAGACCGGCTTTTCAGAAATGTCGGAAAACTTCAACGAAGGAGTTCAGAAGGGAAACCAGAAGGGTAAACATCGTCTGCGATCACCATCTTGATCGCTGGGGCGGAAGGGGGCAAGGAAAGGGGGGAAAAAGAAGGAAGTGCCGTAGCGGTCGCGGCTTTCGACAACCTATTCCCGAAAGAAGTGAACCCACTCTGTCAAACGGTAATCTTCAGTGGGTGAGGGAGGGATTGACCCTTCCGGGAAAGCAGACGACATGAAAGGGGGTGGAAAAACACTGACTAAACGAGGTAAGGCCTAAATCTTTCGCGTAGGTGGAAAGGAAAAGGGAATCAGTGTAAAATGGCTCTCAACGAGGGGGCTGGACGACTAATATAGTCAGACCCGAAGGGATAAGGCGACTAGGGGCCTCGCTAAAAAGGCGAGCGCCTCCCTGGAACCGCATTCTAAAATCGAAGCCCAGGACCCATACCCCTTACCATTGCCGAGATTAGTCTGAGAGGAAAAAAGACACTAAAATTTAGGGGGTGTTGGAATCTTACTTTACCCTTTAGAACCAGACTCCCGGACCGGTCGAGGAAGAACGTTTTCAGGGGTGAGGAAGGGGAAAAACAAGGAAGTAATGTTATCTCTTCCTTAAAAAAGGTCCTTGGAAGAGAGAACCGGGAGTCCTCTTCTAGGGGAGCATTCCATCGAGGAAAAGTCCGCGGGTCGGATGAAAAGATCGACAAAAGATCTATCAAAGGCAGGGAGATCGTTCTCCTTTGAGTCATCAAAGCCGCTGGCCCATAAAAACGGGGTGAACATCGCCTTCCATTACGGCGCGGGGAAGGAGGGAAAGGAGACTGTAATCGAGAGGCACCCTGCCCCTGGGGAGAGGCCGGTCTTAACTCTCTTAGTGGAAAGCGATACTTAAGTTCGTGCCCAGCCAGGGCTAGAAAACATTACCTATCCCCAGAAATGCTGAAAAAAGATGGCCCACAAAAGGGACCGGCGAGTCCACACGGGCCCAAGGACCGCCGGGGGGTAGGGGACGTCTCTACTGCTCTTTAGGGATGACATGCAATGTGGTAGAAAGGGGAAAAAAGAAGAACGCGCTTGGTTGCCACGGACGGATGCGAGGGGGGAGGGAAGACTCGTCAATGTGGCGGTTAGCGCTCGATGAGTGAAGTATGGGGAATTTCGGAACTGCGTCGGGAAGAAGAGGAACGACTACCTTCTCTGGGGACTTAAGAAGAATGGGAGATCCTCCTGAAACATGAGATGAACGGCGGCAAACGATAAAAAAAGAAGAACTAGAAAGCTGGGTCGAGGACCTTCTTTATGAAATTTCGGGGAGGCTTATTCTATCAGGGATAAAAGCCGCCTCTTCCCAAATCCGGAGTTACTCTACGACATGAAGAGGAGGGAGGAATGGGAGCATTTGCTTGCAAGGGCCGAAGAGAGTCCGTATCAGGGGGTCTAGAGTTCAAAAAAGGAACAAAAACTCATCTTCTGCCTGGAAACGGGGCTTCCATCATCAGAGGCAGGGCTCACTCAACTGGAAAAACGAGGCTAATGTGTATCCTCTTCACCTATCCTTGAGGGAGAGGGCGAAAGGTCTATCTCTCTCAAAAAACACGTAAAGGAGAGAGAACGCGCCACCTAATACTACTGGAGAGTAGCCGATGAGCCAAGGAGTGAGCGATTGGAACAGGAGGAAGAGCGATGGAGGCGAATTTAACCTTTCATGCCAGTTCCCAAAGAGGGAGGAGGGGCTCCTCGGGAAGACACTTCAACAACAAGCTCCAAAGGGAAGAAAAAGGAGAAAGTCGGAAAAAAAAAAAGGGCAGAAACCAGTAAACAAGAAAGGACTCTAGGAAATCCACAAAGTAAAAGTTCTCTGATGGGTAACCCGCAAGACGAAGATCCTTGAAAAAGGAAAGAAACATCAAAACAAGAAAACTAAGGCCATCGAAGGGCTTGGCGTATGCTTAAGAGGAAAGGGTAAGACCGTGAAGAGGAGGAAAGATCCGGGCTCGACCGGTGATCCTCCAATTCATTAGAAAAGAATGAGCATTTAATGTCTTCAACGGAAAACCCAAGGAACCCTTGGTTTTAAATAGACTCAGGGTAGGAAGACAAAAGGGGACGAGAGGAAATCCTCTCATCCTGATTCACGGGAACCCCACTCTGGTGATGATGGGCGATACGTATGGGGGAAATGTCATCCAAAAGTAGAAATAGAGAAGTTATGAAACTACCAAGGCTTTAGGATCAGGAATGTCCACCTTTCTTTTCATAGTAAAGCAGTCCGGCGGAGAGGGAAAGGGTGGAAGAACTAATGTGAAAAGGTCACGGAGAGTTACCCTTTCTTCATATGTCTCAAAGCTCAAGGAGCAGGGAATCCGTCGGGTCTTAAATCCAGAAGGGAGGGGAGAAAGGAAGA
>Ga0179591_1280328_pt1 | contig 11675 bp, 8 predicted proteins | sample CZOMad2_1_08_16f_FD_182891 | JGI IMG/M metagenome (GOLD analysis project Ga0179591, IMG submission 182891) | Vadose zone soil fungal communities from Angelo Coast Range Reserve, California, USA - CZOMad2_1_08_16fungal (PacBio error correction) | ecosystem: Environmental > Terrestrial > Soil >...
GGGTCTTAAGATGACTTTGTTCAGTGCGGGAGACATGCCCGGAACCTTGATGTATCTTTTAAAGGAGGTTTCTGGTTGAGATAGTCGGGTCCCGTTCCCCCCTCAGACACGAGAGACTTGCCCAAACGGCCTGAAAAGGGCTCACTAAGAACAAGCAGTACTGCCATAAAGCGGGAGTGTAGAGCGCCCTTACGGAAAAAAGCGTTGGAAGAAGCGGTGTCGAACATTGACGTAGGTTGCGCGCGTGATGGCCAGCTTCCTCCGGTCGCTATAGAGGAACACGCGGTCCCCGCAAGTGTAAGTCTTGTCTTGCAAACCTCGATTTAAGTTAGGCTCGGGAAAAAGGAGGGTTTCGGCGCAGAAAAGTTGCCAGAATATAGACAATAGTAACGGGGGGAGTCTTCACTTATCGACTCTCCGAGCACCAAGCCAGCAGAAAAAGAAGAAAAACGCGGTGGCGGGAGAGTGCCGCTAAGGAGAATCTTCTTTCGAACGGGTTTAAAATGGGAACAATCTTGAAGGGGCGTCCAAGAGGGGGTGAATTGGTGGTAGAAGACTCTTAGCGCGATTTTTGGCCGAAGATTTGTCGCGGCAAAGGGGGTAGGAAGTGCTGCCTTTGACAACGATCGCTGGGAGGCTCTTATCAAGAAAGACTACTGGGAACTGTTCGGAGAACGAGTTGAAGGGAACCTTTTTGAACGAACAAAAAACTGAGGCCGAAAGTGATCGGGTTTCACGGGCAACGGAAGCCACCTACGACGGCCGTGCTTGACTCTGAACCTGCGGAATCTGAAGGGCATGACGTTACACGATTGAGGGTCTAAGCGGCGGGAGAAAGCGTGGTACATTACATCAGGGCTATCTGGGGATTTAGGAGGAGAGGACCGGTGTAAAAGAGGGCCGTGAGCAGCGGGGCGGCTGTTGAACCGGTCGGCGGTTGGAAGGACGACCTTTAACGCCAGATTGTGTAGTCAAAAAAGGGAACACGATTAGTCGCCGTTATTCAGATGACTACGGCCAATGGGAAAGTAATTCAATCCGTGAAGAAGGGAAGCGGCTCTTGTGGATTCGTCGACGAGGTTCGTCCCGGCCAAAAGGGGAAACAAAGGAAGGAGGAGAGATGGGCTCCCGGAAAAACCAGGCCGCGTAAACGGAAACGGATTTTGTTGGCCATGCGAGGTTCAAGGCAACATTAGGGGTCCAAGAAGTTTGACACAAAGGAACGTTCATAGAAATAACCTACCTTCAAACGCCAAGTCCGCGTTGGAAGGGGAACCAAAGAAAGAACATTGCTAAAAGGGGATACAACCGCCCCTCTAGGGTGAACATATCTCGCCTAGTCGGAACCGCTTTGACCGGAGATAAAGGAATCAGATCCGCGACTTAAAAAAAAACGGACAGGGGCTGTGCCGTTAACCGAGTCGGAAAAGGGAAAAACCGACCTCTACGTTAACTAAAGTCCATGGAAGTGCCTGGAAAAGTCCCTAGAAACAACGACTCCGCGGGCAACGCAAGGTGAACAACAAAAAACACCCTGCTAAGAGCATCGCAGGGAAGGATGGGTCCAAGGAGGTAAGAGCTCGGCTCGGGGAAGTTCGGAAGTCACTTTCGCAAAGGGACCAGGAGCAACCTGAGTCTTCCTCCAAAAAGACTCTCCTTTAGGTCTAAAAAGAACGAGGGGTTAAACGATAAACGCGGAAAAAACATCTAGAGTTAAGGTCACTACGGGGGAGGGGGGGTCTGGTCGGGGGGAAGAGTCGGGTCGAGTTCCGCAGGACCAATATTTTCGCCCCGGGACGAAACTGGGGTCTCTTTTCATCGGGGGGGTGAAAGTGCTAGGGAAGTGCCCCCCGTAAACGTCAGGGGTTCTATCGAGCAGAGCCCTCACGAAAACCCCTCCCAAAAGGGGTCCGCGGACTTGCCCCCCAGGGGAGGAAAAACTTTACCTTTTCGAGGAGGAGGAACGCGCTGGGTACTTCAAAAGAATGGGCTCCCGTAAAAAGAAATACTTGTTCCCTGGAAATGCTTTTAGACTGGGTCGACGACGGAAAGAGGAGAGGGGAAGCATGGTAGCGCGGAAAAGAAGGCTCGGCTGGTATTCAACCGCTTTTGAAACCCGGGGTTTTTTTGGTCACAGGCGTGGTCAGATCCAGGAAAAGGGAAAGCGGCTATTGAGTCGGCGGGGGGGTTTGGAAAGGCCTCGGCCGGTGTCGTGGGAGGAAAAAGCTGGCTTTACGGTACTTTTTTTCAAAAAGGAGAGTAAAAGACGGAGGAGGGGGCACACTGGGGAAGAAAGGAAAGAAACTCTCCGGCGCACTTCTCGAGGGAGAGAAATAGTCAGAGTCCGAGGGGGGAAGGAAGTCTCCTAGAGGGGAAAGGAGTCAACCTTTAAATCCTTCGGGAAGGGGGGCAAGCAAACAAAAAAGGAAACCCTCGCCTCACAATACTAGGACCCAAAAACACCGTCCAGGAAACCCCCCTCCTATCACGAACGTAGAGCGGTGCAACGGCCGGATCTTGGAAAAACGACCGGGGAAAAAAAATTGCCGGTAACCGGGAAGGGAGGGTTTCAACCAATAAAACTTCTCAAAGCCCCTCGGAAATTCCTCCACCGCTCAAAGCCCGAAACGAGAGCCTTCGGCCCCTTTTCTAAACCCTCAAGGTCCGAAAGAAGGAGAGGGAACCTGGCTCGCTGTAAAGGGGGAGGAACCGGGAAGGGGCCGGACTTACTCAGGAGAACAAGGTTAGGGACAGTTACCACAGACCGCTCGTGAAACGAGCTGGAAAATTTCAAGGGGGAAGAAAAGACCGAGGCTGCAAAGAATCTAAAGAGGGCCCGAGATGCTGAAATCTCGCCTTCGAAACAAGGGACGCACCCAGGGCCTAATCCCGTCGTCAATGAGGAAAAGAATCCGTGAGGACTAGGATAGGGCAACCTCAATCGAAAGCCTCGGTGCAAGAAAAGGAAAGAAGCCCCTTTAGAGTGGTTGGGCCCGTACGCACCATCATACTCGCCTGCAACGATCCCTGAGTCGGAAGGGGGAGGCGATTGATCAAGGTGGAACTTGGATCTACCAGTCCAAACGCTAACGAGAGGGCGACCTCCGAAGGACCTACCCGCGCGAAAAGCTAGGAGGGGGGAACAAGGACCTCCGTTGTTGGGGGAAAACCGAGTTTCAACTCAGTAATCTCGGCGTCGGCGAGGCCGTGTGGGTTTCAAAATGGAAATACGGGCACGCTAAAGAGTCGTGCAAACCCTAGCCGGGTCCTGGTCAGGTTCCTGGAGAAGGCAGACAGGACAAGCAAAAGTTACTGGCTCATAGTTATCGGCGATCTCTAAGGGAATCCCTAAAGGAATAGACTATCAAGGTCGGCGAACAGAGGGGAAACCCGAAAAAAAAGGGCTTTTTAATAAAGGAACCAAGCCGTCACACTTTAATTTCCCGTGTCCATCTTACAAAGCTGCGGAGCATTTAGGGGAGTGAGGGGAGAACCTAGAGAAAAAAAACACTCTCTGTATAAACACGCTTCAACCACAGCGGACCCCGACAAGCTCCAAGAAAGGATGGTTCCAAAAGGGCAAAAACGCCCGACGTTCGAAAAAAAGAAACGATTCTTGTCTAGGCCAAGGGCCAGGTGGAGCAGAGCCAATGTCACAGAAAAAACCCAGAGGACCGCCGAACCCGGAAAAAAACGCGGCCGCTTAATTGGGCCGAAAACAAAACTAATTTCCAATAGAAGAAAACACACGGGCAAATCTGAAGGGGGAGCAGTATCTGCAAAAACTAGGCGCTGGTAGCCAACCTAGCAAACACGGGGAAAACCCGCCGGTCGTGGGAAGGAGCGCTCCGGGGGAAAGGGGGTTAACCCCTTCCCTCGCCATATCACCATAGGAAGAAGTGGAAAGGTGCCCCCCGATGTAGGTCTCAAGAGAGAAAAACTAAACGTAAAAATCTAAAGCTCTTCCTAAGGTTCATAAAGCAATCCCAATTTGGAACTATAGAAGCCGCACAATTCCACAGAAAAAACTTGCTGAGAGAGGGAATTGTCCACTTCCAAAAAGTGGCGCCTGGTCCCCCCAAAGTCTGTTCCAAAGGAAAACCCGCGAAAAGAGGTCACCAACGCCACGTACCCCAAAGGCAAAAAAAAAGAGAGCTCAAAACCTACTCATAATCGTTCCTGTCAAAACAACAAAGCGACGGCGGGTCCAAGGGTCAACCTTAAAAAGATCAAAGAAAAGCATTGACCGTAATCTCGTCCGCTGACCCACACGCGTTGCGAAGAGGGGGGTCCTCCCCCTGGGGGAAAAGCCGTACAAAAAAAAGAATGTAGACAGAGATGAGGGGGCATTGGGGAAAAGTGCAAAAAGCAAACTAAGGCAAAAAACGATAACTCGGAGACTCGCGGGGGTCAAAAGACCCTTACGGGGAAAGTCTTAAGGTGGAGCCTCGAAGAAACGGCTTTCAAGTTTGAGACCGAAAAGGACGCTTTGGGGGGAGGGAAGGAACGCAGATGAGAACACTTTTAGCCTGGCCGGTCGCTCAAAAAGCCGAGGTTTCACAGAAGAAAAAGAAAACGGCTCCGTCCTGATGAAATAACTGCCTAAGTCCAAACGGCACTTGTCGACGCCGTGGTAGAACTCGTTGGGCACAAGCCCCATAAAACAGAAAGAAAATGGGGTATCTTGGCGAGCCGTGCCGTTAGATACCGCGTCACCACGCTAAGGGACAGAAAAAACAATAAAAAGAGACGCAGAAAAACAAGGGAAAGTAATATATGGGAGGTCAGTCCTCGTCGATTTGAGATAAGTTATGTTACCTGACACGGGTCTGAAATGGTACCACTTTTGTGGGTAAGGGCTCGGTTGGACCGTTTTACTAAAATTCAACAAGAGTACTTGCAAGGACGGAGTCAAGTACGCTCAATCAATAAAACAAGAGCCCAGACCTCGCTCTGGTAGAGAAACGCAAACAGTCACTCAAAGAGGGTTGAATAGGGGAGCCGCAACTCTTCTTTTGGAATTCGTGGTACCCTATGTCCTAAGTTAGAATGATCGAACTCTTCGCCGCCTTAAGGGCTTTACTGTGCCCGCAATCTATTCGTGGAGTGTCCACTCCTTGGGAAAATGCGCAAACCTCGGCCAAGAACGAACGGAATTAATGCACTAATAACGGTGAGGGCTATTAAACGTAGCACCGGCCAAAAGAAATTCCTAAAAGGTGGGCGAATCATGGGAAGAGGAAATAAGCCATGAACTAGGCGCGAACGGGTAGAAGACGTGTCTCTCTGCTCGGGCGGATGTGGGAATCTACTAGAGTACGGAGGAGCGCGAGGGGAAAAAAAAGAACACGGCGGCTTGGAAAACGACGGGGGGAAACCCGGAGTTCAAGGGCCAGTCCTTTGTCGACTCCTTCCCGACTAAACGTGGGCTCACATGGTCGGAAAACAAAGTTACGTGGAAAAAACAAACTATAGCCGAGAAGAGCGCGACTGTTGAAACAAAAGGCTATTGAAACTCGTCAAGAAGAGGTTGACTGGGATTTGGGTGACCTCTTCAGCGTCGCGGGCCTCTTAAACGTTACTGTGGGGCTGCTTGCTAAACTAAGAACATCTGGGTTAGGGTCCATTAGACTAGAAGGTAGAAGTGAAAGTTTCTGAGGATTCTGGAAAGCCCCATGGAAATCTTATAAACGTCTTGGGAAAACCTCGGCTAAGGTCTTAAAATAAACTGGCGGTCTCTCTCTTGTGGGCAGTTCCCACGTCGGAAGTCTTGTGACTTTCTACAGACTTCAGAGGGATGCTAGGAGGCCTCCTTATCTAGTCCGTGACTCAAGCAGACTTTTTTGTAACTTCACGGTCAGAGGCGGTGCCCTCAAGGGCTCGCGCGGTGAGACGAATATGCATCCCTAGACATCTTCTTCTCCTCTGTGGAACGGCGCCTTCCATGGAAAAAAGGGGAAACTCACTAAGCTTTCAAAGGGGGGCAAGCTGGAGAGCGGGGAAATCCGCGTTTCAAGGAGGATATGGTCCTACTAAGAAAGCTCGCTCATTGGTCAGCTGTCCCAAGCATGATCCATTTACAAGGCAGACCAAAACTCCGGAGAACGAGGGGGGGGTAAACGCTTTTAAAGGAATCGGGTTAAATACGCAATAAGGTCCTGCACAAAAAGCAAACCGATCCCGCAGACAAGGAGCTCGAACCGGGGGTCAGAGAGCATCAAACTCCCGCCCGGACCCTCCACACAGACCTGGAATTCGCGTGTGAACGGGACTAGGCAAATAAGTAAAAGGAAACCAGCCCGAGATTCCCCTAGAACAGAGAAAAACAAAAGGAAAAAGTACGGCCGCTTTCTCTCGGGAAACCTATCGACAAAGGCGAAAGGAGACGTGTAAACGCGGGGAATCCTGTCCCCCGTCGTAAACTCAAAGAAACCAAGCTCAGACAGAGGTCCCAGTACTATAACGCCACCAAAGATCTTTCAATAAGGAAGTGCTCCGAACTCAAGAAAGGAGTTGGAAAAGCTTGGTTACTATAAAGGGACCCTCACGGCCCGAGACCAGTGGACCACCTGAGGCGCCTTCGCGGGTGGGAGTAAGGAGAGGATCATAAAGTAACTCTGTCAGAAAGTCTTAAAACACAGCTTCGAAGAAAACACCCGGGCGGGGAAAGCAAAGGGCCGAGTTGACGGGAATACCCCTTGGCGACTCTCCGGCCGAACCTGATAGGAGCCTTCCACTAAAATCGATCCACTTAGGTCCGGAAAAGGAAATACTTGTTAGAACGGAAGTCTTTCAAATCTAGCTTTAAAGGGGGAAGCGGCGAGGTGTCTCTAGTGTGGGGCAGCCTACCAGGGGGGTACCTTCCAAAGGGGGGCTCTTGGGGAAATGATATTAGACGTAGGGGGAAGGAGGGTGGGGTCCCGTGAAACGTGTGGTTCGGGTCGCCGGGAGCTTTAAAGGTCGCCGCGGGGAAAAGTTTTGTTGCGTAAAGGCGAGGTGCACGGGTATGAGCGGAAAAAGCTCAGGAGAAAACTACTTCGATCTGAAAAAACAGGGGGGAGTATGTAAAGAAAAATATTCAAGGAGAGTCGTGCCGGAAAAAGTCCTTACCACCCGTGCCGACACCGTAGAAGAGGTAAAACCGTACCGAGGACTCCTACGGAAGAAAATTAATAAAAAAAACGCTTCCCGCAAAAACCCCCGCAGTAGATCTTTTTAAAAGTCAAGGGAAGAACACTATTAAACGCACAAAACGACGTCAAACGTAGGCAAAGGTTGAGCCAAGCCCTTCGAGCAAAAACTCGGCCAGGGGAGACTCTGCCACTTTCCGCTAAAGAGGGCCGGAGGCTAGCCAAACGGGCAAGGCCCTCAAAGCCCAAGAAAGGGAATGTCACGGTCAAGAGGAATACTAAATGGATCACCGGAAGGGCTGATCAACAGAGCAGCGTGATGGCCCGTCGCAAGGCAACGTCGAAAGAAGGGGGGAAACAGGTTCGTTGAAAAAGTGAAAGGAGAAAAACGGGCAAAAAGCCGGAACCAGTCATAACTAGATCGCGGGGAACGAAGAGCGAAAGGGATAACCTCCAACAAAACTTAAGGCAAAAAAGAGAAATACTTAAAATCGAGTTTGGTCTCGTCAAGAAAAAACCAAAAGGTCAGAACGTCCAATAGAAGCTTCGCGACAGAAGGGGAGGTAAATCTGTGTATGTGCTAAAGAGGGAGGGGAAATTGAAAATCAAAAGTCGTACACGCGCAAAAGCTCCGTCCCCCTCGCAGCACAGCTCAAAAAGAAAAAAAAGTTCGGGTCCGGAAGGGGCCGGAACGGTTTCCTGGGAGGAGGGGAAGGGCAAAAGACCTGAATTCGAAAACGTCTGAAGGAAAAGAGAACGGCTTCGGGGTCCTATTTGAAGGGTCCGGGTGAGGAAAATTAAAATATGTACACGACCCCGGAAAGTTCTCGCGAATCAGGGCTGACACTGAACCTCTAAGACTAATCAGGCGGAGAAGAAGAGAGGACCACCGGAAGTGGTTCCCTCAAAAAGGCAGATAATGTAGGGTGGGGAAATAGCAGAGGAAAATCATTAGCATCAAAGGTGCATTCTCGTAGCCCATGAATTAAAAGAGCTTTGAAGTCGTAACTAGAAACGCAAAACGGCACAAGATGAAGAGGTCCGCACGCCTGTCAATACTTAACGCCGGCGACACTGAATAGCCTATCCGCGAAAATAAGGGAAAGGCTAAAAAAAAGCCGCACAACGAAAACCGAGACTTGCTCCCATTCATTATCCGGGAACGAAAAAGAGGTGGATGTAGGTATTCCATCGCGGCGGAGAAAAAAGAAGGGAATGAATCTTTGATCTCCCACACGACGCGCACAAAAGGACCTGGTTCCAGAAGACGCTCTCCCCTCCAAAGAGTTGGACGAAAATGATTTAACCTGGACAACCTCTCGCTCCCCTTAAACTCCCAGACACAGACGTAGGGATCGACGCTCGCCGAAAAACTTCCACAGGGCAGCACCGCTGCGTCAGCAGGTTCACGCGATACACAATTCGGAACGGGAAATGAAAAAGAGCTATGTTTCACAAGGCGCTCAAAGTTGAGGAATCCGAAACGTTTTTTGAATGTTCAAGAAGGTAAGTAGGCGGACAGGACTCTTTACCCTTGGGGAAACGAGACAACTAAGAAGGAACCCGGCCTAATTAACCTCGACCTAAACAAAACGGTCGCTTCCGGAAACCCTCGATCATCGAATAGTAGGAAGTAAACATCCAAGCCTTATCCAGCGGGAGACATATGGCTAAAACCGTTCGCGGACGACACAAAGGGTCTAGAAAAGTATCTAAATAGTGGACAGACGGGGATTCCAGGGCGATTCCTCACAGAGGGAGAGGCCGCAAAAAAAGAAATACGAATCGGGGGTTCCTGAAAAAAACGATTGGTTTGGAAAGGGCCCCGCAAACGCACTGCCGGGGCCGCGCAACGCCAGCTATCGTCGGGCAAATCAACCAACGTCCGGAAGGGAGGGGCTCTTTCTACCGCGGAAACCCCCGGAGTCCGAAGGGGGGGAAGAAAGTGCCCCGACAAAGAAGTATGGGTTTAGGGAGAAAGGCCCCCATGAAAGACGGTGAGGGGGCCGGGCAACCGAAAGGGAACACCGGCCGCGAGGGTTACAAACCGGAAACGGCTCAAGACAGCTGCTCAATAAATTAAAAACTCGCTCAAGAGACTGGCGAAATCAATGGGGGGAGAAAACCGAGGAGACCAACAAAATAGTTCCCACGTGTTTTTTCAAAAGGGATTACAACGAAAAAAAAAAAACTCAAAAGAAGCACAAAGAAAGAAAAAAACAAAACAAGGGAGGAGGAATCGAAAGGGGTACCTTGTCCACAAAAAAGGTTGTGCCAGATCAAGGCAAAGTCACGAAACGGGGCCACCAAAATCTTTACAGGAGGGATTCTGGGTGAACATCTGAGAACGGGAAACCCCGGAAGTACGAAAAACGGGACGTACCGTGTTGACTGGCGTAACCGTCAGGGCCGTGTTTCCTGAGGAATACCTAAAGGTTGCTAGCTCGCAAAGGAAAAGAATCAACCTGAAGGGAGAGGTTCTCAACTGCGAGGTTTAGGAGTTTAGTGCCAGAGAGAATCAAGGGGGAAGAGGAGATCAAAGAGTCCTAAGTAAAATTCGAGGGGACAAAGATATTCAAGGTTCCCAGGGGAAAAGTTCTGGCCCCTAGAAAAACCTCGGACACATAAATCTTCCTTGACTACCTCTGAAAAGGTTCGTCGAGCCCATTTGACTGACCTCGGGAAGTCCGATCAACGCTGAACAAAAGGAAGAAAAAGCCGTCGCGCGAGCCGGATACTAGATTAAAGGGTTGACCGCCATCTGAGAGGACGATCCGTGAGTTTGGGTGGACAGACGACTTAAAAAGGAGGATATGTGGAGAAAAACCGCCGCAAAGTGACAGGACGAAGGGGCAAGTACCGGCCAGGGGAAACCCACGCCGCGTTCTGGGAAAAAAGGACCTTAACCGCACAAAAGGGGACCTGGGGGATCAGCCCCTTCTGGCGTGCCCCTTGAGGACCCACCACGAGGGCTTTCCTCCTTTTGATGTGGGGGTGTTTTTGTTAGTGGTTTTGTTTGGGGGTGTAGGGGTGGGGTAGAACGCCGGTCACGCGTGGCGATCGAAAGAATTAAGGACGTGGGCGTTCTTGGTTAAATTCTGCCGCTCTTAAGAGGACTGTGGGTGACGGCGGAGGTCGAGCGAGACAATCTGGGGGCTAATTCTTCTTAAGGAGGTATGGTAAGAAAGGCGCTATGCAGGGCGGCCATAGTTGACTCTGAGAGAGGAACACTCCCGTTGGAGGTGGAGCGCGGTCCGGGAACATAACGAGAGACGTGTAGGCCCGCAGAAACTCTACAGAAATAGGCTTCGCCAGAGGAAACGATACGGCCCTGAAAAGGTTAAACCAAAAGCTTCCGTGGCAACCTGACGTTAGCTGGAGAGTAGTCGTAGATGGGGACTTAATTCCCGCACAAGGAAGATAGGAGTTCGCAAATAAAAAGAAAGGCCCGGAACGGGAACTCTAAGTCCATTCTACGTTTTAGTGGCTGAGTAGGGTCAAGTGTTTATCAAAAAGAGAGCCCTGCGAAATACGAGAACGGCCCGGAGATCCCAAGTGGAAAGAGTTGTAGCACAAGAAATTCCCGGCGGCCGGGCAAAAAACCACGCCGGCGGGCCGTGGGTGAATAGCAAGCCGGAGCGGGGTGGAATCCTCTTGTGGCCGCGCGAATGAATAAGAGAAGAAGGAAGACCACCGTCGAACGGCGGGGGGAAAAGGAGCTCCCGCAAAACTCAACAGCTCCCTGGGAAAAACCGGAAAAGACGCCGGCATTTCAAGTTCCCGAAGAGACACTGACCGTAGGCGGCCCCGACGATAACCGGAAAGGAAACCCGGCACAGAAAGGGAAAGAGGACCGAGTTGTTTACTAGGCTGGGGGCCTAATAGGGTGGAACACTCTTCTCTTATGGGTCTGGCCGGAAGTAAAATCCCCTGGTCCGAACCGACCCAAGACACAACCAACTCACGAAAAGGCAATTGAAGGGCTACAGAGCGGTGTCGGAAAAAACAAAACTCTGTCCCTATAGGCTTCGGACTGATTCTTGTGCTTTTTCCTTGATCTAGGGGCAGAACGCCGCATAAAAATTCCCTACCCGGGGAAGCCTTTTCAAGTTAGGTGTGCAGAACTTCTAGAGAAACGTAACGCGGGCCAGGAAAGGCAAAAGCTGGCGCTCACGGGGGACATTAAGTAGAGTTCGTCATAGAGGTGAAGATGAAAGGGGAAGAGACATGGTTTTCGCGTAAAAAAAAAGGCGGCGCCGGACATCTAAAAATCCGGGGCCTGACTGCGGGGCAAAGGCGACCCGAAAGAGAAGGGAACTAAGAGGGAGACAGAAGAGGAAGTCAGAGGGTCTGGTTGAAAAAAAGGGAAAAGGGGGGGAACCAAAAAAGGGCGTTGTCGTTGTCAAGATCCGTCTAACTAGGTAATCGCAGGTGCCGGTCTGGCCGGGGGGGAGTAGTTTCTCGTAATGGTAGGCGTGCCGAGGCTGAGGGAAAGACACGGCGAGGTGGTCACGGCTGAAGACACGGCCACGCCGGCGCAAATGC
>Ga0179591_1295270_pt1 | contig 11675 bp, 18 predicted proteins | sample CZOMad2_1_08_16f_FD_182891 | JGI IMG/M metagenome (GOLD analysis project Ga0179591, IMG submission 182891) | Vadose zone soil fungal communities from Angelo Coast Range Reserve, California, USA - CZOMad2_1_08_16fungal (PacBio error correction) | ecosystem: Environmental > Terrestrial > Soil >...
GCTACCTGCCTTAGACTGGACAGAAAGGCCAAACTCTGGACCCTGGGGGGCTCTACTAACCCAAAACAACGTGTCAGAAAAAGAAAGATATGGCAGAATATCCATAAGACAAAACAGTAAAAACACATAGGGTGTGGAGGTGGACAGTGGGACAAAAAACAAAAAAATAAAGATCCCCGGGAGGAACAGCCCCTGTAAGGGACCATTTCACAGGGGCCACCGGAAGATGCCCTACGGTGGCAGACTTGCGAAGGGACAGGAACCCCACGTTAAAGGGGGGGAAAGAAAAAAAGAGCGGGAGGGGGTCACGACAAGAACAGCGGGTAAAAGCAGTTTCGGGGGTAAACAAAAGTGGGACGCCGAGTTGACGGGAACTCAGTTGGGGGGAAGGAACCCGAAGGGGAAGATAGGGCGATCGGAAAGTTACATCCCACAACTACTGAAGTCGCAGTCCAACATCCAGACAAAAAACCGCCAAACACAATCAAACATTGTAGTTGAGAAGCCCCAATCTTGGGGTCTTTGGGGGGGAGAGGCCAAAGAAAAGAAGAAAAACAGGCCCAAAGTAAACCTCGAATCAAGAATGTGAAAGAAGTGAGGAGGAACAACACAGATAGGAATGTACCGGGAAAAACAGAACCAAGAAAAGAAAGCATGTCAAAACACAACTCTTCAAGATAAAACTGAAGGCCGAGAGCAACCGTTCAGGGCAGGGCGTAAACTCGGGATGCAGGAAGAAAAAGCAGAACAAAAGAGGGCGCCCGATCGGAAACCAACGACAAAGACGCAGGGAGAGGAACGGGGTTCAAAAGCAGCAAGGGGGAAAAACTCTGGCCTGGCTTTTGACTGAAGAAAAAAAAATACGCGGCACCACCTGCCTCATGAAAGGACACCAGGCAGGGGCTGGAAAAGATAAGAAATTGAAAGAAAGAAAAAAGGAACCAAAAGACCGGTGAAGTCAACTCTTCTTTTCGCTACAGGGGGAAGCGAGGGAGAATCAATAGCATGGGTCTGGGGGAAAGAATACCAAGGGGAGGGGAAGAGAAAAAAGGGGAGCTAAGTATTTTGCGTGAAAAAAAGACAGGGGGGGGAGACAATAGGAGGTAAGACACGTTCTTATTGAAACTCCAAAGAAACAGGAACCCCCAGGAAGGGTATATACTTCTCACCTGAAGTGGAAGGGGCTAAATAACTGATGAGGGGACTTGGGGAGTGTCTGGTGGGAGTCAAAGAAATCCTCCGCAGCCCAAAAACTGATGAAAACCAGCAAATTTAGAGGTAGACAGGTTGGAATCACTTTTCCTCGGCCTGGGGTCTGAACCACCCGACGAAAAAAGAAAGGTAGAAATTGGGGTCTTTTACTTTAAGAGCATACCGAAGGGAATATGTAAGGGGGAGAACCTCCAGAGGGATCAACAAGCCGGTCAGTAAAGGAACAGAAATGAATTTAAGAAAGGTCGAATTCTTCCAACTCCTAAAAGGGGGATTCTTCGGGAACCTCCGGTCTCAAGGGGGGACATCGAAAAAATACATCGCTGAGCGAAGGAAGGTCTATAACATCGAGCCTGGAAAAACTTACACAGAGCCCAGAGCGCCATAACAGGGTCACATTAGCAGGGAGGAAAGTGCCCTCGAACCCCCCAGGGCACAAACAGGCCGGAAGGAATGAGATCGGTTGGGTCATTCGGAAGCCAAAAGGTGAAAGGAAATGGGGGAAAGGGGGGTTTCTATGCTATGGTGACAATAACGGAACAAAAAGGGCAGTGGGGGGACGTCTGTGGGGGAGAGGAAGCGAAATTGAGGGTACGAGGGGTCCAAGGTAGGTGAATCATGGCTAAGAAAGAAAACAAAAGAGTAAACGACGGCCAGAGGTAACCGTCTAGAGGTCTGACCTAAGGAGTAAGCTCCTATCGTTAGAAAGGCCAGGCCAAAAACTCTAACAGGCGAGCACGAAGGTAAAAAAAAGGATTGGGATAAATACCTTGGACCGGAAGTCGGCGGCTATTCAGGTGTAGTAGAACCACGCATCCCCCTGAGGAGGGTTGAGATGCTTTCCAGGCAAAATCAAGGACGTGAGGAAGGGAGAACAAATAGAGGTTCTTCGCTTCAAGGGGAAGGAAAAGGGCCAGGTTTTGTGCATCTCGAGGAAGAAAGAAGCTCTAAGGAAAAAGAGACATGCGTCAACAAAACGGGAAAGAAGTCAGTAATGAAAACCAAGTACGAAAGTTGGGGAGGGGGTCAAAGGGGGGAAAAGTTTTTCAAGCGAGAAGTAAAACAAGAAGACAATTGACATTCGTCAGGTCAATGGAAGGTAATACATCGAGGGACACACCGGTCAAGTCCATTTCTGGGAAAACCTGGGGGGAGGGAAAAAGTCTTTATACATACAGTGGGAGCATCAAAGCAAACAAAAACTGATTAATGAAAAAGATAATATCAAGGGGTTTGAAGCAAAGGAAACGTCCAGAGAAAAAAGGGGAACGTGCATAAAAAACGGTGTCAGGGACGTGAAAAAGGAAGGGGGAACAAAGTAATGCCCAGGTCGGACCGTTCGGACAACAGGGAAAAGGAAAAAAAAACCTGCACCGCGGGGACGTGGAATAGAGTTTTACCAAGGTGTGGAAACAGGTCGACGTAAAAAAGGGGGGTCAAAATCCCAGGGGTTTGGAGAGTAGGAAGGATGGAAAGGGGAAGGAAGGGGGCTGCCTTCAAGCTAGAACCAAGTTTGGGGATATCCATTTCTGGTAAGGCCCAAAAAGATCCCACTCAACTTTGGATTCTCGGGGGACCGACAACTGCAAGAGGGGGGAGAAAAAATTGGCATTCCCTAGTCTGATACCCTGTCTGTAAAAGGAGCCCGGTCGCTTGGTAACCCAAGTATTTTGGACCGTGAAAGAAAAAAAGGAAGAGGAAAGAAGTGCGGGAAAGGGTATAAGATCCTCGGAGACTCTTCCAGCGCCTGAGGGGGGGGGTCGGGGAAGACTCGCCTGCCCTCTAAATTCCCTTTGCCGCCTCGGACAGGAAAGTTGAGCAGGCCAGGAAAGTAAAAAAGCAACGGGGGGGTCAGACGAGCCAGGAAAGAGGAAGCAGAAAAAAACGCATAAAAAGACTTTAAAGAAAGAAAAAAGGAATCTTCACGAAGCCAGGAGGAGGGTGGGTCGGGTCCAGGGGGATCTGAAGACAACAGCTATTGAACACTGAAGCTGGGGAGAAGGGGACAACCGGATCACGGGAGAGGAGGACTACCTCGCAAACGCGAGCAAACGAAATGGATTATGAAAAAAGGAGGAAAGGCCATGGAAACCAAAGGATCAAGGACTTCAGAGAAAAGCAAGGGGTGAAGAACGGGAACGGGACAGGCCGATCGAAGGAGGCCGGGATGGAGCACACTGAAGAAAGGACCTTCGGGCAGCCGTCAAGTAAAATGCAAACAAAGGAAGGAAGGAAGGTGAGAAAAGGTGTGCCCGCAACCTTTGCTCACCAGCGACCCTACGAGCCTAAGGGGGGGGCTCAAAAGGAAAATGAGAACAAGGAACTCAATAGAGGTAAACCAAAAGAAGGAAGTCTGACCTGAGGCCCGAGAACAAAGCAACCGGAAAAGGGTTGAGCGCCAGGAATCCAAAATATTGACAAAAGAGACAAGAAGGTTGAAAGGAAGGGGGAGTGGACTGAAACGCTTACGGGAACCCCCCCACCCCCCAACCTCCAGTTGGAAGACTCTGGAAAGCGGGGTAAAAAATGTGACTCAGAAAAACCAAGGGGTAAAGAGGAAGGAAAGTGTCCACTGAAACCTTTCAGCCCTCCCTGAGAACATGCAAAGGAAGGGAAGAGGAGTACGAAGAGTTTCGCCAAAAGACACATTGCAACTGTGACCAGGGAAAGAAAATTTGGGAGGAGGGAGTGGTGGGGGAAGGAAAATTGTTCCGGGGGGCCATCCTTACTATTTGCGATGCCCAGGGGGGGGGAACAGGCCGATAAGGGGATTGGGGGGGATTTGGGGTATGCGAAAGGGCAATGTTTTGTTGGAAGAGGGGGGGGGAATGACCTGTCGATCTCTACCGGAGGAAAGGAACACGACAACGAAGGACAATGCAAAAACATCAACGGGTGTTGGACGAGGGTTGGAGGCGGGGAGAAGGGGGGGGTTGGGGATGTAACTGTTTCAGGAGCCAGGGGGGAGTCAGGACGGGAGGGGCGAAGACGTCCAAATCACAAGAGGCCCATGAGCTGGGGATTATAAAAAGTCTAGGGGGAAGAGAACAAGGCAACCCTCCAGTCACTTTTGAAAAACCTACAAAAACAAAAAAGAAAAGTTGAAGGCCGGGGTGCCTTCCCAACTACAAGGAAAAAGGGAAGAAGGGCTAAGCATGATCTAGCTCCTCCAGGGAGAAAATAGGAAAACTGGAGGGAAAGGCCGAAAAAAGGAAAAAAACGACCCCTCTAAGTGGAGATAAATTTCACAAAGATCGGAAGAAAGCAAGGTCAGGGGTTGATCCCAGAAGGGGGAAAATTTACAGCCGCGAACCCAAAGGTCACCTCGGGGAGGGGGGACGAGTTTGATGTGAAAAAGGGCGTAAAGAAAAGGGGGAAAGAAGACTAGTCAGGACTTGACAAAAAGATCGCATCGGGGGAAAAAATGGCATCTGGAATAGTGTCACCTTGCAACGGTCATAAAATTATAAAGGGGGGAAAAATTGGGGGGGGGGAGTCCAAGACAAACAATAGGAGCTTTCATCTGTGGCAAAAACAACGAAGGGACTAATAAATACTGAATCCGGAGGGAAGGGGGGCCAGACGGAAATTTGAAAAAGGCTAATGAAAGAAGCACCGATGGGAATTCACAAAAGTACGTATTGGCAGTTCAGAGGGGCGCAGATGATAAACTAAGGTCTGCAAGTGGGGTGCAGGGGAAGGTAGGAAAAAAAAAGGCGCACCCATAAAGCCTGCTTAAAAAAACAGGAAAGCGGGCAAACTGAAAAAGTGGAAGCGAAGGGTAAGATTGGAACGCGTGTACGGGGTAAGGCCACCCTCCGAGTTTGAGGAAGGGGGAGGAAGGGGGAGAAGAAAGAAAAAATCGAGTTAAGCGCTCACCCGCCTATCTTGGGGTGAGCCAGCAAACCGGGGGGGAGGGGGAGAGGAGGAACAAGAAGGGTTCTAACAGTGTGTGAGACCATCCTCGACGGCGGAGAGGGAGAAGCCAAGAGCAGAGGTCCCGCCAAAAACCGGGGGAAACTGTCAAACCCATCAGGACGGATCAGGAAGGCGGACAGAGAAAAGGGAGGGCCCGCACCGGGAAGAGAAACTCATGTGGGGGTGCTGGTGGAAGGGACGCCGGGGAAGAACCTTTTTATAAGAACCTGCCTAAGAAACCCATGGCAATCTGACTCAACAAAGAAAAAATAATTAGGGATGTAAAAAATGATACTAATGGCCTGGGCAGTTACAACCAAAGGTGGGGCTAAAAAAAAAAAGAAAATATGAAGGACAGAAAAAAACTGCCAAAGAAGACAAGCTATTCATGAACTTGTACAAGAAAAAAAAGACCCACTTAAGGGGTCCGCGAAAAAAGCCTGATCAAGGGAAAAAGCTGGAAGGACAAAAGGGCACCCAGAAAAAAATCACTCAGCGGCCGGAAAGAGGACAATTGAGCCGTCTTCACGGGGGGACGAAAGAAAGAGGGGGGAGTGGGACAGAAAAAAGGACAACCAGGGGGGGGAGCCCCATTCCGCGAAAATACCAGCGAGTGGAGAAAAAAAGAAGAGAAATTCTTGCCCCAAATGGGGGTCAGGGAAAACCAGCCGACGGGGGAGGAAAAAATAATGATGACTTCCTTGCCTTCCGACCATAGAACGGGAGGGTCAAAAAAAAGAGCACCGGTGGCCATCGGAAAAGTTGGTGGGAAGCACAGCAGGGAGGGGCCGTGTTTGAACTACTGAACAACGCAACCACAAAAAAAAAAAAAAAGATGCCGATCCTCGCACAGTGGGGCTATGGCCAAAGATTTCCGCGTGGGGCAAAAGCAGGGAGAAGAATAACAGAAATAACATGGAAAGCACAGGACAAACCTAAACTTGGGAACCAGATACTCGGCGATGAAAAGAAAGCTCAACGGGAAGAGAAAAAGAGACCAGATATAAAGTTTTTTGGCAAAAAGGAACTAAGAAAAAAACAAGGTTGGCAAAAGGGATACTAGATCCTGTGGGAACGTAACTATTGACATAATATACTCTTTATTTCAGAAATAGGGGGGACGTGGAGGCTATAACAGGCCTCCCCTGGACGGAAAACGGCCTTCGACAAGTACAACCAAGGCAAAACTATTGGAAATGCTGAAGAAGAGTAAACTTTGGGAAAACCGTGTTGAAACAACCGAGGGAGAGTTAAATCCTATCTCGGGAGCAGTGGTCGTTGCAGAAAAAAAAGGAGGGAGGGGGGGGTGTGGGGGGGGGTCACCCTCTGTGGGTCGTGATCGCGTGACTGGGGGTACCAACGACAACGTATCACTTGCAGGAGAGGGAAAAGGAAAGAGACACGACTAAAAGAATGTCTGAGAGGGGCAAAAAAGCCATCCCAGGCATGGGAAGGGCCGCAAAGGAGCGGGGTAGGTGGTTCGGGGTTCTCAGAAGAGAAACCTCCGGGGGATGACTAGCCAGGACCTCAAAAATTGGTTAAAAGGGAGGAGAAAGACAAAATCGGAAATCGACCATGTGGGAAAAAGAACAAGGGGGGGAAAAAAGAGACAAAACTGTCACAGGCTATCTTACCAAAAAAAGGAGGGAGGCCCCACGCGGATGAAATCCAAGAGCAGACGGGTCCACGGACTGTAGGAGGGAAACACCTAAGAGAGCAGGGAAAAAACCAAGAGTAGAAGTACAGCGGAGACCAGTCGGCTGCCCCCCCGCAACACTCCCACGACTAAATAGAATCGAGTCGGTACCTGTTACAAAACAAGAAGCGACGACAAGAGGGGGGGACGGCTGGTATCAAACCAGGAAAAAGGGGAAGGAACAAAAAACAGAATTAGTCCAACAGGTGGGGAAACCTCGGGGGGGGGTCAGGGACACTGTTTCAGTCAATTGTAACAAGGAAGGGACCGAAAGGAAACCTACGCCGGCCGAACATGTGAGGAGTGCGCCGACCCAGAGGTTTTCAGGGGCCTGGAGGTGCGCTCAAGGGTAAGAGGAAGAGTGGGGAGCATTCACGGAGACTTAACAGGGGTATGGGTCCCGGGGACAAGGAAAAAAACAGGGGGGGGGGTTGACCGTGGAACTGGACAGGGAAAAAAAAGAGGCATAAGGTTAGGGTGTCGGGGGGTGTCAAACTCCGGAATGAATCGAGGGAGTAAAACAGGGGCGTAGGAATCCGGACCGGGTAATAAATGGTGAAGTTTAGAGGAAAGAAGGTCAAAAACGGAAGTCTGTCTGACCGAGGGATGAAAAAAGCCTGGGGGGGGGGTGGGGGTAATTCCGTCTCCTCAGCCGAAGAAAAAGGGGGACAGGGGGCCCCACACTTATGTCTCACGGGTAGCAGAGAGCCAAGGGAGAAAACAGGAAGGCCGAGGGAACTCAAAGGGGGGGGGGTGAACTTGTTTGAAAATTTCAAAAGTCGCGAATACGAAAGTCACTGGGGTCAGGGGGGGGATAACCTAGTCAATTAAATCTCTGAAGGAAGAAAAATTCTTTAGCTCTTCTCTGAAAGAAAAGAGAAACCGACGGGGGAAACTCCTCAAAAAAAAGTCAAAGAGGGGATACCAAAGGCACCGAAAGGACATAAACAACGGCATGAAGGGCGGAAACAGAGACGATAAAGACTGTGCTGACAAAAACGAAGCAATCGACCAGGTCGACTCTCGATTCAGCAGCCGCAAAAGGGACAAAACCTGAAAGGAGGGATGATATCAAAATGCTGAAAAAGTCGAAGGGGGAGGGGGGGGAAGCGATTCGGAAACCCCAGTGCCAAAAAGGGGCTTGTGGGCGAGATGGTCAGTGAACAATAAGGGACGGAGTCGGGCCGGGGGGGGAGCAGAAGTCGCAACAAAACCGACACAATCCATAAGCCAGAATTAACAGGGCCACAGAAAAAGCGGTGAAAGCCCAGGGAGACTAACACTACTTCTTAGGGAAGGGCAACCAATACGGGGCTGACATTAAACTGGCAGGCTGAAGTAACGGAAGGGAATGGGTAGCACTAGAGGGCAATTGGCGGTGAGGTCAACCGGGGGGAAGGAGTAAAACCAGCCCTCATCCAAAATCCTTAAGAGTGAGTAGAACTTATTCCCGCAGAACCCAGGGGGAAACGGGGAAACCCCGCAGGATTGCGCGAGGAGAACAAATTTCCGTGGGAGATGGGGGGGGTTGGTTGGGGCAAAAAGAGAGGTACGTCCCCTTGGAAGTCGAGCAGGGGTACCAAACAAACTGAAAGCCTAATACCAACGGAACAAAGGGGTGGGACGGGGTGGGGGGTAAGAACAGGTAACAACTGGGAACTTCCAAAAAGTACAGAAAAAGGAAGCAAATTGGAAAGAGAGTCTCTTTTCAATTTTCAGGTCAAAATAGCAGGCCAAAAGGGGGTAACTCCTCCATTTGGGGCCAAGGGGGGGAGCGAAAGCGTTGGCTTGGTTTTGGGGGGGGTTGAAAAAAGGAAATATAGAACTCAAAACAAAAAAACGTATTATTAAAATAGAAAATGACTGGGATAAAGCAGGTCGTAACAGTTTCCCGACATATGGAGGGGACTGCCGCATAATGGAATGAAATGAAACCAAGTACGTGGAAGGGAACAAAAGTGAGGTACCTGGTGACGTAAGCAAACAAAAAATTGACATTTGGACACCGACCAAAAGAGGTCGGGGGCAGACGAGGGTGAAACCAGGTGTGGGGCCTCAAGAAAAAGGGAAGGGCACACGGGCAAGGCCGAGGGGACTCAGGGAGGGCAAACAAGCAATGAAACGACGCCGAAGGACAGTACGAAGGGGTGGGGGGGTGGGGGAGGGAACGGCACTTGGCGTACAGCCCGACATCCGCAGAAAGAAAGGCGTATAGGCGGGTGGGGTTCTGGAGGAAGGCCGAGGAAGAAAGGGCACAAAGACCCGAAATCTAGGCCATTCTCCAGTTGGGTAGAACCCCCGGGAGCCGGAGAGGAAAACAACGAAAGGGTGAGTCCCTAATGACCTTCTACGGAAACGCGGAAGGAGGGAAGGGGCAAGAGAGCGATCTTTAAAGTTTGCCGTGCAAGGCCTGGGGGGGGTCGTCTGCGCCATTCGAAAAAAAGACTCAATGTGAACCGAAACGGAACTGGAGGGGGGGGAGAAAGTAGGTCCCTCGGGGAAGAAGAAAGGGGGGGGGGAACGGGGGGTTGAGTCCAAAAAGACGGAGGCTCACCGGAACCCTTTTAAAGACGTTAAAAAAGAAAGACAGAAGGCTCCACACTCCTTCCCCAGGTGTGGTGGGGGGCGCGGGAGAGAGGACACAAAAACGCGAAAATGGAACGGGGACTCTGGCTCTGGCAGGAACTATTACACGCGGGAAAAAAAAAAAAAGGGGGACAGAACGAGAATAGATGGTTATTTTTTATGTGGGACCAATTGCAGACGGGCGGAAAAGGAAAAAAAAAAATTTTTCGATGAGGCGGACCACCTGGTAGCAAAGTGGACTCCGAACGGGTGGAGAAGGGTGGGGAGAGTTGTATCGGGAACATAACCGGAGGGTGACTTTAGGGGGCGAGCGCGACGCCATCACAGGACAACTTCTAACGAGTCAGGGGGGTCGACAAGGGGGGGGGGTTGAAAAGGGAGAAACCGTTGAGGAAAACCCAGGCACCTAAGGGGGAAAGGCAAGGAAAAGGGGGGTGATTATGCCCGGACCGGAGGCGTGTTATACCACAAAAAGGGGCATCCAGGTAGAAAAGAAAAAGGCCCCGTTCAAACCTCAGTGCGGGAGACAACAGAAAACGGACGGTTCGAGGAAACGAGTTGAAGAAAAACCGGTTCCTCAAAAAATGTTTCACTTCAGGGTTGCCTAACCCTATGACTCAAAGAAGGGGAAAGCCGTAAAAAAGGGAGGGGTTGGACGATCACCAGTTCGAGGGGCCAAAAGGCTTCAGACCACCACTTGGGGAAAAACGAGCCGAACAAAAGAGACATGCCACCAAAAAATGGACTTGGGCAGAGGGAAAGACGTTGTTTAAAAGAACTGCCAAAAGCTTTGTCAAGTGAAAGGAAACGCCGTGGGGGCCGCGGTAGTTGGGGGGAACCGCAACTGTCCTTGGGGTGCAAAAAAAAAAAGACAAAAGGGACAGCGGATGGGCAGGGCCGACTAGAGTGGACAGGGGGGGGGGGGGGAGCCGATGGAAAGTAGGTGTGGAGAGGGGGTCACCGCCCGAAATCTAGGGGAAACGCGGGGAAAAAAAAAGAATGGGACCTCGGGGGAGTCGCGGCCGGCATGTGGCAGCTCTTGCCTATTAGGGAGAAGTGGCGCTGGGTGGTTCGGGGTTGGGGGGGGATGGGTTGGAAAGTCCAGGCTAACTGGGGAATGCCACGCCGAAGGAGAAACCTGACGGAAGGAGCAAAAAGGTTGTAGGAGCCGATCTCCTTATAGGGGGGAAGAGAAAAACCACACCGACGCAAGTTGGGCTGCATCCAAGACAGGAGGGGGGGGGAAAAGTCAAAACGGGGTATGACCTTCGAGCGGACGGCTCAGAGGAAGAGGGGGGGGAGACATCTCAAGAACGGCGGCTTGAAAGGGGATGAAAAGCAGGAAGAAAAAGGAAACTATCGAAAAAGAGATTTTTCAGACGAACTGGCAGTCACAGAAAAAACAAAACAAGGGAAGAAGGGAAAAAGACGCCGGTTTGATCAAGGGGTAAACTCAACAGGTGCCAGAGGGGGGAGGGGGGCGAGGGGGAAGTACCAAAAGGCCTCCTGAAACCAAGGGGGGGAATCGATCCCATAGAGGGAACTGTAAAAAGCTCCATCAAGAGGTAACTACTTCTAAGAGGTCAACAATGGAAGACGGCCAGAGGAAAAGGAAATGGGGGTGGTGGTCAAGAAGCGCCAAAAGGGGAGAGATTTGAAGGGTCACCTGACAAGGGCCGAGAATCAGAGCAGGGAGAGGACGGGAGAAATCCTGCTGAACCAGGCCTCGAGGCCGACGAAGAATTGCACGGAAAGGCCAAAAAAAGAAACCCGGAGTGCAGTTTCAGGGAGGGAGCAGAGGGGAAACAAACCCCCAAACTCTGTCTGCCATGGTTTCGGGCGGAGGGTACACAGACACAGGGAGGGCCAAAATGCCAGGGATTGAAACAAGTAATAGGAAAATATTCGGAAGGGGGACTAAGGAGGGGACGAGGGAAGGAAGGGGGGGGATGCAAAACCTCAAACATCCATGTGAAACCGAAAGTGCGAAAAGAGAAAAGCGCGACGCCGATCTAGGACGGAGTGAACTCTGCCTGGGGTGGTCGAAACAGTAAGAGAAGAAAGGGAGGGAAGGAAGGACTTCCTAGCGCAACAGTGAACCAGTGGGAGACACTGGGAAGGAAAGCAAAACTGACGAAGGTCAGGGAACAGAGGAACATGACGAGAAAAATTTTTACCAAGTGTTGAATGGAAAAAGTGTAAAGGGGCCGGCTCCCCTAACGAGACACCCATCCTTGGTCCTAAAGAAAAAGGAACATAAGAA
>Ga0179591_1363703_pt1 | contig 11675 bp, 19 predicted proteins | sample CZOMad2_1_08_16f_FD_182891 | JGI IMG/M metagenome (GOLD analysis project Ga0179591, IMG submission 182891) | Vadose zone soil fungal communities from Angelo Coast Range Reserve, California, USA - CZOMad2_1_08_16fungal (PacBio error correction) | ecosystem: Environmental > Terrestrial > Soil >...
GAAAAGTGAAGAAAACAAGGGGGAAGGGGAGGGCGACCATCTCGGGAGAACGTGCGCTGTCTTCCAAAACCCAATAGAGATGTCATTAGTAAAGCAAAGAGAAAGGCATACTCCGATTTTCCTCTTCTCCACGAAAGCCTTCTATCTGGAGCTTTGAGGGAAAAATGATAGAGTTTAGAGAAGAAAAAAGAATGCATGGGATGTACCTCGAGGAAAAAAAGGACGCATTAAAAGGGCCGGGCACCTCTCACAAACAAACATTACCTTCGGGGGAAAAGAAAGGCGTTCTTCAATCGGGAAAGAAAAAGGGGTAAAGGCAACTTCTACCTCTTCTGAGGGTAACTTGCACCTTCTATCGCCTCCACCAGGGAGAAGGGGGGGAATAGAGGGCAGGGGGGGGGGGGACCTCGCCATCCAACGCGAGAGAAGTGCAAGACTCACCATCTATACTCTCTCGAGGGAGCAAGTCTATCGGTCAAAATGAGGAAGGGCCTCTCGATCTAGTACAAGGAAGCACTGATTCGAAGGAGCCCGTTCTTCACACCAAAGGGTTTAAGGAGGAAAGAGATACATCATCGGGTAAACGAGGGGGAGAAAAGGGAGGAGAGGGTTCTGCTTTCAAAAGGATGCCCTCTCTCCACTTTAAAAACCCCTAGGAAAGAAGAAAAAAATTTCCGCAAGTGCAAAGAGGAGAGGGACGAGGAGGAAGTGTCTCGCTTCTGTGAAAGAAGGTACCCATTTTCTGCTCTCCGAGGGAGAAAGGTTCCCTCCTCTCACCACATGATCAGGGGATAAGAAGGAAGAGAAAAGGCATAATTAGAGAGGAAGAGAAGGAGGAGCCTCCCTTTACTCAAAAAGGGGAAAAGACTCACCATCTTCTACTAGAAAGAAGTCTCTTTCATTGGGGAAGATGGAAGACCCTTTCAGCACGCAGCAAGGAAGAGGGGTGAGCGAGGACTGCTCGCGAGGGAGAAAGTCGGAAGGCGGGCCTGATCCTGATCAGAGAGATCGAATACTCGTTATTTCGCCCGCAGATAGGAAAAGAAAAGAAAGAAAAACTCTGTCCGGGCCGATAGGGGGGGGGGCGGGATCTCCGAGAGAAAAAAAGCCAAAGACGCACTCTTTTGGTGTGGGCCGAAGGGGGGCGACCCTGAGTTTCTTGGCTCCACGGTATATAAAGGAAAAAAAAGAAGGGGGCGGGGAGATCTTCAAGGTGCGGGAGGGGGGGGAAACAGCAGAAGACGTTGGGGGGAGAAAAAAAAAAGGTGTCCGCTATCACGGCATATCAGAAAAAAAATTGGTTAACTTAATATGAAGAAAAAAAAAGGCCATGTCTGTGAGAAAGAAAGGGGTGAGTCTATTCGCGAAAAGAAAGGACAGAACCGATGTGTCCTACCTCCAACTAGGCCGCTCTCCACTCTATGTGGGTGAAAGAAGAAGGATCATTCTGGAGGGGGGGGGAGGGGAGGAGTGTCGATCCTCTGCAGAGGAAGGGAGGAGAAGGCCAGTTCCTTCTTTTACGGAGGACCGATATCTCCTTCTTTGCGAGCAGGGGGAGAGGAAAGCGAGATCTCGTAGGAAGCAAAGGGGGAGGGGGTGGGTGAGACCGAAGTTCGCGACCACGTATGGAAAAAAAAAAAAAAAAAAGGCGTTGACGAACTTCGTCGTGTAGAAAGAAGGTCTCTCTTTATTTTTTCGCCACGGGAGAGGGGGCGGGGGGAAAGAAGTTTTCCGCTCCAAGGAGGGAAAAAAGAGGGGATCCGCGCCGCCGGTACCACAGTTGAGAAAAAAAAAAAAGGTCAGTCCAGTTTGCCTCCCACTTCGGGGGGGGCCTGTTCGGATCTGATCTGTTTTAATCTATAACTCTCAAGGAGAAGGAAGCCTCTCGATAGAACGGAAAAGGAAGAAAAGGAAAGTGGGAGGAAATTTCCGGACAAAGAAGGGGGGCGGAAGATCCAACTTTTTCCTCGAAAGAAAAGGAACGAGTGTATCTATACCACTCTTCAAAAAGAGGAAAAGGGGAAAAAAAAACTACCTCTGCGACAGAGGAAAAAGGGAAGAAGAAGCCGCAGTCTGTCACCTCTAAGAGGGGAAGAAGAAAGCGGTAGCAACCATGCCATCCTTCGGCCTACGAGCGGGGAATCTGGCTCATCCATCATCTCTCTCGGTCAAACAAGAAGGGGGGGAAACACAACGAAAAGGGGGGGAAAAAGGGCATACAATCACGGGGAGAAAAAAATAGACATCTCTACATCCGCAACAAGAATGATCTACACTTGAAGAGGAGGGGAGAAAAAAAAAAAGAGAGGGGGGCTCTGAAAATAGAAAAAAAGAATCAATTTTTTAGGTATAATTTTTCCCAATATAAGTCTCTCGAAAAGGAAAAAAGTCTATGGTCTATTTCGAGAAACCAAGAAAGAGCTATACGTTCAAAATGGGGAAAAGGGAGGAGAGGCCTTGAGACAGAAAGACAAAAGGGGAGATACCAAAACTTCGTTCGGGTTTGAAGAGAAAGGTGCAGATGAAAAGGAAGGGAGGGGGTGACCTGCCGAACGGGAAAAGAACCTCGTGCTCAGGAAGAAGCACACACTTTCTTCAACCAAACAAAAAAGGGGTGGGGCGCGGTGCCGCTGATGAGAAAAAGAGAAAAAAGGAAAAAAGCCCGTGAAGATCGTCGAAAAAAAGGGGGAAGATCTGGTCTGCGGGACAAAGAATCTGCTTTAGCCGGCACGTAGGCAGAAGAGAAAAAGAGGCTTCCTGCTTGTCGAGAGAACTCGGTCGGGGCAAGGAAGGAAGAAAAGGGAGTTCCCAGCAGGTCCAAAAAGGGGGGAAGAGAACGCGGTCCTGTAGTATGGAGGAAACAGGGGGGGGGGGGAAGGAATCGGCGTACTGTCGGAGACAAGCTTCCACAGACATGAGAAAAAAAAAAACGACAAACTGTCCTGGGAGCGAGAGAAACCGCTTCGAGAAAAAAAAAAAACTGGGCCCTTTCCGGGGAGGGCTACGCAACTAATCGTCTCACGACTAAGGGAAAAGGAGGATCTTTTCCCTGGGGAAAAAAGGGAGGGACGTCTTCCTTAGCCCTCTTATAGGAAAAAAAAGCTGCAAGACTCACCCTAATTTGGGGGAAACCTCTGCTCTCGGGAAAAAAAGTTTAGGCTTACTAGAGGGGAGAAGGGGGGGAAAGAGCAAGTTCCCTTCAAAAAATAAGGGGGAGGTATAAGACTTCTCTCCAGAAAGACCGCGCCTTTTGCCGAGGAAAAAGAGAGACCTTTCGATGGAAGAGCCAGACTTCTCCGAAGTTATCAGGAAATCGCCTAGCGAGGGGAAGAAAGGGGTCATCTGCGTCGCGCTGGGGGAAAAGAAAGGGATCTATCTGTCACCAGGGATCGACCGAACCAATAGCGGCGCACGGGGGGGTGGAAAGAAAGGGACACTCCTCAAAGAAGGAAGTAGACGTTTGCGGTACCTGAGGGGGGGGAGGGAAGGAGGGGATTGCATCACGCCGAGGAAAAGGAAAAGGCAAAAAGGCTTCTGGTCATCTTGGGGAAGGAGGCCCTCTCACCAAGAAAGTCCCTCAGGGGGGGAAGGGGGGGTCCGATGGTCCATGCCCAGCATGCTTTTCGGGGGGCCCGATTCTTAAAAGAAGGGGTTCAATTCGTGGAGAGAAAAAGCAGTCAATAATCTCCGCAAGAAAAAAAAAAAACGAGAAAGAGAGAGGGCTTTCTCTCGGTGATGTCAAGAAATAGTGTAGTGGTTGCATGCGCCAAGGGGGAACGATCACCTGCGAGATGGGGAGGTAGCCTTTCTTCTTCTCTGTTCAGAATCAAAAGAGAAAGGGAAAGAGAAAAAACAACTGATTAAGGGGGGGGAGAGAGAGAAACGCAGGGCCACGTCCTGGGAATTAGATAAAGAAAAAAGAACGTCTGACCTCGAAGACAATTATATCAAAGAAAGGAAGGCTCCATCACCCAAAGAAAGAGAAAAAACGAACCTCGGCGAAAGAAGAGGGCACCCTACGCATAAGATGTAGGAGAATCTGCCTGCTAAGGTGCGAAAAAAAAAGGAAGATCTTTTAGAAAGAAGAACAGGCATGATGAGGATTGACCGCGAGGCCCAGTATTCGCAGGAAGGTGGCTCTAGAAACGGGAAAAGACAAGAGAGGTACCTTCTTGAAAACGTTCGTTCCCTTGGAGAGAAGGGTATCCTGAAAAAGGAAGGAATGCTGCTCCGCCTTATAGAGGGGTGAACCTGGAACTCGAAAGGACCGCTCTTTTTTCTAGGGAAATAGGTCGAGAAGGGGAGAAAGCGCCACCAACTCTTCTCTACGCGAGAGCAAACCATCTAGACATCTCTATGAGAAGTGGAAGGGGAAGCTATCTTAAGAGGGGGAACAAGGTCCCTTCTCTGTGAGAGAAATCTCTTACACCAGGAAATAGACTATTCTTTCTGTCAGGGCGAGAAGGAAAAAAAAAAAAAAAAAGATTTTGGCATTGGGAAAAGGAGAGAGAAAAATAGGTCTACACATCTTCCTTCATAACGCGGGGGAAAAAGAAGGGGATAGATTCCTATCGGGGAGGAGTCTTCCTCTCTCCAGTTCAAAGACGGGAGAAAAAAACTCTTCAAAAGGGGAAGGGAGGTGGGGAGGGGAACTTTCTCAGTGTGACCATCAGGAGAAGGATCGTCGGCTTCACGTTTACCAGGGGGGGAGGGAGCGACGCTTTTTTATCATTGTGAAAAATGGGAGGGGACCTTTATCATGCAAAGGGATAAACGGGCATAAAAAGGAAAAGGAGATCCTGCTTCTCCTCCCGGGAAAGCACCATCTGCAAGAAAGGGAGAAGAAAGGACCTCTGTCAAGGGGGGATGAAAGGGGTCGACCTTCTTGTCCAAGCAAAGAAAAAAGAACCTTCCTCCTCCCGTCAGGGGGAGGGAAGCCGCAAGCAGTCCTCCTCTTCGAAGAAGAAGCCTTTCCTAAGGGGGGAAGCGAATACCGGTAGGGAAAAAGAAATATATTTCTAAGTGGGAAGGGAATCCTCACTTCTCTGGAAAGGGTCTAAGGTGGCAAAAAAAAAGAGAACCTCTGGCACAAAAAAAAGAAGAAACTCGTTGGTGCTAAGAAGAAAAAGGTCGAAGTTTTGGCGATCCCGGATTATTCGAAGGAACCTGGAAAAAAACGCGAGGAGGATTTCAAAGGTAGGGTGATGTTTTTTTTCACCAAGCAGAAGGAAGAGGGGTGGCCGATATCACTTCATATACAGTAATCATAGGGAAAAAAAGGGGAGGTTCCGCCCCTCCACAAGCCGTTGTAGATAGCCTGGTCCCTGACACGACAGAAGACGCGATCTTGTCAAGTTCAAGGGGGAAAAATCCACCTTGCAGAAAGGGGGGATGGAGGCTTAGAGGGGAAAGAAAAAAAAAAAACCCGTGAGAGGGGGGGACAAGTCTCTCGATGTACAGTGGGGGGTAAGGAAGGGGAAAAGAAGGTCTAGCCCCGCGCGTCGGCTGGATTTAAGGGACCAGGGAGGGGGGAAAAGGCTGCGCGCTCACTGTGAGGGAAAAACTTCCAGGTTTTGCTCTCCTGAGCTCGAGGGAAAGAGGGAAAAAAGGAAAGGTTTAGACCGAGGGAAAAAGAAAAAGGCGAAGGGAAGCCGGTCCAAAGGGGGAGAGGGGGTGGGCGCCACGGGGGGAGGAGGTGCCCAGCGTGTTCTTCTCAAACCATTTAAAAAGAGAAGAAAAAAAAAAAGTTTCTCCTAGCCCACAGAAAGAGGAAGAAGGAGGGAAAGTGTAAGAAAAAGGCTTTTCTTAACACGAAGAAGGAGAGAAGAGGGTGAACCTCTATCTCTCTCAAAAAAGAGAAGAAGATAGATTTGCAAAAAAAAAAAGGAAAAGGAGGCGAGGGAAAGAGCAAAAGGAAGGGGGGCGGCACCTGGACCGAAAGAAGGAAAGAAGGGGCGGTGGCGAGAGCAACGTTGTTCGAAAGAAAAGATTTGTATCTATACCAAACTAAAAAAAAGGCAAAAAGGGGGGAGCCCACCTCACCGCTGACTACCTGAAAAAAGAAGAAAAGCTTACACGCCGCAGGTAGGACAAAAAAAAAAGAAAAAATAAGTGGTCGCGAACTTCGGGAGAAAAAGACTCTCGCGCTTCGAGCACCACCTGGGCGCGATCCAGCAACGAAAAAGAAGGCTCAGTCCCGTCACCGGGAGGGGAAAAAAAGAAGGAACACGACGCGACAAAAATCTACGACATCCCAACCACCGCCAAGAAAGACGCGAGCATTATCGTCGCGAAAAACGGGGGAGGAAGGAAGTCCTCTAGGACGCGAAAGAAGGTGGAGGTCTGGGACACCAGAGGGAAAGGGGGAAAAGATCAAGGAACTCACCTAGTGGGATTGAAAAGTCTCGAATCACCGAAGGGGAGGCGACCCTCTTTATAAGAAAAACAATGGGTCCAGCTATTGCTTCGTGAGAAAAGAAAGACGTGACGGCTCATACCACCCACTTTAGAGGAAAAGACGCACCTTTGACAGATCCAAAGAAACGGTGGGTGACCGGAGAAAAAAAAGCGAAGTGTCGCAGAAAAAAAAAAATTTCCGACCCCTCAAGCCTTTCTCGAAAAAAAGGGGGAAGGGAAGCTGTATCGAGGAAGGAAAGGAAAAGGGACGGCCCGTGAACCTGAGCCCGTAGAAGAAAGGGGAACCTCTCCTATCTTTCGGAGGGGGTAGGACTGCTCGAAAAGAAAAGAAAAAAAATCTGCGGCAGGAGGGAGGGCGAGCAGCTCTCGCACGCGGAGAAAGGGAGGCACTTCTTTAAAAAGAATTCTACCACCTTCCCTTAGGAAAAAGGAGGAAGGAGCCTCTTGTGCGAATTAGAGGGGGAGAACCCTGGCAGGGGAAAGACGAGATCTCCTATGAAGGGTCCAATCAGCACCATCTCCACCCTGTCTGTGAAGCTGAGGAAATTCTTCCAATCTTCGAGAAAGAAGAAAGAAGACACACCTTGTACCCTTGCCGCGAGAAATAGTGGGGGCACTAAATCTTCTGCACGGCGAACTCGGAAGAAAAAAAGGGGGGGAAAGTTTTCATCTTCTGGGAGGGAGGGAAGGACCGCTTGCTCTATGTGGCAAAAGAGACGCACCCTACTGTTTTTTACCAAAAAAGAAAAAGGGATAACTGTGAGAGAAAAAGTTCTTCCTTACGATGGACAGGAAAAGGAAGGACGATCCCGAGCCCTTTCCCCTTGGGAAAGGGTGGTGAAGAACTGCTTGAAGGACTCGACAAAAACTCTTCGATGCAAGAAAGGGGGGGGGTCCGAGAGGAAAAAAAAAGGGGCGCATTTCCCTGGCTAGGAGAAACTTTCTCTTCTGAAGAAATCCCAGAGAGAAGGAGGGGGGGTAGCTGTGCCTCCATGGGGAAGAGGGGGGAAGAGCTTTGTTGGAAAAAGAATCTTCCCGGATAGAAAGAAGGGGAGGCTCGTCTCCAGGTGAAAGAAAAGGAAGAGAATTCTTCGCAGAAAAGAGAGGAAATCCTTTTGAGAAAAGAAGCAACCAAGACCGCGAAAAAAAAGGAGGGAGGTTTCAATCTTGGAGGCGGAAAAGGGGAATAGAGCACCTCTTCGAGAAGGAAAAGAAAGCCGTGGTGGCCCGTCCTCGAAGGAAAGGTGGCGTTTGCTAACAAAGATAGAAAGTAATGCAGGGAGAGAAGCAAGACAAAAAAAGATCTCCGGAAACGAAAGACTGCCCTCTATCTGCTTGCTCTCTGTATCGCCTAACGAGGGGGGAAAAAAAGAGCCGTCTCGACAAAGGGAGAAGGGGGATACCAGTATAGGTCGAATGTCTAGAAAAAGGGACTTCCCCATACTTGGCAAGAAAAAACAACAACGGATTAGAGTACAATACGCTAAAACCTCAGAAAAGAGGAGAAAAAGGGAAGAACTTCGCCTCTACGGGGAAGGGAAGATCGCCGGTGCGTCTACTGGAAGCGGAGCCCATCAACAATGAAAAAAGAGAAAAGGAAGCTCTATTTGGAAGCTGAAGGAAAAGAAGGGGAGATCGGACGGAGGGGCAGTCTTCTCTCACTCGAAAAGGGGGACTCTCTTTTACCAAACGAAATCTTCGTAGCGACAAGAGGGTACTGCACCCAGGAGAAAAGGATCTCTACGAGGGGGGAAAGGGGGGGGGCATCCGCGCTCCATCTTAAACAACATCCGGGAGGAGCCTCATCCCTGCGAGGGAAAAGAGGGGGAGGAAAGAAGGGGTGACCGGCAACTTCGACCCGATGAAAGGGAGGAAGTCTTCTATGAGGAAAAAACCTGTCCCTCCTCTTGGGGTGCGAGGGGGAATAGGGGTCAGGGTGAAAAGCGCCACAAACCAGGGGAAAAGGGCGCCGACGCGATGAACCAGGGGAGAAATCGCTCGGCTATTTCTAAAGGATGAAAAAAACGAGGAAAAAAAAAAAGTTTCTCTCGATCCGAGGACAGAGGGCATCGACGAGGCGGGGAAAGAGTTCTTCCAAAAAGAGGTGAGAAGGGAGAGAGAGAGAAAATCGTCCTGCAGAAAAGAGGGGGTCACGTCGGAGAGGGCAAAAGAAACCACCTTCCGTTTTCTGGAGAAGACCTCGAGCAGCGTTATTGAAGGCTAAAGAAAAGAAAAGGGTGAGACCGATCCGGGGGGGAGGAGGAGCAAGGGAAAGGGGGATTCGGCAGAGCAAAAAAAGGGGACCAGGTGCCTGCTCGCCGAGGGATGGAAGGAGGCCTCTCACCAGGACATTGCACTGTTTCATGGGAGGAAGGGGAAAAAGAAGGAGAGCGATGATATCCAGCGGAGAGTAAGCCGATCCTTCTCACAATCGAGAACGCGGAACCTCAAGGACCGCGTGAGGGTCGACCTTCTTTTCAAACGTTGAAGAAAGAAGAGAAAAGATCCTACTCGCGCAAAAAGGAAGAAGGAAGAAGGAGCCTTCGCGCCGGTCCGCCGGGGAGAAAATATAAGACGCGTAGGGAAAGAAGGAAGAAGTCACGATCATCCTCCCTTGAATTTCGGGAAAAAAGAAAAAGCTTTCCCCTCTCCCAGAAGGGGGGGAAGAGGGGGCGAAAAGTGGGCTTGATTTCGAAGGTAGGGAAATAGGGCGCCAATATAGCACTTCGAAGGAAAGACGCGGTATTCATCTTCAATTTGCAATTGAAAGGGGGGGAAGAAAAGGGGGGGGGAGAGCCTTCACGATTGGGGGGGGAAGGGGAAAAGGAAAAAAGAGGGACCCATTGGTTACGCTAGGGCCGCCCGCACCGCAGAAAGGCACCGACAACGAGTTGATGTCTGGAAAGTCGGATTGCCACCGTCAAAAAAGAAGAAGGAAAAAAAGAAAGACCAACCGGGGATGCCGTGCGCGGAGTAGAAGCGCTCCAACCCTCTATCTGTGGGGTTGGAAAGAGAAGGGAAAAAAAGAGAGGTTCTGGATGGATTGATGGAAGGGGAGCTCTTCGTCGGGGGAAAAAAAAGTGAAGGGCTTTCTCGCTACAACTTGGCGGGGCGCAGCTTCCAGGTTTTTCCAAGAGGAGAAAAAAAGGAGAAAGATTTCCGACCACGTATTTGAAGGAGGGGGAAGAGAACTTCTGAGTGTAGCCGGGAGGTCGCAGCGGTATGTGGGCTCCACGGGGGGGGGAAGAGCGCGTTGCCCAGCGTGGTCGATCAAATGTGAAAAAGAGAAAAGGAAAAAAAGAGCCCACCCATCGCAAGCAGGGGAAAGGGTTCAAAAAAAAAAACCCACCCAGCGTGGGAAGGGGGGGGACGGTCGATCGCGCGGGTGAAAAGAAGAGAGAAATAGAGATATATATGTTCCCAAACTCGAGAAAGAAAAAAGAAGAAGACACCTGGCAAGACAGGCGGAAAACGGGGGAAGAGGAGGGCGCCTATCGCGCTAGAGGAAGAGAGAACCACTCTGGGGAACACTTTGCGCCCACCTACTAGACAAAAAGGGACCCCTCTACACAGAGAAGGGGAGAAAGGAAGAGGGGGATCAACTACGTGTGAGAAACGGAGGGAAAATGCATTCCTACGTCTCTCCTCTGCTAAGAAAAAAATGTAATCTTCAATAGCCTTAGGAAGAAGGAAAGGGGAAAGGTTCTCTCGCCAGCAAGGGAAAAAAAGACGGGAACTGGCTCTAAAGAAAGCGCACGACTGCGTTCTACATCGAAGAAAAGGATATACACGTACCATCTCTATCAGGACTCGCACAAAAAAACAAAAAAAAGCGGAGAGCGGTGGCGGCGCGTCCGAAGAGGACGAAGGCCGCGCACGGCAGACACTCGGCGTGTCCCTGTTGAAAAAAAATAAAAAAAGGAAGGGGACCGCTCGAAGAAAAGGGGGAATGGCTTTGGCGGGGGAGGAAAGCAAGATAACGTTCACAATGGTGGGGCAAACGTGCTCTCTCCACAATTTTCAGAGAAACGTAAAAAAAAATCAACTTAAAGGGGGTAAAGATTCCTCCGCGAAGCCGTTGGTGGGAACAGAGAAGGAGAGAGAAGAAACCATCGTTCTCTTCCAAAAGGACTCAATCCCACTTTCTTCGCACCACGCGGAGGAAGGGAAAGAAGAAGAGAGAAACGTCTTATCCGGCCCGGAAAGAACCTGCGATGATCGTCGACAGGCCCCGAAAAAGAGAGGGGAGGACCTACCGCGTCTTCGAGATGAAGGGGATAGCCTTCTCATTCCTCTTCCCAAGGGTGAGAGACGGGAGAAAAAGCTTTCTATCAAGGAGAGAAGATGGGACCAGCATTTTAAGAACCAGGAAACACCTGCCCGCGTCCTTACCGCTTTTTATCATGAAAAAGGCAAAAGAGGATCTCCTCGACGAATAGGGGAACCGCGCATTAGCAGGGAAAGAGAACCATGCGCCCACAAGGGGATCTTCTAACTTCTCCCTTGAACAGGAGGAAAAGGGAACTTGACGACGCGAGCAGGAAAAAAGAAGACAACCCTGAAGCAAGAGGAGAAAAAAGGATGGTTCTCGTGCCCTTGGGAGAAAGAATGAATCCCGCTGCTCTAGTGCCATATAGAGGGAGGGGGACGTCGCCCAAAGAGAGGAAAAGGTGATCTACCAAAAGGGCCGAGATGCTGTTAGAAGAGAACGTCCCCTTGCCCACCTCTTGGTGGGTGATAAAAGAAAGGCACCTCCCTCGTCAGGAAAGGAAAAGGGGTACGAGATCAGAGCACCGCGCGAAAGGGGGAGGTTGCCGGCCTTCTCGCTTCTCTGAACTACCGGAAAGGTCTCTATGGTGAAAAGGGAAAAAAAAAATGGTCATCGCGTCTCCGCAAGTTGGGAGAGGGGTTTTCAACCAGGAATGCTTCCCCTTCTAAAGAAAAAAGAGGGCCCTTTGGGAGGAGAGGAGAGGAAGGGGGACCACCCTTCACTCGGCGAAAAAGAAAGAGGACCGGTCACCGAGGTCGTACCTCTCTGGCAGAAGAGGGGGCAAGAGGAAAAGGACGGGTCATCTTGGAGAAGGAAAAAGGCCTCGTAGCCCCAAGTCGAGAGGGCCGTTCCTCTAGGTCCATAGGGGGGGAAAAGGAGGATCAGGAGAGAAGGGGTGTTAAGTCTGGGAACCGAACGATCGGGAAAGCGGAAAGGGGAGGCCTCTGAGCTGCTTGGGAAGGGGGTGTCCCTCCTGAAAAATAGGTTG
>Ga0179591_1251808_pt1 | contig 11674 bp, 17 predicted proteins | sample CZOMad2_1_08_16f_FD_182891 | JGI IMG/M metagenome (GOLD analysis project Ga0179591, IMG submission 182891) | Vadose zone soil fungal communities from Angelo Coast Range Reserve, California, USA - CZOMad2_1_08_16fungal (PacBio error correction) | ecosystem: Environmental > Terrestrial > Soil >...
TTACTTCCGAGATCTGGATTGCAGGAGAACGCGTCCTGAGGCGGAGGATTTTCTGGAACAAAAAGGGAATCAACTCCTAACTGACAAAATGAAGAATCGGTTGAAAAAAAACTAAGATTGACGAAAAGCAGGAGAAGGCGATCACCGCGTCCGAATCTGGAAACCCTTGTTTGCTTGAACGAAAACGAAGAACCTCAAACACCCTTGTCTGAATGTGTGGGGTAACGGAGCACGGTGGCGGATCGAACCTCGATAGGAGAAAGATTAGATCTACAATAGAGGATCACCAGGGTTCGTGACGGGGAGGGGGGATAAAACGCTAAGTTCGCTCAGCGAGTCTTCACGCGAGGGCCTATGGAAGTAATCACACATACTTCAAGGGGATGGACAGATAGTAAGGGTAGAAGATCTAGTAAGAGTAAACTGCTGAAGAGAAGCCACTGCGCCGGATTATTCATAGGCACTTTAAAAGGGTTGTCTCTGGACCAAAGGGAGGAAAGGATCGCTCATATCTGAGCGAGAAGATTCTTGACAGGGATTGGAATGACGCGTTTATGGGGTCCGTCCATTACTCCAAAAGATACTTCAGGATAGGGAAGAAGGAAACGTAGTATAAAAAGGGGAATCGCGGAACAGAAAAGCAGAGTGAGAGATCTCCCGTTTGGGAAGGTAAAGGGCTTTTCTGAAAGGGGGTAAGAAATTAAACACTCGGCCGGGGGTGGCCGAGTTGATCGTGATACCCAGCTCCTTCATAAATAAAGTCCCTCAGCGGACCGATTTGACAGCGCCTAATTGGGAAGGGGGAAGCGGTCAGTATAAACGTAGTCTTAGTCTACCGGCGTCGATGTGCGCAAGGACTGTTTCTGGTGGTTTGCGATGGAGGGGCAGGGATGGGGTTGGGGGGGGAAGATGGGTGGGGTAATGGAAAAAAAGTGGAAACAATAGTCGCGCGGTTGCGGTTCTTGGGGTGGACATTTAGAAGCTTCTCAATATGATCATATTAACGAAATCTTTAGTACGAGGGAGGAGTGGGGGAAAACTGGATACATCACAGACCGACCAAAGACATCGACTTACATAGCAGAGCAGGGATAACAAAGGGAAAAAGAAAATTTGGGTCGAGCCATTCTATGAATCAAGAAACACACAAACTATTATTAAGAGAGAGTTATAGCAAAACACGGGGGGGAAAGTGCTAAGACACTAATCTCTATGATTAGGAATATTCGACAGGCCGGGTTTGGGTGCGTTAAACATTCTGAAAAAGTCCTAGACCGAGGATGTAGAAAAAGGAAAAGGAGACACGAGAAGTCTCATAGGCCGGGGGAACACAATCCATAAAAAAAAAGACTCTTGGACATATTTAAAAAAATTGTTGGAGTCGAAAACCACGGACAACACACAAACAACAAAAAACCAAACATGCCACAAATTCACACTCGAAGAAACATTTCAATCTTGGCAGGGGAACTGGGTAAAACGAAGAAATACCGTACGGATAATCGAAACGACAATCCTAACGAGAACGGACAATGAGAAAGGTTCACGGGAAGGGGCAGGGAAGTGAGTGGCGGTTGGGGTGGAAGAGTATTCTCTTAGTCAAAAAAAACGATAAACTAGGACAAAACGGCCGAGGGGAAAGGCCGGAAGAAAAAGAAGAAGAAATGGAACAAAGCTATGTCGAGCTACGCTGAGGGAGGGTAGACGGCTCTATCAGCTGGGGTGTACTCTGTTGGCCATTAGGATCCTCGGTCAGAGAACCTGTGGAGTAAGGCAAGAAAAGCAAGTTCCACGAATAAAACAACAAGGTCGAGGGGCTATACGTGCTAGGGGATGGAGGGGAATACGATTATCTACCTTTGCGCTACAACGTTCCCTACAAAGCAAATCGGCGAAGAGGGAATGGGAAAAGATAGAGAGGTTACGAGATCGGAAAACAATTACTATCTTTTCACACCGGCGGGAGATTCAAGGCACCTCTCAGAGGAGGAAACGCTCTCTCTAGCACTTAGTCGAGTATTGTCTCCCACTACCGAAAGGCCTGCTGAGGAAGGGAAAATATGGCGAGATATAAGAGGGAAAGTCCTGTCTGAAAGGCAGACGAGTCCATGAAACGTACCCTAAGGATCGTCGGTCAAAGAACAAGGGGGGGGGAGGTTTAGCAGGTGCTCTAAATTGTAAAATACCTCCCCTCGAAGTGACGGAAGAACGTGCTGGACCGATCATCAATGGAGAGAAAAATGATGCGCAGAAAAGAAGAAGAAAGATCAGGGCAAAAAAGGGACTTAAGGTCTCATTCCTACCGTAAGTAGGAAAGCTCACCTACTTCTCTGGGGAAGAGGTCAAACTCGATCGTTGAGAGGATCTTTCAAAGGACGAGGGACGCACCTGGCTTCGAGAGGACTGATGAATGCTCCAACTATCAGACGATATTTCGAAGAGGTATACGCCGTATAACCGAATCTTAGGACGCAGGAAGCTGGTGCCACCTAACATGAAGCGCCCTACGCTCCCATTAGCCTAGAGGAACAATATTACGGACAATTAAAATCAATCACATTCATCGTTCTGAAGAAAATAAAAAATGGACAAAGGATAATGGAGGAAGCGCACCCCACCACCCCACCCCCTCCAAAGCCCAACCCCCCCACGCCCCCCAACACACCCCCCCCCGCCCCACACCCTCACCCCCCCACCCCCCCCCCCACCCCCCCCAACCCCCACGACCCTCCCCCCCAACCCCCACACCCCCCCCCCCCCACCCCCCTACACACAACCCCAACCACCTCCCCCACCCCCCCCACACCAGCCCCCGCCCACCGCACCCCCTCCCAACCCCCCTACCCAGCCCACCCCCCGCCCCGAATCAAACCCGGCCGACCCCCACCCCGCCCTCACGGCACAAACATCTCCCCCCCCGCCCCTCCCGACAAGGCACACACACGCCCCCCCCCCCCGACCCCCCCCACCGCCCCCCCCCCCCCCCGCCCAACACGCCGCCAGCCCACTCCCGTAACTCACTGTGGGGGGAATCCCCAATGATTGAAAGAAACGCCAACACCGCCCACGAGCGCCAGCCGCAGCCCCCCCCAGCCGCCCACCACCGCCCGCCCCTTCGCTCGCCCCTCCACAGGGCCCAGCCCCCCCCCGAACCCCGGGAGGCCCCCGCACGCCCGCCGACAAGCTTTCCCGTGATCTCCGCCACCGCCGCCCCCCCACACCGCACCCGGAGGACACTCCCACCCCTCAGTGCTCCCCACGCCTCCCATCCGCCACAACCCCCCCCGCACCCCCCAAAAAAGCACCCCCCCCCTTCACGCCCAGGGGCCCAACAAGTCCCCCCCCCCACCGCCCCCAACGCAAAAACCCCGACCCCTGCCGGACCACCTCTCAAGCAGACCGATGGTCGGTACCCCCCTCCTCCCACACCCCACGATCGCGCCGCCCACCACTTCCCTACTCGCCTCCAATACACGGGCAACCCACCCCCCAACCCCTCAGACCGCCCCCACCCCTCCTCCCGCAATAAAACACCGAGGACCATCCCCCGCAGCGGGACGCGGCCTGCACCCCCCTACACTCCGGGACAAAACATCTGAACAGAAAGCACCCAACCCCCCCCGTAACCCCGCGGGGCTGCCGCCCCGCACCGGGCCCCCCGCCCGCCCGCTCAGCGCCGCCCTACGGAACCAAGCCCATCCCCCCTCCCCATCGGAGATCCTCTCACCGCAGACCTCCGATACGCCCCCCGCCCCCGTGCGCAGGGGACCCGCCCCCACCTCTCTGACGTGACGAGGGCAACGTCCCCCCCCCTCACCCCCGCTCCGCAGAGCCGGGCCGCCCGTGTCGGACGCCCCCTAGGAGACGAAGACAGGCCCACCTGCGTTCCCCCCAGTCAGTCTGAAGCTCCCGACGCCCCCTCCCAGCCCATCTCCACCCTACACCCCGGAGCAAAATCCACCAATAACCCAACCGCACAGCGTCCCCCGCCGCCCACCCCAACGCCGAGCCATGCTAACCGGGCATCCTCGCTGTCGGGAGGCACGACCGATCTTCCGACCCCACGCACAACTCCCGGACAACACGCTGCCACCCCCCCCCCCCAATCTCCTGCTAATCGAAGGGGAGATACCGAAGTCCAGGTGGGACAAAAAAAGAGTGTACGAAAGAGAAAAATCTCTTTCTGTAAGGGGTACAAGCGTTTTCAGGGATCCATCAGTTAGCTGCGAGTTAGGCGAGAGAAAGAGCGACGGGGGGCAAACAGTTTCCCCCAGGCGAAACGGGGAGCGTCACATATAAAAAAATAGAAGTAATTCTTTCTCCAGAAAGGGGGGTGTCTCTTTCCAGTTCAAGGGGGTAAAAAATAGTCACCTCTATCCACGCCCAAGAGCGGGTTGATTCTGAGGTCATAAATAGGATTTCATCCAAAATTCCTGAACATCGTCAGTAATAAAGATAGAATTCTCTCGAAAGGTGTCATTGCGGGAGTAAATTTTCGAAACATGAAGGAAGAGGCGAAGGATACCAAATAAAAGGTAAATGTCGGACGCGTCAAGGGAGAAGAGAGATAACTTCAAAAGATTCAGGACAATCTTCGGGGACAATCCCGGGGGGAGACAGCCGATCTGCGCGTCGAGTAGAAAACTTCACGCCGGGGCCGACAAAGGAGAGAGTGGTAAAATTAAAGGAACAGACCAGCTGGAAGATGTCTATGGCAAGAAGAATCAGGCACGTAAAATGCGTTTGGCCACAAAAGGAAATTGGCTGTTAAACGGGAAAAGGAAAAGAAGAAAAAAGGGGTTCGCTCAAAAACACTATGCAGTTACCTGATCATACGAAAGGTTGCCGAAACGGATAGGGGAAAAGGGAACAAAGGGGATGGGGGTTGAACCTTCGGGATATAATTTGACGACCTTTCGAAAGCCCGAAGATTACGCAAGAGGGCGAGTGTAATTCCGAAGGTAGAAGATGTCTCATTGCACCCCCCATTACTAACGAAGGTCGAAATTGGATTACCCAGGCGAAGGGAGAATTTCTATCTGAAAACAAGACAGAGGACCATCTGACAGTGGCATTTCATACAAAATTAAAGCTGGCAAAAGCAGAGTTGGAGAAAGTGGGGTCTCAAAAGCGGGCAAACTTCGATTATAAGCGGGGGAAGGGACTCAGGGAGATAGGAACGGACATAACATAAAAAAACCTCAGGAGCCAGGAAAACGGACTAAAAGCAGGAAAGGCCTTCAAAAACGTATAAACATTCAGAACAGAAGAAAAATGTAGAAGCGACAATGAAGAGAGATCATGGAGGTCTCGGGCCGACCCCTATTCCTCAGAAAGCAAAAAAAAGGCACATCATTTTTTGCAACGATTGCTGAAGTATATCTTTCAAGCAACAAAGAAAAAGGGTCGAGCGAGACGAGTTGTCAAGGGGAGTGCACGCGGAAGTAAGCTATAAGAAGGAAAAGCGACGAAATCCCTTGCACAAAGCCGGCGAGGACAAAGGCAGACTAAGTCACCCAACCCCTCTGACTATTCCTAGAGATCCCAGAGCATTTTGACGCTGGACACTACACCCGGAGGCTCACCTTGAAGGTATGCCGGGAGGAATTCTATGAGAACCGGTTATGTGCAACGGTTCCAAAAGTCCGCGTCTGGGGGGAAGGAAAAAAAATCTAAGTGGAATAGTGGGATTTCCATAGATCTTTTCAAGGGAGGGGGGGGGGGGGGGGGAAAATTTTTTTAATACATCCGAAGACTGCCATGGAGGAAATACAACGGCGGGCTCAATGGAGGAAAAAGCGAGGGAGAGAGACTCTCCATTGCTGTGCAAGCACGGCTCGAAAAAGCTCCAGCACCAAAAGTACAATTCTATGTCAGATGGAGTCGGGTGACTTCAAAGCTCAAAGTGGGGGAAAAAAACGGGCGACCTGAAATTTCTACTTCGTACCCCATCAAGGTGGGAGGAAACAATTCCGATTTCTAGGGGTCATGCCCGGGAGAAAAAGGAAGAAAAAGAGACAAAAAGGAGGAGGAAAAGGAGAGATTGGAAATCCTAGACGCCCTCGTGCAGCTTTGTGACACGGCAAGGGTGAGGGGACTGAATAAATCTGCCGGTAGCCAAAATGAATAACTGGATTGTGGACTCACCCAGACAAGGATCACGTAGACAGGAGGGAAGGGGTTTTCTTTATAGGGATCCTTGCGTGAAAGAACTTTGAGAGAGTCAGCAAAAGAAGGGGGTTAACAAAAAGAAGCAAATGCAGCCGGTAGTTTGTTGAGCACCAATCAATAAAAAAGGGCTAGAATTTGGCGAACTCTTCTCCACCAGGACCAAAGGGAGGAGCTAGTAGTGAACACGCAAACGACACTGTGATCCTGTTTGGAAGAGCCCGTCTCTAAGAGACGTGTGCAAAGGGAACAAACCTGATCTCTAGACATCCTCAAAGGGGGATAAAAGGAACGGATGGGGGATCGCGCACTACCGATTTATGTGTCAACCTCACAGACAGCTAGAGATCGTTGAGGAGTCCAGTTCTCCTTCTAGCTAATTGAAGGGAAAGGATGAATGGGGAGGTCGCCGGAGAGGGCGGATTCGCTGAGACCGAACCTCTTACCGAGACCAGCTCGGAAATCATATCGGGGACCAGGGCGCAGTTTTATGAAAAGAAGAGGACAACCACCCCCGAGTAAAGAGAGCGTAGCGGGCAGACGGAGAAACGCCGAGACTAAATATAATCGCCCAAGGGGTCCATCGGAGAGGAGAGTTATCAGTAGTCGCTTGACCGGACATTCAAATGAAGGCGGAGGGAAAACTAAGGGGTTAAATCCACTGGGCTAGAGGCAAAAACAAAACGATCGTTGCTATTGAAGCGGACGTGAAGGATCAGCAGGAGGTCGATCTACCTATTTGAGAGTCGCCCCCCTTCTACGAAACAAGGGGAGGGGGGGAAAGTCAAAAGCTGTCGCCTTTGCAAGAAGATGTGAGGTCCAAAAGAAAGTTTACGTGAGTGGAGCGAGAAAAGGAGCACGCCTTTTTTTTTGAGAGTCCTTACTCTACTGTTATGTTCGGATATGGGGGGGGGGCGAACCTGAAAGTAGAAGGCTAAAGCTAAAAAAAAAAAACATCGGCCGTCAGAGGAAATGCTAGACTGCGGCCGGGGAACTGCTACCAGGGCAGCAAGAAGGTCTGGAAACGACCACGGGCCCAAGAATCTGAGACGATCGTGCTTCGATTTTGTGAAAAATCTTCAGTAGTTAGAGAATGGGAAGCGGAAAACGCGACCAATGGCAGTCAAAAACTGGGAGCCGCGTGCGGTCGCGTCCGAAGGGCTGAGACGGCAAAGGGGAAGGCCATCTATTAACTAAAGGGAATCAGAAGATAGGCGATTAGAACTCTTACGAAAGGGGGGTCTCCGATCAACGGAAGGAAAGGAAAAGTCCTAAACCTCTACGCTCTATTAAAATCGCAGGGGGGACGAAACCTGCTCGGACCTTCAAAAACGGAAAAGGGGAACTTGTAAGCGATCTATAACTGAGAAACTGGAAAGGGAGAAGTCAACGTCGGTTAGCTGTCGAATAGCTCACTAAAAGGCGGAAATCGGATGACAAGGTACATTCAAGGAGAAGGGAGGACGAGGGGGCGGGGGGACGGAAGGTAATCGGAAGGGATGGTCCCGTAATCTTGTTGATGAACTCGACCACTAGGGGGGGCCTGCTGCATCTCGAGTGGGAGGGGAACCAAACCGAAAGTTCAAAAACCCCGTCTTTGAGAACGGGAAAGGGGGAAGGAAGAGGATCGGCCTTCCGAAGAATCCGCGGTATGCCACCTGCTGGGAAACACGGTTCGATCGAGTCCGAAATCGATTGAGGTCGACCACTCGGTGCACGGCACCACCATGAAGGAAATAGCGGGTCTTGACGGGCAAAGGGGGGGGGTAAAAAAAACGGGGGACAGTGCAGCAACCACTTCACCGGAAATCGGGATTGAACTACCTTTTCGACATAGGCCGGGAATAAACGGCAACCAGTTGGGTGACGGGACTGGTCGACGATTCCTCGATGAGAAGGGGGAGTCGGGGAGCGGCAACTTTCGCCGGGGGGGGAAAACAGGCGTTATTCTAAAACATCCTCGGAGAGGGCGACCGTGAGGGACATGATGGGACCTCCTCGCCACTTCTTGACGAAGACAGAAAGAATCCGATCAGTCTTAAACATTTGAATGTCAAAATTAAGCTGAAGCCTCTATTTGGGGCACGTACCCGTAAGTAGGGTTTACTGCAACTTACACTGTCGGGCGCGATCTTTAAGTGAAAGGAAATAACTTTCAGGAGTATTGGGGGACGACCTGGCGCGAGTACCGCATGAACCTTCGACTAAAAGCGTCGGGGGAGTCCATCTATAGGAGAGGAGAGAACCACTTCCTGGATAAGGATTACGGGAAATTGTTCGTGAAGAAGGAAAAGCACATCAAACGGGGATTCATTGGGTGGAAATATTCGGAATTTGCGGATCTTCATGGACAATTCTCTCCTCTTATAGAGCCTGAAGGATACAGCGCGTCAGGGCCAGGTCTTCAAAGTGGGGGATACCGCGGAAGCGAAGAAGTGCTGAGGAACATCAGCTGACGACTGAAGTACGGGGGAATATCCACTCCTTCCTTTAGGTTCCAAAAGGAAAAAGGGTATACTGCGGAGGTCATCGTCACAAAGGAAGGCACGGCTGGGGGGAACGGAGTATCTGGAACGGTTTCTACTGAACAAGGGGGGACTAGAGAGTAACTTCAACCGCTATCACGAGGGAGCCAAGTCTGGTTCAATAGTGTAGGCGTATGACCGTGGAAACTTGGGAAGAAGGACAAAACAAGGGGAAATCTGTGCTGTCTCAAGAAAACCATTCTAACATCTGAGATCGAAAGGCTAGTCACAGAAAGACAGATCAGCTAGAGTGCATTCTACTTTGCAAAAAAACTGGGAAGGGGATTGGGAACGGTGACCCTCCACTCGACGTTTGGAATCGGAGTGATAGTGAGAAAAGTAACGGCTCAGCTACGCTCAGCGCCGGCACCAGAGGGAAACACCGAGGGAGGTGGCCATTTCGTATTTATCCGAGACTGTAAAGGGATAGGAAGGTGGGATACTGGTTCTCCATTATAAGTGGTGTTCAAGTGTTCTCGAGGGGGGGGACCGGGCGGAAGGAGGGGGGGGGGGGGTGGGTGAATCTTTTTGGTTGTTCAACAGGGGGCGAAAATGGACCCCTTCTGTTAAAGGCGCGGTCTCAGGGTGGAAAGTACGAGTTAATAGGCCAGAGCAGTTGATTTACAATAGGGCGGAACGGGGCTCACACCATGTTCGCAAACACACACCTAACGAAAAATAGAGCGATTCGGAACACCAGGAATCCGTGGGGCGAAATATAACTAAAACACAACAACACAGGGGAGGAGAGATGGGTCAACACCCCGTATTTGACGGGAGGAAGGAATCGCTCTGAGATCGGAAGTCGCGGCGTGGTAACAGGCTGAAAAAACCGGAACATATATGCAAATGGGGGGAAACTCTATCAGAGGCGGACCGGGTCACACCATCAGAGAGGCGGTCCAGGTTGGGCGAACAAACCCCACCAGAAAAAACACCCACCATGCCACCTAAAAAAAAACAACCCCTCGGGGACAATGGGAGAAAGAGGAGAGGGGGGAAAGTACGACTAAGGTATCTTACGAGACTACACGTCCCGCACGGACAGATAGAGAGGCATAGGCGGGCCGTGTGAAAGGTGGAAGGGTAAGAAACATAGAAGTATCACGAGGAACATCCTAGGAAAAAACCCGGGAAAAGGTCACCGGGGGCAACCCGTGGGGACTGCAAGGAAAAGGCACGACTCGCTGCTGATGGGGCAAGGCGGGCGAACCGATAGGGCGAAAACGGTGGCCCGTCCAGAGATTTGTGGGGAGGCAGAAAGGAGGAAAAAACGGCAAATCGCTCATCCAGGGAAAAATAGGCGCAGCTTCATAAATGAAGAACGATTCGCCGGACTGAAGAGGAAACCAGGGCAGCCACGCCGATACGGACGAGTCGCCTGCTGGGGGGGAGCGTCTGTGACGGGCGATCGAGAGACGATCAGGGCACGGGGACAGAAGTCGGTCAGGCAACCGCGCCTGCCTATGCAGACGGAAGACACGAGGTATCCACTACTCACAGGGACTATGATAAAGAAGGCGAGATCTCAAGCGAAAGGAAGGAGGCTGGAAAAAGCAATGACCTGGTCCACCAAACATGACGCAGGAGGGTGGACGGGTCTTCGTTCACAAAGGGGAGGGGTCACCTACTCGACGCGGGGATAACTGACCTTAAATTCAGCGGACGTGACCCCAAAATCGGGCACAAGCTGGAGTAAGAGGATCACCAGGTCGGAAAGACAGGAAACTCCGGGCCAGGGGGAGTACCTTAGTCAAAGATGTAAAAATAAAACTAAGGAAATAGGAAAAGACGACTATTGGAAGCTTTACGTCGTTGCACTCATTGCTTACTCGCAGTGCTTTAACGGAACAGTGGGAAATCAAAACAACGTATAGGATCGTTCTACGGAACTGGAAGGGGAAACCAATAGCGAATAGAGGTCTCCGAGGGATAACGAAAACATCTGGACTTCGTCTTCAAAAAAAAACAGGGGGGGCAGACACAAGGGGTAAGAAACTCTTGCCTCCACTACTCTCAAATTATAATAGAGAACACGTTGCAAAGTTGACTGGATTCGACGCCCAAGTATAAGGGGAGACCGGTCTAGGCGGAGGAAAAGTGTCTGAGGAGAGAAGGGATTATGACAGCCAGTTTCTCACACAGGGAGAAAGAAATAAAAACGTGAGATCTCGGCTGGGGGAGAGTTCCTCTAGGGGCTTGGGAACTAAAATCATGGAGGACGGTGAGTTGAATTTTCTTCGAACGGTTTTCTCCCGCAGGTGGAAGGAACTTGCGCGGCACGCTAAGATCGAAGGCTTACGTCCCATACCGGAGGGGGGTTCTCTGGGGAACATGTCGTGTGGGGAACAAAAAATCTTAGCTGCGAAGGAGAGGGCTTCGGGATTTCAGAAACATGAAAAGTCTAAACATCCTTCCTATACATAAAAAAGAAAAAGACGGACAGAGGGGTAAGGGAAAAGGTTTCAAGGCGGGATATAAGGTTCAAAAGGGTACGCTCGTAGACAGTCAAGAACCACGACGTGGTAACTCTTAAAAGGAGCTAAAAGGAAGGCGCCGGATCATGTCTCCTAAATTTCGGCCAATCTCTCCAAGAAGGATGACGAGCCGTATTCGTTCTCTGAGGTCTTCACTCCGGAAAGTACCAGAAGTGCGAGTGGGGGGGATAAGGTAACTGACGACTGAGGACTACTTCTATGTGAAGGAGAGATTATGCTACGGGCAAGGGGACAATAATGGGGTTGCTATGAGTTCGGGGACGCACATACCGAAGCTCAAAAAACCAGGGTCGAGAAAAAAAACAACTACAACGATTCGGAACTAAAGAGGGGGGGGAAGAAGAAATGAGCGATTATCGTCGAGCAGAGGTTGGGTAACCGGTCCCGGCAGATAAACCGGGAAGGCGATACTCATCATTACGGAAGCAAAGGGCTCGGAAAGGGAACTAAGGGCAGTTTTGAGATAGATGGAGAAAAGTTAGG
>Ga0179591_1344937_pt1 | contig 11674 bp, 9 predicted proteins | sample CZOMad2_1_08_16f_FD_182891 | JGI IMG/M metagenome (GOLD analysis project Ga0179591, IMG submission 182891) | Vadose zone soil fungal communities from Angelo Coast Range Reserve, California, USA - CZOMad2_1_08_16fungal (PacBio error correction) | ecosystem: Environmental > Terrestrial > Soil >...
ATACCGGGGAAGAAGCGTTCGAGGTAGGACCAAAGGACCTCTCACTTCGGGGGGGAGAGAACTGTTTTCTGAAAAGGTGCGAACTGAGTAATCTGTAGGGAGAGAGGAAGCTCTCTTAAAAGGAAATCTATGAAAGAAACTCCGGCCGCCAGAGAGTTTCACTCTCAAAGAAGAAGAGTTTAACAGGTCTGCCACAAGAGGGGGTCAAAACAAAGGGGCTTTCGCGATAGGGGGAAGAGAGGATGCACCGGATCGTGGCGGAAGGTGTCGGACATGAGAAGAGCACAAAAGAAAAGCGAGGAGGAAGAAAAAAGCCGGGGGGGCAAACGCCGAACGCTTCGTTCGGTCGCCTTCAAAGAAGAAGGACAACGAAGACCGCAGAGGGGGGGGGGAAAACCTGAAAAAAAAAAAAGTGCGCGTCTAGTGATCCTTCCTCGGGAGGCCTCGGGACCAAGGGGTAGAGAAAATTCCGTAAGGACCTTTAACCCACCTGAAGGGGACTCCTATTCAGAAGTAGCCAAAACGAGGTTCAGGAGGGAACTCTCGGCAAGGGGATCCATCCAGTTAAATTCTCCTCTGAGCAGCCTTCCAACGAAGAGGCAATTGGGGAATGGGAGGAGACGCGCTAAAAAGAAAGCTTCGTTCCGCGCGCGGAAAACTCTCGGGAATCCTAGAATCTGAGGCTGGCGAAGGAGAGGGGGAAATAAAAAAAAGGGGGTTCCCCAAGATTTCTTCGCCGGGGAAGATTCGCTGTTTTCGATCATACAAGAACCATCTAGGAACAAAAGCGAATAAGAGATGAAAACTAAAGACTTCCGAGAATTTCGAGAATCACACAAGGTAGAATTAAAAAGAGAGCATCGGAAAGCTATGAGCAACTGGCACTCAAAGCGCGCGAGCCGACAAGAGAGTGGAAAAGAAGGAAAGCCGCTTGGCCTAATGCTACTGGTTGCTACTGTCTCCTTCTACACGAAGAGGGGGGGAAGGCGCATCGTGAGGAGTAGCGAGGTCTAATACCGAAAACGGCACCTCGCCTCAAAGTCGTGATAGGGAGCGCCGACACTGCAGAAAGAAAGAAAACTCGAAAAAAAAAAAACTTCCAGTATCCTGACACGAACTCATTAACAAGAGCTAGCGCGTCAGGGGGATCGCGGTGGGAGGAACAAATCGGGTGAAAACCCCGAAAGGGGAGCTATGGAATGAAAATACCGGGAGGGCTTGAATCAGCAATGCTCGTCGTTGGTCAGAAGGCTGACCGCAAGGGGATAGAGGGATCCTTGTAGGAACTAGACAGAGGAACGCTCGAACCCCTGAGTACATCCTCTTTGCAAGCAGGGGTGTGTCCGCAAAAAAGGGGAGAACATATACTCCAAAATATGCAAACCTCTTATTGAAGGGGGGGAAGTAGAGAGGTCCGAAAATTCTGGGAGTACACCGGAGTAGCTCCCGTTTTCCGGATCGAGATTTTTTCAAAGACCACAGACCAGAGTGAAAAACTGCGGGAAAAAAAGTTCTTTTGTGGAGTGGCCATCTCCTCGAGGAAGAGGGGGATGTCAGCAAAATTAGGGGTGGAGGAGGCTCATCTCGAAAATCCTCCTAGCCTGAATGAATCCTCATAGGGGAAGGACCAAGGACTAAAAACAGGGGGGAAGGGGGGTAGCACCCAGACCGAGACTTAGAAGAGCTTTATCACGCCCTTAGCGGGGGGGGGTTGAGGTAACGTGGAGGGGGGAAAGCAGGAAGACATCTAAAGATTCATTCTACGCAGGAGAACATTGAAGTCCTGCCTAGGATCTCGAAAAGTAAGGAAAAATACACTTTCGGGACAATGCGACGCTGAAACGGGGTTCGGGAAATCAAATAGGAGGACTCCTCTTATGCAGAGACGGGAAAAGAATAGCTGGTGAATGAGAGAAGGAGAATTTTAACGGTCTATCGTCAGCGAGAAGATCTCCGATTTCTTTGGGGGGAAAGGTGCAGGAGATGGTCTGGGAAAAAACAGCAAGGAAAGGAGAAACCAAGAAGAAAGGGGGAGGGGCCGAGGAAAGCCTAAGGCAGAGAAAAACTCCCGACTCTGTGTCGCTCGCGACCTTTTCTTGAAGGAGTGCCCGTCGTACGAACAGGAATTTGCCAGAGAAAAGGAGGGGGAGGCGGAGACGGATTCCCCGGAAGTTCCCGTCGGCGATACGCTTAAAGCGCGTCGCGAGACGTCCAAGTCGAAAGAAGGAGGAGGTCACGGGACATTACTAGAGAAGCGCCACCCCATCGGTCGAGGCGATCCTCAAGCTTACGGATAAGAGACTATCACGACAAGTGGGGAAAAAAGTTCTTTTACGAAGTGAGTGGGTCATTTAGAAAGGAAATAATTCGACCGAAAAGACTTCGGGAGAAGAAGAAGCAGAGAAAGCTCCGAAAGGGAGTGGCTTCAGGTTGGCGAGGCCGGTGAGGGGAGGACTTCCTGGCTGCTCAAGGATCAAGAGCCCCTCAGAAAACGAGAAAAAAAGGGAGAAATGCTCTCGGGAGGGGGAAGGGGTTATCGTTCCAAAGATCTGACACGCGTTTGCGCTTAGCTCGGAAATGGGAGGGTTCCCTGATGTGGGAAACGACGAAAAAGACTATGCCGCAGGACCGTTCGCAGCCCAAAACCTGTTCTCGACTATGACGCAAGGATCTGGTGAGGTCGCTGGCTAGGAAGAGGACAAAAGTCGGAAGAAAAAGAAACACCCTGGAGGGAGGAGATCGTACTCGAAAAAAGTACAAATGCTATGCGCTCGCCAAGAAAGTGACAAGCTCAAAACGGAAGCTTGGGAAAGAACAGGGGAGCTCAGCGGGAAAAAAAAACGTTCGCGAGAAAAGGACTCCTCCGGAACGCGGAAGCGAGCGCCCTCTCACCTCCTGCCAAAAAAGAGGAAGCTCCCAAATATGCAAACGGCGGCAAAGGGGACGCATAGTTTGACAAGGAAGCTGCTAGACGGCACCGGATCGTGGACGAGGGGCCCTTTCTACAAAAGGGACGCCAAAGAAGCGAGGGGAGAAGGAAGAGAGCTTAGAAGGGGTCGGGGATTTCGCAGGAGGCAAATACTTTACACCTTAGAATCAAACGACTCTCCAAAGGTAAACGGGGGGGGAGTTCTTAAGAAAGCCGAGAAGAATAATTCGTACAGAGAGAGAACGCAAGCTTTTTTTTCGAGAGAAATCGTCCAAAGGAAGACGGACGCGGGAAATCAGAAAGAGAGGAGAGAAGCGCGGGAAAGATCCTATCAAAATCAAGAGGCATCCAGAAGTCAAAGCCTCTGCTTCTCCTCCGGAGGAAGGGGGAGGTAGGAAAAAATTTGCAACTGAGAAAAGCAGAAGAAAGGAGGGAACCGAGTAAGGAAGTCTTCGGCGGCAAAAGGAGACGCTTAGTCGGGGGAAGAGGCTAAAAAAGAAAATTGTGGGGGGGGGGAGGATTCTGCCGGGAAAAAAGTTTTGTTACAAAAAACCAAAAGGAAAAAAGAAAAAAAAGGTATTCTCAAGCCTTCGACCGTGGAACCCTTCGTGGATCACCCTCTTCAGACGGGGAGGAGACAGCGCTCATCTAATAGACGGGCGAGAAACGGCAATCAAAAGAGATGGGGGGAAAAAAAAGGGATCGCCAAAAATCTTAGCAGAGGAGTCCTCTGAGAAAAGTAAGACTTCGGGACTTTTAGAAGGGGGGAGAAGGGAGGGCGTCGAAAAGGGAGGGTCATAGGAAGGAAAAGGAAAAGGACAAAAAAACCTCAAGGGCGGGCTCTCCTATCATGCGGTCCTCGGGGGTTATCTCTCATTGCGTCCAGACCCAGGAAAAGCGACCTATCGGGGAGAAGGAAGGGAGGGGTATTAGAAAAAGGTCCCTCGCTGAGGACTTTCTCCACCGAGACCTGGCAGGAAGGTGCGTCTTCAATCTCTCTCAAGAAGAAAAAAAATTTCCTGCGCGAAACAAAAAAAAGAGAATATAATCGGTTGTTAAGTGAAAAAGAAAAAAGAACGGAAAACCTATTCTCTTCCTCTCGAGAATAATCCGCGTGATGCTACGCGGGGTCTCGCAAAAAAAAAAAACAAAACTTCTATGAGGGAAAAAAAGGACCCTCTTAGCGGAAAAAGGGAGAGGAAGCAGTTGATTCTAGCGGCCGTAGTCCTCCGTTGTTTGGGGTGAGGAAAAAGGAGCCGGCAGAAAATAGAAGTTTTATCAGCAGGAAGAGTAAACGCGTGAAAGGGGTCATTCCATAGACGGAGAAGGTCGTTCACGCTCGCGGTCTAGCTCCTCCACGCGCTCGCCGCAAGGGGAGGGGACTTACTCTAGTAAGGGAGGTCTCCAAAAGCTTCCGAAGGAAGGGAGGAGGAGCTCCCCTCCCCGCTCCGCTCTGCGATCCGTTAAAGACCGTAGAGGGGGTGCCGTTGGGAAGGTGAAGGAGATCAGGGATTAAAAGGGGATCGTCAGGCAGAAGATCAGAAACGACGAAGTCTCTCTAAAGGTCGAAGGAAAAGGGGCACTGAAGAGGCAGGGAAGGGGGGGGACAAGGCGATCGGTCTGCGGAGGGATTGCCGCTCCTCGCATCGTCTCTTCGATGCGGGAACAGGTCTTGGAGAGCGGGAAAGGAGCGGGGGTCTTTAGAAGAGGGGGAAAGAGTTCTTTTGATTCAGGGAAATGGTCGTTGGGGGAGAGTGACAAAAAGAAGAGGTCTCCACCGGCAGGAGAAAGTGGGAAGTGGGCCAGGGAAGCAGACTTAGAAAGGCGGCGCTTGTGTTTCCGCGCGCGGGAGATTTCTTGCCGGGAGAGGGGGCATCGAGTCGGTAAAAGTGAAAAGAAGAAAAGTCGGGGAAGAAATACGCCAGATCACCTTGATTCGCGGCGGGAAGTCAAGGGCTATAGTATGTGCGACTAAAAGGGAGAGAACTATAGTTCTGGAGAAGGATCGGTCCCGGGTCAGGACTCTCTCTATCCCAGATACTTAGATAGCTTCTCACAACTCATCGATAGTCGGGTACAAGGGGAAAAGAATAACGAGGTTGCCCTGAAGCTGAGTTGTACGGAGGTTAAGGGGGTCCAGTCGCGGACGAAAGAAAAAGGGAGGAGCGCCTCAGCGAGTCTCAGAAGAGGAATGGGCGTTTGTCTAGGCGGGGGATTTCTACAATTTCGGCAGCGCAAAAGGAAATCCGCTCTGAGAAAACCAGCCCCGAGAAAAAGCGCCGCTGCATTCGGAAAACCGCGGGTGAGCTTGGAAAAAGAGCTTTGTGCGGCTCGGAAAGGAAGAGGGTGGACCTTGCTGGAAAACGAGAGACGCCTATTCCGCCGACGATTCCTAAGGTAGAAGGACAAAAGGGAACAACCAGCTTGGGAGGAAGGGGGGGGGGGTCTATCGCCTCGCTATTACTTTCTAATTCTCTAGAGAATCAAGCATGGGGTAAAATATGGAATAAAAGAAGCCGGCGATTCTCTCAGAAGAAAAAACTCGCTTAGGGGGGAGAGAGAGGGGGTTCTGAGGCTACTTTTCTTATTCATCTTCGTGAAGAGGGGGAGCTAGAGAAGAAAAAGAGCTCTCAGGGAAGAACCTTAAAATCCCGAAAAAACTTCCTCCATAGATTGCACGCTCACGATCGGACAGAGTTGAGGAGAGCTAAGCAAAAACGAGAGAGTTTAACAGCGCAGCTGAGAAAAAGCTGTGCTACCAGGAGGGGCGAGCAGCACTCAAAAATAGGGCCAAACAGAAACGCTCGAAGACGAGCAGGGATGAGCAGACTCTTCTGTCGGGTAGAGGGGGCCGACTAAAAGGGGGAAAAAACTTCAATCAAAACAGATAAAAACCGGTTCGCGACTGGGAGAGTCGAGTTCGAAGAAGTCGCGAAGCAAACGCAGGAAAAGCACGAAGGAGAGAGTTCTCTAGAGGAAGGATTTACATCCTCGAAGTCGACTCCCTCGACGCGAAGGAAGGGAAACGCGACTAGCCAAGAACGCAAAGCATCCAGGTTAAAGAAAAAAAAGTCCTCCCAGAAACCCCGGGCGGCGAGGCAGGGGTGGTCTTCTTCCTGACGAGAGAAGAGGCACACAATCAGCATGAAGAGGAAAACGTCCGCGCGCGGAAAAAAAAACTATATCGGGGGAAAGGTGTCCTTAGTCTTTATAACCTTCTCTTAAAAAGAAAAGGGAGTATAAAGAGGCGGTTTAGGGAAAGAGGAAAACAAGCTCGCACGGAATCCAAAAAAAAGACGGCGCAGTCGACCGTTCAATTCCTAGAAATTCGTAAATCACCAAAGGAGACAGATGGAAGCAAGACGAGTATGCGGGGAAATGAACAGAAAAAAGGAGAGTCTCCGAACCTGACGAAAGGAAAGAGGAAGGGGAATTCCTCTGGAGTCCGCTCGACACTAGGGGGCGAATGAGGATCGGCGAATGAGTTTCCGAGATCTTCTACCCGGAAAATGTGCTTTATCAAGGCTAGCTATCTGTCAGGGGGACGGGGACGTTCGCAGGAAAAGTCCAACAAGAAGAACTTAAAAAAAGAAAATCCGTCCTGGCGCGGGGAGATTTGGGAGTGGGAAGGAGAGTCTTTGCCGCGCTGGGAGCGCTATTTACCTTGCCAAAAGAAAAGGCATTGCCAGAGGGCGCTCATCTAGAACCAAAGAGGAAAAGGAAAAAAATGATATAAAAAAATTTCATTAACGAACGAACTCGACCCTTATGAGAGGTGCGGCTACTCGTGGTTGCGAGAAAAAAAACAACACGGAGTGAGGAACCGTAGCCGAAGGGAGATACGAAAGAAAAAGGGCAGAGAAAAGGCATTACCTTATCCGGCGATTGGGTTGTCCGTTATCGAGCAGATTGCACTCGCAGCAGAAGAAACCGGAGGACTCAAGGACAAGAGAAGAGCCGACAGATTGAGAGGGACTCCCCACCTCGCGCGAAAATAATCCTCCGCTCCTAAAGAACTGCGTCGTGGGGGAAAAGGTCGGGCACTCGGGAAAAGGGAGGATCAAAGGGAAGGGGCATCTAGGGGGGTACGAAGGCGCTTGGTGCCGGCCGTGGTCGTGACGAAGTACGCTAGGGCAAAGATAATTGCGAATAGTCCCAAAGTGGGAGCGCGAACTTTCTAAAAAAAGGAGTCCCCTAATAGGGTCTTCCAGCTAAAGGGGGCGCTCTCCTGGCGGGGGAGATAGGGAAGGGAAGGATCTTCGATGCGATCCTTCTACGGAGGGGATGGTATGACTAAAATCGACTTGTAACTTTCTAAGGCAGCTCGCCTTCTTGTGGCTTAGGAGGAAGGGGGGAGAAGTGGAGACACAAAAAGAGAGAAAAAAAGCATAACTCCTCAAAGGGGGTCAATGAAAAAAAATATTAAGGGAAGAAAATTCTAGGCCGGCACGAGGGTTCCGCTCGAGAGAAAGGTTGGCGATGTCGAAAAAAAAAAAAAAGACGACAGCCAGAACGTCCTCTTCTTTAAGTCTTCTACGGAGAGGAGGTCCTCGGGTGCAGAGAATAGAAAAAAAGTCATGAAAAAAAAAATCGAGAGGCTTTCTTCGCCGTCAGTGGTTCCCGGAAGGAAAAAAGAAAGAGGGGCGAAAAGGAATCAGGAAACTTTTAAGGTATAGGAGCGGACGCATGAGCGCGTCTCTTCGAACTCAGACAAAAAGGAGGAAGGCCGGGGAAATTACGGAAGTTAATTTGTAGGGAGAGGAAGAAGGGCAAGAAAAAAAAAAAACCAAGGGGCAGAAAGAGTTTCTGAGGGAAGCGACAAAGACGGACCTAGTCAGGTTGCGGCGGTGGACTAAGGATAGAAATGGACGTTAGAGGAGGGGGTCGTCTGATGGAAAGCCTACGCTCCAGAAAGGGTCCACTAGATTCCTTTCTAAGTCGACGGGGGAAAAAACCGCAGTATTGTATCGTCAAAAAGACTGGGAAAAAGGATTGAGGAGGGGTTCCCGACGAGTCCTATAGGCCGTACTGGGAAGAAACATGAACATCTTCAGAACAACCTGTCAGCACTACCTTCTCGAAAATAAGGAGGAGTTTCAAAAGTTTGTGCAGCTGAAAAAAGAGGAGACGGGGAGGGTCCAGAAGGAAGAAAAACAACACCCCGGGGGGGGAAAAAGAGATATCGACTAACGTACCCTACTCTCGGGCGGATACGACTCGACAATAATGGCATTTGGGGGACTGGGACAGGAAAAATTTCTACAAAAATTTCCTCGGCGGGGTCCATACTGTAACTCCCCCCCCAAACAAAAAAAGAAAAAAAAAAACCCCACAAAAAAACAAAAAAAACAAACACACCCAAGAAGCTATACCTTAGAAGAAGAAAAGCTCCTTCCCGCCAAGCGGGGACATCTTCTAAAAATCGAAGGTTTCAAAGAAGAGAAAAAGGCGAGTCGAGAAGGAAAAAAATCTCTCTCACTTCTGCAAAAGGATCGTGGAGGCCCTTTTCGAGGGACAGAAAAGGGCCTCGCGAGAAGGGGAAAGAGGGGACAAAAAGGAGGACAAAGGATTTTTAGGTAAAAACTACCTGTACAACTTCAAGTCAACTACCTCAGGTCTGGAAAACGTTCGAGGAAGTCTGGAAGAAGGAGTCCGCTATATCGAAAAAAAGTTTTCTAGGAGAGGAAAGTGACCGACCCTACTTCGCAAAGAAGAATGGAACTACAAAGAGAATCAGAGGGTGAGATTAAGAGACTAAAGAAAGGAAAATCTCAGAGAAAAAAAAAAACTCTTCGTTCAGGAAGAGGGGCTTCTGGTCGAAGGCCCGGTGGTCTTCCTAAAATAGAGGCCAATTTCTTATAAAAGAGGAGGCGGAAAGAGATGGCAGTCAAGAAGGGGAGGCTGCCGGGGGAGGGGGAGAAAAAGCTTTCCCACGAACCAAGGGAGATTTCTTCTGTTGTGATAAGGGGTCGCAAGTCATCCAAGAGAAAAAAACTCGAAGGTAAGGAGAGGAGACCGTGACCATTCAGGAATATATGACACAAAGAGGAAAGGTGATTCTCTGCATCTCATCGAAGAGATGTACTTGTATTGAAGGCAAATCACCCATTGGGGAAAGAGCTCAGGGACCGAAACAAAAAGGAGGAAGAAGGAATTAAGGCCTAGGAAAAAAACTTCGAAGGAGGAGGTTCGTCTATTCTCTTCTCCTGAGAAAGAGAGCAGACGGAGGCGTACAAACGGACAAGGGGAGGGAAAGAAAACTACTGCGGGGAATCCTAAGAAAGAGGGCGCCTTCCATGGAAGGAAGAAGCAGGACTATCTCCTTCGAGGGGAGAGAGGAGCTAAGTGTCTTAAAGCATGCCAAAGGGCTGAAGCGGGGAAAAAGGGAAGGTCCCGAGTTGGGGAGTCTATTTAGAGAAAAAAGAAGAAACTTGTATATAAGGAAAACTTTTCATTTCATACAACGAAGGCTCGGAAGATAGGAATCCCGAAGGGGTATCTTGATAAGAGAAACAAAGGGGAAAAAAAAGAAAGGAGGGATTCGCAAAAGAAAAATCGGATAAGAGGAGACGGTCCTCTCCTCAGGGAGGGTCCTGCCTTACAAAGTGAGCAGTCGAAACGGTTAAGGGATCAAGGGGGAAAAAAACCTAAAGGAGAGAGAAAACTGCCATTTCTGGTGGCGCCAACAGTCCATCGCAAAGAAGAGGGGCAAGGGGGGGGAAAGTCTGCGACGAAGAGAAATAATATAAAAAAACTGAAAATCGTCTTGGAAAGGATCAGACTGGACGCGCGGGGCAGTCTCATCCCCCCGAAAGCTAAAAGAGAAAGATAGGTAGAAGAAAGGGAAAATCATTCTGCGCTTTTTGCGGGTGCCGTGTCTAATAAGTAAAAAGGAGGAACCGTCTAAGAAAGATCATGGGAAAAAAAAAAGTAGGGGGAGAACTAATCCTGAGGAGGGGTCCGACGAGTCGTGGTCGGCCATGCGGAAGGGGGAGACCTGTTGCAGGATCCTTCAACGATCCTTGCTAGAGAGATGAGGTGATTCTCGGGATTATCTTCCTTGGGGAGAGGGCAATCAAACCGAGGTTTGGGGAGGAAGACGAAAAAAGGGTAGGGGGGGTACGGAAAAAAGGAACCAGCAGAGGCCACCGCGCAAACTCCTCCTTGGGGGGGCAAGCAGAAGGAGGGAAAGGTCCTGCTACGTTAAAAGAATAAAAAGGGTTATTGGCGGGAGAGAAGGGACCTTAGGCAGGAAGAACTCATTTCATCGCCCAAGATTCTTTTAATGGAAAAGAAGGGGGGGGTACTGAAAGGACGGAAGGGGAGCGGGTAGAGAGGTTACAAAAAATTCAGAAGATCCTTCAATGTGCGTTAAAGAATGTTCTATTTTAAATGGAAAGGAAAAGTCGAAAAAATGGGATCCGATCTCTGAGGGAAAGACAGCGGTAGAGGGAAAAGAGAATCACGCCTTCTCCGACCGGGTTGTCCTAATTCGGTGGAAAAGGACTTGGTATTTGGAAGACGATTAAATAAAAAATCTGGAGGAGAAAGAGCTAGCAATCTATCGAAAAAGGGCTATTCCGGGGTGAAAGTACGACAAATTTCTCTCCACTTCCGGTGAGACGCTCGTTCTCCGATTAGAGAAGAAGGGGAAAACTATCTAAGAAAGAACTCGAGGGGGGCCCTTATATGTTTGAGCGTGCCAAAGGGCACCGGCGTGTATCTTTATAAGCGGAATGAGGGGGAAGGGTCGTAAAGGGACTACTAGAAGAGGCGAAGGTCTCACACTGGGAACCGGCTATGAAAAAAGAAGTAGTCTTTTCGACGTCGTGGGGGAGGCTGCTCTCCTCTCCTGAGAAGGGGAGAGGAGATATAGAATTGGAAAACGAAAATAGACTCGGTCGAGGCAGAAAGAATACCAGGAAAAAGGGAGGAGCGTCTACACGGGTGTCGATCTACCTTTTAGAGGGGGAAGGCATAGTAACCTGCTTCTAAATCGTAAAAAAAGGAAAGAAAGAGAGAAAAAAAATACCTCAGGAAACCTTACAGGAAAACTCTCACCATCTCCGTCCGCGGTGAACCGTCGATCATGCTTGCAGGAGCGTCCTCTTTGCCAGTAACAGAATCTGAGGCTTGAGTAAAAGGAGAAAGGGATCCCGAAAAAAAAAGTCTATGAGGCAGAGAAGAGAGTTCTCGTCCTACTCTTCGGCGGTAGCGTCTTCCTCTCAGGAAAAGAGCTTCAGTACGCGTTAAGGTTCACCAAGAGGGGGAAGGGGTTTAAGGAAGGGGACTAGTAATATATCGACTGTAACCAAAGGGGCTATTATTCGCGATAGAAGAAACTGTACCTACCTCTACAAGCCCTCTTGCCGGAAGAGGTCCTTGAAGGGACTAAAAAAAAGGAAGGCAAAGCGCATCCATGTGAAGAGTCCCCTAAGAGCAGGACCCGGCCCCACAGCGATTCCCTTTTTTGTCGAGGGGGATCTCAGAAGAGGGAAAAGAGAGAGGGCTCTCTCTGAAACTGAAAAGGCTGCTGTCTTTCTGAAGGGAAATCTCTTTGCACAAAAAAAAATTCTGCCTGTGTAGAAGAGTATCGCAAGTCATCCCGACGCATCAGGGGGAAAAGAAAAAGAAGAGAGAATCGGAAAATTTAAACAAGACCTAGGGAAAAGGGGAATAAGAAAAAAAGAAAGAGGAGCAGTTCGAGAAAAGTACCGGGTCCTTCAAAAGAAACAGCGCCTCGGT
>Ga0179591_1220706_pt1 | contig 11673 bp, 16 predicted proteins | sample CZOMad2_1_08_16f_FD_182891 | JGI IMG/M metagenome (GOLD analysis project Ga0179591, IMG submission 182891) | Vadose zone soil fungal communities from Angelo Coast Range Reserve, California, USA - CZOMad2_1_08_16fungal (PacBio error correction) | ecosystem: Environmental > Terrestrial > Soil >...
CGCTAAAAAAGTAAAAAGAAACCAAACACGCACCAAAAATAGTGGGCAGAGTGGGAGAACAATTTCGAGCTACAAGAAAAGGAATCGGGGGTACCTCACAAACGTCAAACAAAGAATGTTGTTGACAGACCAGTTTCGGAGAGGACAGGTGGTCATAGGATTAACCTGCCGGGGGGCAATTACACCTGGAAGGGGGATCGAAAATACAGGAGTTTAGGGTATATGTGGGGGGCGGGGGGGGGACGAAAAATTGTCAATGCTACTTTTTATGCGCGTAGAAAAAACAAGAAAAGGGGAAAAGAGCTATAAAGAGGAGGGCAATCCCTAGTCATGAACGAACGGACAAGTTATCAACTAACAAGAAGCAGAAAGAGGAGACATCAGTATTAATACCCGAAGTGAAAGGAGGAAGTAACTAAGGGGGAGGAAACGTGAGACATATTATCCAGTTTTTGGGTATTTGGGAATTGGCAAGTAACGGTACTCGAACAATTCTTCAATGCAACGCGGAGAAAGGCATAACGAAAAATAAAAGGGGGAAAGTGTAGTGTTTCCTTACCAATTTAAAAGGTATAGCAAACTTAAGGGATTCAAGTTTCCCGCCAGCGCCATTAAACCAAAAACCAGCATCAACGAAGACCCGGCGAAATAAAGAAAGGAGTTAAAATTCTAATTATAGGGAGTGGAAGGGAAAAAGAATTAAGAGGGGGGTGCAAACAAACTGCAGAAAGAGGATAACAGGGATGATAAACATAGACAAAAAACAAAAGACGAGCCCCTTCAAGGAGCAAGTCTTATAAAAGACAACAACTCGCAGCAGTATGCCCGAGCAAAACAAGGGACTCCATGGGTGGGTTGAAAAAAAAAAAAACAATCGGAGAGGGATTCGCTAGCGTCGACAGGATCTAAAGTCCGTACAGACGGGGGAGCTCAGGCTGGATCAAAGCTGCATGGCTGTCGCACAGGCCCGAGGAAAGATAATGTTACAAAAAACCCGAATCTCGTGAAGAAACCAAACCCAAAAAACGATAAGAGTTGAAACGAAACACGCAAAGGAGAAAAAGTTAGGTGAACGTCTAGAACCCAAATGGGGGGGGGGACCGGTTGCTTGAGGAGAAAGAGGCGGGGTAGGACCAGTGGACAAAGGAAAAAAAACGGAGGAAAGAAAGGGGGAATTTTGAGAGGGACACAGAAATTTGGGGTGGGGGGGGAATCAAAATCCTCTCCTGTTAGAAATGGCTAAAAAGGACCCCAGGGTGACCAACGGGGACCAGCTTCGCCAAGTTGATAGATAATCGAATCAGATTGGATCGCAAAGATACTTAAAAAGAAAAGGAAAACAAGGCCCCCCAATAACCAAACAGAGTGGGACACGATTCTGGGAGCATGCAAAAAAAGTTGGGGCTAAAAGGTTATGAGTTAGTGCGAGTTGGAGGAGAAAAAGGTCTCGATCCGGAGGGCAGTGTCTCTTTGGGACTTGGTCCGCAACTAAGGTCACCATCAAAACAAAACAGAAACCCTACGGGAAAGGGAAGCATATGAAAGAATCAGCTGTACTCTAGAAGTATAGGGGGGGGGATGTATTTAACTAAGGGCCCGAAAAAAAAAAGAAAAAAAGAGAGGTAGGTTAAGAGAGTCGACAACTCCTCGACCGGCTTCACTAAGATCGCAACGGATAAGAGCAAAAAAGCTATGAAACTATTATGCCAAGGACAGCAAAAAAACAGCAACCCAGACTCGTAATAAAGACCTGTGGGAAAATCCGAAATTCAACAGAACGCTCAACCCAGGATAAAAAGCTGTTGCGAAAAACAGATTGCCTGACAGTCATGGGGGGACGAGTGTACGGACGATAAAATGGGGGGGGCCTTGAGAACCGACCGGCGTCACAAATCAACCAGGGGGGGAGGACACCCACCAGGATCAAATCACCCAAGGTTAGCGACAGATTTCCAAAAAGGGAGGCTGTCCGTACAAAAACCCATGAACGCAGAAAAGGTGGGACGGGGGGGTCTAACACAAAACTGGGGGCGAAAAGCCTAAATAAAGGGAGGGGAGAACCTTAAGAAGGGAGCGGCTCGAAGGAAAACTAAATTCAAGAGGGCACAGACAACAGGCAGCGGAGTCTATGAAAAAAAAAAGGGCACATAACTTCCTTCCACAAGTTACTAAAAAAAGGGCCCGACTGGGTCAAACAAAAAAAGGAGGGGGGTGATCAAAGCACGGACTTTTTGTCGAGATAACCCGCGTCATGTCTCACCAAATCTAGATGACATCCAAGTAGGGAAGAAACATGAAAACGCAAAAGACAAGCCCAGTTCAAAAAAAGAAAGGCCGGCGAGAGAGAGACAACAAAAACGGAAAAGCTTAGTAAAAATAGTCAAAAGTCCTGTATTCCTTGGGAATTATTCGTGGGGGTTTTCAGGTATGGGCAAAAGGGCGATCAAAGCCGGATGGGGGGGAGGCGTATTAGAGTGGTCGCAAAAAAAGGAGGGCGCTTGGAGGGAGAAACGAGGAGGGGTGGCGGTTTAATGTTGAAAGAAGGGGGTGGGTGGCGCAGGGCCGGGATCATCTATGGGACTGGAAAAGGGGAGGCTTGAGAATGACTTGGAGAGGGTTCACAGCCTAGAGGAACGCGGGGGACGGAATGCATTTCTAATGAGCCGGATTGGGATTTTGCGAAGCAAGGTGTTTTTGGGAAAGGAAAGAAACTGTCTGCGGAAGTGTGTCGGGGCTAAAGGGGGGAACGAAAGCACGGCTTGTGCAAAGAGGCAGGGTCCGTTTGGTATGGGCGGAAGGGGGTGGTTCCTGGGGGTGAAATGGTGGTTGGCAACAGGAGTAGCCGAGGGGGGACGAAGCCCAAGGTATGGCTGCAGGGGAAGGGTCGCACAAGGGATGCAGCCAAGACCGCGGAATAAATGCTGGGGGGAGAAGAGCGGGGAATGCCGTGGGAGGAACCAATTTTCAGAAGGAGGTGGGTAGGTGGGGTTTTGGGGGGAATGGGGGAAATCAATATGGGTAAATAGGGTGGGGTTTGGGAGGAGCAGGCCCAGATACGGGGGAATCATTGAAGAAGGCGATAGGGGTTTTCGGGCTGATAGTAAAGAAAGGCGGGAAAGGGGTTCCAATAAAAAAAAAAACGTCTTAACATTTGCCCAAGGGGAGAGTGAACCGGAGTATCAATGCAAAACTTTGCTGAAAAAAGGGAGGTCTGGGGGGTAACAAGGGGGGATTAAGAAGAAAGGGGGGTTCCACAAAAATATGCCAAACGTGACCACAAAAAGTCAAAGAGAAAGAGAATTTATTTGAGCGATCAAATACCAGGAGCAAAAATAAAAAAAAAAAATGGTATCCAAAATCCAAGGGAAGTCCACCTCCAGGGGGGCCAAATGGAAATGTTAGTGGTAGTGGGGGGGTGGGATGGGGTGAAGCGAGGGAAGGAGAAGGCATGAGTAGAAAACAATTACAGAGATTATGTCAAAGGGGGGCAAGATAAGGGCAGTTGGGAAAAAGTGGTCAAAATGAGAAAAGATGGTGTCCCAGGGGAAACCACTAGGGAAATGTTCCAAAAACAAAAAGAGCGAGAAAAAAAGAACGGCCCGGGGCCTGGCCCCGAAATAGAAAAAGAGAAAATGTATAAAAACACGACAAAGGGGGGGATAAAATTGACCACGTGGAAAGAAACAAAAGGGGGGAACAATGGGAAAAGGAAGGTAACACATCCTTTGAAAGAAAAAAGAAGTGTAATTTCTTTGGGGGGAAGTGGATTACTCGGCAGAAGGTCCGGGGCAAAAGCCAAGCAGAAATTTGAGAAAGGCCACATTCTAAGGAGAACTGATCATTAGCGATACCAAAAACAGACACATACGGCGATGAAAGTAAAAAAGGAGCTGAGCGGGGTGGCGCCTTTGAGTAATAGGTCTTTTGATTTGGGAAAGGGATCAGCACATTTCCTTGGCGGAAGTAAGGGGGGTGGTGGGGACGGGGGTAATAACAGTGTTAGGGTTAAAGAGGTCTTCCGTGTAACTTGAGAAAGAGGAGTATTTAAAAAGAGCGGAAGTAGAAAGGATGGATAGGCGGGGCCGGGAATTGTGATCTGGTGGGGCTGGGAAGGGGGCCGGCGTTTACAAATATGGGAACGCCGGGAAGTTTTTGCGAAGAAGGGAAATTGGGGGGGGTAAAGGGACAACAAAACCCGGAAGATCTGAGTTGAAATCGGAGGTGAAAAGGGGGCCGAACTTTGCAGCGGGGGTAGACAAAAAAAAAGGCCGCACTTTGTAAAGGCAAAAAAAAAATACCCAAAGGGGCAGGAATATGAGCAGGCACTCCCATCTGGAAGGAACGCCGGGTGTTCAAGGTCGGGGGGTGACGTACCGCGGACTTCCTTAGGGAGAATATAGCTTGTAGGGGGGGTTGGATAACCGGGGCAGTACGGTCAAGAAAGAGGGAGGGGCCGGACTACGAGGAGAGGGCAATACCTTGGGAAAGGCCTTTCATGGGGGTAGGGGGTGACAGGAAAAAGAAAAAAAAGGTAAATTGAAAAGGGAAACCAGAAAATACCATACAAGCAGGGAAGGGGGAGATGGCAGGGAACAGAAAGGGAAGTTTGAACCTTCCAGGGGGGGAGGGGACTGGGGAAGCAAACTGGGTACTAAAAGGGGGGGGGAAAGAAGCAATTAAGGGTTAGAGTTGTGGTTGGTAAAATCTCTGGGGAAGGCGAAATGGGGTCGGAAAAACCGATGGCAAAGGATGGTCTTGGGGGTTTGAAGGGGGAGGAATATCTAAGAAAAACAGGAGGAGTAGAAAGAAAGAAGACCATCCCAATCAACCCAAAACGCAGAAATAATCTGGGGGCAGATGGGAAGAACACATTTTCAGAAGACGACAGCGCTGTGTAAAAGGAACACAAATCCAAACTGATTTAAAAGGGGACAAGGAACATACCAGTTTTCTTAAACCAGGAGGTCCAAGCCCCGGGCCGTGGAAGAATAAACAGGGGAAAATGCAAGACCCCCTAACAATTTGTACGGGGGTGGGTGCGTGTTTACATACCTGGGACATGAAAAGCCTGTGGGGTATGCGCAGAAAAAAACACATGAACAGTGACATGGGAAAGGGTATCCGGACGCAATCATAGCTTCTGAAAGAGAAGGGATATGCAAAGGAGACTGTAAATAAAGCGAAGGTTAAATGGGAAAAGAAAAAAATTGGGGTAATGAGGAAAGGGATGCCTGCAGAGGGGGGAATGAAGCATATTCGTGCCAATTGGGGGGGTAGTTTTGGGTGGGAATAAAAAAAGAATCAGGGCGACGGCATAACACAGGCGGCAAAGGCCAACGCGGAGAAAAGAAAAAACGAGGGAAGTACGACTTAAAAGGTGGACATGTGAGTTTGTCCACGACAAATGGGGGTACAGTGAAACAAAAAAAGCAGATGCGTAAAAGAGGTTTAAAGAAAGGCAGAACCCAACAAGAAAAACAAATTACAACTCCTCCGGTATGATCTGAATAATTAAGTATCTTGATTGAAAGGGGGACGGGAGATATATCTTGGAAAAGGGCATAGCGTAACGACAACCGGATCCAGAAAAAAGAACAAAACAACAAGACTCGAACCTGCACGAGTCATGCACAACTCCGGATAAAGTACCCAGGACACCGTCACTCAAAGTTGGGGTAGGGATAGTACGCAGTAGGGGAAGTATTGATCGCCATAAGACTGATAACAGAAAGGGGCCGAGAGAGGCAATATGTTAAAAAGTCAATGGCGATCCATGGCAATAGAAAGAATAAAGGGGAACAAGCAAATCAAACCATCAGTTAAAAGGGAGAGGGATCAACTTCGCATAGAGGGGTGAACCGAAAAAAGGGATAAACGAGGGGTTAGTTAACTTGGCAAGTGAGAATAAAACAAAATTTGGGACGGTGGTGCTTACGGTCTACATGGGAGAGTGGTACCGCGCCGGGAAAGAACTGGCAAGGGGTGGTGATCGGAACAAGTGGTTTGGGGAAGGGAGAAAAGCAATGGTTCGCCTGAAAAAGAGGGCAAAAGGAAACCAGGGGGACCAAGTAAAGCGGACTCCTCAGCGGTACGAGGTACTAACTCCAATAGCCTTGATCGAAGAAAATTATCGAAACCGGAAAAAAAGGGACCCAACAAACATTCAAACTACAAAAATTTGGCCCTGGGAATGGGAGTACGGCGAGCGTGTTGGGGAATGACATTGTGATCGGTAAGTGCGCAAACGGGGAATTTGGGAGCGGAGGGACAACCTTTCCTCACAAGATCAGGAGTGTGGAGGTGGCCTCTTGTGGCTGTGGCAAGCCCTAGTCTTCCGCACAAGGACAAACGACGAAAAAAATTGCAAGAAAACAAAATAGGGGGGGCATGAGCCGGGGGGTACAGATCATGGGACGTGTAATAAGGGGGGGTTTGGGGAACCAGGGCCAGAAATATTTGAGAGCGCGACGACGAAGGGTCGCACTCAGGGGCAGAGCGGGATCAGGATCAAAAAAAACAACAGATGTGAAAGATTGATTGAACTGTCACAAATGAAAACAAAGTACCGCCCTTCAGAGGCCTAAAGTTTGACATCGGAAAGGCACACACCCGGATCAAAACAGATTATCAAAACGATTTTTCGGAAGGGAACGGATTGTATCGACTTCAAACCATGAAGGGGAAGTAGACAGGGGCTCCGGCAAAAGTACGACAAAAAGGATCCATCAAAAACGTGAGGGAAGGACCGAAGTAGACAGGTTGTCAGGGCCCAACCCGACAATGCAGGGAAAATTCGTTTACGGACCCCAAAAAAACAGGGAGGCGACCACTACTAGACATTAGACATGCAGCTTATTGGAAAAGGGGAGGGCAGTATCACGAAAATGGGAAAGGAGAGAGACCATACACCAAAGGACGGGAAGGTGCTACAGGCCCAAAACTGAGCACGACCCGTAAAACAAACGCAAAGAAGAAAAAACATCTAGTTTATAGCGAACGTAATTGGGGGGGGCGAGAATCCAACCGAGCCGAAAAAAGCTCCCGGATATGAACCACTCAACTTCAAGAAAAGAATACGAAAGAAGAAAAAATTTTCCAGGCCGGACATACGAAGAAACAACAACACTGAGAGGGGGGGGGTAAAAGAAGATAGGAAAATAATTCCGTTGGAAAAGTAGGAGTTGTATGGCGTATGGCCAGACGGCGGTCCTTTAGAAGCGGGGGGATCAATAAAGTGGGATAGCGGAAAGGGAGCTGAAAAACCGTCTGGGGGATTGAATGGGGTTGGGATTCCGAGTTTTTGGGAATAATCTTTGCCTTGGCTCTGGCAAGGGGGCCGGGGCTTCAGCAGTTTTATAGTGCGGAAATATATCCACCTCAAAAGGTAAGGAAGCATTTGCTAATGCAGATGATTGGGGCGAGCCATGTTTGGGGGGGAGAAAAAAAGACAAACAGGGTTTCTTCGGAAAGTGCAGGGGAAAGTTTAAATTGGGGAGCCGGAGGGGGTTGACAAGGAGGGTCGAGAAAGTTTGGGGGGCGGTGGGGAATCCTTTTTGATTTTTTCAAAGGGAGACTTTCTAAGGACAAGGGGGAAGGAAGAAGTGAAAAAAGGACAATTCCGCGAGGGGAAAATGAAGGCCCCATCCTGGGTTGGAAGGGGAAATTCTGGAAGGTTGAGTCTGGGGAGTTTCCGGAGGGGGGAACCAGGGAAGAGACGAAAGGTATATTCTGTGGGGGGGGTTGGGGGGCACAAATGGAAGGGAAATAAAAGTATTTTCAAGAGGGTTTGGTTGGTGGGGGGAGTCCTTAGACCTCTTCTGGAGAATGAGTGCACGGAGATGATGTTTTTAGAATACATAGACATGGGAACTGGGCAATAAACCCCACAAAAAATGATAGGACAGAATCGTCGACCTGACGAAGGCAGAAAAATGGTGAGATTCCATGGGCGTGGGGTGGGTAAGGGGGGAATACGAGAGACCTCCAAAAGAGGCCAATACAAAATCCAGGATCGGAGGAAGTGGGAGCGAAAAAAAATAAAAAGGAGCTAAACCGAATAACATTATCACAACTCGGGAACGGGGTTCCCATCCAGGGAAATGGCTGGGGGGGATTGGGTGGGGACTGGTTTGAAAGGAAGGAAAAGAGACAGTCTGTCGCTTTCTTAGGAGGACTAAAAATACAATGTAAATAGAGGGGCATGGGGAACCTTTGGGTCTTGCTATACTGGTCCAGGGGAGAAAACAAATGCAGGCACAAAAAAAAAATCGGGATGTACCCTAAAAAACCAAAATTTCTGAATCCAGGTACGTTCAGAGACAGAAGAAGCTCTACCAGGTACAAAAGCAAACAAAAAGTGTGCCTCTAGAACGCCAACGTTAACGGAATAGTTTATAAAACAAAGGTGGGAGGAGTTTGTCCGTGGTATCACGGATAAAGAAAAGGGGGCAGGGGGAGGGGTGATTGATACTTCGTGAGGAGGAACCTGGGAGAAAGAACAGTACGTTGAGCGAAGAAAAGCCACTGAGGATGAGGACGGGAAATCATTATCTCGACGTCCAACCCCAGACAATACGGGAAGAGGTACAAAAAAAGAAGCGGGGTGGGCGGCAGGGAAGACTTACGTAAAGGGAAATGGTCATAATAGCATGCGGGGTAAAAGGGAGTGTTGGGTTGGGTGGAAGGGGTCTAAAAGTTGGTAGTACTAGGGATGCAGTTCAAGGGGAAAGATAAGGGAAATTTAATCAATTATACGTCACTTAGGAAGATAAAGAAAAAGGATTTCGCCGGGCCTGAGTGGAAGCTGTGGGCGGGGGAAAGAAAAAAAAATGGAGGGCAATATTCCGCCGGGAGGGGTTGGGGGGCACTAGAGTTTTAGGGGGTAGGGACAAAATCAATTTACAAGGGAAGGGAAATGAGAGTGGAAAGTCGTTGGAGCGACGCAGTGCAAAAGGGTGGGAGAAGCCTGTCTCCTTAATTGGGTGGGGGCCCAAAAAGCCCCAAAATGGAAGGCATCTGAATGGGAGCATCCCGAAAGAACCTGGACTAAGTTCATGGACGTATATGGGATAAAAAAAAGGGGAGCGGGACACCCTTAGGGACTGAAAGATTGTGGGGTTTTTATCACAAGGACAAATGGGAAGTAATAAGATAGAGAATGTCGTAAAGCGGGGGGAGGAGAGTCCTGGTCTTCACTGTGCAGGGGTTTTTGCCGCACAAAAGGAAAACAGGGGTAAGGGATTAAACCAAAAGAGACCCGACAAAAATGTTCAGAAGAAATTTCAGTTCATCCCAAGAAGGGGGGAGGAATGTTAACACTGAAGGATCAAACTTGCAAATCCATCGGGGTGTGCCGGGGGGGGAGGTAAGGGCATTGGGAGAGAATGATTGACTCGGGAAAAGTATGAATTGGGGGGGGAAGCTTTTTGGGGGGTTTGAATGTGTCTCCGGACTCATAAAAAAAACAACAACGTGATGAAAAGAGAGAGGACAGAGCCAATTCAAAAACCAAAAGGTGTGGCCCGTGCTGGGAAATCATGGAGGAGGGAAAAGGAGCTGGGGAAGGGGGGCAAAACCACCACGAATTGGGACGGGCCAGGTGATGAACAGCAAGTTCTTACCGACGGAAGGCAAAGGAGGTTGGCGGGATGCAGAGGTAGATGCGAGGGGAATGTGCCACAACATCTCAGCGCAGAAATCGTCGTGGGTGCACTTCGAGGAGCAAAAGTCCCTCTGGCCTGACTGACACTGGCATAGGGGGGAGACGGAGGATAACACAAGGGAGGGGTAACAAATCAGTCATTTCGCGATCTCTGAGTACAGGTACTGTAAATCGCGTAGGTGAAGGGAAGAGGACCGGAGGGGATGCAAAGGGGGAGAAAGTGCCGGGGGGGGACTCTCCGGGGGAAGGTTGTTTGAGCCTTCTCATTTCTCTCTGGGGGAACGCCTCAAGGCTCATTTGGTTCGTCCCCCCATGAATAACCACCTAGTCTATCTGATACGGGGGAAAGGAAGTGTGTTCGCAAGAAGAAGATAGGGACGGAAGGAAGCCTTTCTCTGGGAAAGAGGGTGGGGCCACTCCATGGGGGCATGGGGGGGAGAGCTGAATTTACGGGCGACCGTTTGCTGTCATTCCTCTCTTGCGCTCTATTAAAGTCTTTCTCCATTTCCTTTACAGTCTAATACTTCTCATTCTGCCATCCTTACTTGCTCGTCTTGTGTTCCCTCCTAGTCTCTCATTCTCTTCACACAGCATATGCCCAGATTTGAGAGCCTTCTGTTATCTCTAGATGGATGAACACTCTGCTTTAGGAAACTTTCTGGAGGGCTTGGAGGACTCCTTACGGCGTTCCTAAAAAAGCCTCCGATTCTTTGTGCCATTCTTCTTCATCATTAGCGGGAACTTTCCGGCCACCGTCAGTCTTCCCTCCTCTATACAATTTGTTCTCAATTGAGATCAAGGAAGCCGGCAAGGAAAGATAATCATAACACACACACTGGGAGGGAAAAAGTCAATGACTAGGCAACAAAAAAAAACAGAATACCAACACACCAAAAAAGGCGTAAGAGGAGTAATGACGCGCGAAGGGGGGGGAAAGTTAGGGAGTTTCCTTAGATGGAGGAGCATTTGGAAGAAAGTGGGGATGGGGGGCATACAAGGGAAAGGGGGGACGGGAGCCCCAGAAAAAGGCCAAAAGGGGGGGAGGAGAGAAAAAGAAAGGAACAGCATAGGAATATGGGGGTGTTCCCCAAAAATTTATAGCCAAACGGTCAGTTCGGAACAAATAGTGGTCAAAAAAAGGGAAACTACTTCAAAAGGCCCCCCCCTCCTAAAAACACTCAAGAAGCACTTATAAACTTAATTCCTTATCTTTTAGGGGGGGTAATTGGGGTCCAAGAAGAGTACTTATGAAACCCAACATGTGAGTCCAAACTACAACCTTTCTTATAAAAAGGCAACAAAGCGTTAGCCACATTCCTGAGCATTAATGAGTCACACCCGCATGAAGAAGACTTCCAGTATCACCTTAATCTCAAGGTGGTGTCATGGACCTCTCGAAGGATGTGGGTCGCGAGTGAGCGCGTAAATGAAATTGATATGTAAGACGGGTTTAAGTCTTCTGGAAGCATATTGGTGCGGAGGCGCAAGGGATCACCGAAGGTAGATAAAAAACCCTTGCCCAGGTATCGAACTAACAAAGTAACTACACAAGCACACTTTGGGGAATAACTATTGATTTTGGACCTTGGGGTAAAGACGGTAGACCCACATTTGTGAGTGCGGTCTCCTGAGAGCTAAGAGGAACCCGGGATCGCCCTTCCCGTGACAGCAAGGAAAGGGTTTTTGAATAAAAACGAGTGGTTGGGAGGGGATAGAGACTGTCTCCCATTCAAGATCAGCAGAACATGTGGACACTGCAACCGAGGATCCTCCCAGGGGACGAGGGGGTCGCTCTCGTAAGATTTATAGCCAGCCATGATAGAAATAGCCGGCAGACCATGGCAACACCAAAAACAACTACGCTAAGCCTAGTTAAAAGGCTGTAATTCGCGACTAGGGGATACAGGTATCTTTTTAGGTCGCCTGTGGAGGTGGGGGAGCCAAAGGTGAAGGATACTGCGGTGCACAGTGGAGATTGTTGCTGGGGTGGGAGGCGCCCGATTCGGACTAAC
>Ga0179591_1260414_pt1 | contig 11673 bp, 14 predicted proteins | sample CZOMad2_1_08_16f_FD_182891 | JGI IMG/M metagenome (GOLD analysis project Ga0179591, IMG submission 182891) | Vadose zone soil fungal communities from Angelo Coast Range Reserve, California, USA - CZOMad2_1_08_16fungal (PacBio error correction) | ecosystem: Environmental > Terrestrial > Soil >...
GGAAAAATTTAAGGGAGATGACGGGCGCTAGATTAAAGGTCAAGAGGGACAAAGGGCACTCCTAAAGAACATCTGCCCTTCCATCGGGGGGGAGGAAGGGACCTCCGTCCGGCTTCATGAAAACAAAAGAATCTTAAAAACCGGGGGGAGCTGTCCTTCAGAAAGGGAGGAACAACCTTAGCTAGAGGGAAGGTCTTCAGAGAGGGAGCATAGGGTAACTGCCTTGGCCCCCACACGGCGCGTTCTACGCCTGGAAGGGTCAACCATCGCTGTCTTTGTGCTCAGAAGGGAAAACGGAGGTCGCCGAAAAGACTTCTGGGGGCTAGTCGATCTGGTGAACGGCTTGCGGTACCAAGCGACAGAGAAAAACGCATCGGGGGAGGGGGCTTGGGAAGCGCCGCATTCGGCAAGAAAAAATAGCTGGGAAAAAAGGGTCGTCCGAAGATTCAGGCTTACGGGGAGCGGGTCAGCAGCTAGGATCGGGGAAAAGGAGCAGGTGCGTTTGCGGAAAAAAAGGGGAGACTCTGATGGAGTTCAACTTCCGCTGGGACAACCTCTGACTGAGAGGCGGAGCAAATATGCTCTCACTCGGAGAAAAAGAAAATCCTTAGCCGAAGGTCGGAGGGGGCGTGAAGGAAAGAACAATGAAAGGGAGATCTGCGGCACGCTGATCAGGCCTGTAAGAGGTAGGGCTTAAAAAAAAAAACGGATGCACTGGACGTTTAGCGTCAAGCAATGCCCTATGATTCGGCTTCCGGATGGTGAAGGAAAGGGCCACCCTAAGAAAGGGGGGAACAGAGAACAAGAAGAGTACTGAAGGATCGGGGAGAGGGGGGACAGACAAAACGTCATCGGGGGGGGGCGTGGTGGGAGACTCCGACCTCTAACGCCCGAGGGAGGAATCCCAGGGTCACAAAGAAAAAAAGGAGAATATAAGGGAAAAGCGGGAAAAACCTTCACGGCACCCGGACGAAAACAAGCACAGAGGTGCGTCCTTGATCGTACTACCACCTGAAGATAAGGTTTTCACGAACCAAAAAAGAAAGGAAGGGAAGGGGAACGGGGCGGTTAGCAAGACGGTCCGCAGTGAAGACAATTTGTCGTGCAGTCAAAAATCTTTCACGGAAAACCCGTACAGCGGGTTAACAAGCACGGTGCGCCTGGACGGAATCCACAAGCGGACCAGGGAGTCGGATAGCGGGGACTGGAAGGAAGCAGCTAGACGTCGGAAAGGGGGCAAGGTACTACGGAAACAAGCAAAAAAACAAAAAACCGGGGGGATTACCATCATAAGTGTACATAAGCACTTAGAGGGGAGACTATCCCGACTGCTGCAATGGGAAAGGTAAAAAAGTGCGAGGCCCCGGAACTACGCGGAAATGATTCCAATGGCCCTGGGGGCCCAAGAAAGCAATAATCCACACGGTCTAGGGTCACAGGTCAGATTGGCTTCTAACTCGGGGGTGAGCTATGCCAAGGGAAGGGGGTTGGGGGGGGAAGAAAGTAGGCTGCCGCATTCGTTGTACTAAAAACCGTCGAGCTTACCGCCGTAAAGGGAAGAAAAATGCGGCGACGCAACCAAAAAAAAAGGGGAGCTACTGGGAAGGGGGAGTTCCGGAGCTAGCAAGAAGGCACGGAAGAATGAAAAGCGCGAAGGGATACTGTCCAAAAGAAAGTAGTGATGGCATATAAACGAGATCGCAGTACCCCCCTGCTAAAGAAGAACCTGTCGAATCTTGTTCTGGGGGGGGAGAACAGAGGCAATGACAGAAAAGGAAAGAAAGATCGCAGGCGGACGAGAGAGGAGGTGAATTATAGGGGGAGAATATATTCTCACACCTTTAACACCGGGGTAGAAAAATCAAGGGGAGTTGGGCGAGCACAGAATCTTGGCGGTTCTCCCGGATAAGAGTCCTCCCACCGTACCAAAAGGGGAAGGGAGGAACTACCAGGACAACTGGTAGGCTCAGCTACGCCCAGTGCGTATGCACTAACCGTGTTAAAGGGGCAAAAGGAAAGGAGTCCGCGCCTAGCTTCAAAGGAGGGAAAAAAAATAGGGGGCCTTTTTAGGGGAACGCGAAACCAAAACATCCGGGTTTGAAGAGACCAAATAAGTCGGCCGGTGATTAAAACAACACCACTGGGGACTGATAAACTCCCATCCCTTGAAATCGCGGACTCTGTACAAGCATAGTGTCTCAAAAAAAGAGAGTAGGGCAGTCGTACGAAGCCCTGGAAAGAAAGGGAGGATGGGGTCCCATGGGGTAAAGGCGGGACGAACAGTTGCCTTGTAAAAACGGAGGTCGGACCGGTCCCTCTGAAGAAAAAAGGAAAGAGAGGTCACTCACTGGAGGTATAAAGAGAGAGAAAGACAGACGGCTCTTCGGGTCCCTGACAGGGCAATCAAAGCGCAAAAAACGGAGAAGTCAACTTAAGACCTGCATAAAGGACTCGTACAAAATAGTTGTGGCAAGGAAAAAAAGATGGATACGCCGCTATACCGATGGAGAGCCGGAAAAAGGAAGCTCCCTTGGGTTTTAGGATAAAACCGGGGGAGGGATGTAATCCGGCCTTCAGTACAAAGGGGGGGGGCGTTAGAAGCCCTAGACAAGAAAAATTCTCGGGAATGGAAGAGGGCAATCTACTTCATCGAGAAGAAGACGCTGACAAGGGAAAAAAAACGGGAGGGCAGAAGGCGCTTTAGAGCTTTTACTCCGAAAGGGCCTCTCTGTCAGGTAAGCGTACCCACTCGGGTTCTTGGGCGATGGTTATTTCCGAGGCGACTCGGCGCCAAACCGAGGGGGGAGGCAACCTGTGAAAAAAGATGACTGTGTTTCCCAGGGGGGGAGAAAGGAAATGGGTAAAAAGCGCAAAAGAAACCCCCTGAGAGAAAATGAAAGCGAGGACCGGAAAGGACAACCGAGGGGACAAATTTTTGGAAGAAGAAACCATATGCAGGAAGATGCTTTCGCATTGGAACTTAGAGAAGATGGAGGTGGGCTCTCTGTCCACATAACTATTTGAAGAAATAACAAAAACTACAAAGTTGTGGGGAGGAGGCAGGACTATGCCGCGAAGAGGGGGCTGGACCGTATCGACAAGGGGTGTACGGCGACGCCGACTGCGACGTTAAGGATCAAAGGAAACAAGCGGAACGACGTCGCAAAAGAAAAAAGAGGGCCTGCCTACTCGAGAAAAGGAAAGGGAAAATCTTAGAGCACGAAAGCCCATGACCTGGACACGGGGCCCGTCACGAGGGAGATCGCGTGCAAACATTTCTGCCGAAAAAATGAAATGGCACGGCGTAGGGGGGGGGAGAGAAGTGAAAAGCACAGAAAATGCAGGCGGAGGAAGAGACTCTGACGGGATAAAGGTATTTGGGGAACCACCGATAATTCGGACCGTTGTCTCTTGGGGAAAAAGGGAAACTCTGCTACGGCAGCAAGTTCGGTAATCTTCAGAGGAGGGAAGGAGGTTTGGGGGGGGATCTCCTCACCGAGCGGCAACACGGAATGAGACAAAATCTACGGTTGGGCTTGCAAAGGGCGTGCTCCTTGCCTGGCGAAACCATACCTGGAAAAGCAGAGGGGGGGGGAAGTCGGATCAGGGGGGGAGGGGCGCGCGAAAAACCTCAAAAGTCAGAGCTCTGGAGGACGTGGACTCGGGACGGGCAAGGGATAACGGCTTCAAAAGATTGTGGATGCGCATCGGGGGGAACGCAGTTCCTGGTTGCCACTGGAGGTTGGGGAAAGCGAGTGGTAGCCGAAACTTGGATTGGGAGAAGGGTATTCTAAAAGGAGGGGGGGCGGGATAAACACCAATCAATTCCTTTGCCCCGCGCTTTGAGACGACGGAGAAACTTTATAGATATTTCTAGATTTCCAAAAGGGGAGGACTGTAAGGGAAAGGGGGAATAAACCATCACCTGGTCCCCACCCCCCAAAAAAATTCCACCTGAAATAAATGGAAGGACCTAACCGGCAAGGAAGCCGGGGCCATCTCTTTCTAAGGAAGGGAAGGAAAGGCTTCCTGAGAGGGGGGACGAAGGGTGGGGGGGATGCTCCTCAAACCCGAGCGGATGACCGCTGTGCGTGCTCGATGTACAAAGAGACGACTAGCTATGCGCCACAGAGAGAAAAGGACGCAAAGAATGTGTCAAAACGCTGCATGTTCCCTAAATCAAGAGGGCCCAGGAACACTGGAAAGAAGCTACTATTGGGACAGAAAGAAGCTTCTTCCAGGGGAAGGAAGCAAGGAGTCTGAGGAAGATTCGACAAGAGTTGAGATTGGTAGATAAACTAATCATACACAATGTCATTCTCTAGTGAGGAGGGGGGTCAGGTACCAAAGAAAAGGGAAGAAACTATCCAAAAGGGGAGGGGAAGTCTGATTCCCTGTCAATGAGAAAAAAAGAAGTGTGAAGGACTGTGCAAAAAGCAGGGCTTTAAGGTGTTGAGGGGGGGAGGGTAACGGGAAAGGAGGGATCTTTGGGTGAGTTCTTTCGAGAGCCTATGAAAGAGCAAACCGTCTAAGCAGAAAGCTTGGAAGGAAAGAATGGTATGCAGGATCGAGGAAGCCTCGCGACCTTCTGGGTTGGAACATAAGGAAAAGAGGTCTCCCAAATAGGGAAGATGGTGAGTTTGGAGGCACCAAAAAGGAATCCCCTTAGCACCAAAAGCAAGAAAAAAAGGAAGGAACCATGGGGCGCTGGCTAACAATCTCTCTAAACAAACCGAGTCATTATTCACATAGATAGAGGGGGTCGAACTTTTTACCTTTTGCTTCGGTCGGAGAGAGGTTGCCGCGGGATAAGCTCTGCTGAAGAAAAGGCCAAGCCCTAAGAGAGGGAGAGGGGGTAAGTCCAGGAGAGATTCTTTCACAAAAAGAATGCTCCTTCGGACGGTCAAACAAGAAGTCGGAAAAAAGAAGGCTGAAAATTGTCCGTGGCAGGCGGGAAAATTGCCCCCACCAAGGAAAGGGGAGGTACAAGGTGTGAAACCTACAAGCAGCTGTAGGGTTTAAAAGGTTGCAATAAACAGGCGTGGAATCTACTTGAATCTGACTGAGAGTGCCGCAGAGAGGTTGGGGGAATGGAGTTTCGCCGGCCCCTAAGAAAACAGGTAGGGGGTAATCGTCACCGGGAGAGGGTACTGGGGTCTCAGAAGTTTTCAGCAAAAAACGGGGCTGGGTCATCGACGGAAAAGGAGGAGGGAGGGGACACTGAAACCCTGCAGAGACAGGCTGGGCTCAGACCTCTAGCTAATGGGAGTTAGTCAGACCAGACTAAAGGAAAGAGGGCACAAGGAAAGGAAACTGTCGCGAATGGGGAGGACCGTAGGGGGAAGGCTCTTGGGAAGTCTGGTCTTCAAAAGAGGGCACCAGTAGCCAGGCTTGTCGGAGGAAGAAGCTACGATCAAGAAGGAAGGGCAGCGGAAGAAGGTGTCGTCCTGCCCAGAGGAAGCCTTTCGGTGGGAACGACGGGACACTGGATGCGGGGGGGAGGTGATGGGGAAAAAAAAAGCCAGCACCTTGGGAGGAAAAGCATAAACATATAGAAAGGAGACGACTAGGGATCTGGAGTCGGACGTATGGCCATCATAAGGACGCCCTGATGACCAGCTCACAGGGGAAAAATCTCCTGAAAAAAGTTACAAGGGACTCATCCCAGGCGTAAAAGCGCGAGAAATAGAGCTTGGCTACCCGCGAAACCAACTGTTGCGTAAAAGGACGAGGAAGCCCCACATAGGGGGGGACTCTAGAGGGGAAGAAGCGTGACGGGCGTTTGTTCCACGCAAGAGCTAAAAAGGACTTGCGAAGCTAAGAAAGTGACCCCGTCCGACCTGGGAATGGGCGCCACTGCCCTTGGCACAAACAAAACGGCCAGGCGTTACCAGTGGGGGATACAGGATGGCGAAATGACAACCGCTGAAGGGGGCCTATAGAAAAGAATGGGAAAACGATCGTCATCGGCAACCTTTGAAGGGAAAAAAAAAATAAGCCACCGGAGGGGTGTAAGAACGCGGCAAGGAAGAGACTACTGCAATGGGGAAGGGGGATTCAAAAAGTGGGAGCGAGTCACTACTCCGCCGTTCACTGGGCGATACCTTCAAAAGTTTTTACCAATAAGAAAAAAAGTGAGGGTTCGAGCACCGGGAAAAAGGAATGATCGAACTCGTCAGGGGGGAGAGAAGGGGTATAAAGGGGGGGGGACCTCGAGGCTCAAATTCCCTCAGAAGAAATGAGAGCGCTTGTCGTTACATTTCCGGGGGACCGGAAAGATAGCCGTCAAAAAAAAGAAACACCGTCTTATAGAGGAAAGCCAGACGCAGTCTCTGAATCTGGTACTTTAAGGAAGTGACAACCTGGGGCTCGGAATGAACGCGATTAAAAAGAAGGGACTCGGGGGGGGGGGCAGATAGCCTATCATCCAGACCATTTCTCAGCAGAGGATCGGCTGTCAGGGGGAAAAGAAAGTTGGGAATAAACTCTCTTTTTAACATTCCTTAAGAGAAAAGTGAAAGATTAGGGGACTCTAACACGCGGTCTCTTTTCTAGGGGAAACACCGGAAAAACCAGAGGAAAAAGAAGATCTTCTAAGAGGGGAGGCAAGAATCAGAGGGGAATGAAAGACCAACTCCCCACCACTCTTCAAGGTCTGTCAAAAAACTGCCACAAGGGAGACTGTGTCGTAATTTAGCTGCGGCAAGCACCTTTTGCACGCTTTCTTCCCGAGAGAAGTGCCGTAGGTGATGGAATCCGGCAAAACGCGGTGGAGTGGCGAAACTCAAGCCATGGCACTTGAAAATACCCGTCAGGGATGCCAGCCACCAACAAGGGGCGGCAACGTAGGGAAAGGAGAAAGCCCTTTAAGAGGAGCAAGAGGGGTATCAGCAGGAGGTACTTCCAAAAAACTGAGAGTTTAGGGAAGGGAGGGCCTTGGGCTCTCTTCGGGGGGGGAACCATGGGGGAAGAAGTCCGGTTTACTCAGGGGGAGGTGGGAAGGACCTCCGACTCGAGAGAGACCGAAGAAAGAAAGGGGATCCTAGACAAAAACAAAAAAAGGAGGAGAGGGGAAAGAGAGAAGGCCCTCGTATGCTGGACCGCGCGGTATGGTAGGCGAGGGAAAACAACTGCGGTCAACCAGGGGGACGGCCCCTTGTTACCAAAGCAGATCGCGGGCAAGAGAGGAGACACGGAAAAAAGAAAGCAGGGGGGATGTGGGGGTGGCCTACCATGCTGGGGATAATAGCCGAAATCTGGCCGAAGATGGAAGCCCTTCTGGCATCAAAAACACAAGGTGGAATGTCACCGAAACTGTCTCGAGGGAAAGGGGGGACGGCGGGGGGAGGAGTCATATGCCTACAAAGGCACGATGGTCATCCTGAAGGAAAGACTCTATCGCGACGCAACAAGGGAAAGACTTCAACCGGTTCAGGGGGGGCAGAACTCAACGGGGAAGGACTACATTCGAGTTCATTTGTAGGGTTGGCTTTGACACTGCCGCGGAGGGGGTTCTTTGGGGGGGGGAACGAGGAGCCCCGCCAAGATTGCGGGGCTCGCAAGATATCCCGTGCTGTACCAAGTGGACCAAAATATCATGAGAAAAAAAAGGAAGGCCCTGCAATCCTGCACGGGGAGCGAGGACAGGCGTCAAGGAAAGGGGGGGAATGGCAAGCCTCTTTCAGAAAGTCAAAGGCAGACGAGTCGTTCGAACGGGGCGCTGGCATTGGGAGTTGTATCTGCACCACAAAACGGGCCATCATTGACTGGGAAGGAAAAGAAAGAATCGGAACGATTGGATGGCATTCGGCCAAAGGATAACTATGGGAACTGGCAGGAGAAAGAGACTTTTGTAAGGTACGCCGACGGCTATCGGGAGTCTTAAAAGAAAAACGAAAAGCGCGACGAAAGGGAAAGCTGCGGTGACATCCTACCTGAAGGGCAAATCGTGGGGGAGACGAAAATGACGCCCATCAGGGAAACGTGGAGTCGACTTCGACCAATCCTTTGATTTCTGTTCTAAGGCACCAAAAAATGGCAGACCTAATCAGTCAACGACGTCGGTTAGAAAAACGGTAAAAATGGGGGATAGGAGGTATCGAACGCTGGCTGACATTTCTCCGGCCAACCCTATTTGATGATGGGGGAACTACAGTCCATCGGGGGTAAGGCGAACTATAACGAGAAGGAAAAGACGGATCAACGACGGTGGGGTTGGACAGCTACCAAGCGTCTGGAGAAAAGCTGGGTACCAAGGATAGTGGGGGGAGGAAAAGGCGGGACAATTCCGCGCACAAGGGGCGGCCCTGCTGAGGGGGATAACAGGAGACGTCGGGCCGGGGAAGAGGGGCGAGGGTTTCAGTGGACAACGTCTGTGAAAACAGGTGTCTCCGGGTAGTATTGGGGGGGTGGTTCGGCGGTCCGAAAAAGGGAAGTGTGGGAGGGAAGGTGTCGGCGCCGGTATCTCAGTTCCGCTCTTCACGGGGGGGGGATGAGAGAATAAGTGCCAGGGCAGGGAGGGGGGGCGGAAGAAAGCCAGATGAACGTAGGATGGTCCCTAGCGGGAGAGGGAACTACTCAGTATCGAACGAAGAGTCCCAAAGAAAGACGAGTGACTTGATCACCATCGCCACAAGGGGAAAGAGGGGGGGGGCACGGACAGGTCGACAGCTGGAGAAAAAAGGGACATCGGGAGTGGTCAGAGGGGGCACTACCAGGAAGGGAGGGGCGTCCTTATTGATCAGGTAAATGGGGGGGGGATGAAAAGCATAAAAAGCCGGGACTTCTACTTAGCTCGGGCTTTGTTGCTCAGTGAGGAACGCCTGCGGGAAGTACTATCATGAGGACAAAGGAAAAAAACCATTAAACGTCGAAGAGGGGTCCCCAGAGAAGCTGTTCCCTACGACAGAAAGGGTAGAACCTGTTGGTTCCGAAGAAAAAGGAAAAAGACTCTAGTTGAAGAATAGGACTGCAGGGAGAAGATCACATGTCTCTAACACATCTCCTTCAGAAATACAAGCGTTGACGTAAGGCTAAACGGGAGGGACATACCAAACATGAAAACTCTTCGGGGAGAGGAGGACTCGGAAGGAGATTTTCGGGGTAGAACTAGAACGCAAAAAACTAGTCCGAGGTTTATGTCGATGAAAAAGAGAGACAAACTCCGGGGGAGGGGAAACAGTGGTCGATAAAAAAAAGAGTCCTGTCATGGGAACGAATTGCTAAACGTAAATTGTGTGGTTGATGGAGGGAATTTCCCGAAAAAAGATCCCCTGAGGGAACGGCAGCTGCCGTTTTTGACCGCGAGTGAGCTGAGCAGATCAGAGGCGTTAGGGGGGGTTAACAAAAACGGTCCTGAACCTGCCGCAGCGCAGCGTGGCAGGGGAAAAAAGTTCCGCAGGGGAGGACGCCAGGGGAACGACCGCTTCAACAAGGATCCTCCTAACTCACCAAAGGACTTCGAAATCGCCAAAAGGAGGAAGAGGGTCTAATTATTCGCTATTACGGTGGCAGGGAGAGGAGGAGGATTTGAGGGGAGAGAGAGGTGACTGACTTAGGAAAATCCGAGGACCCTTAATCGGGGTACGTAACACCATAAAGAAGAACGAGAGGCGGAGCGAAAGGCCCAAATATTAGGGAACAGGCAGCTGATGGCCACGGGCTTGCTGGGGGATGCAGAGGACTCCCCCACAAAGGAGACCGGTACGTTTAAAGGAAGACGGACACACAGAAAACAAAAAAAGGAATCGAGGGAGTGGTGCTCTAAGCGGGGACTACAGGGGGCTATCGGTAGAAAGTACAGGAGAGAAACACGTGAAAAAGAGGGATATAGGGGGGGGGGAGAGGAGTTTCGGACCTGCGCCGAAACAAAAGGGCGGGGGGCACCAACCTACCTTCTGGGTCAGATACAGATTTACATACAAAGAGAAAGTGTTCAGGGACGAGAGTTTCCGAAGGTCGAAGGAGCGACGCCAGCAGGAAAGGGAGCGGCACCTCACTTAAGGGTTGCTGGGTATGACGGAAAATTTTGAAGGAAAGGAGAAGGGGGGACATCAGAAGGGACGAGTTAGGCAGAATGGGAATCAGAGGCAAAAAAAAACAGCAGACTCGGTCAAAAGAGGCGTAATGTGAGCACAAGAAACTACTGAGCAAGTAGGACCACGTAGGCTTTTCGGAAAGGGATGCCTCGGCGATCTAAAAAGAAAGAAAACGGAGGGGATGGCCAGGAATCGGAAGACGGGGGGGTAGCGAGGGGACTCTGCGTTCACCAGAAACGTTTTCACGGTGGGGGGGGGAAGAACACCGTTGGGGAAAAAGACCGGGGAAACAAGATCTAAATAGACCGCTAAAATAAGGTTAGAAGGAGGAGGCTTTCAAAAAAATGGTCAGCGAAGGCCATAAGCCTTGGTGAAAGGAAAAACTACCGACCGAGGGAAGGAGGAACTGAGAGAATCACCAAGAGTCCAGCGGCGAACCAGGCCTCAACTAAAAACTGCCCACGTGGACCAAGTGGCTTACACGACGACTCTACAAAAAAGAGGGGCCTCCGATGAAGACGATGGACTCGTCTCACCTACTTGGTGAAACATCAGCCATAGGACTGGGGGAGAATGGTAAAAAGCAAGTCCTCATTTCCGCGGAAAGGGGGGAGGTTGTCGGGAAAGGGACGCACCTCAATTGTCACCGAAACCAAGTAGGACCAAAGAACGTGGAGAGAATAGGTGATGGGTCCCACAACGACTTCTCGGAGACGAAGTTCTTCTTAGGAAAATAAAGTCGCACCACCATGAAAACCAGGGGAAAGTAAACATCAGAAGTTATCCAGAAGAAAGTATCGTCGGTCGAATCCAGGACTGAGTCATTCTTTCAAGTTCGGAAACGAAGAAGCTCCTGGAAGGGTGAGTCAGTTTCATTCCAGGTGAAGAGACGAAAGGAAAAAAGGGGGGGGATTGTCGAAAGCCCGGTTGAAAGGAGGGATTCACTTAAGTTCGGGGAAAGGGCCAGTAAGGTTGCATACCGTGAGGGAATGGGTCAACAAGATTGGAAATTGGAGGGTCTCGCTTCTGGACGGTTAAGCGTCCCTATAGCCTCGAGGGGAGGGGGGAAAAAAGAAAAAAGGAGAGCGGAACGAGCCTGAAGCGAAGGGACTCTCGGAAGAGGCGGGAAATCCCACTCTGGCACGAGGCTTACTGCTTATCGAAGAGGAGGGCAGATGCACGACAAAAAGATCGACAAGAACTTGAAAAAAAAAAGGTGCAAGGGAAAGAGGGCAGAGCCTGAGTGAGGTTGCTACAGCCAAGGGAAAGCTAAGCGGTTCAGAGGAGAGGGCAAGACTTGCTTTCGTAAAAAGGTGGCGGATTACAGGGTGAGAAATCTCACAACCTTTTAAAAAAATGTATCCCCACTCAAAGGTTCAGGGGAACTCATCGGCATCGAATTCCAAAAAAGAAGGCAAATAAAGGCGCAGTTCTTCCGCCGAAAAGGAAAAGCTACTGTTGAGGAAGTACGACGCAAGGTTTCTCTGCGGACACGAACAATGGTGGAAAAGGCCAGTCTCGTGCGGGAATCGTCGCGTGGTCGGCTTCCCTGCGTAACTTCCAAAGATAGGGATTTCATCGTCATACAGCAAGAAGAAAGGGGGACTACTCACCTGGGAAAGAAAGCGACCAGGTG
>Ga0179591_1304487_pt1 | contig 11673 bp, 16 predicted proteins | sample CZOMad2_1_08_16f_FD_182891 | JGI IMG/M metagenome (GOLD analysis project Ga0179591, IMG submission 182891) | Vadose zone soil fungal communities from Angelo Coast Range Reserve, California, USA - CZOMad2_1_08_16fungal (PacBio error correction) | ecosystem: Environmental > Terrestrial > Soil >...
AATTCAACTCTCTCAGGAGAAAAACTTTTACACACTTTTCGAGCAGGGGGGGAGCCAGACAACATAATTAGGAAAGAGGGGAAAATCCATACTTTATACTGAAGGGGGAATGATGAGTCTAAAAGAAGAATTTTTCTGGACTTTCGGGAAGAAGTCGGGAGGATATCGAGTCGCGCATGCTACTAGGAGCAGTGCTGTCAATTAGAGGGAACAGCGATACCACGCTTAAAAGGACTTATTATGATAGAGGAGCGTCAATAAAGCTAGAGGCCCGTAAGGAATGACGGCTTCGAAGGGAAAGGGAGGCGCTCTAGCTGCAAATACAGGGAGACGGTAAGGGGAGGTGAGGAGACTGCTCAAGTCCGTGCTGCCCGGGGGAGAGGAAAAACGTCCTTCTGTGGAGAGAAGGGGCGATTATTCTTCGGAGAACCTTCTCCGACGTCCGTTAGCTTATGAGGGGGGAGGGGTGAAAGAATCTCTCCTTAAGCGGGTGGGGGACTACGAGGCCCCACTAAAAAACTAGAACTACGAACAATATAGAGGCTTTCTAAAGGGAGTTCGCCGGAAGAATCTCGAGAACGTTCGTTCCAGGGAAGAAAAGGGGGACCCCCCGGAGAAGAGAGGAGAAGGGTAAAAGATAAAAGACAGGGGGGGGGGATATGAGGAGGGGTGGAGAGGAAAGGGGGAGCAAAGGGGGGGAAGAGGTGGAGGATGAGTCGGGTTGGGGGGGAGGATGGGTGAGGGGGGGGAAAGAAAGTGGAGAGGGGGTTTGGCAGGGGGATAAAAATAAGGAGCAGAAGCTGTGAGGGGAAGGGTGGTGGGGGAAAAGGTTGATGAGGGAGGGGGGGGGGAGAATAGGTGGGGGGTGTAGGGTTCGGGGGGGGAGACAGAAGGGAATGGGGGGGGGGGAAGGGTGGGATGGGATAGTAGTTTGGAGTACAGAGTAGAGGGGGAGGTGAGGTCAAGGTGGGAGGTTGGGGGGGAGGGTGGGGTGGGTGAGGCTGGGGGAATGGTGGGTGCAACAGTGGTAGGGGGGGACGGAGGGGGGGAAATAAGAAGGGGGTGCAGAATGGGGGGGAAGGGGGGGGATTGTGTACTAGGGGAGAATGGGGCTGTGTGGTGACGGGGTGAGTGAGGGCGAGAGGGTTTGGGAGTTGGGGTGGAAGGGGAGTGGTGATAGTGAGTGGGGGGGGAGGAGTTGGGGGGCATTTAAGGGGGCGCGTATTAAAAGGGGGGCGATGTGAAGGGGTAAGGAGGGGACAAGGGAGTTGGGTTGTAGGGGTGGATGAGGGAGGTAGTGCCAGAGGGGTTTAGGGATTGAGATGCTGGTTGGGTGAAGTAGTGAAGGGCGGTGGAAGATAATAAGGGGTAAAGAGGAGGGGTGATGTGTAGGTCGTAGCGCGGGAAGGAAGTGGGAAGGAGTATGGGGGGGGGGGCAGTGGAATGGGGTGGGGGCGTGGGGGAGAGAAGAGGAGGAGGAGAGGATCATGAGGGGGGTGGGGGGGACAGTGGGAAGTGGGGGGGGAGGGTATGAGGGAGGGGGGGGGGTGCGGGGGGTGGAAGTAGTAAGGAATGGATGGAGCACGAGTTCGGCGGGAGGGGAGGAGCGGAGAGGAGGGCGGAGGGCACTGGAGGGGAGGGGGTGCAAGGTGGACTCGCGAAAGGGTGCCGTGAAGTCTTGCGCGGGGCTAGGCGACGGCGGGAGAGGTTTCCGGATGGAGGGGGTGAGGGTTTGAAGTCAAGTGGAGGGCTAACGGGGTTATGTTGGGAGGTCACTCGAGCGGGGGTAAGGGGGGGGGTGGGCGAGGTGGGGGTTTAGAGGTGAAAGGTGAGGGGGGGGAGAAGGGTAAGAGGAGGTGTGGGGTGAGTGAATTTAGGGGTTGGGTGGGAGCGGGGGTATTCGATAAGGAGAGATAACGGGTGGGGAGTAAGTGAGAGGGGCTGGCGAGGGGGGGGGACGGTTGGGGCTGTAAGGGGTTTAGTGCAGTTGGAGATCAGGCAGATATGTAGGAGATGTACGGTTATGGGATGGTTAGTAGGAAGGGGGGTGTCGGCCAATCAAGAGGGAATACGTCCGTCTTCTCGACTATCAATGGATACAGGTCTACAAGTATCCGGAAGCAGAGAGGGGAGGAAAAACCTGTCGTCTCCTTCTCTTCGTGAATCGAAGAGGGAGTGTAGTCCATCTCGCTTCGTGGAAGAGTTATCATCAAAGCCGGCGAAACAGAAGAAGAGACAAAAAAGAAGGAGGAGGAAAAAGTATATACTATGAGAGGAAGGGACTGACGTCTTGATGCTCGAAGAATGGCCTACAATCGGCGCGGGTCGGCGCGAAATCCCTCTGCAAAGAAAACCGTTCATTTCCTCAAGAAAAGATGCGGGTTTCCGAACTCAAGGGGAGAAAAAAACGGCGCTTCGCCAAAGGACGACTTCCTTCCTTCTTCTCCAGAGAACCGCTGGATCTCTTCTGAAAAGGGGAAGGACTTCTTGTAGTGAGAGAGGGGAGAGGCGACTCAAAGAGATACGACGCCAGACGACTTTGGCCGTTAGGGACTTCGTGAAAGAGCAACACCCTCTTCACGCAGAGAAGAAAAGGAAGTCAACCTGAAGAGGAGGGGGGCGTCTTGCGAAGGGGGGAGGATTCGCGACACCGAGGTCACTATGGGAAAGAAGTCTAGAAAACTGTTCACACGAGGAAGAGGAGCGACGTCGCATCATAAGACGCGACCTTGGAATTGGTTCGGCTCGCGTCCTCAACATCTGCCAATCCTACGAAGGGGAGGGGGGAGGAAGAAGCTTCTTGCCCGAAGTCTTCGACTCTCGTAAGTATAGGTAAGGGGTCTCGCTGATCCATACGGGGCCAGAAATCCTCGGGGTGATCGTCTCATGACTAAAAGGGGGGGGATCTAGAAAGCTGCTCCATCACTCCTAAAAATTATTGCGAATACGGGGGGAGAATAACTCCATAAAATAACTAAAGAGGTCATATCTTAGGGAAACCGATGAAAAATTGTTCTTTTCGCGCGAAAAAACCTAGACACCAGGAAGAGACGAGGGGAATTCCTTGAGAAGCATTCGGTGGGCAACTGGGTGTAGTAGACGTCCAGCCACCAACAGCGTAATCGTCTTGGCGAAGGAAAGAGGGGGAAGGAAGTCATCCCCATCTAAAAGGCTCGTCCAGCCGTAGCCGCCAAGCTTTTGGAGGACGATTGTTTTGTAGCCGCAAGGGTATCTGGAGGGTGCGATTGATAACGAGGTCTTTCTGTCGAGGCGAGGAACCCAGGTGGGAAGGAAAATCCCTGCAGTGTCCTGCGAGATCGACGAGGTTCTGAGGTAGTTATGTGCCGGGAGGGAGACGGACTTCCGGAGAATCGATTACGGCCCGAAGGGGGTCTTTTGTTCTTGAGGTAAGTCAGAAAGGGGAAGACGGACTAACTTTCACGTTTCAAGGGCCCAAGAAGAGCCTGGGAAAATCCCGTGAGAAGCCGACAAAACTAGAAAGTCCTGCACGCCGGGGTGCGCTTCGTACGGAACGGGCGCCAGGGCGGCTGAGGCGGCAGGAAGAGGCCCATATGTTCAGGGGAAGCTCTAACTGCGCCGAAAGTTCGTAGAAAGGGGAGCGACCCGTCGTACTAGGGGTGAAATAAAAGGTTTCGGAGAAATTGTCCCTTTGTAAAGGGAGGCTGTTCAAGAAAAAAAAGTCTTCGGTGGAAGGGGCTCTGTGGGTAATACTCGTGGGCACACAAGAAAGGCACTTACTTAGGAAAGGGCGGAAGCCTCCCAACAAAGGGGGAGCAAGCCCGCAAGAGTCAAACCTTTCGACATAGGTCTCATCGGGGAGAGCGGAGAAGCTCGCTGAAAGGAGGGGAAACTTGTGAAGAAAAGTGTCCGAGTCCACGGACGCAAGGGGTCTTTAGAAAAAAAAGGGAAAAGAGGAAAGGCGACGTTACGGTTTCGGAAACGGACAGACTCGGGGATTCCAGACAGGCCAGCGGGAGAAAAAAAGAAGAATTCTTACATTTGGAAGGAAGAACGTTGGAAAGAAGAAACAGGACCACTTCGTGGGGACAGAAGTGCCCCGTGGCGCTTCGCCCGTGTGGTATTCCCACGTACGAAGGATAGGGGAAAGGAGGCGTTGTCCGTGATGTCAGACCTCCAAAGAGACGCTAGGATACGTCCCATCGCGTTCGGCTAAAACAGCATCGTCCCCGGAGAGTTCTTGAGCGCATCAGGAGATTCGTGAGAAAGGGGGGGGGGGAGGGGTGGTTGGTCGGGTCAGGAAGGGTTTCTGACATCAGAAGTCATCTATCCTGTCGGGGAATCTTCAGGCCTTTCTAGTCTGGTGTTAAAAGGTCTCCTTAGGCGATCCGATCGAGTATACTCTGGAGGGTAATTATTTTTCTTAGGCTCGGGTATATCCTCTTCTGTAGAGTGACGAGGCGATAATTAAAAACATCTGGCTCCGATGTCACATGCGTGCTATCTGCGGGAGAAAAGATTAGCAGCGGGGGGAGTAACCCGCCGTTTCAAACCCCATCAAAAACCTCTCTAAGGCATTAAGGCTTATTCGCTGGTGTACGGGGACTTACTGAGTCTAAATGAGAGACAACAAGGGGAATTAAAAGAGAAGAAGGAAGATTCTTACGGGGAGGAAAAACTAAGGAAGAAGAACTGAACTATTCTGTCGTGATTGTTGGAAAACGGCGCGTGTAAAAGGCGCTGAGCAGCTATCGCGCAGAAGGTTAAACTAGGAGGGGGAAAAAGAATGCCCTACTTTTTAAAAACCTCGACGTGCTCGGAAGAGATCTCACCAGAGAGAACTTCCCGCAAAAAGGCGAGCGGAGGAAGCAGAAGTTCAGTTGAGAGAATTCAAGACGCTTCCGTGGAACAACGCTAAGCTCTGCATCCGCAAAAGAAGAACTAAAAAAACCCACCTCGACCAGATGCTCAAGAGCGGATTAAAATCAAGGAAGAACGAATTCTGGTAGAACTACCGAGAGGGGATCGGTGCCTTAGCAAGAAAGGCGACATCGCACGTCCAAAAACGCGAAGGGTCGTACTTTGAATACTTTAAGGAAGAAGATCCCGGGCAGGGGGGAAGAAGTATCTTCCCACGAAAGGTGGATATTTCCAACGGTTGATTAATGGTACAAAAGGGGACGCTTCAGCGGGGGACTCGCTGTAAAAGAGTTATATGTAATCAACGAGGGGGGGGGCCTGCCTCAGATGTTAGAGGGTCAAACTTCGAATCTTTTCCTCTATGGAGAAGAAATAAACCTAACCTGGGGGGGGAAGTGACTCGTCACACATATTAAGGCGTTTCAGCAGGAAAGGAGAATTCGCTCTCCGGAACTATGCGAAAGGTTTGAGCCGCCGTGGTGTGCTTTCGGGGGGGGGGACGGCGGCAGCCATGTTGCCGGTTAGACGTGAGGGTGGTGGCTTTACCAACACAGGGACGTCCACCGAAGATTTAACAGCGACGAGGACGTAAGCTTCTCCTACAATAAGTTCAACACCGGAGAGCGTGGTTTCTGTTCGGTTCCTACGCGTCTTGAAGAGAGTCTCTCTCCGATATGGGCTTGCGAGGAGGACGCCATCTAGGAGGTACGTCCGTAGAAGCAACCAAGGGGGGGGGGAAGGTCTTTCATTACTTCGCAGAAAGAACCTGCAAGGGGGAGAAGTTACAACTTCTTAGGGTCCATTTCTACAAGTTTAAAGGGTACGGCCGTGGGAGGGGGGCGCTACCATCAAAGAAAGGTTTCGAAGTTTTTTCAGAATCTCCTTTTAAGGAATTGCGGATAATAAAGGAAGCACCTACTACGGTGTCTTATTAGATCGACATTTTGCGACAGCTTTTTTAATCCTCTACGGGCCTTCTCTGAAATCGAAAGCAGAACCATCGGAAAAACTTCTCTCAACTCGACAAAGAGAGAAGGGCCTCTTACGTCAATGTCCCGCCCATGATGACCGGTAGGGCCTCGCCAATAAAAGAGTGTCAACCGGGGGACTGCGCTGACAAGCCAGTAAGACCACCGTGAAGTCAACTCTGGGAAAGCCTCATTTTTGTCGCACGGTGAAGAGGGGGAAAGACCAACAGCAATCGGGGTTCCATCTGCAGAATCAGGACAGGTTCATAATCAAAGGGGGAGGTCTTAGTCGAAACATAGAAAGAGTTGAAGGTTTTTCCAAAGTGTCCGCCGGCCTGGCGACTCTGCTATCCACAGGGGGGGGGGGTTCTCTCAGTCAAAAAAGGACGTCGTGCATGATGAGGGCAGGCAACGATTTGCCATAAGTCTATCTGACTTGATGATCATTAAGAAAAAAAAGAATGGCGAGAAAGGGGCAAGCTCTCTTCCGTGAGTCTGTGACTGGCAGAGGGGGGGGAGAAGGCGCTCTACTGCTGAGAGGAAAACGTTTCTGCTGGACGTCCTGAAGTCCGTGCTGCAAAGGGGGAAACGGCCTTTTTTCTAGGGGGGGGGACCCAAGTAGAGAGGAGTCGGGGACACCGGCCCGCGCCGAAAGCGATTCCGGGGATTAATATCTCTCAAGGGGGGCTCTATGGCAAAGGAAGAGGACCCTAGGGAGAAAGAAGAACAATATTCTCGAGGGCGGCGTCTCCTCCTGCCGAAGTACCTCAGATAAATACACTCAGGGAAAATACTCCTGGGGGGAAGGGGAATCAAGCGGTTCAGGGATCAGGGAGAAGACGACTTTTCTCTACAGAAGGGAGAAAGGCCTTTCTACAAGGAGTCGGCAACCAAGGTTTGGAGGCCGAGTAACATCACGGGAGAAGGACTTTAATATTAATCTTTCTGTCCTAGAGGGGGAAAGATACTCTCGTGGAACTACTTAGAAAAATAAAATCCTTCTAACACTGAGAGGATTATTTTAAAAATATATATATGATCTGGGGGAGCCGAGTCTTTGAAGGAGGAAAAAAGAGATTCCTAAAAAAGGGGAGGAAAGAAGACTCCGTCTTCACCGGGGGGGAAGGAAGACCAGGGATGTCCTCTGCCGAAATAGGAATTTTATAACGGCACGTTAAGTGCACCAAAGGATCGTCGATACGGTGCGTCCTATCCTCACCGGGGGAGACTTCATCGGGGAAAGGGAAAAGAGTTGTATCGAGCTGTCGTGCAGGTGAAACCCTTGCGCCAAGGATCTTTTTCGTTCGTAGGTACACGGAGAAAAAGAAGAACCCAACCCCACAGAGAGCATCAGTTAAGTCAACCTCGGAGGACGTGATTCGGCAGATAAGATTGACTTTCTTAGGACCTCGTACTAAAAAGGAGGGAAAAGAGGGGTGTCCTTCTCGAAATGCACAGCGAGAAACGCGACTAGCAAAAAACCTCAGGCGGGGGGGGCGGATCATCTCTCTCTCCAGGAGTCCAGTCAGGGAAAAAGAAAGGAACGAAGGCCTCTAGCTTTCTTGCAGAAAAAAGCATCGATCATCATAAAAGAAGGGAAAACTTTTAGCGTGGGGGAGATGCCTCTACAGCTAATTGAAAAGGGCCGCACTGCGAGAGGGAGCGAGATCTCCAGGCGCCGGTGGCAAAACAGAATTATTGCTAAAAAAAGCAGAAGGAGAAAGAACTTCGGTCAAAAAGGAGATGCGATGGAAACCGATTCCGAAAGGGGGTCTTTATCGCGGATGAACCGTGTTCACTTAGAACAACATGATGTCGCGAGTTGAATAGGGGAAGTTCAGTTTCGTCTGATAGTTGACGGAAAGCACCTTTTTAACTTAAAAGGGACGGGGCTAGGACCTCGGGGAAATTACCAGGTCATTCCCAAAGAAGCAGATATCCGCCAAAAAAATAGCCGTCCCAGGATAGGGGGGTTCACGTAGAAGAGATTTTTGTAGCTGGCGGGGTCCTCTTTCGCGTAGAAAGGCTTTCCTTGTCGGCAGTCGGGCCGAAAACTCTTTTTCTATAGTTCCGACAGGACAGGGGTGATGCTTTCCGTAGGAGAGTTAGTAGCCCGCCTTAAACGAAAGAAGGCGTCTGGAAAACTTCTCTGGAGGAGGAGGGGGGGGGTGCTGGGAGAAGGGTTTTTAAACCCCGTCCGAGGTCAAACCTTGTCGGGAAAAAAACCAATACCTTCCCCGCCGTGATCCCCTTGGGCGAGAATACAAGATTCACGTCCTGGGGTAACATTTTTGATCTTTGTTTTTACTGGGTACATTTTCTCGCTGATCGGGCTCGTAACGAAACAATTTTAAGGCGGCGATATCTCGACAGCCGCGTCTAGACTTGAGCGACCACCCTTCCTTCTCGGGAAGGAAAATCCGGGAGGAGGAGCCGCCGTGAAATCCGGCGGGTAAGGCCGAAGGAAGAACCGTTATCAGGCTCGAGGAGGGATGCACAAAACCTCACCGACACTCAAATGCGCCCATGGGCAGCCAAAACACAGCAATAAAAAAGTCTTTCGTCAAACCTGGAGAGTTCCCTCTCGGGAGGAGAGGCGCGGAAGTCGTACATGAAAAATGAACAAACGACATCGCGAGGTGGGGGTCACTTTTGTGGAAACGAGGCCAAGCGGCCTAAAGGTTTCTTTAGAAATCGGACATAGGAGTGACTTTTTTCTAAAAGGGGACGACTGACAGAGAGGGATTTCATATAAATCGAAATCCCAGCGCAGGACGGGGAGTACATGTGGGGGGAAGGAAGCATTCGCACAGGACAACTAGAGAAAGAAGCCTAGTCGTGGTCAAAAGGGGAAGGAAAAGGTGCGGGCCACTATTCCACGTAATTATCGTGCGTGTGAACCCATAAGCTGTAGAAAAAAAAGCTCTATAAGAGGCCCCGCATTAAAGGCACAACAAATCCTTCCCCCAAAGGGAGGGGATAATCGATGAGCTCGAAGTAGGAAGAGATGGGGTGGTTTTGGCCGTCGAGGACGTTGGGATTCTCATCATCATCCAAGCACGAGACGTGGAGGAGAGCACGCCGACACGGTCCTTCTCTTCCTTGTAGACGAGCAGCACCAAAAAGGACAAGCGCCCGATCCGGCGTGCGGGGTTCTCTATCTTTCGGTGGTTATATCTGTAGAAGGAGTCTATTTCCTGATAACCCGTCGTCTAAGTTTTCACAAAAAAGGCGGCTCATCGTCGAGACATCTTTTCAGCGTTACGGAAACCCCTCGGAAAAGGGAGGTTAACAAGCACGCAAAAAAAGACCTCTCCGCGCAGAAAGTAAAAATGAGGCCAACGCTCCTAACGTACAAAGGAAGAAAACAACACCTTAGGAGGAGGAAAAAGAAATATCGCGAAGGCGGAAGGAGCTTCGTCCACGCCGGCGACTGGCGAGGGAGGGGTGGTGCGTGAAGGCGCGTTGTAATCCACTCTGCGAGGGGGACTCGGGGAGCAGAGCGCGCCGGACGGAACCGTCTCCACCTGACTGGTTCGGAGAAAAAAAACCTCGACTTGCTCGACTCTCAGAAAGAGGAGAAGAAGGAAAAAAAAAAGAACTTCCCGCAAGGAGACCGGGGCGTCGCCAAAGGCCGGCGAGGGGAGACTATACTGACAATCCTCAATAAGAAAGCTGTCCGGGTCAGGACACGGCTCGTGAGGCTGCTGTGATCGAAGAAGGATACCTCGACTCGAATCGCACGAAGGAGATAGATAGGGGCCGAAGACGGGGGGAAGATGCTTGTTACGTGTCACCGCGGTTCCGGGGAGAGCAATCGCGACTCGACTTGGCGGCGAAAAAAAAAAAACAGCTCATGCCTATCAAAGGGGGAAAATACTTGGCCCGAAAGGGGGAAGGAGGCACCGGCGTGCACGCGAAGTTGTCCTGTGTGGACTGATAGTCCAAAGTGAATGCTTACACATGGAAAATACGCTTCGAGGAGGTCCTGGAGGAGGGATGAAAGCAACTGATGGGACACCTCTCGATGTTAAAAAAACGTCAAGGAGGTTCCTGGCCTCGCTTGGCCCTCTACCTGCGAGCATCTTGCTTGCAGAAAGGCACACAGAGAACCCGCGGCGTCGAGCGCGCGTCTGACGACTACCCCAGAAAAAGCGCCAGAGAAGTGACTAACTATGTGGGAGGGGGGGACGGCCAAAAAAGGGCTGGCTTGGATTGGTCGGCGGCGCCGGGAAAGCCGTTTATGGGGGGGAAACGAGCTTGAACAAAAAAAAGGGACGTCACAAAGCCTTGAACAGCTGCCCAGGTACGGAGCTGCGCCGTAAAGAAATTCATGTTAAAAAAACGCGGTCTGTTGAACTCCACCGTGCGCAAAAAAGGCGGGCGCAGTGAAGGCTCTCCGCAACTGAGGGCGGGGCCAGATTAAGAAGAGCGGATCGCAGTCTCGTACTAACACCAGGAAAAAAACTTACATTACGTCGCAGGACGGGGACGTGGCCCTGCCAGCGAGCTTGGAAGGGGACAACTTCGTGAGGGCACAGTTCTACATTTAGGGTAGGAAGTTTCGTTACGACGAGACATTCGTACCAGCACCAAAAAGCGGCCGTTGTTCAGATCTGGGGTTGGGGGGTATCCAAGACTAAAAAATAAGACGGAAAAGAATACCCTCCTGGAGGGGAAAAAAAAGAAAGGAAAGTTTCATTTATCGAAACAAAAGGGGCCTATCATCTAAAAAAAAGAAAGCCGAGAAGGGGGGAAGAAAAGCGCCCTTCTCTCCCTCTAAAACACCTCGCGCGAAGATCCTGGCGCGACGCGCGAGCTATCTGGCAAAAAAAAAATGACCTTTAATTTCGAAAAGAACGTACGAGGAGGTAAAAAAGGGAGGCCGCTAGACGTCAAAACCACCCGAAATGAACTGTCAAAAGAACGAAAGGGGAGGGAGACAATGGTTTTCTACTTCAAAAGAGGGAAAAGAACAGCAAGCAGTTCGGCATCTGGAATCTGACCGGTCATCGGAAAAAAAAAGAAAAAAGAAAAAAAAAAGGGGGTTCCCCCCACAAAAAAAGAAAAAAAACTCCCCCCCCCCAAAACCCCTCCCTCCCAGCAACCCAACGAAAAAAAAGAACTAAGAGGAGGGACTTTCTGCTGAGATCGCACTAAATTTGCAGGGGGACCCCTGCGTGCTGTCCAGAGTCTATCCACACGGTCTCGACTTGGACAAAATTCCTTCTCTGTCGGGCACGATGGAAGGAAAAGATACTATCCTGATGATGAAGAAGGTCGGTGCTCCTTCGAAAGAGAGGCCGGAAAGAAGGGCGGCGACTGGAAGAGGGAGATAATTCGCGGAGAGAAACTACAATTTCGCCGTGCGGCGAGGGCTGGACGTCGGTAAGAAGGGGCCCGTGTTCTCTCCTTGCTATCCGTAGGGGGGGGGTAGCGCGACTAACTTCATATGAAACCGAACCGCGCCGAATCAGCATGAAAAAAGGGGACTACTTCCTTAATTAAAAGGGGGCTCGAGGGCAAGGAAAAGGGCCGAGAACTACGAAAGATTTCCTGGAGAAAAAGGGTTCCAACGCCTACATCGCGGAAAGAAGAAGTTCTGCCATGGAAAAGAGCCACAGGTGTTCTTCCATCAATAGGATATTACTTCCTTCTTCTCATCGTTGTCTCTCTACAGGGGGGGAAGCATTATCTCTCAACCATCCAGGGGGTTCTTCGCCTTAGAGGGGGGGGGTGTTTTTAATATGAAAAGCGCTTTTCGGCCCTCTCTGAGGCGAAATATTCAGAGATTCAATAAATCATC
>Ga0179591_1327868_pt1 | contig 11673 bp, 11 predicted proteins | sample CZOMad2_1_08_16f_FD_182891 | JGI IMG/M metagenome (GOLD analysis project Ga0179591, IMG submission 182891) | Vadose zone soil fungal communities from Angelo Coast Range Reserve, California, USA - CZOMad2_1_08_16fungal (PacBio error correction) | ecosystem: Environmental > Terrestrial > Soil >...
TGTTATGACTTCAAGGAAGATACAGAAAGGTGTGCGAGCATCAAGGAGGAGGGGTCGTCGAGCGCAGCCGGCAAGGCAATTCGCTTTGGAGAGGGAAAACGCGCGAGACCTAAAAAAAAACATGCAATCAGAAATTAGGGCAAGGGGGGATAGTAAAAAAGCCTCTGGGGACAGATCGCACGGGGGTGTATTGTGTAACGATTTCCTGGAAAGACGTGACTAGCGCAAAAGCGCTGCCGTTCACGAGGGAAAGGGAGTTAATCAATGGACTACTCTGACGAACACCCTTTGTCTAGAGCCGGGGGTGCCATGCCATTTCCAACAAAGTCAAAGGTCGATAGAGGGAGGAGGGGGGGCCGGGAAAACCACACCTGGGGCGCCTGGAAAAACCTGGCGCGGGGGGATCCGCAGAAGCAGAGAGGGAAAACGTGTTTGGAGCTGCCGTCTCCGATAAAGCAGCGCGTTATTCATATGGAGTCACACTAGGAAGAGAAGGGTCGTCGGAGATTGCTAAGAGCTGAACTTGACGATCAAAATTTGCCGCTGGTCAAATTCAAGGGGGAGCACGGGAAGGTTTACGCTGAATCTGCAGGGGAAAATGGGGGCTTGAAATCAAGGACCAATAATTTTGGTCGCTGGAAGGTTGTTCTCCAATTCTCTCATTCCCTGAGAAGTCGAGGCCCAATCTCGGAACCGATTCTCGTGAAACTACGAAAAAAAAACACTGCCGAAAGGTTTCCGCAGGGAAGCGAGCAAAACTTCACTAGACCGGACACTGAATCAGACAGGGATTATGTGAGGTTTACAGAATCGGGTGTGGGACAGTTGGGGGACTTCGTTGAGGCTGAGGCAAAAGGCCCAGGTTGGGTGGTAGTAGCGTGACGCACGACGAAAACAGGGACTGGACCGGCAGAAAGGGGGCGTGGACTAACAACGGCCCGAAACAATTGCTGGTGACTATCTCAGAGTCAATCATAGACAACTTCGCGAGGAACAGGAACGGCTGCGGGGAAGACTTCTAACAGGGAAGGAGGGGACGTCTTCCGAACGGCGGGCGTTCAACATATCGGTGCATGTCGACGTATTCACCGCTGAGGGGGAGCGCTTCTGTCGTCACGGGTCTGGTCTGAACAGTCCTAGGGAAAACGGACGTAACTGGAAAGATTACTGAGGGAAAAAACTTTCGTGCTGTCACAGGCGTCGAGAAACTCATTTCTGGGGAGGTGCATGAAAGTTCTGCTTTCGGATTTCAGCCGCAGCCGGACCTTATCTAGACAAATTCAGGTGCTAGGAAAAGACGCTACCTTTCCCAGAATACGCTGTCGGAACGTCGGGCCTCATCAACGAAATCAAAAAAAAGCTTTAGACACGTGAAGAGAAGGCACCTTGGGGGGTGGGGGGTCCTGGGAAAAAAAATCATAAAGGGTACTCAGTCTGCCTGACCGTTCTGTATCCGTCCAACACAGTCTTCGGCAAGGAGTCTCTTCGGAGGTGCGTTTCACATGGTACCGTCTGACTAAACCGGCAACTCTCCGCAGAAAAAGGAACTGGGAGGCTGAAATCTGTCCCGGGAAGATTGCATCGAACCGACCTGGGAGAAATCCTTTTTTGGGGAGAGGGACTGTTCAAACCTCGTAGAGATGACTGTGGAAATTCAATACGGAGAAGGGGTGTCAAAGGTTCACGAGGAAGGTCACGCTTTGGCTTGGAAATGTGACCGATGCTAGGTTCCAGGGGAGGTTTTGGAAGGAGGTATTCAATAGAGTCACTAATCGGAACGTATCAGAGCGAGGTAAACTGCCCTGAAGGTAGCATTCGCGAGGGAGATGGTTAACCTAGGTCCGGAGACTAGTGCTCCTGGACGGAGAGTTCCAGTTGAGGATCTGAGACACCTGCACTGAATAGGAGTCTAGAAAATACCGCGTGGGGCCGCTGTTCCCATAGCAAAAGGTAGGGGCCAGTCGTTCCAGCGACCGCCGTCGCTCCAAAGCAAAAATCGCCACGCATAGGGAAAAATTGCCCCCAGGACCCCTAGAATGTTGTAAAAACCATCCAACCCGAGATGCTGAGAGGACAGAGCTTTAGTGGAGAGGGGAGGAGGTCCAGTTGTCATACCGAGGAGATGAGGTTGCACCGGGAGCGCATGACCCGAACGGGGCAGTTCGTTGACTATGGGGGAAGCGGCCGCAAGTACGGGAGGAAGGAAGTTATCCGCGAACAGGCGCGCCAGCTGTTGATAAAACGGCGGCTCACAGGATAGGAGTGTGTACCCAGAGAAATGGTGGGGGAGTTTCCAAAGTAAGAATGTTTCGTCAAGAAGAAAATCTCGGTTTGAGGGCAAAGGGACTGAGTTTCATCCGATGTAGCAGACATCAGGGGAAGGCCAAATCGGGGGCGGGACTGCAAAGACACACTTGGCTTCCCTTAGTACCAATACAGGTTCTGGAGAGGGGAAAGAACGTCTGCTTCTCGCTAAAGGTGCGTCGAGGGGGGAAAAGAAATACTCCGTAATGGGACCCTTCAGCTGGACTGATGAGTGGGATTGGCGAGGGTGTTTCAAAAGGTCGGGCGAATCACGGCGCCGAATCAAAAAGAAAGCCGGAAAACGCTACAATCTGGTGGACGGATGTTTTCGTGGGGGGCCGCCTGTGTTGCTCGAGGAGGCTCATGCGAGAGGGAAAAAGCATCCATGGGCAGGGCCCCGGGGGTCGGCAAGAGTGAATCCAAGCGGGCGCAAGTTCAATTGGCACTTGTGAGGGAATGGGGGAAAAAAAAACGCTCCCCCAAGCAAAATACTGAACCTGGAAAAGAGGGCAGTCCGGCAAAAACGTGGCTTCGAGGAAAAGCGCAAAAAAGTCAATCGCCAGGCGCCGTCATGGAAGAGAAGTGTCAGAAGTGTCCGGTCCAGCAGGAGATTCGGAAGAAGCACGGGACGCAAGGGGTGTACGGGAAATCACAGCGCAGGCTTCAGGGGGAACGAATGAGCAACAGGGTCGGAATCGGGCGCAGAGCGTCTGATGCGCTGCGGTATTATGGGGGCCGATCAAACACAAGGAACCACCAGTGTGCGATGAAAATCATCGCAGAAATCCCTTCAGGAAAAACGTCAGGGAAGAGGAAAAAGAACGACACACGTGTCCAACTAAAGTGCGGAAACCGCCAACCGCATTATCCCTGCCAGATAAAAGCCGGCCAGTCGAAAAAGTAGCGACCATCCGAGTTGGAGGCGTTCACGGAGGGCAGAAGAAAACGTTCAGATCCAAACCAAGAGAGGGAACTGTGTATATCATGACTCGGAAAAAAGGGGGAAGAAAGAGCTGCACTAGAAGCCACACATGGCTTTTAGGACTCCGAACCCAATGCACGAACGCGGATCGGCGGTCGAATGTTACGAAACAAAAAACTAATCTAACAGATAAACACCGCACCCAGTACGGAAGAATGCATCCCGGTTCAAAAAATATGTACCCGAGGGAAACCCCTATGAGTTGCCCGTCAACTCCCTGGCAATTGGGATATCTTCCGTGGGCCCGTCTAGAGGAATGTTGCATCGGTACAGGGGAAAAGCTGCACGTAAGAACGAAAGCGTTACCCCGAGGAGGGGCGATCTCCGGGGCCTCGCGATCGTTGCTCAGCCCGGAGTCGCCAGGCCGCATCGAATGGGCTTCGAGCACAAGAAAGGGAGTCTATCAACAACAACGAAAAGAGAGAGAATAACGGAAGTTGCTCGAATCAGGGGGTCTTAGGAAGCTGACTGCGTGAGTACTCCGGCGGCAAAATGAGAAAAGGGCTGGATCAGAAAGGGCGTGGGGTGAAAAAGGAAAGGTTGCCGGACTACAAGCTTGCGCCAACAGAACCGCAAAGTCTGCAAACGGCAAATACGGGCTTGTGGGTACAGGAAAAGAGGAAATTGCAAAGAATGACGGTCAAACTCATGCCGCGGGGTACATCTTTTAGAGGGCTTGACTCCCAAATACGAGCCGTAATGGGGGAGGGGGGAGCCTGGAGATTGTTTTTTCGCGGTCGTGGGGTGTTTTAAAAAAAACTGCGTCGACAAACGACGCCGGTCAGGGGGAGGGGGGAGGTCGGAAGAGGGGGGGCAGAACGAGGAGGAAGGTGGCATTTTGTCGGCAGAAGGGGGATATACACGAAACGAGGCCGCTGCTTAGCTGGCCGATATCGTAGAAAGGAAGCCTTGGAAAACAATCGGGAGGAAAAGAAGATTTCCTCGCCTCAGAAAAGCGGACACTCTGAGCTGCCATTGGAAAGGATACCTGGGGGGGGGGGGAAGGTACCCGGAGTTAAACCAAACGCTGCCGGAAAAGGGGAATGAAGGGATCTGTACCGATGGGGGGGGAAGGGCGCCCTCGAAAAACTGGTGGTATCAGTTCGCCAGTTGAAGGTCTGCAGGAGAAGCCACCGAAAAAGAAAAAGAACGGCAGCGCATTTACTCGAAACGACTACGGGGGCGCGTGATTCCGAAAAAAATCCGGGGGGTCCACAAAGTCCGGTGAAGGAGGGAGGTTTCCCCGGAGTCCCTTTGAGGCCGGTTTGCTCAGCCTAAGAAGCTCTAGAAAACCAAATGCCGAGGGCACTTGAAAGAACCTTACGGCAGTCCTCACGATTGACGCCCACACGTTGGACTTAAAAGTTCCTCTACTAAATCAAGCTTGGGGGGGGGGGAAGGAAATACTGTAGGAAGGGAGTTCTCAGTGCAAGGGGCCTCACCACGATCAATGAAGCAGGACGTTCAAAACCCTTTTATCAAAAAATAGATACGTCTGCCGAAATAGAACCCTGCCAATGGAGGGATGGACCTAGCAGGAGAGGGAAGATGACGCATTGACGAAGAGGGCGGCATGGAGGTGCTAACCATATTTGAGTGCCGGAGAGAATTAGAGGGCGGCGGGAAGAAAAGTTGGCGAAAAGAAAAATCTATATCAACGCATCAGCGTCAACTGAAAGGGTCTCGACATAGGGACGCTGTATTCAACGCATCAGCGTCGCACCGGGATCGAGAAGCCTCTCGAGGGAGGGAAATCACAACAGGAAAGGTATCGGGTTGTATCAAGGGGGGGGAAGATTTTTGTGGGTCTTTTGCATCGGTCGCGCCTCAAGTCTGCGGCTTGCAGTGTGTCCGGGCGGAAAGAGAAAATCCGAACGAAAGGAATCCGCACGCGATGGGGGGGGGAAAAGGCGCTGCCGAGACTGCGTCATGCTGGGGCAATTCAGCACGCCTGCTCTGGGCTATAACTTCCCGGTGAGCGGGGACGGGAAGTCAAAAAGGGGAGCTCTAATGTCGCGGAAATCCGAGCAGAAAAAAACTCACTGGCGCGTCCGGTCCGAAAGCACTCTGCACGCAAGGGGAGTGGGGAATCAGAGGAATCGCTTGCCAAACCCGAAGCGCTACGGTATGAGACCACTAAAAATGCAAAAGAACGCCCACAGGTTGACCGTTAGGAAAGCCGAAGTCACAAAATGGGGGAAAGGGGGGGGGGGGACCAAACGCCTTTCCTAGGGGGGGACTGGGGGACAGGAACGACGCGCAACTGCTGGCTGGAGGACTTGGGAGCGTCGAAAGAGGAAAAAAAAAAGGAAACGACCTGAAGGCCTACAGCCGCCTGACATACCTGCTTCTCCCGAAAGGCATAGGCACAAGCGGCCCGTGGCAAATCCGTAGGGGAAGGAAAAAGGAAAGTGGAAACTACAATACAGAAGAAGAATTTCAAAATACCACAGGATGCACTCTTCAAAGGGGACCCCTGAGTGGGGGAAAATAGATCGAGTCCGAAGGGAAAAGTTGGGGGAGGAAAAAAAACGCGATACTTCTACGGCCGAATAGGGGAAAAAATCTATTGGAACAGAAACTTCAAACCAAGACCTCAAAGGAACTGTTCAGGAAAGAGGGGACTCTTGGTCAAAAAATAAATCCACGCCACGCGGATTCCATCGTGAAGCAACCTGCATCAGCCAGGGGCAGTTTTGAAAGATGCCAACGCCAGTCATCATGACGAAAGGTTGGAAAAGTCATCCATAGGCGCAAAAAAGGATCTTAGATGCAGGATGAACTCGGAAGTGCACGAAAAAAAAAAAAACGTCTCAGGGAGAAAGTTTCAGTTCCGGCCGCCGGGCGCCTCGACGGTCATGTCACAATGTCGAAAAAACCGCGAAGATACGCGGGAGCCGCGACTTGGAAGGAAACGCCTGGCCGCAAAAAAAATGCCGGTGCGCAGCTACTTCCTTATTGACAGGCACGCGATCGTCCGGCCCGTGATTTGGGGGAGAATAGGCCCAGCGGAGTTCGCAAACAAAGAAAGGGGGGGGGGCCGGTAGCGTTGGAGAGAGAAAAAAGGATGGCTTACGCCTATCAAGTACAGTCTGCGGAGGAGGCCACGTCACAATCTCAACGGAAAAAGCCCGGTCGGCCAAGTTCATACGACCTTGGTTTCAGAGAGCCTAAATTGGCTAAATTCGCATAGAAGTGAAGAAAAGGGCTCCATGAAGGGGCGATTAGATGCTGTTGGAACCCGCGTAGATGGCCTCGCTAGGCGTCTTCCTCCACGTGCCCGACGGCCAAAAGACGATATTTTTGGGGGGAAAAAAAAAAGGCACTTTGCGAGGGGTGGGCACTACGTTTCTGACACGCGCTTTTCTCAGGGTTCCGGAGCACTGGGGTGATGATGAGGCAACGATCGAGAAAAGCATAGGCAAAACCCAGCTTTTAGGGCCGGGGGCCACCGAAACGTCAACGGTAAACGTTCGTAGAGGGAGTGTGATAGGCTAGATTTTTGGGGGTTATCGGGAAAACTGGGAGATGCAGCAGTCTCGACAACGTCGACCCAAAGGCCGCTGTGCGGAGACAAGTTTATGTCAACCTCCAAGGAGAAGGAGAAAGCGAGTCGTGCTTTCAGCAAGGGGCGGAAGTTGCTCAGGGAAGGAGACTTCGTCGGCTGGCGAAAAGGCACTTGGTGGGAGGAAAGCTGCGTCACGAGACATCCGAGCAAGGGGTGTGGGCCTGTCGGAGACCGAGCATAAGCGTAGACTTGGCAAAGGGAAAACCGCAAAAAAAATTCTGGTAACTTGCTGGAAAAAGAAAGATTTGGCCCCTGCCGGGGCACCAGGATTTTCGTTGAAGAGACCTCCGGGGGAAAAAAACAAATGTTCTCCAGGCCCCGCAAGTGCCGGCTGGGGGAAAAGCGCTCCGACAGATGCGGCGGGAGTTGATTCTCAGAGGAGAAAACTCTGCTCTGGATCCGTCAGGGAGGGGACCCGTGGTCCCAATTTGCTTCTTGCCGAGAAAGTACAAAAAAAGCAAAAACAGGTTGTGGAGAGAACGGCGAGAAGAGGGTGCGCGAGGGGCCTAAAACGATGAGGGGACTTTGCCTTGGGAAAATGCGGAACAATCGAGCTGGCAAAATGTGATCGTTGAAAAGGGGAAGCGTCCCTCCAGTGAAGGGGGACCGCCGGCAAAGGAGAGGAACTGCCGCGGGCTTGCTTGCGAAAAAGCACGGGTCATCATTCGTCCAAAAAGGGGGGGCGCTCCAGACAAAAAAACAGTTGTTTCCGGAAGGAGAAAGAAGGGGCCAGCACGACGTCCGGATTGCTAAAGGCGTTATCTTAGGCGAAAGGCATCGAGACCGCGGGCCTGGGCCGCGTCGCTGAAGAACCGAGTTGATAAAACGTTGCGAAGGGAGAATCGATGAAGGTAGCGTGTTCGACAGGCAGTCCTCCAATGCTCTCGCCAAAAAAGGGGGTACAAGAAGAGGGGGAGTCCTGCAAATGGCGAAATATACAACGCATCAGGTGCTAAGGCAACCGTGCCGCGACCGCGTGAGTCCGCCGCGGAAACCTCAAAAAGAGGGAAATGCGGTGCGAGGATCTGACGCGATCCGAGTCAAGAAAGAAATCTCGCGAAGTCTGCGCGGATCGGGGGCGGAAGAAGGGAGTTTGCAGGTGGGCGCCTTTTTGTGAGGGTTTGACGAAGGCGGGAACCGGCAAACGATCGCAAGCAAGCACCGTTCCGGCGAAGATGCCGGAGAAATTCAAAATATGCTACGTCTGCACAGGAAAGAAAAATCATATCACCGGAAAAGCCTCGATTTTCATCCCACACAAGGCAAAGCGCATCGTAGGGATCAAGGTCGCGCAAAACAAAGGGAGCGTCCGTGAGAACCTGCTCGGGGGGGCTCCGCAGAAGCAAGCGGGGGACCACGGTTGGGCGGCCGAGGACAAGCAAGTATTCAATGGGGGAGAAAAAGGGACTCGGAAAAAAAAAAAGGTGGTCGCGAGGGAGGTTCGCAGCCTGTTGCTGGCACTGCGAGGACGCGGCGGCGAAATGAGTTGCAAAGAACTGGTGACGCTGAATAGAAAGAAGGGAGACGTGCAAGCAGTAAAAGTTTTTGCGGGGGAGGGGAAGTGGGCCCTGGCGCCAAGGACGTCGCCAGAAAGGGCTCGCCTACTTCAGAAAACCTATCTCGTGCTCGATTCGCTGAAGACGAACCGCCAACAAAGTTGCCGGAGCCGAAAGGTTGCAGAAAGAAAAGGAAATCACCGGCGCAGCCGAAAGAAAAGAGCGAAGTAGTTGGAAGGGTGGAAAGAGTGGAGGGGCGCCAGAAGGGGGGTAAGAGCCTCGTTAACGGAACTGCGAAAACAGTGGCACGAGGGATAACACACTCACGACTGAAACCGTGTAGGGGGAGAGGACGTTTCGGGGAAAAAACGAACGCCTTTCGGGGCCTATGCGGGAGAGCAGTCCTGCTAAGATGAACAAAACCGGAACAGGAATCTCGGGATCTTCGAAAAGGCCAGAGACTTCCTTTATGCGGGAGTCCAACCTCTGTCGGATGGGGGAAGCCTTCGTCACGGCATATACTTCTGCTGTTCTCCGCGCTAAGGGGGGGGAGGGGGCTAAACGGAAATCATCTAAACGTCGCCGACTTGACTAAACCTCGTATTAATTAACTATCCGAAGCTTTAGACGGAAAGTCTTAGAGGGGGGGAACTGTGCGGACGGGCGGACGAAAACCGTGCGAAAACGTGCGCGCGGTGCCGTAAGCAAGCCGAGGCCCTGTCGTCGCCATGAGGAAGTCTCGCTGAAAAAACCGGAACCTAGCACTCGAGGTTTGAATCGGGCGGTGACCTCATAAGGAATCACCGTGGACCAGGAAGTCTCGCGGGGAAAAGCAATCAAAACGGAAGAACTGCGCACCGTGGAATGACCTCAGGCGGAAGTCTTTATCGCGAAAACACGTCGTTCATCCAATTCGAGAGGGAAGGAATGGGGATTTCTCCACTGTTAGTGTTCTACGGTCTATAAAAGGCCGCTACCAATCCTAGCCTCTGATTTGCTGCTTGTTGAAGGAAAATCATAATCCCAGCGGAGGAGGTGCCTCGAAAAGAAAAAAAAGGGTATAGCTCATTTTTTGGGACAGCTGGGAAGACAACCTGAGTAAAAGAAAAAATGACTGACAAACTGCCACAAGGGAGAAAAGGAGACAAAATGGAGGGTTTCACGATGGGTCAAAACGCGTGGGGGAGGGGAAAGGTTAAAGGTGACAAAAAAGATGCGAAGGCAAGTTCAGAGAGGGTTGGGAGGGGGGTTGTAGGGGACCCCTAGATTCATTTTCTAATAGCAGAGGAGGGTGGACCTGCTGCAGGTCGCAGGTACGCGCATGGTTAAAAAAAAAAAAGAAAAAAAAAAATCCTTACGAGTGCAAAGAAGGGAAAGGAGTTCCAGTAGGATCTGGGTCCACCTGCACGGAATAGGAAACTGCACTACCGACCGCTGTGACTATGAACATAACTGCGAGCGAAAGGAGAATTAGGAAAAAGTCGTTCCAGCGAAGCCCGTAAAATCAGCCAAAGCATCCAGCCACGCGTGCGCGGAGAATGTCCCCAGTCCCAAACAAAATTGGAAGGGGGGGGTACAAAAAATCACCCCGTGGTGCTCAGGGGGGTCACAGCAAGGGGGCTGAAAAGCAGTGTATGTTAACGACGTAGCGCGGCATTGGCACGCGCGACCAAAAAAAAGGGGGGTGATCGAAGGAAACACCCGTCGCAATGGCGAAGGAGGAGCCCCTGCCGCGAAAAAACAAAACGTGAGTTAGCTCGACGTGATCCCGAAAACTGTCGGAAGCGTTGACGAGACACAGGGCAGGCGAAAAGACCCATAGATTGGTCTGGGGGATTGCAAAAGCGAATGCGAAGGGTAGCAGAGCCGGCCCCTTGCGGATCCGGTTGACTTCGTTCGGCCACCGATGTTTGCCGCAGAAAGCCGCGACAAGCCGAGACCGAAAGACGGCGGAGCACGGACAACTACACCAAAAGCTGTGCTGCACAGGAAAAGTCTGGATGTACTCGGGGAAGCGCTCGAAGCGGCTGACTACCGGTGAGAAGATCGGTATTGCCTCCCAGCGGAAAAAACCGGAGTCGCGCAAAAATGCGCTGATGAGTGTGGGTAGGCGATGTGGTAGCCACGGAAGAAGGGGGGAAAAAAACTTCTGATCAGAGAAAGGAGAAATCCGGAACTCACCGGACAATCTGTTTCGCCAGAGGAGAGAGCAGCATTCGTCGGGAAGGCTCTCCGGACCATCAGCAAGGGGTCCTATTACGGAAGACCGATTAATCAAGCGGCGAAAAAAACACTGAAGAGGGGGTGATTCATGTGGGGGGGGGGACAAGCGTCCCCGAAAAAATACTGAACCTCCTAGGAATCATTTCAAGGGAGCTTGATGCCGTAGAGAAAAAGTCCAAGATTGGGGCTTCAGTCTCACAGGGGACGGCCGGAAGGGGAACTTTGCAGAAAAGGCATTCGTGAAGCTCTTCGGCGGGAACGCGCAGGACGCAAAAAGGAAAGCATTAACAGAGTCCTGGCAGGGGAACCGTGAGCCAAAAAGGAGCTAGAGCTGGAAAGCGCGTAGGGAGAGGGTGGGTATATCCCCGGTGGAGGCGATAAGCAGCCCCATATGGTGAAACTGCAGAAGGGAGTGACGGCGGGGAGCACCACGGGACAGATCCTTCAGGAAAAAGGGAAAGGAAAGGATAGGGAATGAATAGGAATGAGAAAAAGAAAAGAGTGAAAAGGAAGAGTGAGGTGATGAAAAAAGGAGAATAGAGGAATTCCACACAAAAAGTAAGCGCCCGAGCAAGAAAAAAGCAGTATGGAAAAAAAAGGATCGCGTCGATAAAAAAAGCGGAGGAGGCAAGAGAAAATCGTTCACACTTATTGAAAAAGAAGAATCGTCCAATCAAAAGGCATGCGCAAAATGTATATCAGTGACACTAAGGTAACAGGCAAGACGAGCTGCAAGAAGGAGAAAAAAACCTTTTCTGAGAAAATCCAATGCACGACGGAGCAGGGAGAGAGGTCGAGAGGTTGAAAAACCACCACTAATCAAAGAGACCAGAGCCACCAAACATAAGGCAAAATCTCCTGCGACCCTGATCAATCCCTCGAAAGGGAGATAGCTTGATTAAAATCGTCATCCTGGAAAAGGTTGGATAGCTTCGTGAAAAAGTCTATCGCCGTTTGGAGACTCCCATTTGGGAGAGAAGAAAGGCCGCCAGGACCCCGCCCTTATGAGATAGAAAAAAGAAAGTCGCATTGCTAAAAAAAAAAAAAAAAGACGCCTCCAGCCCGACTCGAAAGATGGGGTGATTCGAGCACCGTAACGT
>Ga0179591_1330856_pt1 | contig 11673 bp, 10 predicted proteins | sample CZOMad2_1_08_16f_FD_182891 | JGI IMG/M metagenome (GOLD analysis project Ga0179591, IMG submission 182891) | Vadose zone soil fungal communities from Angelo Coast Range Reserve, California, USA - CZOMad2_1_08_16fungal (PacBio error correction) | ecosystem: Environmental > Terrestrial > Soil >...
GCGCCGGAAACCAGCCCTTTCGGGGACCAAAAGACCGTGAGGGGAGAGAAGTTTGGTAGTTCGGGATGCTATGCCATGGGGAAACCGATGCTCCAGCGTTACGTGTGAGAAACCACTAAGATAGCTCAGGGTCAGTTAGAAGCACGAGCGTAAAGAGAAGCGTTGGAAAATCGGAGGGAAACACAGGGGGGGAGGCAAGAATATAGGTTGTGCCAATTGACGGAGACAGGGATCACAGGTGCAAAAACCCCAGTCTTTGGAACGGACCCGGGCCAGGGGGGAACCCGCAAAAGATTTCTACGTAAGGGGGGGGGGTTTTGTCAACATGAGGGAGCAGTAGTAGTCCTGCACTAAGAAAGAATGGGGGGGACCGGTGAAAACAACCCATACCCTCTGGCCAGCTAACCCATCGAACCTATAGCAAGGATCCTAGGAGGGGAAGGGGGTCTGCGGGCCAACATCGGAAAACCCGGACTGCAGCCAAGTCATCAGGCAAAAAGGCACCGAGAAAAATTCAGTCAAGGGGTAGTACGGGTGGAATTGAGGGGGAAGAAGCTGCAATGAAACTCATGCGTTCGATCTGCTTCAATGATCTATTCGCAAACCAAAAAGGAGCCTCATAGCTTGGCCGGTACAAGAGAAGGGACTCGACTCGCGAGTGCCAAGGGTTAATGTTAAATCAAGGGGGGGGGGGTCAAGGGGGGGAACTGCCGGGGGCCACTACCATTGGGCGGCCTCGGGTTCTCCGGTTCACCGGGTTTTAACGACTCGCAGCCGGGGGGCAGGGAAAAAATATCTGTGGCGTGGGGAAGAAAGGTAGAAATTGGATCTAGTTATTTGAGAGTTTCTAACTCGGGGAAAGAGTACCGCGTCTTTCGCTCCTTTTCATAAACTCCTAAAGCCGTCGTATCGTTCTTGGGAGAAATGTAAGGGTCGTTATCTGGACATCTCTTGGGGGGATGCACGGTTCATGGCAAATAAGTCGGTTCTGGTTGCCTCGAACGGCCAAAAGCTCGTCCTTGGGTAGGGTAAGTTGCAACTGGACGTTCGGGGGATGGGAAGGGGGTGCCCGACGATAAATTTTGTTGGGCACCACCTTTTGGGGTTGGGGGTGGTGAAAAACACCTACAAACTATACATACTTCGTTGGAACTAGGTAAGTTCTGAGAAACCCAAGAAACCTGTCTACAAGTGAGGAGAGGGAATTCATCGGAAAAAGAACAAGTGGGAGGTCTGCAAACCTGTTGGGGGGCATTATCCATTTAGAGGAGGGTATTAGGGGGGACTTTCGCGAGGGACTTAACCTCTAGGGACCAGGAAGTGCTGAGTGGGGGGGGACCATAAAAACCCAAAGTAAGCGGCTGTTAAGTCTGGTCCACTTTACAGCTTGGGGTCTTATCGAATCGTCGTGAAACAGGGAAAGGGTGGGGGGGTTCTTCATCACTAGCAGCTACTTTTTCTGGATTCAACTTCGATGGTATAGGGAATTCAAAGGGAGTGGACGTGCTTGGGGAGGGAGGGGACAAGGGTGCCCGAGGTCAAGGGTCTCGCACGAGAGAAACCATAACTGGAGGCGTAGGGGGGAGCAGGGTTTTCGGACCTAACCCGCTATTGGGCAGGGGCCTGAACTTGGGAGGGCGGCAAGGGAGAGTGTCAGAGTAAAATGACTCGCACAACCACTAAGAAAGTTTCAAAAAATGCGCAGTGAAACCATCGGGTCAGGGAGGGGCTCGTAGGTGAGGGTAAAATCTGACAGCGGGGGGGGGGAAACCTTTGGTGGCCACGATCTACTGGTCGGAGAGAAGTGGCAAAATGAGAGGGGGTGGAGTATGAAGAATCAACGGAGGGGGAGGTCTAAAGCAGGTGTCGGTCGGTGAGGAGTGTCTGCATTGCGTGCAGGGGGGGGGGTGCTGACTTTCGGACCCTGACTCGAGGGCCAGGTGGATTTGGACAGAAGGATAATCGGCGAGAGGGCAGCAGGCTTCGAGTTGGGTGGACACCTCGTGTGTTACAGTCCACGGAAAAACTGCAAGGAGGGGCGGAACGAGGGGGGAAATCGAAGTAGGGACGGGGACTATTCAGATCAAAGGAAATAATTCCAGGGGGTACAAGGACACCACTGGGTGAGTAAGGAAAAAAGATGTGACACAGGTAAAGGGAAGAAAGCGTACCTAGCCGGAAGAAAAGAACCGTAAGGAAGGGGGCAAAACTAGGGTCAAGCAAAGTGGGCGGTTGTCAGGAAGGTCAAAAACGAAGTTTTGCTAACCAGGACTGCTGTTAAAAGCGTGGGATACATCAAGGGGGGGGGCCTAAGAACGACGTACCAAACTGCTTCGGTAGCGGAAGGTGGCCTGCGGGGGCAACCGTGACTGCAAAACAGAAACGAATACTAACATAAAATACGAATCATTATCTGCTCTTGAACGGGGGATGTATACTGCCGTAGAATGTACAGAACGGCTGGACAAGGCGGTCAGTTACATGTTAGAACCCCTTTTCTATATTGTATAAAGACATCGGGGGTAACTGCCGTCGTTATGGCGAGCAGAAAAATCTACAAGAGTAGGGGTGGGCACAAGGACACAACCGATTTGAGGAGAGCTTCGGGGCAGCTGTAAAGAGAGCGAAGTCGCCGAGGTGGCCGTGCAGAAAAAGGTTGAACTGGGGATTAATCGGGGGGGGACTGGAGGAAAAAAGGATGAGAAAAATATGAAAGAATGTTGCTCCTATGACGTGGCATTTTTCTGTGTGGCCTCGTTCAATCCGTTTTCCAGGTAGCCACCCCTTGAAAGAAAAAAGAAAGATCCCACCGAAGGGGTTCTCCTGGTTTATACGGGAAATGGTCGGTTCTCTTTTCTGTCCGGTTTGACACGCAGGGATTAATCTAGAATGAAAACAGACGAGACATTAAAACCATGCATGAAGGGTGAGGGGACCGCCGTAAAGACCAAGAAATAGCCGACTTGTTTCGGCTTCAAACGGGGACACATGGCATGTGAAACAGGAAGGCACCAAAAAGGACGTCACTGAACCGGACTTACCATTGGTTAACTCGGTCGGGGATTTGACAACACAGTGGCCGCCCCTGGAAGTCCGGTGTGATTACAGAATTCTTTCGTTTGTTTACTGTCTAACGAGGTCACAGCCGAAAATAAAGAGTAATGGCTATTCTGGTCAAAGAACAATGGGGTTCCTGAAGAATTACAAGTGTGGTCTCGTGAATCATAAATGGGGGGATTTGGCTTTATGGTTAGTGGTTACCCTGTCCGTACAAGGGGCTGACGTAAAAGCTTGTGTGTTTAACTCCGTCCCCGCATGAAGCGTTGGGTAGTTTAAATGGAAAAATGTTGGATCAATTTTAGCCAGAGGTGAGGGTGACATCGTTCAGAGGTCAACCGTCAAAAGGGAAACCGCAGGTGTCAAAGAGGATAAACCTAAATGGCCGACATGAACGGGGGCCTGAAACCAGAAGGGACCAAAGCGCTGTTGGGCCAGGACCTCAAGGGGGGCGATGGACCAACTATAGTAAAAAAAGGCGAGGCAGAAACAACAAATAGCATGCAATGCTCGGAGTTACGATAATGGGGAAAGCGCAAAAAACGAAGTCTTTTCCGAGACGGAAACGACACGATTACAAATAAAAAAACTGCGACCCACGACTTACGTCATCGGCACTAAAAAAGGGAAGGTGGGGTAGGAAAAAAGGGGGGTGGAAAGACGGGGGAACAAAAAGGGGAACCTGTCAGACATGGCGGCCCTTTTCGGTGCACCCAGGGCCGGGGTAAAAGGTGATCAGCCCTTCCACTATGGGCCGGCGGAGTTAGTGCTGTTGAAGGGGGGGCCGACAAAGCTCGAGGCGTTGTGGGGGACTGCATCGAGGTTAGGGGGACCGAGATGTCGAACAGCAGCTTTACATCCGGTGACGGAGAGAATTCAAGGCTAACGTGAGACCGAAGGCAAACACATAATACCTTCTCAGCGTGGAAGGGAGAAGAATCGGGCAGAATGGCTTCAATCGTGCGTGAAAGGGACGAACACCGTCCAGTACAGAGTTTCATTCTGAGAGAGGGTTGAATCCGTTGGTGAGCTGGGTCAGGTGAGAAGTTGGTGTTCGACATAGCGGGGACAGCTGGTCTCTTCTTTCAAAGGGCGAAAAGAACTTCAAGAGGGGAACGAGGGGTGGTGAAAAAGAAAAACGAAAAACACGACGACCAGAATCTGGGGCGTGTGTAAGGGGCCCCTGAAGGGGGTCGGTTGGGGGACTTTGGGAACTAAGCTTTAAAAGAGGGGGGGGGTACTGGGGACAGAGCTGCGCAGACGTTTTCGTAATACGTTCCTGCTGCCGCCTCGTCACGCTCTTTCTTGTCTTTAAACGGAAAAGGGGGTCCCGTTAAGGAGCGGGGGGGGGGCGGCCCCCGATCTGTCTTGCCTAACTGATGGTTTCCCATATGGAAGTCCAAGAAGGTACGCAGAATAGGGGGTGGCCCTCCTGGGGATTGTTCCCGCCAAGTGTCGTTATGCTAAGTGACTCAAAGGGTGAAAAAAAGGTATGTGTAAAGTAATAATGCGCGTTGGGGGGGGGGCAAACAAAAGGCTTTCAAAAAAAGCTGTCAGGTTTATCTGGTAGTCAGCTGAGCGATCCTAGGTGGAGGGCTGTTTACTCACTCCCCAATCCTCAAAAAAGGGAAGAAAGGCCCCAGATTTAAGCTAAGACCCAAAAAATGAATCGGGGTCCCTCACGCTAGGCTTAACAGTGGGTCCTCGAGGGGTGTCCCATCTTCTGTACTACGGCGTCATGAACCGTCACGTGCTCCCCTCAGGAAACGGGTGGGTGCCTGAGGTAGTCTGAGCTTACGGGTTGGAAGACGTTTGGGGTCAAGGGCCAACGCAAAGTTTCGTGCGGGGACAGACTTGACATAGGTTGCTGCATCCAATAGTCTAAGGGGAATGTAGGAGAAGTCTCTCTGGGGTTGCCTATAGCCTGCGTGGGTTGGCACCGGAAACCTGATGGGTTCCGTCATTGTCTGCAGGAACAGATGAAGGTTATCTTCGGTCGGCCAAGAACCAAAGGTGGAACTATCCCCATCAAGTCGAGTCTGATGCTGAAAAATGGAAAGGGGATGGGAAATCCGTCTTCGGATAGCGAGGTTTTGGCTCACTTTTCCAGGGGGCTGCAGGTTCACACATCGGGAGGGGGGGGCGGAGCGATGGTTCTTGGGAAGTTCTACACAGCCCTAAACCAAAAGTTTCAAATAAATCTTATGGGAAGCGGCGTGTGGGAAAGGCGGCTCTGGCAGGAGACAGGAGATATCGTTTGAGTTCAGCGCAGCAGACGTTCAGAAGCTTATCATGACCACGTAAAAACCGAGCAGCGCACGTAGGCATAACAGCTCGATAGTGAGAGGGAAAAGGAAACGCTGAGGTCGCGTTGCTTTGCGAAAAATCGAACGATGAAAACCGCAGTGAAAATTTTAGTAGGGTCCGTCATAACCTACACACCTGTGCCAGTGGGTCAGATACTCTATCGGAAATCCTGTTTCTTGTCGGCTGCGTGATATTAAATCATTGGGACCTCTCGACTAATGTACTAGGATTTAATTGTCGGTTGAGATCATTCGAGATCTCCACAAGTAAATCATAACAACGGGGGGTTCGTATGTAAAATATGAAAAAAGAAAAGAGGCACGGTACCCGAGGCCTGTGTTAATGGAACTTCTTTCCGAGCACGGCGGGGTAAGTATTCCTGGTTAAAAAGGGGGCATGAAGCACTAAGGTTGGTGGCTGACTTCGACCATGGCTGGAACACTTTCCCGAGGTTTGTGGTCATTCCGGGCAACTAAGACGTGCGTCCAGGTGTTACCTTTTCCAGGGCACGCGAATCGAGAAAGACGGGAGGGCTTGTGTCAAGGGAGTGACGCAAGTAAGAAGAGGCTGAGCCCGCTCCTCTTCAAGAGTTCCCGTAAAGCCTGGCACGCAGTTTAACAAAAAAAGCAGCACGAAGTAAGTAGCTCAGGAGACCTAAGGGCTTGGATAGATGTCTACTTGAAGAGACTACAACAGACCTCTAGAAGGGAAGGGGCTGTTTTCTCACAGGTCCGACCTCCTGGCACGAGCAATATGAGACTTAGCACTAGATGGGCCAAGTACAGGAAGGGCATCCTCTAGAGGTGTGGAGAGTCCCAGTGAGGTGCCCGTGCCTCCTAAACCAATTAGGTTGTTGATTGGGTGCTCGGTCTGGGTTTCTCACTAAGGGCGACCTTCTTGTTGGAAATACGTACTCCTTAGTTGTTTGTTATAGAGGTTGTTCAGTTAATTTTTTGGGTAGGGGTTTTTTACTTTGTTAGTGGGCTGTGGGTTTGGGCCCAAGTTTTTTCAGTGATCGATTGGTCTAGCGAGACTGGGTGGTCTCATGTTGGTTAAGTGGATTCGCGTGTCCTGAATTTGTGTTAATTGTCGTCCTTGTGAGGTCAGCCATGAGTGATTGGTGTAGTGTAGTTGCTATTGATAGCTTTATTGTTTCTCTCCGCAACGGTTCTTTGGTTCCAATACCGAGCACTCCTCGGTCTCACTTGTCGATCTGCCTATTTTCAACAGTTTTCGGAGTAGGGGCTCGCTGCTCTCCTCTGTTCCATAATGCAGTCGAGTAAAAGTTCCCGAGCGCGAGCTGGATCGGCTTCCTTGCTGGCTTGATTACCTTCTTAACAAGGTCTTCTCATTCTCTCGATCTGGGATAACGCCAGTGAGGGGCAGACGGGGACTACGACGGGTCCCCCGTGGGGGTATTCATTCCTGGGAAAAGTTTCCTTGCGTTCTGATGGGAGGTAATAGGCTGGCCAGGGCCGAACAATAGAGTGACAAAGGAAAAGACTTATATGACATTTTGGGGTGTAGGGAAGAGCCCTCACCGAGACTCTGGGAAGAAGGACCGGGCACAAAGGCTGTGGGAGCCGGAATCCCTTTCGAGAACCGCTCCCAGGAGGAAACCAATTGTAGTAGATCAGTCCGGTTTTCACCGCCCACTGAGGTCGAAAAACCAATATTGCGCTTTCTCGTACATGTGGTCAACCTTGTGCTCGGCAATACCACTCTCTCCTCCTCAAGGGCCTAGTTTGGGTTGGGCCGAGGGGGCGACAAACTTCGCAGATAGCTGCCAGTTTGGACCCCGCGAGAGCTCATTATCTTTTCATACCCGCGCGGGCGGTCCCGGAACTAAAAAGAAAGATCTTGAGTGTTAGGGTTTGTGTGGTAACTCGTCAGAAAAGGTCGCGCCGTGAGACGACGCTCCACTGGGACAGAGTTTGCGGTCTAAAAAAAAAAGCCATTCAGCTGCCAGGGCGACCCCAGGCCAACGATCAGCCTACCGAGAGGCACGGGGTGCCGTAGAAGGACCACGATGTTATACCTTCTGCCACCCCGATTGTCGGCTACAGCAGAAGGCAGGCTGTATCGTGTTGGGGACAGTTCGCAACTCTGGATTGTCGTCCTACGGAAGACGGAGGTCCAAGCTGCGGCAAAGACAAGGGGTAGACGGAATAACTCAGAGATTCGCAAGAAACACCTTGTGTAAAAAAAGCATATATCTCGTTGAGGAACCCCGGAAAGAATAACGCTCGATGGCAGTAGATATGGACGGGGAATGTTTTCCGTGCCGCGTGCAGCACGACAAGCAGCCATCGCGACAGGGGCCCAGGTTTTGTGCACAGCGCCAACGGGGTTCGAAAAACGAAGGGTAGTTTTTCCGATCTTCAGGGAAGGGGGGAAGCGCTCGTGCTTGGGAGAAAGCGGGTACAGTCTAACACTCTCCAGTACGGGTAACGCTTAACAGTTGGAATCTAAAAAAAAGAAGCACTAAGGGGGGGTGGGTAGATGTGCCACTGGGCCATAGAGGGTCAACTCCCGTTGGTCTTGCCTAAGAGGAAAAATCTCTTGTTATGGGGCTCATTCTCCCTATAAAAATAGTTCGCATTAGGGTAGTCACCTAACGGGCGGTGGCAATTGAACGTCTTAATACCTCTCTTCCCTCTACTCTATCCAAAATAGGTGCGTAGTTTGTGGTAGCACTGAACACGTTTTTTGCTATCCTCACACCCGTTGAGTGTATATTTGTTTTTTGTATTGTGCTGTGTATAGTTGTGGTTGGTAGGGAGTGCCCCCAGAAGCGTACAGAACCTTCGGGTGGTTCCCGGGCGCTGTAGGGAAACCCATAATAACAGCGATCACTTAGAGATAAAGGCGCTCTCCTACAAGCAAAGTTGGTAAGTGGAGGGGAACCGTGGGTGTGGATTATCAAATTGAGCTGGATTTTCTGTTGGATTGGGAGGAGTGGTCGCTAAAACTGGGGTCATCGCGCCGCATCAAAGTGACCACACGCCGGCGGAACTTGGCCCCCAACCCACAGCAGACAAGGTGCAGGCGGTGGCCAGTGTGTGTATCTCCTCGCTGGCCCGGTCATCTGCTGCTCGCGGTGAGCTGGACTCACTCGTTGAAATCCTGGGCAGTGGTCTCCTAGACCGAAAAGAGCACGTGGCTGGACGGGGGGTTCGTGAAAAAGGAATGGGACGCGGTCTTCTCTCGGACAGGAGTACGAGTGAGACACCTTTACTCGGAAGTCCCAAAACAATCCCTTGGAAAAGTCCTCTTTTGGAGGGGGGTTAAACGGCAACCTTATTAAAAAGGCCTGAAAGGGGCATGGTTCTTCAATTGGACTCGTCAGTCTTCAGTCTTCAGTACGAACCAACTGGGGAGCAAGCACCCGGATTCCACCAGGATTAAGTAGTCTCACTTTACAAAATGTGACGTCTAAGCGGGGGGAATTTTTTTTTTGGCCACAAAGAGCCCGAGGTGGGAAGGAGTCGGCGACGCACAGAGATTCCGAGTAGAAGTGTTAGATACTCCTACGCAACGGGGAGGGGATGCGCAGGCGCCTTTCTCCGCTTGATGCTGCTTATTGGTTTGGGGGGGAATTTTTGCAGCCGTGTGGAATTGATTCACCCTACCCACAGCCTTGGTGCGGGTTTAAACGCATTGGCTTACGTCGGCGCTGCTTAAGCGAAACCTGAACCGGAAATTTGTGCGCAGTCTTTTGGGAAGCAGAAAGCGAACCCATTCAAGGCGTGAGGACAGGAGGGACAAATCCTTCCGGACGGTCGGCGAAGGACTTATACTCCATTTGGTCCTCTAAGCAAACAAAACAACTGGATGTGAAAAAAAAAGAGAAAAGATGTTACACCTGGAAGTAAGACAAACGAAGACGCCCTGAGCCTGGTCAAGAGGACTAAGGGTTCATTGGAGACCGGGTTGGGCATGGGTCCCATCACGAGGTGGAAAAGCAACTTTTTTTCGGCAAAAGAAATGGGAAATCGCGCACAAGACGCACCGAACGCTGCCCACCCTAATAGTCAGATAATTGGTTAAAGGGAAAAAAGGCCCGGGACTGAATCATCCAGAACCTTCCCCGGTCAAGCGAATTAAACTCTACTTCTTTACTTGTGGGTTCTCGAACCCCTTCTCCAAAGGATCGGCGTCTATAAGTCATAGGGAAAAAGGTATCGTTGAAACACTACAAATACCACCCACGATTGTAGAAATGCCCCAGGAGGGAAGAGAAGGCCTAGGGCGGTGTCCAGGGAAAGGTTGACTGTCTCCTCGGGGCTATCAGGAAGACGGCCACCCTTGCACCATTCGGACCGTGAAATCCTTGGAACAGAAAACGGGCGCATAACGAGAGGAACCGTAATGGTCGTGGCGTTTTAGACAATTGGAAGGGGATCCGTAGGCGGACCCTACAAGGAAAGACCAAATAGGGGGGAAAAGAAGGTACCGCGCATTCACCCCGAACCGGGGCACCGCAGTGAAAAAAGTAGGCCCCATCCTGCGGTGAAACCTGTTGCAGATAACAAAAGTTCAGAAACTTACCGCCTGACAGGTTAAGAGTTGGGTGTTATTCTGGGGGGAAAAGAAATTGAATCCGTTCCTTTTCAGGAGCGGTCTGGGGCATCTTACAATTCAAAACCATCACTACTCGACTTTCATAAAACAAACCCTTTTCAAGACACTTGATATTTGTTCGGTGCCTACTTCCTCTACCTGTTTATATCGTTTTCCCAACTTTCCCTACCGCCCCAGTGCTCCTCTTCCCCTCCCGCCTGTTCAAGGTGTACGATTTGGGGGGGATTTTTGGGATCCCGACACCCGGGGGGAGCAGATTCCTGCCATAATTATCTGTGGGCATCCGTTTACCGGACAATGGTTCCTTTTCCGAAGGGGTGCCCGCAGGGGTCATAGAATGAAAAGAGCCAAGCGATGTTTTTGCTCACCTTCTTCAGGTTTAGGGTCTCAAGAGACTGAACTTCGCGGATCCCCCCCTCAGAATCTTCAATGCTGGGGGTATCTTGACATGAAGCGACCACCCGCCTGGAAAAGCTTGAGTATGCTTTCCTCCAAAAGATGAGAGAAATGAAGGGGACAGCGTCCCGAAACGGACTGTCATCGGCAACTCACAACCCAGCTCTTTTTGGGTAGGCACAAAAACCGTGGCTAGGGGTTGAGGAAAAGGTGACCGGGGAAACATAATAGGCCTGTGCCATTGTCGTGTCCCCGAGGTTCCAGGGGGTTCGGCACCTTGGAGCATCATGCTCAGGCTCGGTCTCGGTCTGGCTGTCTCTTGTCGACTTTGTTTCCGCTTCGTTCTCTTGCGTGGGGTGGTTGACGCACCTGCTATTGGCTCTTGGTTCTTGGCCCAGCCTCCGATGTCGACGGAAACAGGGTGGAAGAGGCGGGAAATCCGATCGGGACGCCGCAAGGGAGAAGACAAAGAAAACCGCATGCACCGGGGGGGTGAATACAGCCAGTCTCCAGGGTTTGCCAATCCCGGCATTACCAATCTGCTTTGGGCCGCTGACTCACCGGCCACTCAGGAATTCCTTCCGGGCTGTGTCTCCTGGGGTTCTTCGGGAGTTGCTGAAGTGTTTGTTGATCGAAAGGAGGACTGTCAGCGGGCTACTGGAGTGAATAGAAAAGAAAAAACTGCCTGTACGGTGTCCAGACAAAAAGAAGAGAAATAAGGGCTGTGGAAAAGATTTGGCAAGTTCCGTCATGTGTCGAGCGGGTTTTGACCGGGGGGTGATCCCTCTATTAGTGGTTTCAAACGGCACAACAGAGCTGGCTGATCTGGGGGGCGACGGAAAACGAGCCACGGGAAATTTCATCGGGGTCTAAAGTGGATTGTGGGCGGGCGCCAAGTTACATGTCCTGCTTCTTGGGGGGGTCCACGAGCACACGGACCACTCTTTGCGGGCGGGATTTTGCCCACCTTTTCAAGAGCCTCCGGCAAGGGTGTTCACGCCTTTTGAGGTTTTCGTGCGCAAGGTACGTTGTAGAGTCGAAGGGGCGGGCCAAAAGCATGACTGACTTGGTTGGGGAAAACAAGGACTGAGAGGGCTGGAGGGTTATCTGGAGCGACATCGCCGAGAGACGATCAGGGACGACCGGGAACCCATAAGAAAAACCTCCTGCAACACAAACTTTTGATCGGGGCCCGCGAGTTGTGGAAAGAACTAGTGCGACGAATCGTCCTTTTTGAGGCCTCGTGGCGATTTCCGTCTTAGACCAGAAGAAACCCGGCCAAAGAGCGGAGGAGGTTGTTCATAAAACAGGGGTTTGTGAGAAACAAAA
>Ga0179591_1263461_pt1 | contig 11672 bp, 12 predicted proteins | sample CZOMad2_1_08_16f_FD_182891 | JGI IMG/M metagenome (GOLD analysis project Ga0179591, IMG submission 182891) | Vadose zone soil fungal communities from Angelo Coast Range Reserve, California, USA - CZOMad2_1_08_16fungal (PacBio error correction) | ecosystem: Environmental > Terrestrial > Soil >...
CCACAGAAAGGGAGAAGCTTCAGATGGTGAAGCTTCCTTGAGTTTAACGAACGGTCGGCTATAGTACCATGGGAAGAAGGGCTCTGCCCCGTCACAACTGAAAGGGGGAAGGCTCAAGGGGGACGGGGGACGCCGTTGAAAGCAGAACGCCATCAGTCGTAGTTGAGTACGAGGCCGGGGATCGTAGGAAGAATGCCAGGGGGAAGAAAGGGAGGAGAAAAGAACCATGCAAGAGGGGTGCTCCCAAGCCAGTTTTTCTCAATCAAAGTGTGGGATGGAAAATAACGGTACTGCCGGAAAGCGAGTAACTATACAGCGGAAAAATTAGCCTTGTTGATTGCAGATCGGGGGGGGGAGAACAAAGTGGGTTAAGGAAAACATTCTCCGGAAGGGGGGAAGAACTAAAGGAATTCGGGCTTCTTTTCGGCGGGGACCAGGGAGAACAGAGAGCTGGGAGGGAGGGAGGAAACGACACTTAAGCCTGGGGTGACCCGGCCAGGAAGGGCAGACTCGAAGGTGAAAACAGGAAGAGGTAAACAAGGAGCATTCCCAGCGACATTCTGCCCGAGGGCAGTTTCGTACTATCCTAACCAAGTCGAAAAGGAAGAGGGGGGAAGACATCGAGTCAAAGGCAAGATGAATAAGAAGAAAAGAGAAGGAAGAGCGGATGGAGGGAAAAAACGAGAGGCCTCACCATAGATGCAAAATCTCCCGGGTCAGCTCGGAAAGGGAAGTTTTAGCGACCCAAACAGCGAGCAATCACGGGGACGACACTCCCCTAATGGAGCTCGAAAAAGAAGCTTAAAAGGAGCCGCCGCAGAGGGAGGGGACCCAAAACTACTTACGAGGAATGAGAAACTAGCTGTGAAATGAGTGACTGAAAAAAAAAAAAGGGGAGATCCAGAGAAAGGGGGGGAACCAGGACTCATGGAAGACAGGGGGGAATGTGTCAGGAGGGCCAGCGTGAGGAGAAAGAGAAGTCAAAGTGATCTCGGGTCTCGGTCGTGAACTCGTAAATTAGCGGAAGGAGGGTAAATAGGCTGTGGGCGAGGGGGGGGGGAAGGTAAGAACCTACTACTTAAAATCTCCAGGCGGCGCCGAGGGGGAGCTCAAAGGATGTTGAGCAAACACCTCACCAATTTCCGTCAATTCCACTCGCGGGAAGCGAAGAGCGGGAAAGAAATGAAAACATGTAGTTCCACATAAAGCAATCCCAAAGAAAGGGAAAGAATATTAGGAAGAAATGAAACTGAAAAAAACGTAGAAATGTTTCAACTTATCGTCACAGGGTTCCAGAAAAAATCAATATTATCAAAAATAAGAACCGGCCAGTCCTAGAGGAATATCTCACCAAACTCTTCGCCCACAGAACAAGAGGCTACGGAAGACCATGAATGAAGATCGAAGGAGAAGCGCTAGAAAAGGGAAGGGAGACTTGGGGAAGGGGGATTCGTTCTACTGCTGCTTCTTGAGGGGGGGGACGGGGACCGAAGGAAAAGACGAAAGGCTCTGAACGCGGATACAGGGGAGGAAAAAAGTGAGGAAAAGGAGGGGGATCAGAGAGTATTTTAGGTAAAAAGACTCCGTGAGCGTCAGAGAGAGGATAGGCAAGAAGAGAAGAAGAAAAATACTGATATAATAGGGAGAAACTAAGGGAAAGGACAAAGGAGGAGGAGCAGTAGCGGCCGCTTCTAATTTATTGACTCACGGAGAGAGAGGGGATAGGAGAGGAAAGGAAAATTTCTTCTCATAAACATGAGTTTACTGGGGGGGGTGGAATTTTAAATTCACTACCAGCATGAAAGGGAGAAAATTAGGAATATCTCAAGGGGCGCTCGGCAGATACTCAGATAGGACCCTTTTTCCTTTGGGCAAGAAAGAGGAAAAAGGAAGAGGGGGAGTCTTAAGCAGCTGTAAAAACATTATCCAAAAGATACGGTTGGAGGGAGGGGGCTGAACGACTAACTCATCGCTACGGATTCGAGAAGGGCGAAGTGAAGGGCAGAAAAAGCCTTTAAGGAAGGGCACTCGTTACGATTATTGAAAATAGAAGCGGGGGCAGGGGCGGCGCATCAACCGGGTCGGAAAAGTTTCCGTGGAGAGGAAACGTGAGACGGGAAATAAAGAAGAGGGAGGAAAGGAAATAAAAAGGGAGAGAGGGATAGAAGGACAAAGTAGGGGGGTACTGGCTAATAGGGGGTGGGAAGACTGAACATTATTCCCTCCGCTCTTTCTAAACGATCCGCGACGGGGAAAAAAAAAGGACGCAGGAAAAAAAAAAAAAAAAAGAAACAAACCAGTCGGCGCAGATGATTGGGAAAAGCTCCCCATCGGGGGATACTTTGGACGGGAGCAGAAAGAAGGGAAACCTTGGGAGAAGGAAGGGAGTGGACCCCATCAAATGGGTGCAACTCAAAAAAGGAACGACGAGGGGGGAAAGGGGACCCATGTTTGGTTTGACGGGGATGATCCATCTCCAGTAGGGGAAGTGAGAAACAGCTCGGGTTTGTTTGGCTTCTGAACCAAGACGGAAATGGTGAAACAAAAGTCGGAGAAAGAAAGAGGCGAACTTACGACACGAATGTTTCGGTAAAAAATCTAGAAACAGATGAACGTACCGAATGTGATAATCCAAAGAAAACCAAAAAGGAAAGCCAAAATCCGCCCACAACGATATTCGCGCGCCGGTACGAACTCGGAAAAGGCACCGGGTGAGGGAAAGAAGAGGTAAAGACCCTCAGGCTAAAAAAAATGGAGAGTCAGATTACCAAGAATGACACTAATGAGATCAGGGGGGGGAAGATAGAAGACCATACGATTGCTGGGACTAGGGGAAAGAAAAGGGTTGGGGGGGGCCGAAGGGAAAGGGGGGAACAAGGATAGAGGGCGGCTGGTTCGGCTCTACGCAAAGCCGGCATCAGTGGGGAAAAGCTGAAAGCGTCGAGAAACGAGACCTCGGTCTATTCACTTTAGGCGGCGGAAGGAAAGGACTCAGGACACGGCATGACCAGACAAGGCAGGCAGAAACAAAACAAAATAACCCGCCGTACGCCCGGGGAAACCGAAGCCGGGACAAATCACCCGAAGAGAAGTGCCCTAACCCAAGGGTAAAGAAGAAAAAAGGGAAGAAACCATAAAGGAAAAAGTAAACCGCGGGGTTTGCCCGAGCGTGAACAAAAGTCGTCCGTGGTGCGAAACTCACCCGCTGACGTTGTCTCAACAGCCATCAACCAAAGGAGGAAAAAGAAACGGGGACAAAGAAGGGGAGACAGGCAAGTCGAACAGAGGGGAGACCATCCGAACTATCAACCCCCTCCAACAAACATTAGAGAGGAAAAGAGAATTTCCGGGGGGCCCTGGAGAGGGAAAACGGGAGGGGGAAAGGAGGAAGTCATGTGCAAAGGGTTCCAAACGCTGCACATTGCGGTGGGCAAAGGTCTTTCGAAGGGGGAGGGAGGTGATGTCTTCGGAGGGGAGAAAAATCAGAATCAGAGGGGTAGCTTGTGAAAATTTAACTCGGCAGTTGGGGGGGGGGGAAGAGAGACGAGGAAACAGGGGGTAAGAGGGGAGAGGGTAGAAACTTTCGGGAGGAGAAGGGTACAGGCTATGGAAATCTGAGGGGGGACGGGATGATGGGGAAGGGGAGGCCGGTCTGGTGGCAGCAGTTGTAAAAAGTTGTTATCGTGCTGGTTCCATGGGGGGGAGGGGGCCGGGGGGGAGGCAGGGGGAAGGGAAAGACGGGTTCGCGGGGAAAGGGACCGACTGGTAAAAAACCATCCTAACATCTGACGAATACAGGGGGAAGAAAAGGGAAGAGACGAGCAGAAGAAGGATCGCAGCTCTCAATCCCTATAAAGCCTCCTCGTCATCTTTGCCGAAGTTCAGGAAAAAAAGGAAAGAGACGAGAAAAGTAACCAAAGGAAGGGAAAGTCGATAACAGGACTTTCGAGATCGCCTAAATTCTGAAACTGGTGAAAAAAAAGGTAGTTCCAGCTGAGGGGGAAGGGGGGGGTCGCCCGAGGTACAGGTTCGTAGTTTAACACAAGGTGACCCAGCGTTTCAGGAGAAGTGTAGGGGGGTGGAGGAGAGGAAAAAGAAAAAAGAGAAAGAGGTGGATTGGAGGGAAAAGTGTGGTGTCCGCCGGTGCGCAAGAATCACATCGGGTAAGAGGGAGAGATAGAGGGTTCCCAGAACAGGTCGTGAGGAGCGCGGCGAGCCAAATCTCCAACATTGAAGAGCGAGAAAAAAAAAAAAAGAAAGGGGAAAGAGGAACTCCTAACGATGGCGGACGCTCCACCAACATGGGAGAAAGCAAAAAGGAGGCAAAGCTTATTCAATCCAAACTTCACAGTCGTATACGGGAAAGTGAGAGGGAAAAGAAGGGAAAGACAAGCTGATAATTTGGGAAATCTACTCTTCTCCAAAACTTTCGGGGGGGTGGGGGGGGGGGAGGAGGAGGGGAAAGAACGAGAATCGACTACCTGGAGATTACGCGCCGTCCGGGAGATGAATTGGGGGGAAGGACGAGAAGGAGGACGTATCTCGGACGCACTGATAGGAAGAAGGTCGATAACGTCTTCCGGGGTCACAATGACCGCATTTCTCTACTCTGACGTTTAGTCGCCCGGATGGGGGGGAAAGAAAGACAGGGGCCCAAGAGACGGAGTAGAGGTAACCAGGAGGCAAAAAAAAGAAGCCAAGAGGGGAGTAGAAAGAAAGCGCTCTGATGATGCTCTAGAAAGAAGAAGGACAACCGTAGAGGTTAGGAATACTCCAGACTAAAGTCGCTTACAGCACTTCTTATAGCCGCAAACGAGGGAAAAAAAGGGGGGAGTCTGAGAGGGGAGGAATGCGGACCTGGCTATACTAAAACCTCCTCGGGCAAACGCCTAGGGGACAGAGTCTGAAAGAAAATGGGGCGGAGAAATGATCCGGCGAATACGATCAGAAGAAGGAGGGAGGAAAGAAGATAGGAAGCTTTGCTGGGAGAGGTCTTCACGCCGGAAATTCAAAAGATTCAGGAGGAGAGGGGGAATCTGGTAGGAAAGGAGGACTAAGGTGGTATCGTAGGAGTCCGAGACAGGGGGCGCGAGGGGAAACTCAAAAAAGTTCCGCCAGTTGGAAGGGTATCTACCGATAACTTTTTAGGAGGAAAAAAAGGATGGGATCGGAGAAGCCGAAAGGCACGTTCACGCAGAACACATTACTCAAACCATCGGAAAAGAGGGGCGAAGGGGGGGAAAACCACTGAGGGAAGGAGTAGCAAACAGGCCTTAGTGAAAAGGAAGGTCGTGCATTTGTCGGGCTCTACTAAAAAGGTAGTTCAGGCAGGGGGGAAGAGGAAACGGGGAAGAAAAGGGGGGGGAGGGAAGGGAGTGGGGGGATCCGATGCTAGGAGCCATTATACTTGATTAATCTTTAACAGGTGGGGGAAGGGGGAAAGGGCAGGGGACCTGTAAAAGGTGAGGGGGAGGAAGAAGTATGGGAAGGACATGGACTTCAAATGGGGGTATATAGGAGGGGTTCGGAGCAGAAGGGGGAAAGGGGTGGGACCTTGCGTTTCAAAGTTGGGGCAGGCGGGGTAAAGAACAGGTGGGGAGGGATAGGGGGACGAAAAAAAAAATCAAGGACCTACACGGATTCCGTCCACATCGCCAGCGCCTGGCCAAAGGAAAGGCGAAGGGGGAGACCAGGAGAGAACGCCTACTCGAGCGTATCGGTGAAATTCTTTCTCTCAACGAGGGTCACGCTGAATAAACAAGAGGAACTCGGAAAATTTCCCCCGGAGAAAGGAGTCAAAGGTGCAGATGTATTTGATTCCCTGTCTTAACCGCGTAAAGAGCGGCGGGTGGCGTAGAAGGAGGGAGGAGACAAAATCCAGAGTCGTGGTAAGTTAGATGTCGCATCAAAAAGGAAGTAGGAGGGGGAGGAGGAGGGGATTTGGGGGGAAAATTCCCGTGGGAGCGTTTGGGTTTGACTATCACATGATGTGGGGGGGGGGGGGGGGGGGGGGGAGGTCGGAAAAAGAAATGACGGTGCCATCGTGGTGGGGGCGAAGGGAAGGACTCAACACGCGAGGGGGGAGGCGGTGGGGGGCTTGGTGGGGTCTCAGTTCAACATTATTTTAATCTGAAAGAATGAAGGTGTGGGGGGGGGGGGTGGGGGGGGGTGTTTTGGTGGGGGGGGGTCCCACACAAGATCTGGGGGGCGGGGAATGCATTACATAGAGGGCTCATGGGGAACGGGCAACGGGGGGGGAAAAGGGAATGAGACGGCCGGAGGGGACCAACTTGCAAGTTGTCTTACCACCCCCAAATCAATAAAAGGGGAAAGATCAAAAAAAAGCGAGGGGGAAAATGAAGTTGCAAGTGGAATCTCACCTCAAAAAAACAACAAAAAAACGAAAAAGGGGGAGGGGGAGGAGGGATTCTAAAAAACATTTGCGGAGAATGGGGGGGGCTAGCAAAAGAGGGCGAAGGTTCAAACTGACAGGAAAATTCAAATACGAAATTGGTCTCAAGATAGGAAGAGTATTTCCGGCTTAAACGGAGAGAAGCAAAGGAAAAGGACGAGAGAAAAAAAAAGGGGAGGGGGGCGGGTACAACGTATGCGGGGGAGGGGACAAGCAGTTCATCGACGAAACAGTCAGGACGGGAAAGCCGAGAAAGGGGAGAAGTGGATCTGGGGGGGAAGACGGGGATTGCGTAATCGCGGAATGCAGCGCATTGCTTGCAGTGTGAAAAAAAGGAAGAAGGAGCAAAGGGAAAAAGGGGTGCAGGGGAAAAGCACCAGGGGGGAGCGGACTCTCTCGGGGGGCGACTGTTGGAACCAGGCCGGGGAAATCGTGGAAGAACAAGATGGAAGGGTGCTTGTAAATCTCAGAAAAAAAATTCGGGGAGGAGGAAAAGATAGGGTCGCACTGGGCATCAACATCTAGCTTCGCCACGCGGTGAGTAAAAAAAGAATCAGGAAAGGAGGAAAAAAAAGAGCGCGCTCGTTAAGTTCCACTGCAGGTCCTAAATGCGCAGCCGCAGACCGTCACCACAACAACAAGAACGACTACTCGGAAAAGAAGGGGAGAAAGAAACTGGGGGGGAGGGAGGGGAAAAACCAAAACTCAACTGAGGCCGTGAAAGGACTGTGACGCCGCTTTCCTGGGTAGGAGTCTAGCGAAAAAGCATAAGGGGGTACGACCCGGAAAGGGTTTCGGCGCGGACCAGGTTGTCTAAAGTTCCGCGTACTGCGGAACTACTCTCCTCGGCGCGAACCGATTCGAGTAAAAGAATTGGGGAAGGGAAAGGGGAAAAACGCACCCATATACCCCAGGTTGTTTAATCAGGGCAAAACAGTAGAAAAATGGGGAGAGAAGCTGTAACGGCGGTGCGATAGCGGGCCGAGGGGGATCCGAGTCTCTTTTCTGGCTCACGGAGAGGGGAAAACTTGAGGCGAAGAGGAGTGGGGAGGGGGGGGGGGGGGGGGGGTAAACTGGCCCAGGAACTGGCACGCGAAGCGAATGCGTCTTCCACCGGGCACACAAAGCGGGAACATGCGGGGGAACAGAGGGGGGGTCATGGGAAGGGGTCGAACGAGACTAGGTCACTTCTTCATGGCGGGGATAAGTAAAAATTAAGAGGGGGGCAATGAAGAAATCGAAGAAAAGGAAGAAGTCCGCGTCTTTGATGTCCGGAAGATAAAAGACCAAAGAGATGTCAAGAGGAGGGGGACGCCTCTGGGGAACCTTCATTTGCTAACCCATCACGGAGAAAAGACAAAAAAGACAAACATCCCCGTCTAAGCGCTTCCTTATTAGCCTATCTGAGAAAAGAAACAGCGAGGGAGCAGAGAAAGGAGCCAGGATGAGGGCCTTGTTCCTAGGAAAAACGGGACTGAGAAGCGGAGTACAGGGGAAAGTGCATGGACGCTCAATTTGAAAGGTGGGAAGGATAAATTGGATAATAGGGAAAAGGTGGGGGGAGAAAAGGAGAAAAAAGACTAATAGGGGTAATTCAGCGAAAGGAAGGAATAGGAAGACTCCAATGAGAGGATTTTTGTAATTCCTAACTAGAAGGTGAGGGTCCAAAACTGGGGGTCGGGACTTGTCCTCGGTCACCGGGGAAAAAAAAAAGCGGCACCAAAAGGGAAATCATTCCCTACTCTTCAAGTAGAGCATCTAAGGGAAGGCAGAAAAGGGGGGGGGGGGAACATTTAACATCCAAAGAAGGGAGGGGCCTGAAAAACAGGCAAAAACGGAGAAAGTGGTCAACTATCCTCAACCTGAGGCAACAGAAAGAGGAGGGTTCAAAAATCAACTTTTTATCCAATTTCCCTACCGCGGGGGGAGCTCTAAAAAGAAGGAGGGAACCACAAAAAACACATAACTAAAAAGGGACTAGGCAGAAATCCCGGAGATCGATAGGGAAAAGACTCGTGACTATGGTGTTCTAGGGGGGAATGGGAGGAAGGAGGAAAGAGGTACTTGGGAGGGAAGGGTACCGAGAAATGCCCACAAAAAAAAAAGAGAGGGTAGAAGACCAGTCAAGAAAAGGGGAACACTGGAAGGTATGATCCCGATAGGGAGGGGTCGGGGATAGAAAAGGAGGAAGGATCAGGCTCGGTGAGAGGAAGGCGGAATAAAAGAAAAATACATAGAGAAGAGGGGGGAGGAGGAAAAAAAAAGCCGGTAAGGCGCTTCCTTAATCCCGCTGCGGGAAAGAGGGGGTTGTGACACCGACGAAAAAGGAAAGCGTTAAAATTTCCAAGGGCCTGGGGAGAGAAAGGACGCATTCTGGCGGAAAAAAACAGGTGGTTAATCTCCTCGCAAGCGCGAGGAAAGGGGGGGAGAGGGCAGGGTCACGCGTCTCCTCCTCGCCTCTGTTATCGGGGGGGTGGAGAGAGAAGGGAATCGGTGGGGGGGGTTGAGCTTAATCTCGAATATTGCTCACAGCTAGGAATGGACTTGGAGGACGCTAAGAATATAAGAGGGAATTAGAGGAGTGGTTGAACGGTGAAAAACAGTCTTGGAAAAAGGCAGGAGATTAACAATTTCTATTAAATCAAAAAAAGCCTTCAGAAACTCTTTTCCAGCACACGAAGGTGAAGATTTCAATTACGTTGGGTGGTTAACTTCATCTGTCGGGAGGAGAAAAGACCAGAGGAGAGAGAGGAAAGGAAAGGAAAACGGGGAAGGCAATATACATAGGGTAAGATGGAAGTAGGGTATCAGAAAGGGAGGGAAGAGATATCAGGGGAAAAAGAAGAGACCGCAAACAAATCTCAGTCGGATCATACTTTGAATCGGGCACAAGAGCAGGGAAGGTCAGACTTGCGCTCAAAGGACGGGCCGAGGGGTCCACATACTTCTTAAGGGGGAATCTCCCGTCCATCTGGTTTGTGTCCCAACCAATGGGGGGGGGGATCTCATGATCCATCGGACTTTCTACAAAGGGCGGTAGAGATAGGCACAGGAAGAAGCGGGGGGGGGGTTGGGGTTCTCTAATCATCTTTCCTAACAATTAGGTGTGGGGTGACCAACAAAGAGGCGAAGGCGGCCCAACTTTCACAGTTCGGGAAAGGAGAGAGGGGAGGGAAAAGGAAAAGATTGGGTGGAATCTACAGGTACCAAAAAACGTGACCACTAATCACTCGGTCGAGAAAGAGGGGAGGGCGCATAACGGGAAAAAAGGAAGAAAATCGCGAAAATTACTTCTAACGAAGAAGGGGGACTCAAGACGGGCACACCGGGACTTAATCCGCCGTTTTTAACGATCACAGTAGAGAGGAGAGGACCTCAACAGGGTGTCGAGAAGGAAAGGTGGAGGAATGGGATCGTCTTAATGGATTAGTGGGGTGCCTGAAATCGGAAAAAAAGGGGAGACGAAGGGCGGGAGGATCTATGCGTCGAATCAGCGGGGTTGGACTGCTTCACGCGAGGGGGATCGAAGGGGAGTACACTAGGAAAGGGGGTGTTTCGTGAAGGGTTAAAGCGCGGGACTTAAAAAAACAAAGAGCGGCCGGGGAATTCAAAAAAGGACCAGGAAAAAGAATCTGGCCAGCCCAACAGCCATCCGCCAGGGGAGAGAACAAACACCGGGCGAAACCGCCATCCCCATCATCCCTGAAAGAAAGCCGATGAACATACAAAAAGTGAACTGATCAAGGGGGGAAGAACTTGAATCCAGATCGGGGAATAGGGTATCCAATTCAAATGAAGACGTCGGGGGGAATACAACGGAAGAACAAGAGGGTCCTTCTACTGAACGGGGTCATCCAAAAGCTGCCGCCATCAAAACATACAAAGAAGAAAGGGGAACAAGGGGGACATTTTCAGGAAGTGAAGGGGGGAGAAGAAATTACATAAAACCATCCGAAAAGAGAGAAGAGAACCGGGGGGGGAGCTCGATCCAAACAACAACTGGTATGGGAAAATATATAGAGGCCCCGGTTGAAGGGGGAGGCACAAGGGGGATGGCAGGAGACTCTTTGAGAACCTGAAAAAGTAAAATTTCTGGCTGGGCGGCGGTACTGTGGGAAAAAAGGAGGTAGAGTTGGTCTAACAACTTAGCGGATCTGGTGGGGAGAATGGTGGGTACTCAGTAAATCGCAGTGAGGGGAGGGGGATCACTCAGAAAAAGGGAAAAGCGGGGGTTAGGTAACGGCGGTAGGAGTCAGGGAAAAGGGGGGTATGGGGGCAGTGTCTCTTATTGGAACTCAGGTTGCGTTGCTGGGGACAGAGTAGTCCGTATAAAAAAAGGGGGTTTGGGGAGGGAAGGCGGGGGGACTGCTGAAGGGGAGTCTGACTTCCTATCTGGGGGGAGCTAGCAAGAGAGGGTACCAGAAGGAAAGAAGAAGGGAAATGGATTCGTGTAAACGGATCTGAAGCTAAGCAGGGAAGGACAGGAGCAACGGCTAGTTCCTTCTGAATCCCCAAAGAGCAAGAAAGGGGTGGGGGCCCGAAAAGGGTCCGGGAACGATAAAACGACGACGAAAAAAGTACCACAGTCGGAAAAAGGAGAGGTGCACGCTACTGTCTGGAGAGTCGTGGCCCAAGCGTAGTGTCACTCATCCGTCACTGGTGGCGAAGAAGGAGGGAAAGGAAGAGGGAGAAAAAAAAAAAAAAAGGGTTAAAGGGGGGGCCGAGGGGGAGGAGTGAATAAGTGGCCGTTAATGATCAAGAAGACTCGAAGGGGGGGGGGGGGGCATTGAGGTGGGGGAGGAAACGAGGTTTACTGTACATCACAGAGTGTCAAGCTCTACGAGGGAGGGGGGGGGAAGGAACATTGGGGCAGGGGGAGGAAGGACAAGGGGGGGCGGGAAGAGCCGGGGGTTGTTGAACAACTATCCAAACGCTGAGTGTGAGAAGAGGAAACGAGGGGACGCACAAAAAAAGTGACATGGCTGCCTATAACCTTCTAGTCCTGCTCTTCAAGGTGAAAAAGAACGGGAAAAGGGGGGGGGGGGGATAACGAAAAGCATGCAACCCAGGAGAAGGGGTATTGGGGCGTCTTAATAAATGTTCGGAGAACTCAAAACACTTCTAACGCTGGGCGATTGGGACTTCCCACAAGGGGTCTCGTCAGGTGTGGCGGAAGGGGAAGGCGGAAAGAGTCTAGAAGAAAAATTGAAAGGGGGAAAAGGCGAGAAGGAGGGTACGATTGGCTATTGGAAGGACGGAA
>Ga0179591_1314784_pt1 | contig 11672 bp, 12 predicted proteins | sample CZOMad2_1_08_16f_FD_182891 | JGI IMG/M metagenome (GOLD analysis project Ga0179591, IMG submission 182891) | Vadose zone soil fungal communities from Angelo Coast Range Reserve, California, USA - CZOMad2_1_08_16fungal (PacBio error correction) | ecosystem: Environmental > Terrestrial > Soil >...
CAGTCACGTTGGATATATGATCGTTGAAGGATCAGAAGATGACGAAAGCGGTGGAACTCGCAATGGCACGTGAAAACGCGAGAAAAGGAAGGGGAGAAAAAAGGGGGAAGGTACGCAATTTGGAAGGACGCGAAAATGGTCGACCCGGGGGCCTCAAGGGAGGAAATAAGGCGGATGAGAAGTAAAAGATAGGGTGACCAAAAGCAACGGTGGGGTGAAAAATCTACTGTGAGGTCTCTGGAAGGGAATTTGAGAAGCAAGCTGTAGTCTGGTTTCTGGGGCTTTAAAGCTGGGGAAGTTTACATCTCAATCGCATTTACCGAGAAGTTCTAAGAAATGAGAACTCGTCTATTATTGATCAACTGGGGGTTTACTAATTCTAGGGGATAAGACTCAACGTGAGGTTTCCGAAGCGCGCCCAGGTTTGAGGAGGGGCAAAGGATAGAAAGAAAACTGCCGCATCTTAGAGAGTTGATTTCCCTGTCTGGGGGGACTCAAAGGGCTGAAGATAAAATTAAAACACTAGTAGCTGCAAGGAATGAGGGAGACGGGGGAAAAGCCTGGAGTAAGGGAATCGTAACTCGGTTGACCGGCATAGATCAAGGGAGGGAAGAGGGTGCGCTGATCCGTGCGAGGTGGTTTCTTGACGGGCGCACGGCTTCAGGGTAGGGAAGTAATAAAGCGGAGGAAACTCCAAAGAACATAGAGAATTCAAACTAACTTCTTCTGAAAAAAAGCCGAGCAGTCATGAGGAATGAGAACGGCAGGGGAGAATACGCGGCAGAAACTCTCTCACGAAAAGGTGGAAATCAATCCGGAGTCCTCGGCAAGTGGGGGGGGGTACTGAGGTTCGGGTAAGTAGGGCAACGAGCATAGGGCGGCGAGGTAAAAAAGGGGCTGCACCCGAAACGACGAAGAGCTTCACAGCATCAGGGGAGAGAAAGAATTCCCGCTGGAGGAAAGTGTCTCAAAACGGTGGAGAGGGGCTCGATGAGCGGAAAACTCTCAAGGATGGCGGAAGGACCTCGTCATGTATATACCGGGAGGAAGAGAGGGAGCAGAACAAGCAAGCTGGCCCGAAATATTGCTCATATGAAGGGGTTTTGGGCTCCAGTCACGAGGACGTTCTGGGGCAAGGGTACATCAAAAAGCCGTGGCAGACTATTCACAATCAAATGGACCAGTGGGAGATGTGCCAGAGAGGGTCGTTATCTCCATCACTGGCGCACAAGAAGGGGGGGGCTAAAAAAAAAAAGACGAGGGGAAAAAAGGGTGAAGGGCTATTATTGGGGACGCAGAGGTAGTAATCCCAAGAATGCGAGGGGTCTCTCAGATGCTCGGGTCACTAGTCAGGAGAGGATCTCTAATCGAGGGGGGTGCTCTTAAGAGTTCAGAAAAAAAAGGGGGGGAGAACTGGGGGACATTAGAGGTCAGGATACTTATGGGTCCGTAAGAAAATCGAGCTCGAAAGCGGGAAAAAAGCAAAAAAAAACAAAAATGAGGAGGTGCAAGGAGAGCTGAAGGATTTAAAAGCAAGGACGAACGGGAACAATCAATTCCTTCACTCTCGAAGGAAGAAAGAAAACGTCCTAGGCACTCGGTACAGGGACAAACGGACAGGCAGAAGAGTCCGAGAGAGTAAGAGAAGGGGAAGGCCAAACCCGCTCTTTCGAATGTAACGGCGGAGGTAATAACTAGCCAAAAAGCAGTCAACGAAAAAAAAAAAAAGCGAAACGATTAGCAGGACAGGTGGGGGCAGTGGGGGCATCCCGAAGAGGATCGGACGATCGACCACAGGCTAGCGAGGATAGAGAAACTGGAATGTATGTCACGATTACGAATCCGGAGCGTGAAAGCGGCGGAGCCAAAGAAAACAGAAATCCAGCGGATCGGCAACATGTCTTACAGGACTAAGACTCTCTCGAGAAAAAAGGGGGGTCGAGGGGATCTCCCACTCGTCCCAGCCAAGAGAAACCCTAAAGGTACATGTAGGCCAGCCGGGAGAAATCGCCGAGTGGTTGGCAAAAAAAAGAAAAATCAACACTTGGGTGGTGTATGATGGAGAATCAAGAGGAGGAGGTGAACTCTCTTTTTTCTAACAGCAGTATATTGACTCGGACGGCGAGGTCTGGTTTCGGAACCCTTAGGAGATGACTCGAACTCACGAAAGGAACGCACAGGTGCTAAAAAACCGAGAAACAACACCTTTCCTACTGAGAAAAGGGAGGAGTTGGAGGAGAGTGTCTCAGCATAAGAGGAAGGCCAACGCGACTGTCGGGAGAGCCTAAGGCGCGGGCTGGAGAAATTTCTCCCTCGGTTGTCGTGGGGCTAATCGTACGCCGGGCGTGGTGCCAGAGTGGGGGAGAGCAATTCTCTAGGTTTAAAGTACCACCAAACAGCCTCACTTGGGCAAATCACACGCGAAACACAAACTAAAAAAGGAAGCTTATATCGAAGGCCAACTAGGACGGGGGAGAAAGACTGACGGGTCGTCAAGTTCAGAATAAAAAGCTCCTCTAATGCATCTACCTCTTTTGGAGAGTTCAAAGCGCGACAAGACCCCCAAGAAGGGGGGGGGAAATCAAGAAAGACTTGACAACGCTCTTCCCCCCTTTCTTCTCCAAGAAGGGGAACGATTCCGCGCGGAGTCGAGGCTCACCATCCGGGAGGGAGACCAGTAGACTAGTCCACGAAGGAAACCCTCCTCTCTTCAATCGACTGGCTCTCGGGCTCGCCTTCTCGTACCATGCTAAAGCGAACTCAGCACAAGGAAAGGAGAAAACACCGCTGAAAAATCTGGCAGGAGAAGCGGTCGAGCTGACAGTAGGAAGCAATGAAACCCTGGCGGTGTGTAAAGCACGGAAAAAAGGTTCGCCCTTGCCCATGAGACGAGCGTCGACATTTCGCTCTAAGTAAAAGGCTCTTTCTCAGGAAGGTGACAATGGAAAAAAGGACAGCGGTCGGCGCGTTTCACGGGGGCACCTCGGGGTGGGGGGGACCGAATTTAAAAGAGTTCAGGGCGTCATCTGGTCTGGGGGTAGGGGGGAAAAGAGAAACTCCATAAGGCGATAGAACACAACGAGTCACGGACATGAGCGAATTAACAAAAACGTGAAAGTGTCACGGGTGAGAATTCAAGTTTCATTGAAATAAACTTCCCCTGGAAATAGGAAAGTAAGCACTATTGGGGCCCCCATAAGCCTATGCGGGTGAATGCGATTCAAGCTACCTCCCTCCTCTGTAAGACTGAGACCACTCCTGAGGGAATAGCCTTCCTCATAAAAGCTCAGCGCTAAAAGTCTTGCACTATCTTCTTAGTTTACGCTGGGAAAAACTAACGAGCGCTTAAAGGGAGAAATCTCGGGCATACGGTTACACGGGGGAAACTAGTAAGTACTGCAAATCGTGAAAAAAGAAAGCCACGTATCATCTCTCAGGTCCCCTTTTCTCGGGAATGCAAAAAAGCACTTGAAGGGTCAGAGGAAATGACGCGTACCTCTCGCGTTAGTGAGCAAGCCGACAGAACTTTTTCGATCCTTTAAAAAAGAACGCTGCAAGCTCCTCGCGGGAGGTCATAAAGCAACGATAAAACGCGAGGATGTCAATCTCCGGAAAAAAGAAAGAACAAAAAGACTAGATTTCTTGAAGAACAATTCAATGGGTCGGCGGGAGACACTCGAAAAACATCTCACTTGGTAAAAAGAAGAGCCAAGCGAAGACAGGTCTTTCGAAGCTCCTATCAATTAGAGTACGGCTCTTCGAAAAGAAAGGGCAAAGGAATTAACGCGAGGGGTGCTAGCGAAAAGCAAACTTTTCCGGCCAAAGAGAGAAAAGGTCCTTTCATAGGCGTGAAAAGCTTATGAAATTGAAGACTCAGAGAGCCGTACTGACAAGTTCATGACGAAGACCGATCCGTACAGAGAGCTAAGGAGAACCAGGGGGACGTCGCCGAACTTGGAAATCTCAATAACATATCAGCGTAGGAATTAAGGGGATGTTGCCTCGCTTTTCTAAAGGAGAGGGGTCAAAAGCGAAAGGAAGCAAGTCCACTGAAATAGAGAAAAAAAAACTAGGGAGGAAGGGAGAAGTTCTGAAATGTGTTTCGAAGTGGAAATCTCTCGAGTGGGTTTAATAAGATTGGCGAAAGCGAAGGCACAGTCAACATTACGAGGGAGACGGCGAAAGTTCTCTTCTCGAAAGCTTATCAAAGAATGTGGCGAGTGGACTTCAGCGTTAAATTTCCTGCAAGGTAGATTCAGTTTAAAATTAGGAATAAGGAATTTCATCCTGAAAGTCAAATGGGGCTAAATCTGAGGGTCCAGTGCAAAAAATGAGAGAGTCGAGAGAAGAAAGCTAGGGAAAGAAGAGTACTAGGAAGGAGGGGTCCGACTGTAATTTCGAGAAGGGGGGGGTCTATACAATAATTGATTCTCTCTTTCGACTACGTCTGAGTTAGGTAAAAAGGGGGGAAGAAAAAGGTTAAAGGCTAACCGGAGGGGTGTTCGTGCGAGGTGACGGAGTAATCCTATCCGGGCCGGGAATGGGAACAAAATGGAACAAATGTGTGAATTGGGGTTTGTATTGTGTTAACTTTCGGGTGTGTTGCCCTTCCCCCACCCACCAAACACTGTTGTGGCCCCAAAACCCCCCCCTATGGCAAAAATTGTTTTGATTTGGGGGGAAACACAAAAACCACCAGTGTCCTCCCAAGGGGGGTGAAAGGGTAAACTCTGTGTTTCAAGGTTGTTTGTGTGGTTTGAAGACCCCACGGGGAGTGTTGGTTTGGGGAGACGCAAGGGAATAACTCCGGGATCGAGGGACGATTGGAAACGTTACTCTTTCGAGATAAACCGCGTCCGGGAAAATAATCAGGATCGAGACTCGCAGTAACCTTTCGAAATCGGAACTCTCGAGGCTGATCTCTACATAGAATATAGAGAGGAGGATGTCATATCCCGCGAGAATCGCTTTACTTAAAAGGAGGGTCGGTCGTCTTCTGAGGAAATAGGAAAAACGGGTGTGGTTCGAGGGGACAAGGAGGGGAGGGGGGCGATGGAATCGCTCACAGAGAGAGGATCCGAGGTCGTAGCTGGAAAGTGGGGAATATAGTAAAAATACATTTAAGTAGTATGTACTAGATCGATGAAAGGTGAGGCAACGAGGGCACGAGTGGGAAATCGGGATGGAGCTACGGGGGCCGACCAGACAAGAGGGGCGAAACGGTGCACCGAGTAGAGCAAATGGAACACGCGAGACGTGGATTTATAACAACGAGGGAAAACGCTCGAGCAATGGGGTGGAAGCGAGAGAGAATTTAGATCTTCAGAGGGGGCTGAGGCTTAACGGAGGGAAAATGCCGCACTTAGAAAGTATACGGGGAAACCACACAAATGTATTTCTTAGGGAAGAGTGATCCGAACTCTGGGGGAGGGAAATGTACTCGGGTCTGGACTAGAGCAGGCGTGTAGTGAAGCCATCGACGCGGAAGCAGGAAGATTTCTAACGGGACCGAGAAGACAAGGAGCGGAAGAGGCGGGGAGGACCTTCGTTACGAGGAAAGCGGGGTATTGGACGCAAAATGGCGCAAGCGTGTGCAACAGAGGGGGCGGGCGGAGGGAGAAAGTGGAAGACGATCTATGCGGGACGAGTCCCAAATTTAAAATCTTGGCGGGCCTGTAAAATCAAAAAAGCGGGTTCCGGCTTCCTGGGAATCGAAACAAGAAGATGACATAGTATCGACGGGGTTCAACGGGGACGGGGGTAAACGCCTTTCTTGCCTAAAGAAATCTGTAAGTAGGAAGAGAAGGGGAGCCTTGTCATTTCGCGGTATGAGACCGCCGGTTGCGCTGGAAACGTAGGCACGTCGTGCGGCACCTCATCTGCGGAGGCCGAAAACCCCAGGCAGAGGGGAGGGATTCAAAATGAGGCGACTCTAAAAGACTCATGGAGGGAATTGGATATAGGAGAGTTCGAATGAGCGGGGGAACGAAAAAAAAAGCATACAATAAGGAACAAATTAATACTCCTTCTTCAGAAAAAGGAGAGGCCTGTGTAGGAGGGAAGGGAGACGTGAATAGGAAACTGGGGAAGGTCGAGAGCAAGGGGGGGTTGTCAAAAAGGGGGAAACAAGAGGACGAGAACCACGAATAGTTGAGAAATACTGGGTCTAAGACGGGGTGAGCCAGGCTCGCGCCCACGTGGGATGGTCTCTAGGAGCTTCAGTAGAAGCAGATGTCCGGGAAGTACTCAGAGCATTTGTTCTAGGAGTAAAAAACGATCGTTTGGCGGGAAGCAGAGCTTTAGCCCGTAAAAGAATTTAGGATCGATCGTCAGTGTTTTCAGGATCAGGCTCGCAAGAGAAATTCACGGATAAGTGAATCTACTCAAATAGGTGAATCTATGACAGCGCGGAACGAGATGGGAGAGCGTCAAGAAAGGGCCTCAGATTTCAAGTTTAAAAGCCAAAGGTCAAACGGGCTCCAAAGAGCGATCAAGCCTCAAAAGTCTGGTACTAGGGCTGCGGGTGAGGTGTGCCGAGGAAAATGTCTCCCTGCGGCGACGGTAGAAATCTCATCGAACATCTCTCTAGATGGAGCTCGTTGAGTTGAGGGGACTACCGCCCGGTTCTCCGGGATAAATTCGAATTCAGGGAATTAAGGGATGTTCCTATCTAGGGGAGAGGGATATGAAAGGGGTAGTATCATACAACAAAAAAACGGGGATGAAAAGCATCTCTTATCTTCGAGAGGAGAGAGACGAAATAAAATGTCCGGACCAGAGAGAGTCCTTCGAACAACGGAATGTAAAAAATTCAAGAGTCATACAGACCCCGAGCGAATAGAGACAGTCTCTATCAACAAGGGTCCAACTATAATCTCTTCGTGTACAGGGCTGAGTCAACGAGACCCGTAACCTTCCTCATAGAGCGCGGCGAGAGTTAAAGCGACATTTCCCGAACTATAAGGGAAGTCTTGACTAGCTAAAAGCGCAGGGGCTTTTACTATACAGTAACAGGCTGGGGGGGGCACATGCAAGATGCAGGTCATCTTAAGCTAGCGATCCCGAAGAACACCTTCTAGGGAGAATGAAACAAGGTATATTCAGGTTCAGGTCAAGAGCTCAACCGTGTTAGGGAATCGCGGACCTATAGGGCTAAAAGAGAGAATTCCTGACGAGGAGACATGAAACATTGAGATCTCGAAGATCTAGAAATCCGACCACTGGTTAAAAGAGAAATCTAACTGACGAGCGCGCGGTGAGACGAATACTGCTTCGAGGGCGGTATGTAAGGAGATCTGATGTGTGGCTCACCTTGGGATCAAAAACGCTCCGGAAAGATGGGCACTGAAGGTCTGGCCCGAGAAGAAAAAATACTTCTCCTGAAAGCGGAGGACGAGAAATTTGGGGGGGGGGTTGTAGAAGATAGTTCCAACGGCTAGATGCGCCATCGGAACGCCGTAGGAATCCTTAAGAATTCGGAGGGCAGACGGGTCGACTCTTTCAGCGCGGGGGGGAATAAGGGAAAGCAAACATAGCCCGGGGAGTTCATCCTCGTTACTGGTAGACCCCAGGGGGCCTAAAGTTTAAAAGTCAGTACACCTCTCGCCAGGAGCAGCCCACGATAACCTCCCGCCTCAAGAGAGTACTAATATACGGGGAAGCAGGGGGACGGGCGTCAGGGGAAAAGGCGCGCCTCTTCACTGAATGCAGTCCTCGTGGGCGTGTAAAGCCGAACAAACGGGACGACATCACTAGGACCTAACGAGCTACTTCGCGCAAGAAAAAAAAAACACACAAAAAAAAAAACAAAAAACGGGCCCATGGATGAGCTTAAGCAACTACTTTGTAAACAGGCTGTTCTCATCTCTCCAAACGTGAATAAAGGGGGGGCCCCGGAAAGGGTCTTCAAAAAAGTGTCATCCCATCATAGGTCAGAGACGGGTATGCGGAACTACCTTAGTAGGGCCCATTCGGGAGGGGAAAAATAAGGGGCCTCAAGACTGACCGAGAAGCAAGAAAGGCTAGTACAGATGCTTAGAGACGCTTTCAGAGAACGACTCAGCAGCATGAACTTTTCTGGTGGGCCCGAAACGCAGAAGAGTCTAATTAGATTCACGAGAGAAGGGAAAAATTACGCATCACGTCAAATCAAATGTCTCGCGGACGGATTCTGGAAGGCCAACTGTCACAGGAGGCTCGAAAGTAAAAACTGAAGTCTCTAAACCAAAACGAACAGGGGGGGGGGAGGTCATCAAGTTCAAAAGCGATAGAACCAGCACTAAACCAAACGATCGGACAAATGCATAGGGATTAAGGCGAACCTTCATCGAGAGAGTGAGAATATTTTCAATGAAAGGGAAATCACGGTACCACTTGTTGACAAGATCTGCGGTCGTGCATAGGAAACCCCGGATCTCGAGGTGGCCACGAGCTTCTCTCACGCAAGACGCGATTTCCTCAGAAAACTAACCTCTTGGCCTCCGAGCGACGGAAGCAGACGATCCACGAGGCGAATCCCCCAAGCGAATTAGGGAACGGGTGTAAATCTAACTACAAGAGCCATCAGAATCAACTTAGGGGTCAAATCTCCTTCAAGGAAGCAATCTCTCGAGGGTGCCGACGGTCGCGGTCATCGGGAAAAAGACTATCAAGGAAAATCGCTCTTGATCGTCAACCGTCTTCGTTTCTGAGAAAAAACCTTCTAATCACTCCAAGTCTGTAAACCTCCCTATCAAGTCGCTGTCAAAATCCGTCACTATAACGAGAACAAAACTCTAGGGTCTCCTTTTAGTGAGGGGAGGTCGGGGATCCCTACAAACGGTAACGCATCAAAAAACGGGGAAAAAACGAGCGCCTGCAAGCAGCATGGAGGGCGAATAAGGCCTCTCTTCCCTTCCTAGGAGGAACGAGGTCGAAATCAGGACCGCAGGAGCTCGAGAATTTGCCTGGAAGAATTCGAATTGGAAGTTCATAAGGGAATGCAAGTGAACTGTGGGGGGGAGAATTGGCAAAAGAAAAAAAATGAACTTTAAGTAGGGGGGAGGAGGCAAAAAAAAGGGCAGAAGGGGTCCGCACTGAATTGCCGGCCCGGACGTTCGCGTATCGAACAGATCGGGCGAGGAGTATGGGAGGCGTCGTTACCTCTTGGGGGCAAAAATTACAAAAATCTAATAGTGAGGCCTTTACAAAAAGAACTTGGAATAGAGACGAAAAACAAAGGGGTATTAATGGTGGCACGAAGTTTGTTAGAGGACATAAACTCTGATTTTGGGAAGCAAAAAGGACGGGATTAAGGCAAAGTCCTGGAAAATGACGCTAGTTTTCGCAATATCGCAAGGCGGGTCCAAGGGCACTTAGAGCAAGGGGAGGAAAAGGGGTGGAAGAGGGGGGCATAAAGGTATTCCGTAGAGGACTGCGTGGTAGCCCGTATCTTCAAACAGGGCAAGAACGAAGTTAGAGGAAGCGGGGGGGCAAGAAAAGGCGAGCGGGACGACGGAAGTCGCTACAGAGAACGTCGATAAGGAAAGAAGTCTGTCTAAAGAAGACAGAAGCGGGAGGTGAGGCGACTCGGAGGAAAAGAGAGCACGGTCGAGTAGGCCCAGGGACCGGAAAGGACGGGCAAGACTCTCGTGGGGGTTTGCGGTATCGGGGAGGGGGGGAGGATCTCGGAGTCTCGGACCGGAGGGCGACAACGATCGTGCGGACGTTCTATTAGGACCACGCTCGGTGAGAGTATAGGAAACTAGCGGCTGGCCCAGTTATCGGAAAGCGTATCTAATTTGGCCAAAATTCGGAACAAAGAGCTAATGTGCTCAGTCTAAGTATAGCTCTACAGGAAGCGATAAAACTATATGTCTCTTCTGAAAGAAGAAATCAGCGAAAGTGAAAGCGGGCTGACTCCCTTAGCTTCTTCGTATGATCGGAGGAACTACGTGGGGCTGACTACCTACTCTCGGAGTGGAAACTGATCGAGGAAAACCTCGAAAGAAGGGGTTGCATAGGGGCGAGTTCTCTCTTGAAAGGGACGAGGAGAACTCAAGATCTATATACAGCGCTTATTCTTACGAAGAGCCCATAACTCTGACTTGTGGGAAAGAGCGGAATGGAGCTTGACTTGCGACCAAAAAACGAAATTTGGAATATGACTCCGATAATGAAACTAGATACGAGTGACAGTGGCCACTTCTTGAGATCTAGAAATTGCCGGGAGAGGGACTAATAAGGTCGAAGGCGCAGCCTCCGGAGAGGCGAAGTATAGACGTATCAGGGTCCACACCAAAAAACAAGTATGGCAGTATGATGGAGTAGCTTCCTCGCGGCTAAAGCAAGATGTACGCAATATTCGGTCATCTTATCGTAATTGGTGGGGCTGCGCCGATCATCCGAATGGCCCAGGAAGTTCTACGACACGCGGGACGTCAAAGACTAAGAGTGGGGGGGTACTGCGACGGTTGGCGGGATCTTCGCGACCACGTTAGGGTCTTAGCAGCGGGGGGAGGGGTAAAATAGTGGCTCGGTAAGACGCGGGGGGTATGAACGTCAGGACAAGGTCGGGTGAACTGCTAGGCGGGTAGGGAATGTCGTTCTGTCGTCTCCAACTGCTTGTCCGGCGGGGGAAATCGACCGAAGAGGGGGAGGAAGGACGGACTAAAGGAACGACAAAAAGTCAAACAAGTTGGGAGGGGAACCGAAACGGAGGGGGAATCGTCTAAGGAAAGCGGGAGGGGGAGAGGAGACGGGGCATTGGGTTGGAATAATGTCACTTGAAGTAGGACGAGGGGCGAAGCAATTCGAAGCGAGAGCACGCCCGTCTCTAGAATCTTCTTATGGACCCGGAAATTAGGGTAAACGCCCAGACCGTGGAAAGCCTACTTGGGTTCTTGAAAGTTGAGGTAGCGTATCTAAACTGGTGAGTTGCGGGGTCTTATGGCAGATGTAGGAAAAGGGATAAAAGAGAGACGACATTGTCGTCTATACAACTCTTTCGACACGAAAAAGCAGGTGAATTGGGATGAGGGGCAAAACGGGGGAGGCGAGGAGGAGGCATCGACTAGGGGCGGATCAAGTTAATGGTCAAACCGAATACCGAACATCCCGAGAAACTGCACGGGTCTCCATCTTGGTTAGAGCAAAATTTCGTAGCTGTCTAAACTTTAATGATCAAACACAGGGGAATAGGGTTCAAAGAAACTATTAGATCTCAGGGGCCGTCAGCCTCGTCCTGGAGTATACTATTTGCGAGGGCTCTCCTAGACACGGAGAGGAGCTGAAAAGAATGCGAATCGCGAGGTTTTGAGAGGGGAGACTCTAGGAGGGAGAGGGCATCGGGAAATAAAAAAAGATCTTCCTCTCGAGACCGAAGCGGGGTAAAGAGGAAGAAGAATAAGCTTGCGTGAGAGCCAAATCAACTCTGGGGGATGGACAAATATCTGAAGAGAAAATCTCCGAGGACGTGTTACATGGGGCCGATGGAAGGGGTGAATCCCTCTGTTTAAAACTAGTTCTTCCCGAGAAGGCCAAATTTTCAAATAGGGGAGAGTAGACGAACGAAGGGAGACGATAATGGAGAGCCATTTTTCGGTCATGGTAAGATTGACTACGACTCGGTGACTTTGGAAGGAGAAGAATGCAGAACTGATGGTTAAAAAACGCTCTCAGAATCCTTGAAGAGG
>Ga0179591_1382277_pt1 | contig 11672 bp, 15 predicted proteins | sample CZOMad2_1_08_16f_FD_182891 | JGI IMG/M metagenome (GOLD analysis project Ga0179591, IMG submission 182891) | Vadose zone soil fungal communities from Angelo Coast Range Reserve, California, USA - CZOMad2_1_08_16fungal (PacBio error correction) | ecosystem: Environmental > Terrestrial > Soil >...
AACCCCCATTAACGAGTAAAACAACGTGGGAACAACTAGTAGCCTTATTGGTGTCCAAGAATAAAAGTCGGAAGAGAAAACTCCAAAGATCAACGAACGTTGCCCTTGTCACACGATGGGATGGTCAAGGCTCACTGGTTCACAGCAAGCCCACTAAGACCGATATTGAAAAAGCTCTAAGAAAGTTGCAACCAGAAGGGGTGGACATTCATGGCCCGGGCGGACCCGAACACACGAGTTGGGGAAAAAAGCAGCGTGGAGGTGGAGCGGACACTGGGGGCGGGGGGCCCCAAAAAAGAAAGCCCCTCTACTATCTGCGTACGAACGTTCAGAGAGACTTGCAAACTCAGATGTTTCAGGAGATTGGGGAGAGGAATGGCCAACGCTACCTCGGGGGACGTCACGACACAAAGGCATCCGTCTTCGTGATAAAAAAAGTCCCCTTAGGCAAGGAAATCCTACAACTAAAAAAACAGTAAAGGAGTTAACAGTCCAGCCAAAAATTTAAAGAAACAATCGCCTCGTCAAACGCCGGGAACGATGGACGAAAAAGAAGCGGCGGACTAAAAAAGGGAAGTAAGCAAAAAGGGGGGAAGCGAACCAGTTGGATTAGCGCTGGGGATCGGCGGGACCGTATAACATCAAGCTGGGAGAATTGTGGTGACAGCAAAAGGAGCTCGCGCCGGGAAGCGCTTGATTATGAAAGTGAAGACACGCCGAAAAAAAAAAAGAAAAAAGATCGGCGCCAATCACGTTTGGACGTCGGCGAACGGGCACAAACCTTCCTGGAGGACGGGAAAGACGGAGACCAAAGGTTGAACGTTCCCAGTCAATTTGGAAAATCGAGGACACTAACCTGCAAGACGAAAAGGGCGGAAGAAAAAAGAAATCACAAATACGCGACAAAAGGACGATAAACAAGACTAACTCAAGAAAAAGATCGAGCAAAAACTAAACAAGATGTTTCCAAAGAGGACGCCCAGGGCGAATGAAAATGGAAAGGCTGCCTCCGGTGAGAAAGCCCGGGAAAAAGGGGAAAGCCAAAAAGGAGTGGACGGACCAATCTTCAAGTGCTCGAAAGCCGTGGGGACGGATGTGGGATGGGGAATGGAAAATAGTCCAAACAAGAGACGAATGTAAAGTGAAGAAAAAGGTGCGACCCGGGTCCAGTGGAACCCCCCGGGGGGGGGAACTTGGACCAGGCCCCAAAAAAGAGGGACTTGTAGAGGAATCCCGGAGGAACCAGGGAAAGGGCAAAAAACACGGTGGTTCACACCGGGAGCAGAACAAGACCTAAAGTCTTTGGGGGGCACGCAAGAACGAGGGAAAGACGGTCCCCCGACAAAAAGCTTAGACATCGGGACTTCACGGGAAAAAAAAAAAAAACCCCAAGATCTTCCCGCCGCCCCAAGAGCCTCCAGGACAATGCCGCCTTGAAAAAACCCGGGAAAGGGAAGGAGGAAAAGAAACGTTCTAAACGGGGAAATTAAAAGCTATTGGACCTGCAAAAAAGAGTCCAAGACGGTTTCGAATCAAGCAACCTCAAGCCAAAAATGGTCGGGCTGATCGATAAAAAAATGGCAGGAAGGACACCAAAACGCCCTCGATTAAAAGGGGGATTCAAAGCGGCCCAAGAAAATTTATATCCGAGAAACACTGCCGCAGCACTGTGGACGATGGGCAAACACGGGACCTACGCCCGTTAGAACCGTAGTGGGGGAAATGGGCAAAAAAATCACGAAAACGCGTGGTCTCATGGACGGGGCAAACGCGCTCAATTAGCCGGGGTGAACTCAGATGAAAAGAAATAGGACTACGTGAATGGGAAAAAAAAAGCAAAGACCTGACTACTGATTGAACCGGGCCCCATCGGCAAGGGGAGCCTCAGCTGGGCGAAGGCCAAACAAATCGATGGATGGACGAGTTTCGGACGGACGAAAAGATAAGTAATTCGTCAGAAAGGCCCAACACCCGGGAGAGGGAAAGAAAGCAAGTGCAAACGGCCCTCGAAGCAAGCCAAAACAGTGCGCAGATCGACGGGGGAACAGACAAGGAAGAAAAGTAATGGTTAAGGAGAAAAAGGAGCCTCCGAGCACCATAACCAAAAAAAAGATCAATCGAAAAACTAACAAAACTGAAGAAAAGAAAGAGATGCTCCTGAAAAAAAAACTGGTTAAGTGGAAAAACCCGTCCTTCGTGAAAGTGGCCAGATAAAAGGAAAAGGGGGTGCAGCTTCTCCAATAGGGTCAAGGCCCGAAAACAAGTAAGAGGCTGGAGGCCACAAAAACCATCTCTGCCAAGGACCCGAAAAACGGAAGCCAAGGGCTGCGAACCAATCAGACGTTTGGGCCATAGCGCTGGAACAGACTAACGAGTTTATGACAAGGGAAGGTCCTTCTACTCGTGAACCAGGAACAAAAAGCCGGGGTGGGCCTGACACAAACAAAGACAGACCAAGATGGCAAAACCTTGCCGGGTGGATCGGCCGTGAAACCTTGGAAGGGCCGCACAACACTGTTTGGGGGGGACCAGAATGAAAGAGGGGAGTTAAAACAGGCAGAAAAAGGGGGGTTAGGCGTCAGCGTGTCAAGTGAAAACGGGGGGAAGAGGAAAAAAACGAAAGGAATGGGCGGGAGGCCATGCGAGGGGGCGGGGAGGCCGGGCATCGTAATAAAAGAACGACCTGCGGTCCGCCCGTGGTGGGGTGGGTTTTTACAAGTTTTGGGGGTGGCCGGGAGCAAGGCACTTAAAAGGGAATTAAAAATCCGTGTACTTTAGTCTGGGGAAGTCCATCGCGTGGGAAAGTGGAAGAGAGCAAAGCCCCACGAAAAAGCTGAGAGCACAGATTCTTGATGGAACCCTAAGGACGACGAGCCCATGTAAATGCTCGGGGGGGAGGGTAAGAAAGTTTCGAGACAACGGAATCTGGAGAGGACCAATGGGGAAGGGGGGGGACAGGTCAATTAGTAGGGAGAACCCCAAGGGTCTTGTAATGTAAGCAAGGAAACGAGGTCAGAGGCGGCGGCTGCGAAATCTGAAAGAGGCGAACATCGTGCAAGAACACTAAAGAAAGAGGTCACTTCCGCGTGCAGAAAAGGAAAAGGGCAGCCCCGGTCGCACTAGCAACATAGGAGATCAAGGGACAAGAAAAGGAAAAAAGTCCTTTACTGCTGTGTGAAGGCCGTCGGGACAAAGGGTTTTTCACAAAGTCCAAGGCCCCAGGGCTGAAAGTCAACCAGATCCTTGGACCCAAACGAGGTGCCTGGTTGATCCACGATCTATCACAGTCAAGACAAAAACGGCCGTCGAGCAGGCAAGTTGGGGGTCAGCACGTTAACAGCAGGAAGGAAAGACGATGAAGGGTGCTGACGCAAAACTCTGACGAGCCCATGGTTTTTTGGATTCAGGAGCCGTAAACGCCACAAGGGGTGGAGGTGGGCCTCATTTTTTTCGGCGGGAAAAGGTTGGAGCTCCGTATTCCCTGAAGCGGGAGGTGAAATGATGGGGGACTCGTAAGGAAAGGTCGGGGGGTCGTTTTGCCAAACTCTGACCCAAAAGGAAAGACGAAACAGTACCAGTGCAGGTGTCCTGGGAAGTCTAGTAAGAAAAGTCTCGATAACAAGGAAGGGTCAGGTGTGGGGCAACGGCAGGTGGGGGGAGGGTGGGGGGGGCCAACCGAGGCAAAACCATCTGGCGCATTGGGAAAAGGGTGGTTTTGCTTCACGGGAGAATCAAAAAGACTCCGCGGCCGCGCAAAAGGAGGCTGAACAAAAGGGAGCAAATATCCGCACGAGACAAACGCGAATCCAACAACTCAAAGAAGACAAAGGGCCTACACTAACATGAGGCCTCGCCCCGAGACTCAGGGGGGAAGCGCGAAAAAAAGATTTCAAAGAACCATTGGGGCAGGAACGTAGGAAATCGAAGTGGAAGGTGAAACTAACCTACCGGAGGAGGGGGGGGAAAAAGATTCCTTCATCGGGGCGGCCCAGCTCAAGAAGGAATGGCTTCGCTGGAAAAAAAAAGACTGGCCCTGACGGGGGAGGGTGGGGAATAGGGGCGTAGGTTGTAAGCAGTCCAGGGACCAGTCTCAAGGTCCCTCCAAGGTAGAATGAGGAGAAGGGAGGGTATCAAAGAATTTAGTAGACAAGATCGAGGCCGCTTTGAGTCAAATCCCAAAAAACAACTGGCCAGACCAGGGCCGTACGAGAAAAGAAAATTCGCGAGGAGAAATAGGTTTAACCAACGGAGTGGTGATTCCGGGGGGGCTGCCATTAAAAAAAGGTCCAGAATTCCCTTGGAGTGAGGGAAGTCGCCGGGCAATCGAAAGAGTTGAAAAGCAGGGCGATGTGGGGAAAACCCGTGACAAAACAAAGGGGAGGGGGTTTAAAAAAAGACCATCCCAGAGGTTAAGGTGACCGCCCCCTTAAAGGGTGGAACAACGGCTCGGTTCTCCGGAACTTTTCGGGGGGGAAGCAACTGTACAAAGGGAACGGGACCACGGCCGGGGGGCGTTTTCCTTGATGGGGGTGCTCAACTCCTCAAAAGCCCTCAGAAAGGCCACCAACCCCAGGGAATGGGGACCCTATGAAGTAGGCTGCAAAAAAAAGACCCAGGAAAAAAAAAAGAGTGTGGCAAAAACATAAAAAAGAAAAAAAAATGGCGCGCCTGCCCACAAAAAACGGCCGGAACGCAGGCCAAAAAATTCAACCATTAAGGAACGGCAAAAAACACGGCGGTTCTGGAGACACAAGAAAGTGGGAGGAGGCCCGCCGAAACCCCACGAAAAAGGAACGAAGTTGGGGGAAAAAACGAAATCGGCAGGGGAAGTGTTGAACGAATTAGGGAAAGGTCTGGCCCGTCACAAGGGCACGGGAAAAAGGACCAGTAGAAAAAAAGCGGTTTAAATCGTAAAACATGGCTGTACCCAGTTGGGAGGGGAAGAGCAAGCGAGAACTCACAAAAACGGACGAACTTCTCCTGTGATCAAAAAAAATGGTAGAAAAGGGGGGGGGAAGGCCAAAAAAAAACGAGTGGGGGGGGTCCATTTCTTCCGGGCTACCATCACTGCGCCCCGAGAATGGTACAAAAAAAAAAGGACCGTCGAGAAGGAAAAGAAGACCTCATGGAAGATCCGGGGACGAGACTTGGGGAAAAGGTTCACCACAGTCCGCCAAGTTCGACAGACCCTCAAAAAAAAAGGTTGTGGAGACTAGGAAACGCGTTCGCGGACGCCAAAAGAAACGATCTGGTGGGTTAAAAAAAAAAGGAAATGGAGCACCTTTCAGGCGGGGGGGGGAAAAAAGGGGTCCGTACCTTGCTCGGCGAGGAGGCTCTTGTTTGGGGGGTGTCCAGCCTAAGTCTCGAAAGGAGCCGGCAAGCGAGGGGAAAAGGAAAATGGTGCAGAAACCCGAAAGCGGACACGAACCAGGAAATCAAGTTGGTCGGCCCTAGTACCAAAATGAAAAACGATTGAGCGAAGTAAAAAGGAAAAAAGAAAGGGGACGAAGTTACAAATTTTTTCTTAGGCCTGGAGGAGTCCTGGGGAAACCACGAAAAGAAGAGAACCTCATCACAGAAACGGGACAGAGTACAAGACGGGTGAACAAACTGAAAAGAAAGAGAGGAAGGAAAAAATCAAAAATTGAAAAAACGCCGGGGGGGGGAAAATGGAAAACTCGCCTTCAAATGCACATTGGGAACGCCCCTTACACTTCAAGAAAAAAAACGGAAAAAAGAAGCGTTCAGCGAACGGCCCAGGGGGGGTGCCTCGGGGAAAAGAAAAAATCCGCTCGGGAATCGTCACAAGCATCGGGAAAAGAGGAAAAAAGATGAGCCGGGGGAGGCTAAAAAACTGAAAAAGTTTTACCCCCAACCCCAGGAACTGGAAGAAAAAAGAAAAAGAAGCCTTAAGTTAATCTTGGATCAGGCGCACCCAGCCCCCGGCATGAAAAAGCGGAAAAAAAAGACCACGGCAACAAGAACCCGAAAGTGAGGGGGGGGGGGGAAGCACTAGGAACGGCCCGACCGGGAAACCAAAGAGCTCTCAAAAACGAGGGGGGGGAGACACTCGGACTTCCCGGCCAGGTTTTCAAACAAAGAACATGACTAACTAATAACCTTGGCCGAAAAAAAAAGGAGGCCGAGTCGGTAGAAAACTGGAAAAGGAAAAAACGCAGTTCTTAGGAAAGGACACAGAAAGGCTTCGGAGTAATACCCAGAAGCCAAAAAAAAAAGAGGTCCAGCGGGGCGGAAAGTAGAAAACGCAATAAATAGGGGAAGGGAAGCGGACGCTTTTTTCAGGTTCGGGAGGGAGAAGCCGACACGGAAACTATCCGGCTCCAGGTCACAGAGCGCCGGTGAAGAAGGGCAAAAAAAAGCCGCCTCAATTACCTCAGAAAACGTGGCACCATGGCTGACGGCCCTCGTGGGAAGAAAGGCCGGGGAATGGACAAGGGCGACGGGAGTCAAAAAAGGAACTCAATCAAGCGTCCAGAAAGGCGAGAAAAAAGGACAACAACCTACCGGGAGAAAGACCAAGAACCAAAGGTAAAGGGGTTTAGGAAACGAACGGGCCTCCTGGTGTGGCACGACCCTCAGGGAACAACCTGATGTTCGGAAACAAAGTGGGAAGACCCTACAAGAAAATTGGAAGAAAGGCGCCGGCGGGAGAGAGCAAAACGATCGAAGAAGGCCGGGCCAGCGGTCCGGTTAACAAAAAGGCAGGACAATGGCAAAGGCCGAGACACTATTATAAAAGAAGAAAAAGCTAGGGAAGGAAAACAGAAAATAACCGATGCGAACAGATCAGAGGATCAACCACACCAAAAGGATGAGAACCTGAACCAGATCTGAAACTCCGTGCCGCTTGGCCGTAAGAAAATCGGTTCATGACTTCAGAAATTCTGAAGGGGGAAAGAAGAATGAGATTCGAACCACATACTTCAGAAAGAGGCTCCATCGGTTGACAGGGGCCAAAGGCTTGCGAGGCCGACCATGAAAAAAAAAAGGAAAAAAGCGAGGGATCAGTCCTTTGGGACCGCGGATCCGAAAAGGAAAGGATGTCTCAACAAAGGTGAGGGGGAGTCAATTAAGGTACCGAACCAAGTGCAAGATCACGATTTTGACTTGAGCCAACTCAGGCGAAACCTTAAAGGGGACCTGTGCCGAGGGCTTTCGATCGCCGTAGGGCATGGTGCCGAATGCCCTCAAAAAATTTGGGAGAAGATGATCAGGGAAGGGGGGGGGGAACCGGCAAGTTGAGTCGACCTAAAAAAGGGTCAAAGGAGACCACCTTAGGAATGAATTCGACCAAAAGGGAAAAGAGGGGCAAAGATTGAGGAAAAGGGTGAGCAAAAGGTAAAGGGGTGACGGGGGAGAAAGTACCATCCGTTAAAAAATCCGACTCCTTCAAGGAAAAGGCTGAATAAGGGGAAGTTTTTGGGGGAAGAAAAAAGACCGTAACAAGCGTATCGGGGGGAACCGTACGTTCCTTTTGGGGTGGGAAAAAAAAAAAAACATGGGAAAAATCCACAACAAGCGGCAAATCGTAAAAAAAAAATTTAACTAAAAAAGAGGAAATGAATCGTCCAGGGGCAAGGAACAGTTCGAGAGAAAACAATCTCGAAAATTGGTAGACCCCATTGTCATAAGGTGAATGTCGTGGCGAGTGGAACCATTGGCGTGGAAGGTCCGCGTGGGGGGTAAAAAGAAAAAAAAAAAAGGGGTCGATCTTCGTAAAGGTGGGAAAGAAGTGCAAAAGGGTAGTCAAACTGGGAAAAAAAAAAAAAAAAACCGCGTTGATGGGTGGCCACGTTTAATAAAAACCGGGGTACGGGTTGAACGGAAATCATCAAAAAGAGAAAAGCCCCAGTCAGTTGGATAAGTTGGAGACGGCATTTGACGCAAAGCCGAATGTAGCATCCCCGAGTTGAAAAAAGGACGATGTCAAAAAAAGGGCAGGGGGGTGAAGGAATCCACACGGAAAGAAAAGGGTGGCAAAGAAAATACACAGCAACAGACGCCCGTCGAGCAGCTTTGGAAAAAGCCTCCAGGTTGGACCTCCACTGGCCCGGATGTGTACGACGGACAAGATAAGAAAAAGGTCAGGCCCGGAGGAAGTTGAAGTCATTAGGGAGACGCATCAACACTTTTCCAAAAAAAAACTGGGGGTTTGCCGCGAGGGAGGGGGGTCGGCGGAGGGGGGGAAACGGGGTGTACGTAAAAAAAGGGGGTCCATTGGGCGCGGATGGTGATGAAAAGGGGGGACTACTTCGCACTTTCAAGAGAGTGGGGTTTGCCACAGAAAACGAGGGAAAGGAGCAAAAAGAAGAAGTCAAGGAAGGCGGGTGGTTTGACCCGTTTCCTTTGTCGGGAAAAAAAAAAAGAAAATTGTGGGAAACGAGGGGCAGGGGAGCGAACCAAAAGGGGGGGGGATCGGGTCTCGGCGGTTTAGACAAAACACGCCCAACGCAAAACAGGCGAGAAAAAAGAAGAAGCGAATTGCTAAAGGAAACAATACCCGAAAGAAAAAGTAGAGGCAAGCCCCGAGGCAGGTACTAAGCGAAAACGAACGAAGGCTCCCCGACTAGGATAAGCGAGTCGTTTTCAAACAAACACAGAAATGTGAAAATCAAAAAAAGGGGCCTATTTCGAGTCACTGAGGGTCGGTAACGTAGACGACCGGGCCGGGGGGTTAAGGAACGTAGTAAAACTCAAAAGGACCAAAAGGAAGAAGTCAAAAAGGGTGCTTGCAGGGTCCAAGGGAACCTGTCCCGCTGCGGGGTTACATCGCCTGTAACCGAGGTATCCTGGACCAGACAATGGAGAAGTCAAGCGCAGGCTCGCCGGAAAGACAGGTCGGAATCGCGGAACAAAGAGACAGGGGTTGACACGCGAAGAATCAATTAAACTTTCTCGGGGACGGGAGACAGCAAAAAAACAATCGATTTAAACCAAACGAAACTGAGGAGGCGATGTAAAAAACCGCGCCCCTGGGGGATTCGGGTTTCAGCCAGGAGACTCAATGAGGTGAACTTTCGGTAAAAACGAGGGCTCGAACTCCTAAAGGTGAAAAAAGGCATGGTGGAGAAAAAGGTTGGTTCGAGGATTCCCCCAGTGAGGGTGGAAAGAGAAACTAAAACAATGAACGCCAATGCCCTGAACCCGGGAAGGGGTTTGAAAAACTGGTTAGAGCAAAAGAGCCCCGAAAAAGGTCCTCCTGAGGAGTAGCAAACTGTGCCCGGGAAACGACGGGAGGGCCTCACGGTAAGGTTTGGGTCGGTTCGGCCCGCCAACTAACTCACCTCCGAAAAAAACAACAAACAACGGAAAAGTAAAGTGGGGTACAACAAAGAGTGGTAGGAGTAGTTGCCAGAGAGACCAGAGTTCCCCCGTGGGTCCCTAGTGAGGCGTGACAGTTGCTACAGAAAAAAAAAATCTAACAGAAATGCGAAAAAGAGAGTGACCGTTAGGGAAGGACGTTGTTCGGTTTGAAAGGAGGGAATGTACCACCGAAAAAAAAAAAAATTCAGAAGCCCTAACAAAGGAAAAAAGGGAGCGGGGTTTTAAAGATCAGAGAACAGGCCTAGTGTGGGAAAAAAAAAAAACTGGGAAGCCTTCATGGCAAGTCTGCAAAATCCAAGTTCGCGGTAAATGCGGTGAAGACTCGCAGGGTAAATAGAGATGGCTGAACCAGTTGCAGGGGATGGCCTAGCAGAGAAGACCCACTATCGCGTGCAACAGCTAAAAAACTAAAAACTCCGCTGGAAAGGCGGCGGACGGGGCCGAGGGGAAGGGTTGGGGGAAAGCGGGGCCTGCTTTAAAAAAAGGAGGGGGCTCAAAGAAAAAAAGGTGAACCCACCGCCGGCGGCGTGAAACTAAAAAAAATCAGACCGAGCGTGTGGGGGGGGCCAAGAAAGAAAATTTGTACTTTGAAACAAAACAGTAAAACCGGGGAGGGGGAGGGTGGCTGAACAGTCCCGCAAAAACCAAGAAGGGGGGGTTAGAAAGATCCGCCCTCATGCCTTGGGGGGGAGATTTACAAAAAGCTAGTCTCTGTGGGGAGAAAAAGATGAAGGAAGCACCTGTAACTGGCGGGGGGAAAGGGTTCGCGTCCCCCTGTCGGCGGGGCCTTTAAGAAAAAATTGGGGGGTTGCCCAGCCGGAATGGGAACGGCTCGGAGCAAAAAAAAACACCTGCTGATTATCCAGGAAGAAAACGGCAGAAGCGGGGGCAGAGAAAGACAAGCGGCGCCTCGACAAATTCCAGAAAAAAGACATTAGAACCCAAAAAAACCTTGATGACGTTAGAAAAGGACCAAACTCACAAGGGGGAAAAATGTTAATTGATAATCGAGGAGGTACCTGCACCGGAGGGAAAGGAAACCCACCTCCCCGACCAAGAAAAAAGTACAAAAGGGGGAACAAAAAGAAAAGGCCCAACCACAAAAGAAGAATGAATGATGCCGGGGGGACGCCCCGGGGGGATAATCCCCAAACTGGCAGATGCAGGAAAAAAAAAAAGTGGTGCTGCTCCCCTTGAACCTCGTAAGCCCTCTGTGAAACAAGCTGAAAAGGCTCCAACGTTGACAGAGGCCTTCCAAGTTTAAAAAAAAAACAGGGGGAGAAGGGGCCGTGGGGGTAGGAACAAAAGAGGGTAAAAAAAAAAGAGGGTAAGAAAGTGCAAAAATTCAGGTCCGTTGTCTTTCGAGGGAAAAAACGGAAGAGAAGGACTGTGGCAAGGGAGGGAAAGGAAAAAAGCACTTAAACGCTACCAAGCGGCCTTGACTAAAGGGGTGGATAATGCACACGTCCGGCAATAAAAGAATGTCGGGTTGGTTGGACTAAAGAGGGTGAGGGGCATCCCACCGAGGGATACGATCGACCTCTTAGGGAACCCAACCTTTCAACCAACCAAGGGGGGGGAAGGGCCTCAAAAAAAAAGCTCACCTTTAAGGAGAAAAATCGAAGCGAAGTGGGAACGAAAAAAATGGGGAGGGCAAGGGCTATTCCCAAAGCCAGGTTTCGAATCACACAAAAGAGGAAAACGGAGGAAAGCTCGGGCAGGGGATGGGGCAAACCAAAGGACGAAAAAAAAAAAGAAGGATCGGACGGCCCGGTTAGGAAAGGATTCACGAGCTACTCGTGCAAACAAGGTAAGTAGAAAAGGAGGAGGGGCCGCCTCGAGAGGTTTTGGGGGATGGCCCCAAACGTCAGAAAGAAAAAAAAATTCGCCGTCCGTTCAACCAATAAGACGCCTCGGTGGGGTCGATACAGCCCGCGGAAGGGACAAGAAAAATTCAAAATAGCACTGGGAAAGATGCAAGCTTCAAAGTTGGCCGACGGCATAGGGGGGAACAAGACCGACCCTAAAAAAAAAAATGTTGAGCCCGATCGTGGGCCGAAATGGGTGGGGAAGCCAAATCGGCTCCACTGTGAAAAAGAAGAAAGGGTCAACATACAGAAAAAAAAGTGTGGGAAAAAAAGAAAGTCCCGTCGAAGCGGCTGAGCCGGCCGAGCACGCCGCTCCGCCAAGACTTAAAAGAAGGAGCGGGGGTGCCGACCCATGGGGGGGAAACACTCGTCGGGGGACGCGATCCATTCTAGAAGGGGGAGAGAAAGAAAGCGAGACGGGGCCAAAGCCGAGGGGGAAAAAGAAACGATCACTCCGCA
>Ga0179591_1271143_pt1 | contig 11671 bp, 12 predicted proteins | sample CZOMad2_1_08_16f_FD_182891 | JGI IMG/M metagenome (GOLD analysis project Ga0179591, IMG submission 182891) | Vadose zone soil fungal communities from Angelo Coast Range Reserve, California, USA - CZOMad2_1_08_16fungal (PacBio error correction) | ecosystem: Environmental > Terrestrial > Soil >...
AACCAGTACGCCTTAGCCTGCCCAACGGGATAATGAAGGAAAAAAAGAGGATAGAGTATATCAAAAGAGGGAGCGCGGTAAAAGCAACTAAATCCAGCAAAAATCCATGGGGACAGAATCTCCACAAAAACGTCGGCAAGAAAAAGGGAACCGACTCGTCCCTAACGCGGAAAAGGTTAAATGCCCCTCTTTCACGGTGTACTAACGGAATGAAAAAGGCCGCCGCATCGAGGGGTGTCGATAAAACACGTCTCGTCGGCGCAGGCGGCTCGATGATTGAACAGCAGCATGATGGCCAGCCATGCACATCTTGCACCGAAAGAATAGCCTTGAGGCCGTTGACGAGTGCCGTGAATCAGCTGGAGAAATCGCAGGCTGACAGGGGTCAACTGGTTCACGGCATTTCCACTATAAAACGAGGATCTGGAAATCATAACGTCAAGTTGGAAGGATCGGGATCTCGAGAATGAAGGAAACGAACTCGAGGAACTGCCAGGAACACCTTGACCTGGAGACCCTTCAGGGTGTGACCGGAGTATCTGGGAGGGGGACGAACGGCTAGAAACCAACCATTGGTAGGTGATTGTTCAAGAAAGGCATCGGGCCGGAAACGGGGGGGTCATGACGCAGGGTCTCAGCAGACTCGAGAGAGAGTCAGAGCCCAGTGCACGCGGAGCGTACAAAGAAGAGGTGGAAATACCTAAGACTATAACAGATTCCATTCAATCTTGGGGTTGTGCGAGGGATGTGAACACAGAAGGGGGGAGCCTGGCATTGAGAAAGGACAGGGAAGAGCCTTTAAAGGGGACAGCAGACTTCACCCTCGTGAAGGGCCTACAGGGGGGGAGGCCGAGCATTTAATCCTGCTAGGAGGCGGAGCTGTGGCAAGAACAGTTCCGCGAAAAAGTGTAGCTGGCGGGCGAGACGGGAAGCCTGTATTTGGGGGGGGGGAGCGCGCGCGTTAGGACGCTGCGGAAGCACGAGGACTTGCCTGCAAAGTCGCAATGTTGAAGAACGAGCAGATAGTGGGGACCCTTCCAAGGTCAAGAGAGGAGGGCATAGGGAAGTAGGAGAAGAAGAGTCCATCTGTCTAAAAAAGGGCTTTGCTGGACAAGAAGAGGGAAGTGAGGCGGCTCCACAACTCGCGTGCACACGCCAGAAGAAAAGCCAGAAGGAGAGAGGAGTGGAAAATGGGTGCTTCACAGTAAGTGAAAAAGGCAAGTCCATTTATGGTCATTGGCAGATTAATTTATCGCACCAGAAAGTCGAAGGTGGTGCACGGCCAATTACCGTGGCTGCATAGGTACGGGGGAGGGTTTGTCAGGACATGGACTCAGGCAAAACCGGGAAACAACTATCTATCTACCGATGCGAGGGGAAAGAGTCGAAAAAAGGTAAGAAGGGGGGGTGAATGGGTTCGGGAAGAGAACTTTATGAAGAGTTTTATTTCAGGGTTACAGCTTAGGGCCTGCTCGGTTCGCGGAAAAGCGGTTTACCTTCCGGAAGAGGACAGTAGGGTAATGGGAAAGGACAAAGAATTCGTTGGAGGGAAGATGGAAAAACGACGTCCTGAAAGGGAGGGGATTCTTCTTCCGGCGTCAGGGGAGGAATGATCCTTCAACAGGGGCAGAGTCGTCTGAATAAAACGAAAGATGGCAGCGCTTAGTGGAAGGAAGGGACGGTGGTCATTCACAAAAACGATACTGCTCTCATGGGAAAAAGGAGGATGAGAAGACGGCTACAAGGGTAGAGGGTACAAGGTCCTCGTCTATCTAAAGAAGGGAAGGGGGTAGGATCCACTGGCGGAGCAAGTTCAATTCTCCGGGAGGGAAAGAAAAAAATCATGCCGCCCTTCGCTGACAGTCGACCCGTGCAACAGTGGACTTGGGGGAAAACCATCGATCCGGAGAGAAAAGACGTTTCTCCCCGTTATAACGCAAAGATCATCCGTTGGGGGGGAAGCAGGTGCAAACAAGGGAAAAACGAATATCTAAAAAGCGACGAGGCATAGGGTTTAAGGGAGACTGGGAGGACAGGGTTTCTCTCGGGGAGAGGTTGACGAAAAGGAGAGCCTCATGCTGGGGGCGGAGCCAGATTTTGAAGGGGGTGCGTCTGGAGGGCACGCGAACCCGCCAGGGAGTAAAACCGGCGTAGAACGATGTTGAAGAAAGAGGGGGATCCCCTTGCCTTTCCAAGGAAAACAGCCTTCGATGACGTAAATGAAGAAGCTGAAAAAGACTGGGGAAAATAGAAGCCAAATCAAAGAGTCCGATCACTTTTCTTAGGAAGGGGAGCAGCTCGCGCGTCTTACAAGAGGGATTAAACATCGCAACATCGGCAGTTTCGTGAAAGTCGCTCAAGGACTCGAGCCCTCTAAAGAGAGGAGGGAGAAAAAAACTAGTGGGGGCGGCGATTCCGAGCTGGAGGGAAAGGAGAGGGGAGTGGTCACGAATCAGGAAAGAACTTGTCGAGACGGACGAAAAATAGAACAGCGGCACTGCGAAGGGCAGAAAAAACTTCATCGACGAAAAACCGCCACTTAAGGCACAAGGAGGGTCCATCAAAAGAGAGGAAAAGGTCGAGGGGACTCAAAAGAAAACATATTATCTCGAGAAAAAAAAATGGGAAGAGATCTATTCTCAGAGAAAAGAGGGTAAGGCGATCGCGGGAAACGGCGAGCATGAGGGTGAAAGACGTGGCTGTGGGGAGGAAATGAAAAAGGGGGCGCCATCGCCGTAGATACTGTTCGGCATGAGGCACTTCGGGTCAGAATTGAAAAAAGAGGAGGTGGCGCCGAGACGTCCAAGACTAAGGATAGCGCGGGGGAGTCGCCGACGGGGAGGACCTGGAGACTTAGGAGACTTCACCCCAATACCGTCAGAGCGCTGGGCGCTGTTTCGAAGAGTGTACTCGTCCCTCGAGAGGACTCACAAAAAGGAGTGAAAAGCGCGAAGACTCCAGGGGGGAGGGGGGGGAAGCTAAGATGCGCCCAGGCGATCGCGATCGCCGCGGGGGAAAGGTTCTCTGAGGAACGCTGGAATCGACTCGACGGGGTCCTACTCCTTCTTTAATCCAGAGAGGAGTCGACACTCCCCAGGTCACCCAAAACATCGAGAAGCCACCCAAGGCCATGTGATTCCAGGAGAGGAGAGAATCGCTACGATCGGGTCAAATTGTCCTTAGGCAGGGAATCGACCTCGAAGAAGAAACGAAGATATTTCGTGGGCGCCGGTTTGCGCAAAATCACGAGAGAAATCGGGTGATCCTGGGGTTATAAGGCGAAGCGATTTACCATAATGCCGGTCGTGGGGAAAGGAGGGGAACAGGCAAGGTAGAGTGGGCACCACGTAGTGAGGAAAGGCTAACGCCGGAGAAAATGAAGTTACGGCACGTGGAGCGACCAAGGATTCTCGGTGAATCGACGAGGACGCTGCTTAATCAAGGGAGGAGCCCGAAAAACATGAGAGAGAAGAAATGAGCGCTTGAGAGGAGGCAGGAAAGACATGGTCGAAATCGGCTTCGGAACTTCGGAAACAGGTTGGTAGGGCCCAGCATCGTCAACCGGACCGCGCCTGGCTCACGAAGAAAAGTAGGAAAACTGGATTCTGGAGCCAAGGTTCACCACGAATAATCCGAACGGGAGCTTCGTCTCAACTACCGAAGTACCCCGGCAGGAAGTACCCGGACAAGGGGGGGAGAAAAACCTAGAGAAGTCAAAAGAAATCTTAAAGCCGAGATAAAATGAAGCAAACGTCTAAAAAAGATTCCCAAGAAGAGGAAGGAAAGATTGGGGAGCAGCGAATGCATAAGTAAAGGTCAGTAGAGGGGGGGAAGAGGACCACTCGAGAAGAGAGAAAAAAGTCAATAAGTCTCAATTAAGAATCCTCTGGTGCGATCCAGAATGTTCCACCAGTATCATAGCTCGGAAAGCCTGTTTCAAACTAACCGCGTATCCTCTATGAGGGGTGGGATGCACGAGGGTTTGAGGGGAAATGGACAAGGGACAGGCAGGAAGGTCAGACTATTGTTATGTAAAGGATGTCCAAGTTAGACCCTGGAGGATTCATCCCGACTGTGCCGTCCGGGTCGTACAGCAGACAGGTGAAAAAACGGGAAATGGTAGTGAGCTTAGAGGAGGTTAATGCCGCCGGGGGGAGCACGATCAAAAGAGCCAGGGGCATCCACATATCAATTGAAAGAGCACCTGGCGAGAACACAAGCTGGCACAGGTCCCTCAAAGCCTCTATGCTACTCTTCATGCAAGGAGCTCAATCAGAATACTGGATTCAAGAGGTTAAGCCTTGACGGAACATGGTTCAAGGGCCGATCGGTATGGAATCGTAACTATGAGCCGGTCTTGGGGGCCTCTACCAACAATGAGAAGAACTTTGACTGCAGACGAAGGGGGGGTAAGGTAAAAACAGAGGTGCATTCCCAGGGGGTACAGACGTGCAACGGGAAGATGAGTCGGGAACAGGAGACCCGGGCAGTAGGAGTAGGTCCGTAACAAATGCTCGGGAAAATCACCAGGGAGACTATGGTGTGAGCGAACGTGGACCTCAAGAAAGCCGGAAATAACCCTGACGGTATGCGTCATAAAGGGGAAATTAGAATGTTAAAATCGAGGGGGGGGGTGGCGGAAGATGTCGCAGAAGCCCACAAACATTATGAGGTGTGGATCGAAATCAGGGGGTAAATTCCAAGCCGGAAAGGAGCAGTTGGAACCTGCCACAGGGTGAAGGAACCGAAAAACGCCACAAATGGATTCGCTATGAAAGGACCAGCAGTGCTGTTCTTTAGGCGATTTAGGGCGGGGGGCAGGGGGCTGTGTAAACATAAGGCCGAGAAGGATTCCTGATTATCGAATGCTGCCGGAGTATAAACAGTGTCGGACCACCCTTGGAGATGCTCAGTAAATTTCGGTGCTAGAAAAGGGGCAGGCTAGCCTTGGAAACTCAGATTTACGAGTGCAGAAAAGGAAAGGAGTTTGGATGCCGAGTTAAGAATTACTCCAAATTTAGCGAGGGGGGGGGAAGGGATTAAGGAATTTGAGACCGAGTCCTTGGTCGCCTCTAGCAGGTTTTAAAAGTAGCTACTCCTGGTGACAACTGTCTCAAAAGAGATGTCAAGCACGGGAGGTTGATGCGTAATAAAGGCCCGCAGGAATGCAAAACGGCGACCAGGGTATCGTTTCCCATCGTCGATTACAGGGGGACCACGGGATTAACGCACTACCCCTTCGTACGGCTGGCGGCGATCGGCGAGGAAAGTACGGCAGGGGGCGAGGGGGGAAGACAGACGGGAACGCTTGTACTGACCACCAAAAGGCTGTCAGCTCAAAGACACTGCTTTTCCCGAAAGCAACCAACTGATCCAAAAAGAGAAAAAACGTGCACCAGCGAGGGAAAGCTCCCAACAATAGACCGGAGTCAACAGCAGATGGGGGGAATTAAGATTAGAAAATGCAGCACTTGGCAGATGGCCAGAATGTGGGGCCGAGACCCTCGACGAGCCGGTCCAGGCGGGATCGGATCAGCCATTCGCAAAGGCTCTCCGGAACTCGAGCGTACCTCGAACGGCCTTCAAGTCAGGAGCTCTGATCGGGTGGGGGATGTGGCCGGCGTCACAAAACCAGGCACCGTGCCCAGCAGAACTCTCGAAAAAAAAAGCTGGGAACTAGAGGAGATCTGCAAACCTACTGGGGGGTTGACGGTGCAGGGGAAAGCCGTCCCGCCAATAAGAAAGAAGAGATCATCGGAAATGAAGCCGGTACAAAGAGGTTCTGCGCGAAATTTGTGAAATGAGACGGATCATTGCGGGGAAATCGTCTATGAGGTAAAGGGGGATAAAAATCGTGCCAAAAGGGGCGGTGAAAGCCAGGATATTCGTCGGGGAAACTTGCGAACTTGCGTCGGAAACTAGGGGGGGGGCAGGACCCTACGACGGGGGACGCCCGGCAGTAACGTGGGGCAATGCGGGACCAGGCAGGGGGAGGGTACGAACATCGTCATCGACGGAGCTGTCAGGAGGAAGGCCGCCAGCGCCAGCAACTCAGAGAGGGAGGGAGATACGGTGGACGAGGGGAACTCCTAGCGAGGGGAAAAGAAAGTCCTTGCCGAACAAAGAAAACCCTCTAGGGAATGCATTAAAAAAAAAAACTCGGGTGCGTCAGCAACTCCCAACTGGAGAAAGAGGAGGGCCAAAACGAAACCGACTGGGAAACAGTACAAAAGCGGTAAAGAGAGGAGCCTAAGATTCCTATCCCCCAGCGCAGTCGGGGGAATGAAATTACCCCCCACCGTCTGTCAGATTTCAGAACAGGGGGGCTCTTCCCTCGTCGAGGGGAAGGAGAAAAAGGGGTCGTCCATCCCCGATATTTAAAGAAGGGAAAGAAACGTGGAATTGCCATCGAGTAGGTTCCGAGAAAAACTCTTCTGACCTCAGGCGTCTAGAGGGAAATCCGTAGAGGGGGACGCATCTGCTTGCAGCAGAGGGGGGAAACCGCCTCGCTCCACCGAAAGAACTTTTGGGAGGTGAATCGCGGGGCAAGGGAGGGGAAAACAGCAGGCCTTCGCCGAGGAGGTCGGGTAAAAAATGGGTCAGAAAGTGACTGGGTGTCATTGAAAAAATCCCGGTTCCACGACAAAATCATCTTCCTGGGTGTGGGGGGCTGACTCTCGCGTAAATAGGGGGTGAAAGAGATGAACTGAAAAGAAAACGGGAAAGGGTTACCATTAGGTACAGGGAGAACTGCGTCGCACGGCAGGAAACAGCACATAATAGGATGGGGTACACCACGAGCAAGGGAAAGGGGGAAAAAGGAAGCAGCGCCAAGGCAGTCGTATCGCGAATAAGAGGAAAAGACGCGCTCGTGAAACGGAATGAAGGTTGGGGTATAAAGAGGGGGGGCGTCCACTGGGAAAAAAAGTGGCTGTAAAGTAGAGGCCTGACATAAGGGTGACATATAGAAGAACCCTGTAGGAAAGTCGGGGGCCATTAGGTCATCGCTAACCCGAAGTGAAGTCACCCAGATTGTTGCCGCTAGAAAGGGGGATACAAGTCAGAAGATTGGGCCATAAAGTAACTGCCTCTAAAGTTGCTCGGTGCTTACAAAAGGGAGGGGGGGGGGGAACTACTCTCGATAGGGGGAATCTCGTGGGAAAAGGAAAAGGAAACTCACTTCATGCTGGGGAAAGATAGGTCAGGCTGGAGAAACCCGGCCGGCAAAATGCGGAAGAGGGGGCCTACCGGCAAAGACCTCTTTGAAGTCAGGGTCGACGTAGAGCCTCGCCAAAAGCAGCCAGGCATCGCTTGCCGCGGGACAGGAAAAAATACGATGCTGCTTGTGCTTAACGGGGGGAAGGAGAGACGATGAAGCGCTGGACGCATATTTTCGGGGGGCACCAAATAGAAGAGGGTCTCGCACTGGAGCAGAAGGTGTTGGGGATACGCGTGGCCGCAAGGGAAAAAAACAGATACAGCTTTCACGCCCGATCGGGGGGGGGAAAGCGCGGTCATCGTAGGGAAGGCAAAAGAAGCGGATCGTTGGGCGAGCAGAAAAAGTCAGCCTTTTATTTCTGCGGGGAAAAGGAAGGTCTGGAGTGCCAAAACACCATAAACACAGCGGTTGTTTCGAAAGGGGGGGAGGATTAGGACGGCGACAGAGCTGCATATTAGATGGGTGGCCCGGGAATAACTACCTCCTGGATTCGGGGCAGGGAATATAGGGCGAGTCGGTTACTATGATTCCTTAAAGGGCCGGGGAGGGGGGAATAGGGACGACGAGGCAGAGCGGACGCTGGGGGAATGCTTTCATGATCATGAAAGGGAACCATGGTCCAAACAAAGGAGGAGAGTATCAAGGGTCAACCCTGATAGATTATAAATGGGAGGAAGAGAAAAAGATCAAAGAGAAAAGAAAACTTGAGAAGAGAACCATACCATGCTGCAAGAGCATCAGCGCTCCGTCCGAATGAAGGGAGAAGGGCACCGCGGCAAAAACTCCTGTTATCGCTTGCCAAAAAGAAACCTGCTGGACTAATAGGGTAGAACTTTGAGATACGATGCGTTGTAACTGGGAAGGATTCAAACCGGCCTAAAGGGGGGATAATAGCGAATCCCTCTGGAATTGTCTCGCCGGGAAGACAGGGGGGAAAAAAAGAGGGGATAGCCGATAGAGTGACTCCCGCGAAAACCTAGAATGCGGGATGTGGAGCCGCCGAGAGTGTGACAGGGGGGGAGTCTGGGCGTCACGGGTTACACGTTCCGGCGTAGCCCAAGGGGGGGACCTCCGTAGCAGGCGACACGTGACAACGTAAATTCCCAAGTGAAAGAAATGAAACGATCTGCCGGGGCGCAGCCGGGGAAAAGGGGAGGGGGACCGCATCGGGCGAGGTGAAAGTATGCTTGACAGACTTCGGTAATCGCGCGTCAGGAAAGGGGGACAGCGGGCAATCGGGGACAAGGAAATTTCGTAAAGTAAATAAATTCTCGGAGTAAAAAAAAAAAGAAGGACTACGACGATTTCGCTAGTAAAGGGGAGGAGGACGGCTGTTTGTCAAGACACATTCTGCTAGAGAAACCATCTTGGGAAAAAAATCAAAAAAGGATCACAAATGGACGAGGGGGAGAAAGTCGGCCTGACGGAGAAGGCCGCGCGGGGTCGCAGGAGAGAGGCCGTCTTTACTCCCTCACTCATAAAGAATAAAAAAAAAAAAAAAAAAAGGAAGGGGGGGAGAAGGGAGGGAGAAAGCCCGGCGATCCGTCGGAGAAAGGGGGGGAAAAACTAGCGTGCCTCACTGTCGGTGTTCCACGATGAGAAACGCTGTTTACAAATCCCTGATGGGGGCGCAAGAGGGGTCGACGGGATTGCCCGAGTGAAAAAAGATAAGACCCTCAGCTCCGCAAAGAAACGAGAGTCGGGGTCCGTAGGGTCAGGAGCGGCCATCGGGAAGCGCCAACCAAAAAAGATGGGAAGGAATGTTTCAATACACCTCGGGAACGCGAAAAGAGGGAAAAAGAGGACAGCAGAAATCACAAGGATGAGGTGGCGGCCTCTTGGCACGGCCTGAAAGGGAGAGGGGACGTGCCAGTCTCGACCGCCTGGGAAATGGGATAGGCGAAAACGGAGATCGCATCCATCAAAGAGGGGGGCAACGCCGGCAGTTTAATAGGAAGGGAAAAAAGGGGACTGGCGGCAAGGCAACAAAGAGGGGGCCGGACCACTTTCAGGAGGCTGTAATTCAGGCCGTCACGCTATCGCTATCTGAAAAAGGAGGGCCTGTCACCAAGACGAAAGGGATACCGGGGAAAGGGGTTATGCAAGGAAAGAGAAGTAGGTCGCGGGGTTGCAGCATGTACGGCCACCTATATCGGCTTGACTTGTGAGAAACGGCAACGGGGGCGCAAAAAAGCCGATCGCATGGAACGAGGCAATTCGAGTGCTGACAAAAGAGGGGGCGGAAATGAAGGCTGCCTATCTAATTGAAGGGGAGAAAAGAAGTAAACGAGAAAAAAGGTCTCTTGCAGTTACTGCTACTGTCTAAGCACCGTGTGCCTACGACGTGAGCATCGGAAAGGGAAGGTGTGGACAATGATCAGAACTCGAGTATGTAAAAAAACCCGAATGTCCTAGACGAAGAACTCATACTCACGGGAGGCAAAATTTTTGGGAAGGGGGAAGGAAATATCACCACTCTCCAGGAACAGCAGTTAGAAAAATCCAGTAATTAAAAGTACCCTAGAAACAAAATAAAGGCTTAGATTACTTGGGACGGAACCCGGCCGTAAGGACCGGGAAGGGGGGGAACGGAGAAATCCAGGAAAATAAGAAATAAACTGAAGGAACGTCCGCTCGGATAAGTCAAAAGAAAAAACAATAAAAAACGAGAAGGGGAAGAACTATAACTAGCAAGAGCTGAAGGCGAGCCAGGTGGCTAAGAGAAAAAAAGCGACAACAAGGGCGACCAAATAGAGCACGCTACACCTAATCAAACGAAGATGATTCAAAAATAACTACTTAAGACCGCGCCATATAAGGGGAACACACGCATAAAAAAATTCCAGCTTGCTGTCTTTTGCAACAGGGTGGGTCAAGTGCTATGGGGAGAACGAGAAAGGGCTAAACTATTTTTCGAATGAGGCCACGTGTGAAAAGAAAAAAAAGGGGAGAGCCGGACGCCAGACGGGGGAAAAAGGCGTCAACAAAAAGAGCATGGAGATTTCATTCAATGCAAACTTGTTGCAAAGGAAATAATGGTGCGAAAAAGAATAGGACACGCTCGCGAGAGGCAAAAATAGGTAATGGGGACCCTCACAAAATCGGCTCGGAACTTCCAGGAAAGGTAAAGATGCCTAAAGTCATGATCGCGAGCAAAAAGGGGGGAAGACCACAAGTGTTTAAAAAAGAGGTTTAAGGGCAGGACGGATTCATCGCCTATGCGAAGAGGGGTTAGGTCTAAAAGCCAAAAAAAAAAAGCTCGCCGGAAGAAAGACACAGGTGAGACGGTACAAAAAAGCAGTCGAAAAAGGGTTTCCCTAGCTGCGTAGGGAGAATGCAGAGAAGAGAGCACTGAAGGGGTAGAAACGTACTCAGGGAGAGGTTCTACCAGGAAGGAAAAAATTGGCTACTATGGTTTAAAAAAAGACGGAAACTGAATCCTCCCTAGAACCCTGAAGGTGACATGCTTTTTAAGCAGGGGAAGGTGGAGGGAATCCCGAGTGGAGGAGACTGGTCGAGATCGATCAAGAAACAAGGTTCATCAGATCCGATGCCAATATACGGGGGGGACAGTTGACCTGACAGCACGGGGGAGAAAAGCCCGCGGGAAAAAAGAAAACGCAAGCGGATGACCGCCTCAAGAGTTGGAAAAGAAAGGGCAAAATGGGAAGGATGTGGAAGATGAGACACGATCAGCAAAAACGTCGTCAGAGGGAAGGGAAGGCGACGATCGGGGTAAAAGAAAAACTATTGCGGCATCCATGCGAGGGGGTCCGTAAAAGAGGCAATGGTGCCATAAGCTAAAAAGTCCGAGTGGAAGGTGGTGCTCGAAAAATCAAACGAAGGGGGGGAAAGGACCACTTGCGTTTCTGAAAAACAGGCACCTGTATCGCTTGGGGGCTCGGATATATAATCCTTCGAACGAGAAGGAGACTGGAAGACGAATCTCGTGTTTCGAAACGAAAAAAGGAGGCCCTTCCCGATATAGGAGGAGGGAAGACGGGTGGGAAAGAAGGAAGCCTGCGAAAAGACAGAAGAGAAAGCTATTATACGGGATAGAATCAAAAAAAGTCAGTCTACAACTGGAGGGAGAGTACCGGCGCGGACAAAGGGTCGGATCGTGTAAGTTCTCCCCAAGAGAGGAAAAAACTTGAGTAGCACGAGGAGGTAGAGGCGAAGTGAAAACCCATCGGGGAAACATACAAAAACACGAAACGTACGACAAGTAATCAAAAGGGAAAAAAGGAAATTGGGCTCATGAAAAGGTGGCCGATTTTTTCAAGGTGGGGGGGAAAAACGACCCCGAAGGATAATCTGAGAAAACGGCAAAGGTATTAGCACGGAGAAGCCTAAAGAGCGTACGCTCTCCTCAATAAGAAGGAGAGATCTGAAGCGAATTAAGACGCCCCCGCCCGACCCGAAAAACCGGTTGAAGAGGAGAAGGAAATAAAT
>Ga0179591_1289827_pt1 | contig 11671 bp, 11 predicted proteins | sample CZOMad2_1_08_16f_FD_182891 | JGI IMG/M metagenome (GOLD analysis project Ga0179591, IMG submission 182891) | Vadose zone soil fungal communities from Angelo Coast Range Reserve, California, USA - CZOMad2_1_08_16fungal (PacBio error correction) | ecosystem: Environmental > Terrestrial > Soil >...
TCTAGGGGCACCTCAATTCATCGGGCATCGAGCTCGAGATACAGGAGGACCTCACGTTCGAGGGGGGAGTGTAATCATTCGCTGGAAAAAAACCACCTTAAGCGGCAGTAATATAAAGGTACGTGACGCAAGAAAGGGAAAACATTTTCCTTATCACCCACCGCCACAAGAAAAAAAGAAGGGACGTCGACTCTGTCTAACTGACCTCAGAGGGAAATGGAACGCGTTAGAACGAAGCCACCTCGCAACTGGCAAGTTCTGTAGTCAAAGAGAAAAACACTAAATGAGGCGGTAAAGAGGGAAAGTATAAATCTGGGTGGGCGATAAACGACCGGATTCAAAAGAGTAAAAGAAATGACTTTTGCCGACTATCCCTGATCCACTTAAGGGGGAATCATCCCTGCCTGAACGAGCAAGGGAGAAGGGACCCCTCCGATTGACAGAAGGTCGCGTAGCCCTAAGGATATCTCGGACAGAAGTGAAGGAGCTGGGTCTTTCGACCGTGGGAAAACCAGAGGGAGTCGGGGTCCAGATCCGGGGGAATTATTCGACTGATGCACGAAGTCGAAGAAATCTAATCATCGACCAGAAAGCTCATCCACACCCACCAACATCAAACGCGACGAAGAAAGGACTGGATTTCACCCGGGACCGGCCAGAAAAAAAAGAATCAGCGATACATCTAGACGGCCGAAGAGTCGCCAGGAGAAGAGAGAATATCAAGCTACCGTCAGTACCTTTCGAAGCAACATCACCGGGGAAAGGGACTGGAAGAACTGTCATTTCTGAAAACGAAAGAAACGCCATAGGGAGCCTGAGGCATCGGTTGGGAGGAAAAAGGAAAAGAGAGACAGTCTGAGGGCACTAATGGAGTCTTAACTCTGCTCAAGCTGGACTAAAACGGACACTCGCGGCTCAAGCCAGAACGCGAAACGCGAATGAATGCCGGGGGAAGTGAGGGGAGATTCCCGGAACACTGTTTCACTCGTCCCACTATGACGGGAGGCGACGAGGACGGATGAGATCCTCGTCCTATCCGTTCAACAGAAAAATTCGATTATCCAAGGGGTTGCAGGGGGGAAGGAAGTTCGACGTTCGACCAAGGCTATTCCAGGTACTAGCCGATTAGGGCTCGCGGAGAGACGTTAGCTCGAGGGCCTGGCGCGGGCAATGCCCAGCGCAAGGAGGGGCAACTCACAATGGACCTGCACGGCCCTAATTAGTCAAAACTCTGGGGGGTCGCCGGCAATTCTCCGTCCGGGGCGAGGCGGGAATTTGCGGGGGAAAAAAAACACTGGTGCCGAGAGTGGGGGGGCGGAAAAGTCTCAAAACAGCGCTGTCGTCAAGCAAGCGGGAAAAACACATACAACAATACGTGGATTACGGGGAACGAAGCCAGTACGAGACTGAGCCCAAGGGCCAACCTAGTAGAGGGTTGGGGACGGAAAGAACGTAACGACGTTCGGCACTCCAATCTTCTGATCAGCTATACGGGTTTCTTCTATCAAAGTCGTCTCTCGAAACGTCACAACAGTCGAAGGCAAGAAAAAGGAGGGGGTATCGCCATATCCGGCGGGAAAAAAGTCCGGGCGTCTAGGAACGCTCAATCTCTATTGGTGGTTCGGCCTGTCGAAATAAAAGAAAAATCCTCTACGATATGGGAAAATATATGATTGGGTCTTCTAGGTTTAGAGGGGGAGAAACATCTCTAAGGGGAAGGCTGACATTCGAAAAGATTCAAGAATCGCGCCCGTATTGTCGGTGTTATAAACCCGATACGACGAGCGGGGAAGGGAAAAAAGACGAGATTAGCTAGGGAAGCGAGCAGGAGCGCATTGTCAACGCTCTCGTGCAGTAAACGTAAACAAGAGCGGTCATATCCACTAACATTGAGAGGATAAAGGACGCGCCTCGACGCAGGGTAGCCCTTGGGATTCGGGAAACCATCAGGGGGTATGGTGTCGTGGAGATGTCGGACTGGGAGCCGGAAGCTGTGTAGTGACGCAGAAAGGCCATTAGGGGGGGGAACACGAACAACGAAACACCCGAGCTCAACCAAGGGTCCGCCTTCGCGGCGAAAAGGGAAAGGGGCGCGATATCAAACATGAGGGAAACAATAGCGCTAGCGGACGGCAGGAGAAGGGGAGCGTTTCCTTTCCAAACGCACGTGGGTTAGTGAAGGGAGAAGGGCGGTGAAACGGGACCATGTCCAGGAGCGCTCACACAGGGAGTCGAGAAACCGAACGTAGCGAGAAAGTCTGATAAAGTCGGCTGGCTGAACGCGAAAAATGTCGCTAAAACCAACGTGGGGGGAAATCGAGACTTCGGGAATACGGGCTCGGATCGCACTAATACTTATAGGGGGAGGATTTAGAACTAGAAAGGAAACCGCTGGAAAGAAGGGCAGGCGGAGGTAATCCCACGGAGGATGATTCTTTTGTTTACAATCGAAAAACAACCGGTCTGACGCGACGTGTTCAGGCCATGACTATTCTTGATGATCAGACAGAGCGCAAAGGGGGGAGAAGAGAGGAGGAGCCTATTGAGATAAAAACAAGGCTCTCAACCGCAATATGGATAAAATACTAGCGGAGGAAACTTGCAACTACCTGAAGGGTTCGGCCAGAAACATCTAACTTGAACCGGCGTTGGAGTCGACAGGGGAGGAAGGTCCGCATCTTGTAACTTTGCTCTCTAGAATCTCACCGAGTGGGACTGACTACTGGGAACAGCCGGGCGAACCTATAAAAAATACAAATAAGAGAATTGCGAACCGCGTTGCGGATTTGGGTTGTCGTGGGGAGCGTTCGGGCAGAGGAAAGGTCTACCTCTTCAGGGGCTAAGGCGGGCATAAGCCAACAATCGCGAGAGCAAAAATCGCGAATCAGGGAGCTTTGAAAAAGAGGAAGAAAGACACGAGGATGGAAAGTAATTCTTGCGAATAGCGTGAGGGGCGAGAAAAATCGAAGAGATGCCCATCGGGGGGCTCCCTGGTGGGCCTCCATCTGAGAGTGCAGAAAAAGCCAAAGAGCACCAACGCCAGGAGGGAGGGGGAAAACTTTTGAGGGGATTCAAACGTGAACACCGCGGAGGTAGACCAGATGCCTAAAAATCGCGGCCCGAGGAGGAGGGACAGAATATACAGCCCTCAGGCGGGGGGGGGGAGCGTGGTTCGCGGAGAAAACGGTTCCCAAACGGAAACTTAGTCAGGGGGGAAGAAGACCAGATATCCGTGTGCAACAATAAACCCTTACAGGCGGGGGGGGGGGGGGGGGGGGGGGGTTTTGGTTGGAAGACGAAGACAAAAAAAATGGGAAAGGTACGTGGCTGTCAGCGAACTTGAAGGGGAATGTAGGGGGGTGCCAGCCTCCGGCGGCCTCCACAGACAAACAACAAAACTGATCGTCGAAAGGGAAGATGACGATTGATTCCCAGGCTACTCATAATCGCGCAGAGACACAGAGAAACGGTTTTGCGGGAAGCGAGCAAAAAAACTGCGTAATGACGCGGCTATGGAAGGGTCGAAGAGAGCCAACGAGGGGGCCGAGCTGGGCACCGGAAGGAAGGGCACACGAAAGGGGGTCGCCGCCTAAGACGCGCCGGGGGGCCTAGGAGCTCGCAAAAAAGAAAAAAAGACTGGAAGGAGCCGCAGGCCAACCTGTGTCCTCGTCGAGCTTAAGCGGGAAGTTCTGGACGCAAATTCATACGTTAGGCTGACTGCGGAGAGAAGTCCCTGGAGCACAACAGCGAGCGGGCATCCGGCCAATAAACATTGAGATCCAGCAAAAAAAAAAAAACCAGCGACCGCAATGCGCGCACAAAAAAGATCGGTGGCGAACAGTGATCATCAGAATACTAAACCGGGCGCCGTCTGGACTGTGTGCGGAAGGGACGCTTCGCCGCGCCCGAAGTCCACTGCCGTCGGACTGCGGTGGGAAGAGGGTGCCTTGAAGAGGCCGAAACCGTTTACGGACTCAAAAAAGCGACCAAAAGAAATGGAGGGTCACTCGGGAGCTTTTATACGCGCAGGCTGTCCTGGTAGGGCACACGGAATGGGGGGAGGGGGGGACCCCTAAAGAGTTGAGATCAGCTCTCACACAAAAAGGATAGGATCGGCTTGGTCAGGAAAGAAAAAAAGAAAGCGGCGCGCTTCCCGACTTCTTCAACCGGGCCTGCAAGGAGAAGGAAGGGAGGCTAAGAGGTCGAAACTCTGTTCGCTCTGTACGTGTCGGTAACGAAAAGGACTTCGACCTACTGAAAGGCCAGCGGAGTCAGCAGCAGACAGAAGGTTCGTACGAGTGAAGGGAGGAACGCGTGGCCTCTCGGCTACAAAAACTCATCAGCAGGACAAGGTGAATTGATTCTGAGACAAAGGGGGAAAGGGAATTGAATGTCGTCGAAGAGGAGCGGCAGAGGGTGGTGGCGGATCATAGAACAATGATTTCCGTCATGCAATAAAAGAGATTGGGGCCGCCTAGTAGAGAAGTGCCCTTTACGTGGGAACCCTAAGTGGAAAAGGAGGCAAGAACTGACCCGCTGGGGGGCCATCAACGGAAGAGGAACTTCGAGGAAGGGAGGAGCTACTCTTCACCAAAACCGACTGCGCTCGATTGCGACAAAATTTCCAAAGCGGCTTAACAGGCCGGGGGAGAGTGTGCGGGGTCCGTCGCGGGACGGTGCACAAAGGGGAGATTTGCGTGGGAGGAAAGAAAACAGGATCCCGAAGTCAGCGCAGCTATTAGCGGAAGAACAAACGCGTCAGAACAGGACTTTCTGCGGAACGTAGAGCTCCGGTAGACGTAAGAGCGCATAAGTCTGAAGAAAGAGGAGTTCTAGGGAGGGATGGAAGCGGTGGGAAGCGCAGTCTGGAACAACAAGAATGTGATGTACAAGACCACGGACTAACCAGCCATAGTACCGGGGGGTCCGTTTAGACCCCGCCGCCGAGGAAAACGGCATAGGGCCCCGGCAGATCGGCTTGGCGCGGGCGGAGAAAGTTAAAGGAGTGATACGAGCAACAAAAAGCTCCCTGGCCTTCTTCTGCAGTGGTCTCACTTTGCGATAAGGCGGGGCCGACCGATGGAATCATGGGTGGGAGGAAGAAGCCCTGCGTTTGAATTGTCAAAAGAAATCAAGTGTCCCTAAAACCCGTAAACTTCGGTGGGGGGAGCGGCGTCACCTGCTCACGGCAGATGAATTAACACGCAATGGCATAAGGAGAATTTGTAGCACATTAGATAGGAGAAAGCAAGGGGCCCTCTCGCTCTCGCAGAATACTGGTCATAAGAAATTGGGCGTCGGGGGTATGGGTCACCCTAATCACCGCGATTCGCAGGGAAGCCTTGCAGGAAGCGAATAGGGTGAGAACGACTTAGTAGCAAAAAAGATGGAATCATTCCCCCACATCGACCAAGAAATCTCACAAACTAGAAAACCAAATCAGAAATTGCGGAGGAAAAACCAAATCTTCCGTTATTATCCGGAAGCAAGGGGGGTGCCCGCTAGAACCACGCCGCAGTACAATCTCAAGGGGGGGAGGGGGTACGCGGTGTCCAGGAGAGGAGGGAAAGGAAGAAAGAGCGGATCAGTCCGTACCTTTCTAATCAACCGCCTGTCAACCCCTGGTTTTCTCCCGGGTGGCTTGCCTAACGTAATGGGGCGCAAGAAGAGACCTCGAGGGATCCATTGGGTCCCTATGAGGGGGAAAAAAAACGGGCAAGGTCATGTCAAAGGGCAATCGGTAGAAAGGGGCACGTGTCTGGTTATCTGCGTCGTCAGGCATCAGAAAAGACTGGACTTCGTCACGGGAAGGAAGCCGCAATCACGGACCTGGGGGCGAAGAGCGTTAACAACCGCTAAAAAGCGTTCAAGGAGATCCGATGAAGTCCTACGGGGAGGGTTTTTTTTCTCCGCCCCCATAGGACTGGATCTCTAAAAGAAGATTCAGGAATTGGCGCTCGCTAAAAAGGCGCGAGCAGGGTCCAAAGAGGGATCGAGGATCGTGTTTCAGGAGAAGTTCAGACCACTCGACGTACGGGAGCGATACGGTATTCTACTGCTCGAAAGGGGGACGTGAAATAAGCCTGGCCGGAGGGAGAACTCACAGGCCTAGGCAGAAAAAGTGGCGGTGTTACCTGAGGGACCTATTCTAGGGATATCCACGTAGCAATGGTCAAAAGACATTCTCCTAGCTCGAGGAGAAAGCGAAGTTAGAAAATAACGTTGGTTTGGAGCCTCGAGATTGAGGGGCAAAACTACAGGGGGGGGGGAACTTCTCGGGGGGGAACTGAAAAAAAGAGGTCGCGCAACGATGCACGGACCAACCGACAAAACTGAACCAAGAAGGAGGGCAGGGGCCTGAACATTGTTACTCTCGGACTCTAGTACCAAAGAAGAAAAAAACCTGTATTTAAACCTGATGAAGCTCAACGGAGAAGGGAAAAGTGCAGAGAGCGTGGAAACATGGCGAGAGTGCAGACGCCGATCCGTTTGAGAGGCGCGAAATATGCTAAATAGAAGAATGGAGGGACAGGGGGGCAGTCGGATCTTGGGAATCAATCGACAAGACCGGGGGCTACTACAAATCTGAACAGAAAGAAGAAAAGGCCGAGGCGCTGGGGGTGGTTCGCCATCAAGCAAGCAGCGGAAAAGCACCCGAAAAAACACCTTCGGTTGCAGATGGGCCGGGCGGCCGAGAGGATCTGTTCAAAAAAAAAAGCCTCTTGCTCAAATTCGCCGCTGGTCCAGCGTGCAGTCTTGTCAATTTGATAAACAGAATAGCGGGCGTCGCGGGATAGGCGGCTATGATCGCAGCGAGGATAGGGAGCAGGCAACGACCTCTTGCAATCAATGCACGACTCAAAAGGGGAGCTCTCAGGACACGAACGGAAGGCGAAAGAGAAGGGGAAGAGCGGCTCCGTCACGTAGAAAGTTGGAGTGCAAACCTCCAGCCTTCGTGGTGTGGGGGGGTCCGTGAGGCGCGGACAGTCCCGCTGGGGAAGGGCACATCCATGGGGTAAGAAGAAATCCGGACTCCACCAATGTTTTTGACCGCTTCCCTTCGCAGGGGACGAGTCTATCGGCGCATGCCTCAAACAAAGAGGCTCTTATGGCAAGGAAGCGGGGAGGGGTTCTGGGGGGGGGGGGAAAAGCACGTTTGATGGCTGACGGATCTGGGCGTGCGGACACACGCTTCAAAAATTGACAGCTCCCGAGAGCGGGAGAGCAGACAGAGGTAGCGCAGAAGGGAGGCAGGGCTCGGTCAAAGGGAAAGGAACTGAAACGAAAACAAAAAACTGGTTTGATCCTACGAGGTCTTTGGAAGGAGAGGAAGACTCTCACAAAAACAGAAGATGCTGCGAAAGGGGGTAGACTACAGGTTCCTCGTTGACGATGGAAAATCGGGGTTAATCATCATGGAGAGAAAGAAAGTAAGAATGCCTTATTCGCGTGGTGTGGGGGGAACCTGTCGGGAAAAAAAAGGATAAAAACGCGAGGTGCAGGGGGCAGGATATAAGAGTGATGAGCAAGTGATCCGATCATAAAAGTACCATAACTTGGAAAAATGAGCAGAGGGACCGTGAGAGTTAAACTGAAGCAAGGCACTAGGACAAATTTGAAGCGAGAGGGAAATCGGCGTGCATCACAAAGTCGGGCACCACACAGTTGAGTAGGTTACAACTTTAGTCGACAGTCGTACGGGCTCAGAGCTCTGATAGGTTGCGCTTTAGAAAAGAGTCGAGAGTGGGCGGAGATGGTAAGTGCTTTTGGGAGGAGGGAGGAAGCCCGGCAGGCCGGGATGCCATACGTTACAGTAGGGCGCGCCGCGTGCTTTATGGGTTGGTCGTGTGGGGCGAGTGCTTGGTCGGGAAAGCGAAAGAGGCTGAAGCAAATTCTTCGAACGGGGTCGCTCAAACAAACACTACTAAGACATCGGCGAAAGAGAGGTTGCTATGCACATAGGACGCCCGACACGAGGAATAGTCAAGTGCGGGGGAAGGGAATAGCGTGGCCGAGATCACTATAATAAACTTTCAACAGCGGACGAGACAGTGGTGGGGAAGGCGAACTCGCTCTTGGACCGGAGCCGAACACAAAATCACATTATAGGGTCGCACTTTAGCTGGAATGCAGATTAAAAGAGTTTCTGACCAAGGGAAGGAAACTGATCCGTCAAAAGGGAAAGGCAAAGAATTTGATATCCAGGCACGCCTGGGTCCGGGGAGAGGGGGGGAGGATATATCTGTGGTCCACGCCGAAAGAGAGGGCCACAAAAGCGACGTGTGCAAAAAAATGGAAACGCTAGGCGGCCTTTGGCAGAAGGACCGGCTCCAGTGGCGGGTAGGTACCAGTCAGGCAGTCCGGAATTCAAGGAATGTTTTGGCAAGGAAGGACTGGCGGGAAAGAAGAAAAACCGCACGAGCGAAAAAACGCCGACGTCGGACTCGATACGCGGTTTAATATCCATCTCAAGACATACGTCAGAGAAAGACAGCCTGCAGCAAAGGTTAACGGCAGCGCGCCAAAGAGAGACGCGGGGGGAAAAAACACGAGATGGCGTCATCGCTCACCAAAAGGGCCGTCCGTGGACGACCTAGACGGCCGAACAAGAAGTGGCGCAAGGAGGGACAAACTAAAGAAGGGTTTTTTCCAAAGAGCATCGCGGAGAAAGGAGGTTCGACGTGAAAAGAAGACCGCGCCGAAGGGTGACCACCGTGACGATGGGGCCCAACAGCGGGAAGTGGAAAAGCCAGAACTTAACAAAGGTCCACGTATCATGAGGCAGGGAGATAAATGAGTCTAAACAGAAGCATCATAGACAATCCAGGAAAGAAGGGGGGGGGTCACACCACCAGCGAAGCGAAAGCAGGAGAGAAAAGACATTCAGTCGGTTCATAAACATTTATAATCCGAGAAGTCACCTTTCGCCGAATGAGGTATTCGTCCGAAGCGGTCCGCAGTACGAACCACTGAAGTAGTGAAGCAAAGATGGGGGAACACGGGGGTTCAGCTGTCGAAGGAAACGGGCTCGGCACTCGACCATTACGAGTCGAAATTATTTTCGCAGAGCGAAGCGGAGGGGAAAGAGAATGCGGGACAGGGAGAAGACCGGCGAGCTGTTGCGGCGTCCGCCACCAAGCTTTATCTCTCTCTCAACAAAAGGGGTAGAAAGAGATCGGCCCGGGGTCGGACAAACGCAACAGCGCGCTTGGCCGGCAGAGGAGAAGAATCCCTTTAAAGAAAAAAAAATCACCGCCCCAAGCTTCGCGAGCAGGGAGAAACCGTGTTACGGAGGGGACTGGGTCGAGAAGAAACTTCCTCTACCTTCACCGGACCCAGGGTAGGGAAACACAGACAGGCCGTGACTTAGGACGCACACTCAAAGACCTGCAGAAAAGAAAGAGAGTCCGGATCTTCTGGGTGAAAGGGGGAAGGAAAAGTTTAATTGGGTAGTGTGTCGCAGACTTGCGGGCGCGCGCTTTGGGCTGAAAGAGCGAACACTGATTGGGACCGATTCACCAAATCGCTGTGGTTGAAGACGGGAAGAGCCGAAGGTCATCCAGTGGCCCTTTACGGGGGAGGGCGAAAGAATAGCCAAAGGGGGGTGAAGACAATCGACGCGTACCATTCTTCGCTACGGTCGGCGACGTCGTCACCACGAAGCTCTCTAGAACAGTCAAACTCTGTGAAGCAGGGAAAAAGGAGTCGGCTTCCTTCGCGTAGTGCACCACAGGAACAACGGAGTGGAGCGATTACTCAAGGCGTCAAGACGCATCGCTGTAGGGAAGACTCTAACAGAGAGCTCATGACTAAAGAAGAAGGAAGAAAGACACTTTACTGGAGACGGACAGTCGAGCTCGAACTGCTTGAGGAGCTGTCAGGGGGGGGCGGGCAGAAGAGGTGACAACAGAAGGCCAGTTACTATAGATAGCCACAAGGGGGGAGGATCCGATAAGGCCTTTCAAATTAGACGAAAAAAGCAGGCCGAGGGGAATCTGGGGGGGGGGGGAAACTGCGAAGCGGTCCTGAAAACGAGCTGTCTGATGGACGCGTTCTAGCCAACACAAGAGAAGGGAAAGTCTAAGTAGTAAAAAGGGCGAGACGAAATTGGCCTCAAGAGAAAAAAGAAGCGTTGCGAGAACTCCTGGGTGGCGTTAAAATTCAAAGCACACAAACTGATCCCGATACAAAACATGTTGGATAGGATCAGGCCTGAATCGCCTAAGGGGAGGGAAAAAACCACTTTCTCGCCCGAATTGGGGGAAGGAGAGGTCCTGATATATTCTTCCCCGAAGAGAATATCGAATATAAAGGGCCGGAATCAGAGGACATCTGGCTGGGGGAAAAGAAGGACACTAGGAAAGCGAAAGGTGATTGAAGCGAAATAGAGGATGGCACGGAAGTTCGGGAAATACCCAACGAGATGAGTATAAAAAGCGTACCCTCACGGGCGCCACAACGACCAAACATCCTCCTCTCTCTCCTTACTTGCAGGGTATAATCCCCGAGGAAACCTCTCTCATAAACGAGCAGTAAAAAGAGAGAAAGCTAACGCAAACAAGGAAGCGAAAACAAAGTAGCTCGCCTAGTCAGTACTGTCAAATCAAAAAAACAGGGGAAACCGTTGCAAAGTGTGGCTGCCGAACGTCAGCAGAAGAGAAAAAGGACCGTAACAAAAGGAAAAAAAAAAGGGGAATAAGAAAAGGAGGTTGCGGGTCGGGGGTAGCGCAATGGCAATAGGGCAAGGGTCACGGGACTGTATGCAAAAAGCGTCCTTCTAGCTAACGCGGAGGAGACGAGGAAAATGGCCGTCGCGGAGAACGAATGGGGAGAGAGGGCCCCCCACGAGGGGAGGCAACGTTTCGGTCTTCTCCACTGATACGCCTGACAGTTTCGGCTGTCGAAGGGGGCTCAAAGAAGGGATTGGAGAGGATAAAATTTCGACAGAGTCCACCGGAGGATCCTGCTCGATCAAGGGAAAGCCGTTCCGAAGATAAACAAACGGGAGGAGAAAACCAGTGGTGTTAAGGTCATTTGGGGAAAAAAAGCGGGGTCATGCCTAAGCATAAGGTTCAAAGGACTGGGAGCGAGAAAGAGTTCGGGGCTCGCTCGGACGTGTGGAGATGGGTCAACTGGACTCTTTGGAGGGAGAATCCATCCAAAGCTCCCCCAACAAAAAAAAAAGGTGGGAACTTCACGCTCGATTACCGTGCCTACTATCATATGGTCTACCGGGCATTCACGCCTATATAGAGAGGACGGAGCGTCGTTGCGTACACCCACTTGGTGGATCTCGAAAACTTACTCAGGTCAGTGCGTGCACTACACTGGGGCAGAGACTCATACTCTGGGAATAGACACCATGACACAAAGACGGATGGACAGGGCCGTCAAACCAAGAGAGACGTGAGCCCGAAAGGGACACTGGAATCTTCGAGGAGAGGCTTTCTTGTTCGGTTAGCGAACCTGTCTACGCAACAAAAGGTCTCGGCTTGAAGAGGCCGAGCGCTCGCCGATCCAATGGGGATGCGATCAATCTCGCAATCTCGAATAACGCTCTAACTACTGGTGTAATTCGAAATACGACAAATGCGCTCGATAGAAGGGACGGGGAGAAGGAAGAAAAAACCCTACGCTGGGTTTTTGTTTTTCGAAGTGAAAAAAAAGAAAG
>Ga0179591_1132315_pt1 | contig 11670 bp, 15 predicted proteins | sample CZOMad2_1_08_16f_FD_182891 | JGI IMG/M metagenome (GOLD analysis project Ga0179591, IMG submission 182891) | Vadose zone soil fungal communities from Angelo Coast Range Reserve, California, USA - CZOMad2_1_08_16fungal (PacBio error correction) | ecosystem: Environmental > Terrestrial > Soil >...
AGGTCCCTTCCCAAGAAGGAGAACACTGGTAAGCGAGAAAAAGACCTCTACGACTAAAAATCGCCCTGCCCGGAAAGTGGGAAAGAGGGGGAAGATCCGCATGTCGCTCACCGGGGCACCTCGGGCCGGAAAGTGTGGAAAAACGAAAAAAAGGCGGTGGTCGTGCGCATCTGAAAAAAGACGCGAAAAGGATACCTGGAAAGTCTGGAAAGAAAAAGATCTTTCCTTTACAGGAAGCGCTAAAGGGGGTGAAGTTCCTGCCGGCCCGTCCGGTGTTCTGAGGGGGAGAAAAGATCAACGTACCGCTGCATGAGGAAAAAATACCACAAGGAAACGGTGACCCACAATGATGCTGTGAGGCGAGACCAACGTAGAAAAGGCAAAGCTGTGAGGAAGGAAGCCCCCTTAAGCTGATCCGGGGGGCGCCAGTGGAGGGCATTCCACGACGACGTAAGAGGAGAAAATGGCGTGATTACATATAAGTACATACAAAAAAGGGGGGGGTTTCACAGGAAAGCAAGCAAGAGAGATTCACAATGCGGATAAGTGGCCTCAAAAAGTGTCAAGTTCTTCCTGATCGATCCTAACTCACGAGGGGGAACGCGTTTCCAACCCCAAAAAGCAAGGGAAGTTGGCCAGGGTGCCGACGCACCAGGGAGAGGGAAAAAAACACCGTTCGCTTTCAAAAGGGGAATCGACGGAACTGAACCTAACTACAAAGAAAGGAACACCAAGAAAAAGTTCACTTCATCGGGGGGAAGAAGAAGAAGGACGTGGAGAAGGGAGGGTTAAAAACGATCGCTGCGTATGCTTCGCTCGCATCGCGCAAACGTGAGAGTTCCTGGCCGCGGACTTCGCATCCAGAGGGAAAAGGGGGCAGCTCTTTATGTCGGACTAAAAAAAAAGTTCAGGAGAGCTAAGGTAAGATTGAAGGAATACATTAATGGTTCCGCGTGGGGGAAACTTCCTTAACTGGAGGACCGGGCCAATTCAGAAGGGGCGCTGGACTAGTGAAAAAGACCAGCTGCTAAGACACGAACCGAGAGTTAATGGGGGGGGGAAGGGGGAGACAAGGGGGTGATCGAAAACTAGACACCTACAACACAAAAGGGCACATCAGCGTCGCAACAATCTCGAGAACGGATTCACATACGACTCAGGGGAGGCAAAAACCTAGTCGAAAAGAATCGGGAAAAGGTCTGCGGCTTGGTTGAACGCGGGGGGTAAGAAGTAAAAAAAGTTGGAGAAAGCGAGTAGGGAAGGGAAAGGGTGTAAAGTTCAGACGGAAAGTAAGTCAGACGGGAGTTACAGAGGGAAAAAATGGACGAGCCACTGGTTTCTTCGATGGGACGGAAGGTGGGTCGTGGACCATATCTCCAGAATTGGAACGAAAAGGGGCTTCTTATGAGGGACCTCGGAAGGAGGAAGGGAGTGGATGGAGGCCTGGAAAACGAAGATCATCAGGGCTTTCCGAATGCGGTGTCGTCTGCTCGCGGGGCGAAAGATCAGCAAGATACGCTCTCATCTGAGGGATCAAGACCGTCGCTTCCCTGGTGAAACGAAGAAGAAAGGGGAAAGGGTACACGAGAGAAGCGCAGAGCCATTGGGGGGGGGGTGGTAAATGGGGTCTCTGCACCCGAAACGAAAAGCGCGAAAGGCGGTCCGTTAACCAAGGGGGGAGCGTTGTGGAGGACCAAAAGGCTCGAGCAAAAAGGTAAAATTGAGTTGGAGGAAAGTTGGCCAAAGATAGCAGGCAAAGAGATGAGATGCGTTGCGAGGCAAGAGCCTTAAAGAGTGAAGGAACTGCTGGGGCCCTTTGCGGTTGAGGGGAAGGGTGCATGCTTCCTTGAAACGCTAATAAGGAAGAACATTCCGGGTTGAGAGTCGTCGTTCAGGAAAAGGGGAAAGAGCCTCTGGACCTTCCGTGAATTGGGAAAAGCAAGGATCTTGGTCCCCTGGGGAGGGGCGTCCTCTTACGCCAAAAAGGGGGGTGACGGAGAAAAAAAAAAAGAGAAGGGGACTTGACAGTTGAATAGAGAGGGCAAAGAGTGCGATCTGGTTGGAGAAGGAAAGGACGAGCAAAAAAAAAGGGAAAAAAGCGTCGCGATAGAACAGATCAAAGGAACGTCCCTTATTCACGTTAACCTCTTAACGGAACAGTGCCGCCACCGCTTTGAATCAAAGAGGGGGGAAAAGGCGTCTAAGGAGGCAAGCGGAACTAAAAGGGGGGGAAAAGTCGGTGGTGAAAAAACGCTTCTACTCAAAAAGGAAAGAAGAAGCACAAATGTTTCCAATTTCTTCTTCGAAGGCGAACGGGAGTGGCAGGCAGTGTCTAATTTTGCCAGGAGGGAAAAGACGAGCTAAACCATCCCGAAAATCCAAGTACAGGAGGGAGATCAAAAAAGGGCCTAACGCCGGGCCACGGAACGACCGCATAAAGGGACAGGAAAGAGGACGGCCTATGGCCGACTTTTTCACCAAAGGCTCGTAGGGGGGGGAAAAAAAAAAAATCGTGGTGAGCCCCAGAAATCGGGACGAAAGAAAACGGCTGCAGAAAGGACTACACGACGAATGGAAATTTCGTAGAGAGAGGTCAACCCCAAAAATCTCACAACGAAAACCATCGGTGAAAGGACGACAAAGCGATTAAGGAAAGTAAAAAAATCGAGAAGACCTCGCCCTAAATGCATAAAAAGGTAAACGAAAAAGGGAAAGGCGCATGTCGCGTACGACAGAAATAAGAAGGTGCCAAAGGGTCGAGGCAAAACCGCGGAAGCGCTTACGGAAAAGAGGAAGAATATACGCCACCTCGACCATGAGTGGCACGGCCACTCGTTGAAGAAAAAAACTACCGAGAGAAAAGGAGGACTCTCGCAACAAACACAAGGTGAAAAAAGGGGAGAAAAAATCCGTCTCGGGTCGGAGGGGTTGGCCTCCAACGAGTGCCTTTTCTTAGGAAAGGAAGGGTGGCTATATAGGACAACACCGGTAAGCGGCGCAGGGGACGCAGAACCTGTTTACAATAGTCCGCGATTAAGCGTAAAAAAACCCGGCCAACGGCCTGCGGGGGGGGGGGGGGGGTGATGTCAGGTTTCTAGCTGGGCGGGTAGGGGGGAGGGAATGAATGATAGGGAAGTATTTCCTTACTCGAGGCGAAGGGGCGGGTCGCGGCGGCGCCCGATGGTAGGGGACCTGTGTTGGGGGACGCGAGAAAGACGAAGCTTGGGGTGGCTGCAACATGTTATTTCTGAAATGAGAAAAATCCTGTCTCCGAGGGCTGGACCAGATACAATGAGCAACACAGGATGGGAAAATGGGTATCTAACCTTGGAGGGGAAAAGAGGCGGGGCCGAGTTGCGCTTTTAGTACCACTAAGACGGGGGGTAAGTCCGGGGCAAGGGGAAAAAAGAAGGTAAAACAAACTGTACTACGACGGCTGCGATTGAACGTAATCGATTCGTCAGGCAAAAAAGAACACTCAGTTTTAAAACTAAAAATCCGCATGGATGGAACTTCTAGCGCGGGAAGTGAGGAGGAGATGGGGAACATTGTTGATCTTTTGGTGGGTCTGGGGAGGAGAAGGTTTACAACACCCAGACTTGTGCAATTCAATCGAAATGACTTCATCATAAAGCGAACCCCGAGGGTGAAGAAAAGCGATTAACCCAGGGTTGGGGGGGGGGGGGGGGTGGGGACAGGGATCAAGGGTGGTAAAAACAGGAGAGCCTTCTATTCGCTCGGGCAGGCAAGAAAAGAGTCGGACCGGTTAGGGAGCGTAAAAAACAGAGAAGAAAAGGGCCCACAAACTTCGCGCCAAGGAAGCTGCCTAAACGCTCTCTGAAAGGGAAATCCATTCTGGAAGCCGGCCACAAGGGGGGGGCTGACCGCAACCGCCAAGAAGAAGAGGGGGGAGGAAGACGTACCTGATAATGCGGTAAAAACCGGCCAGGAATGGGAAAAAAACTAAAACGAAAAGGGGGTCGGCGTCGACCTCGCAGGAACAGAAAACTTAAGTGAACCATTATCGCTCAACAACAAACAATACTAGCAGTCCGAGCATGACAAAGAAAGGAGGGGAGAAAATCGTCCATCGCAGGTGGAAAGAAGGAGATAAACAGGACTCAAAAGAAAACGGGCGCGAGCATGTAACGCACAAAATCGAAGGGAAACCGACGCCCTGCTCGCGCGAATTGAAGCAAAAAGAAACCCCCAAATGTGCGCGGTCTCGTCCGTCTGGAGAGGAAAAGGGAAGATCTTGGGAACGGGGACGCGACGAAAAAAAGGGAAAAAGAGGGGAAAGGGATGATCCAAGTCTGGTCGAGACTTTCAAGGGAACGGACAAAGCGCCGCCTGTTTTTCATACTAAAGGCAGGGAAAAAACACCGCCAGTAAAAGAAGAGGGACAGCACTGAGAAAAAAAGAGAAGAAGTATCCAGGAAACGAAACAGGGAAGTACCCCTCGAAGAACCACGCGAAAAGAGAAATGGTATCGTCTCCGTAAGAATCCGAAACAAGAAGTCCACTAGCGATTCTACAACGCGGAGAGTAACAGATAAAAAACAAACTCGACCCGGCCGACAAAAATCGTTACAAAGTGAGAGCGGTTTGGACAGACGGGCGGGGGGGAACAACTCTCGAGCGACGAGAGAGGGATGCTGACGCTGTTCGGGGATCGGGGTCAACAAATTTTCTCGCCTCACAAAAACAGCAGAGAGGGGAATCGGGAGGACACACAGGGGCGGCGGGGGGGGAGCGCCGGGCAAAGTTCTCGGAAAACATGAATCCGGGGTCCCAACCCGGGAAAAGGGTAGCTGAGGAAGGAAAGACACTGACATACCCGAAGTGGCTGTCAGCGCTAAAAAGAAAAAAAAAAAAAAAAAAAAACCTAACCAGCCAACGAGAGGGTCCATTTGAGCGAGGGTCTAATCTCTCGTAAAAGACGAGAGAAAGGGGTGGCTCGCGAGATTGACTAGATGAACAAGAAAAACACAAGAGGAAAAACATGGTGAGAAGGTGGGTTTCACATTCAACAAAGGAGAAAGAGGATCGTATCTCAAAGCACGTCGGAAGAGGGGGGAATTCGGCAGCGGGAGGAGGTTCAGGTTCTAAGGAGGCCCAGGAAAACGGACATGGTGCATTGGCGAAAGGGGCCTCCACCGTCACCCTGAAATTATGGGTGGGGGGGGGACACAGTAAAAACTACAAGGTGTCGTTATGGAGCGGGGAAGACAGAGTGAAAGTGTTGTCTTGCCCAGGAATAAGACGAAACGTGGTCAAGGATCAAGGTGGCGAACCAGGGAGCTCTGGATTGGAAAATGAGAGAAGGTTATGGCAGAAAAAAGTAAGGAGAGAGGATTGAGGCGGTGGGAGGAGGCGATGAACGTAAAAAGGGGAGGAAGGGTGGGGAGTAGTGAGAATAGGGAGCGATACAATAGGAAACAAAGGGGGAGAGAATTGAGAGGAAGGAGAAGCGGGTGGTGGGAGGAGCTCGTCCACATCTACAAGGGTGCTGTGGGGGCAAGTCGCGGCACGTACGAGGCTTGGGGGGGGGGGGATTTAAAAAATTGCAGGCAGAGGGGGGGTAAAATATGAAAACACCGAAAGAAAGGATCTGTATTCACTTAATGCTAAAAAAAGGGAGGACGGGAGTAAGCGTCCCGGTCTGAGAAAAGGATCGCCCCGTTGATGGAGAGAAGAACGGCACCGAAGTAAAGGTGTGCAAAAGGAAAAGCGGAGAAAAAATTAAGAAAAACGGGGGCTCAGTTGCTCCGTACGAACACCGACGGCAAAATAAAAAAGGAAGGCAGCGGAACGAGTGGACCGCTGAAAAATAAGGGAGGGGTAGAGGAGCAGTCAAAACCATTCTCACAAAAAGGAGTATCGGTCCAAGTGAGTCCCGATGTGTCTGTTACCAAAACAAGGGATTTGGACACCACCAAGGTTGTCGGGCCGGTCTAGAAGAAGCCGAAAAGAAAGATGGGGAAAGAGAAACAGTCGGGTCGGATAAGTGTGAGGGGGGCCGAAAAACAAGAGAGAAAAAAAAAAAGGGAAAGGATTAAGGAAAAATAGATATCTTTCTGTCCTTCAAAAAGGCGAAACAGAGGGAAAAAGATCTCGTACGACTTTCGGCAAAGGAACCCAGGGAAACTTGTTGTCTTTCCATAGCCAACTGTAGAGGGAAAAAAGAATCCGGGGGACGGGAGAACAGGGGGGGAAGAAGAAGCACCGAAACTACCGACCCTTCACGGAAAACGAGAGGTGAGTGCCAAAGTCCAGCAAGTACTTGAAAGAAGCGACCTGTCAGTGTTGAAAGGCACTCGAAGTAACGTACCGTGCAGGAGGAAAACGAAGAAACTAAAATCCTGGTCTGTGAGTAGTACAAACACGTGCGATAAAAGAGTCTTGAAAAACTTGGGAAAAAGTAAAAAACAACATACTCTTATCCCGTCCTAAAGGGGGGAGCAAGGGCACGACGACGATCATCGAGAGAACGTAGAGGGAAACAGTCAGTAAATAGCAACTGGATGCAGAAGAAAACAACTAATCGAAGGGGAAAAAAATGAGAACGATTAAGGGGGCCCAACAAGGCACTTTCTTAAAGATCCGAACGAAGTGTCCAGAGGTTCCACCAAAAACACCATACAGTTCCGGAGTGAAAGGCAAAAAAACCATTAAAATCGCAAAAAGCACGTAAAGCGGGGGGGGGAGAGGGAGAAGACGTAAACTGAACACTCAGAAAAGCGACAGGAAATGCAACCAGACGGTAGCAAAGGTAAACTACGACTCACTCGAACCGGAAAAAGTGGCGGGGAATGAAAAAGCTAGGACGAGACGACTCTTCTGTGGCGCCAAATGATAGGCTGAAGGGGACTTCGAAAAAATTCGAGTCAAGAAAGAGTCGGGGTGGAGCGCCGGCTTCAGAAGGCCGGAAAAGAAAAAAAAGGAGGTTCATTGTCTGTAACGAATCAGCGGGTGTTACCAAAGGCTGCGGCGTAAAGAGGAAGGGCGCGGTGAGATGAAAAACCGAAAAAACGGGATGCGCACATCACCGATCCCAAGCCGGAAGTTGGGGTCCAGGTACGCGCGCCAAAATGTTGGGTAGGACACGAGCAAAGGAAACGCAAAATAATCCTCAAGTTAACGCGTCAAAAAATTCTCTCTCGCCCAAAGTACAAAACCGACAATCTTCCCAAACATAGTAAAAGATAGGATTTGTAGGGAAGAAGGTTTCGATCTTGGTGTGGAGAACTAACAAAAGAAGAGGGGAAGAAAAGGCTAAAGAATCACAGGCGGCACGTAACGGTCGCCTATGTACATCGGCGACGGGGAAAAAGAGAGAAGAAAGGCGGGCTAGGGTACGGCAAGGAGTGGAAAAAATCCTCTCAGGGGATCGGAAGAAATCGAAAGATTGGGAGCTTAACCACAATTGAGGGGGAGTACGTCCTGCAACTACAAGGGGCGGGCCGAATCGGTGCGTATTCAGGGGTCAAAGAAAACGCAGAAAAAAAAAAAAAAAAAATAGAGAGAAGCGAAAGGTTAATGGTTCCGGTCTCAGTCGCTTCCCTGGGAAAGGTAGGCAGGGAACAGACTCGAGCGCCTAGCGCGAAATTTGGGGGGGACTTGATGCGCCCGAAGACAAGAGCAAAATGGAGGGTCCGGTGGTAAAGAGAGAAAGTTGGTGCTTACAAACCGCGGATCGCCGGCGAAGTTGGATAAAGGGAAATTTCAGACGTGAGGCAAACACTGAGAATGTCTATGCGTTTGGAGAAACCGTCGCTCTGTCTTGTCTTGAATGGAAATAAAAAAAGGGGCGTTGTTTAGGGACGAATGTTGCACGCAAGTGGGATTGCCGCTATCGCCCCACCTGGGGTTTACGAGGGCGGTTGCATGAAGAAGAAGGCTGGGGAAGGGCCGGGGAAATCTGCCAAGCTTATCCGGCGGTGATGAGGAAGCTGGGTTAGCCTAGGAAGGCCGAAACACCCAACGGTTCGTGGCAGTCGCGAAAAAGGGGGGTTACAGGTCATAGCGAGGAGCAAAACAAAGGGAAACGATGGTTTTTGTCAAAAAATTGATAGGAAGGAAGAGAGAAAACGGCACGGACACCTGCTTACGGAACTAAAAAAGGCCGCCCTCAGGGGAAAGAGTCGTAAACGGAGAACGGGCCAGTGGGAACTCTGCTTTGAGAACCAAATGAGATGTGGGCTGCCCTTCACGCGGAAAAGGGGGGGGGGGGCCCCTTTTGGAAAACTCGGTCAAAACAGTGAGAAGAGAAAGAACCGAAAGTCGGGGAAAAAAAAGACTTCGTCGAAAGCACAAGGACAGCGAGTGACGATTGTTGCCAAAAGGAAGGAAAATCGGCTACCATTCCTAGACGAGAGAAGTATCGGCCAGTGATGTTCAATCCAGGGAAACGAAGAAAAGACCTGTCTCCAGTGTCCGTCAAAGACATACGGACCTATTGAAGACGACACACCGCTCGAGGTGAGAAAGGGTGTGCCTAGCCACGTGGAATCGAACGAACATCTTCGTAAGTATGGGGAAAACACGAACCGAAACAAACGGACGGAAAACCACCAAACATTCTTATATGAACGTAAGGGGGATAAAACCCAAACAGGTCAAAACGTAAACAGAGGAGGCGACCGGGAAAAAAAATTACGGAAGAAAAGAAAATATCTCTTATTCAAACCTCCAGAAAAGAGCCACCGACATACTCTGGAAAAAGCAGTTGAGCGCATGGAGAGTACTCTCCCCTCATCGTGAGAAGTGTTCCAAGTTTGGCGGGCAAGAAGGATTCCGCGAGGGGAACCTTTGAGCAGAAGAATATAAACACCCCCCGAACAGGGGGTGTACTTATCACGTCACTCTTGGGATTAACAAAGAAAGTACACCTATCAAAGATAGATTAAACTCAAGAAACAAAGATATTAGAAAAAGAGAACTGTAGAGGTCGATTGGGTGGCCCCGCGATTGCAAGGAACTACAAAAAAAGAATGGCGTAATAATTCACTAGCACAGTAATGCGGCCCGCAGGGGGGGTCAGGGGAAGAAGGTGGCCAAATCTGCCGCGATTCGGGGAAGGGTAAACTAAGAAAGGACAAACTGACGCGTATGAGGGGAACTAGAAGGGATCGAGGAAATCTTGAAAAAAACAATGGCGACGAGGGCGCCACGGGGAGGCTGACCGGTTGTGGGGGTTGCCAGCTCGAAGAAAATCGTTTGGAGACAAAAGGGAAAAACGGGGCGTTCTTTCAAAAAAGGGAAAGGGAGGAGACTCATGAGAAATTGGAGGAAAAAGAAGAGGGGAAATCTAAGCCAGGGTTGTCCGTGCCCAAGGAGCATAGAAAGTACGCCTGGCGTCCACGTCTCCGGAGGTCGGGGGGAAATCAGCTAATGATCGGGGAACAGCCAGGAAAAAAAAAGAGGATAGAAGAAGGGTCTCGATGAAAAAAGGAAAAAGGAAAAAAAGCGTAAAATCCGCATGTCTCTAAGGAAAAGGCCGTGCGACGACAAGGGGAAAAAGGGTCGTGCTTTTCGGGCTCGAAGCTTGGACCAAAAGGCAATTCACACGGGGGGGGAAAGAAAAATAAGAAACCCGAATGTTTCTAAAAAAAAGGAGGCACAGGGCCTTTAAGCCGGTTCCCTTCCTAAAACCCACGCTTAAGCAGGAAAAGACTAGCAGCAGCAAGAGTCGCAGTGGAGGGGGGACTAGGGATAGAACGCGATTCAAGGGAAAACAAAGGAGAGAATTCGAATGCTCACTCGCGAGGGACCGGAAACCGTCAATGGCGAGCCGGCCAAGAAACGGGGGAGGAAAGGGCCGCCACATTTGCGTCCCAGCGGAAATAAAAAAAAAGGGTAACTCTGCAAGATCAGGCAAAACAAAGAAAATAGACTCGTAACCTTTGCGGAGGCAAAAAAATGACCATACTTCTCTGTATACAGTAGTCCCTCAGAAAACACAAAGGGAAGAGAAAGGACCCTAGAAATGTGAAAGATACTGCGGGAATAGAACGCAGCTGGGGCAACTCACGTGGGGCGGAAAAAGGCACATGAAGAACAAGGAAAACAGGGACGAGAAGGAACGCACCAACGTCTCAGAGACGCAGGGAACTGGGACCCTTCTCGCTAGGGACTTAAAAAGGAAAATGTAACGAGCTCAACATGGGGCCCACCACCAAAGGGGGGATAAATCGCGTCGCTCAGAGATAAAAGGGAAGAACGTGACCCTTTACAAAAGAACGGGCGCAAGAAAGGGAGTATCTCGATCTGATTATCAAGGCGTAATAAGAAGAGCAAGAATAACCTCTTCTGAAAGACAATCAGGAAAGCCAGAGTGAACGCAGCACCCCCGCCAGTGGAAAAAAGAACCCAGAAATATTTCGCTCCCGCCAATATGCGAGGAAGGCTGGGTCCCCGAAAAGACTTGCCGTACCTCAGAAAAAATAGAAGTAGGCGCCGATGTAATCTTCTGCCGTAATGGCCCGCGAGAAAAGATCAGGACAGAGCGAGTCGACAAACGCGGCATCTTCCAAAGCGAGAACAAGCGCGACCCTAAAAACAGCAGGTTACAAACAAGTAAAAGGAGTTTGGGCAGACTGGGACAGTAGTTCAAAGAGGCGCGCCAGCGAACGAAAGGGGACCGCTTTTGGGGGTGATGATGGGGGGGGGGGAGGAGAAAATGTGTGCGGGAAAGAATGAAAAGGAACAGACCGCGGATCGTTAGGAAAAGGGCTTGTGTTGGGACAAAAGGAACACGTCCGCTGGGGGGACACGACCGGGAAAGACGGTCAAAAAAGGCGACAAAGCATTTCAGGGGCGAGAAACCACATCGAAGACCCGGAATGGCAGGAAAGGAAGGATCCCACGACCGAGGGTCCAGTTAATGATTGGAATTGCCTCAATTTACTCGCTCAAAAAAAAGGGGGGCAGCAGAAGCGCGCTCCCAGCGAGGGGGGGAAGTGAACCCCGGGTCTCACAGGGGGCGGAATAGAGCAAGAGACCGTCGACCTGGGGTGGTAGGAGTACGTGTCCGTGGAAAGTTAGATCCAAAGTCCAAGACACGCAAAGACGGGGTAGGGAATCAAGTTTGACGGCGGCACCAAGAGGGAGAGTCAATAGGGGGGGTGGAACCGCGGGAAAAAAAAAGAAAGCGAGATCAGGCAAAGCTGAACGGGATGAAGAGGAGACAGCCTGGGTGGAGAACGTCGGAGGGTAGGGACGTCAACTCAATTGTTTAGGTACTGATATTCCGAAGAAGAAAATATGCTGATCTTCGTCTGAAGGAAAAAAGGGGGACACGGTATAGAAGGAAGCGGTCTCCGCAAAGTGAGCGCCCCGTTAGTATACTAACTGCACCGACTCAGGGGCTGGGAACCGGGCGCAGAGCGGAATACCTGCAGCGTTAAGGCCAACGAAAAGTCGAACACAGGACTTTCCTCCGAAAAATAACGTATGACTGCCGCACTAAAACGAGATGGTTGCCGGCTAAGAGGTAGAAGGGGACATAATTGAAGATGCGCCCGAAAATCACCCCAAAGGATTGTTTCGTAGGTCCATTCAAGAAAGAGGGATCGACATGCATGTATATTGGCACAAAAGGGCCAGGGAACGCTCAGAGTGCCGGCAGGAGGCAAAAGATAGGGAAAAAGAAGGGTAATGAAGACATAA
>Ga0179591_1312710_pt1 | contig 11670 bp, 11 predicted proteins | sample CZOMad2_1_08_16f_FD_182891 | JGI IMG/M metagenome (GOLD analysis project Ga0179591, IMG submission 182891) | Vadose zone soil fungal communities from Angelo Coast Range Reserve, California, USA - CZOMad2_1_08_16fungal (PacBio error correction) | ecosystem: Environmental > Terrestrial > Soil >...
GGGGTGAGAGAGGGCTTGTCTGGTTGGGGAGAAAGACGTCGCCTAAAACAGTTGAGTGATAAAGGAGCATCTGGTAAAAGCGGAGTCTGCGTCACCTAGGGGGGGGGGGGGGGGGGGGGGGGGGGGGGGGGGGGGTTTGGGGGGGGGGGGGGGGGGGGGGGGGGGGGGGGGGGGGGGGGGGGGGGGGGGGTGGGGGGGGGGGGGGGGGGGGGTGTGGGGGGGGGGGGGGGGTGGGGGGGGGGGGTGGGGGGGGGGGTGGGGTGGGGGGGGGTTGTGGGGGGGGTGGGGGGGAGGGGGAGTTTTGGGGGGGGGGGGGGGTGGGGGGGGGGGGGGGGGGGGGGGGGACCGCCAAGGCAAAAAAAAAAAATCTGCGTCAGGGAAGGGGAAATTCAATCAGAAAAAATAAGAAAGAACTTCGGGACCTCCACTTCGGTCGTTGAATCTTCCCTGTACCGACCTTGACTTCTACGTTTTCATATCACGCCATCAGCGAAGAGCGCTGAGATTGAGGGTTAAGCCAAAACTTGTGAGACTTCGACATGGATCTAAAAAGGAAAAGCGAAAATCGCCTGGGACAGGGTCGGCCCTCGAGGAAGCCCACCGCCTAGAGTCAACTCAGAAATTGTAAAAGCTCTCAAAGGGAACTAGGCTCCGTATAGCTTAACGTATCACAAACAGGGTTTCTAGAAAGTCGGGGGCGTTAGAAATCAAAAACATTCTTGCAAAGAGAGTTGCATCCTTCGGGTTCTGGAAAGAAGATCCTAAGAAAGGGAGGACAAGACACCAGCCTAAATTCCAAGGAAGAAGGAAGAAGGTTGCGGAAGGGGGGTATGAGGGACAGTCAAAAGACCGTCGTCGCAAACGAAAACAAATCCTTGAAGTGGTTCGAGTCGTAAAAAGTAGGTGGTGATCGCCGGGAAAACGGAGCGTGAACCAGGAGTTGCTTCAAGCCGTACATATCTCTAAAAACAAAAAAAGGGAGGGGGAGGAGAAGAAAGGGGGACCAAAAAATAAGGGTGAACAAAAGAACGGCTAGAAGAGACCAAAAATGGGAGATCCGTGGACACTTGCGGCGAGTTGCTGAACTGGCATCAGCATAATCATTCCGGACCGGGGTAGAGTCCAAAAAGGGGAAAACTACCTTAAGGGAAGGACTGTTGGGCGTGCGTGAGATAGAAAGCTGAAAAATAAACCGGGTCAAGTGGGCCCTGACAGGACACGTCTCTCTTCAAAAGCCCGTGAGGCAATCATCTTTAGGAAAGAAATTAGAGGGGGAGGGGGGGGGCTACTAATCTCTACACTGCAAGGAGCCGGACGAACTTAAAAAAGTGTGAGAGGGAAAGGCGGCCGACCGGGTCGTTTCCAGGACGATCAGGGAAGAGGCAAGAGAAGTCGGAGAAGGGGAGAACTCTAAAAATTTGCTTGACAACGAGAGAAAAAGGGAGAACCATGGAGTGTAAGCAGATTGAGTAAGGTGTGGCGATCATCCGACAGAAGGGATCCCAAAGCTCACGTTCTGAGGGATCAATGCGCAAGCTTATAAAGGCACATCTTCGTGGTGAACGTACCGCTGTTCAAAAGTGAGAAGAAAAGGAATATACGTGGCACTGAAGCGCTAGGCAAGTGTGCACAACAGGACAAGAGACGGGGGGGAAAAAAAGACAAAAACCGCGCGAACCGGGAAGATCTCTCAGAGATTGCTTCCAGGAGGATGCAGGGCGAGACGGAGGGTGGGGTGGAAGAAGCTGCACAAGAAGTACAGAAGTTCAGGAAGGTTGAAAAACTATGGGGCGAACCGGCAAAGTACCACGTGGAACACGATGGAGGAAGTGAATAAGCTTGTCGGGGAGGGGAGAAGGTAAGCTCAGCGTGTTTGGCGAGACGAACAAGCACCTAAGGTCTCAGGGGGGTTGCGGAAAAGAGGGGGGGGGGAACGAGTGGCTTACTTGGAAGCACGGAAGCCTGACCATCCAGCGGATCTCCAGGGGGGAGACCGAAAGTTGTCACGCTCGAAAAACGGGAAAAGAAAACGAAAAAAAATTTGGAGAGCCGAGGCTGTTGTGCATGTCTTTGTCGGGCTTCAGTGCGGGGTTCAAAAGGGGGGAAAAAAGGAACTCTGGTACTACGCTCACACGGATCACAGGATTACGGTGAAAAATGGCACAGGGAGGGAGAGATGTAAGGCGATGGTCAATTAGACCTCCGTCGTTCATCGAACTCGCTAAAAGCGTGAAGATCGACTACGTTCGGCGATGTTTGGACGCGAAACAAGGGAGCCCGGGGGGGGGGTCGCTGGAACAGTCTCAATCGAGGCACGGGGGTAGTGACGGTGCGTGATGGCGCAACAGAAGTCGGGCTTATGGGAACCTGTCTCGGGACTTGGGGGGAGAAGGCATTTATCAGTTGAGCGACAGTAAATCTGCAAGAAAGCTCTGAAAAAACGGGAGTTTAGGTCAAAAAGCGCGGAGTTGGAAATCGGTCTATGTCTTTTGGTTTACGTCAGGGCAAGGGAGGAAAACATATCCGCTGAGGGGGGGAATGTCTAGAAACGGCGGTGCCTACACACAAGGAAATCGACCAGAAGATACATGTCTAGGGGGCGGATTTGTTCACACGGGTCTATACGCAAGTCTTGGAGTTTTTCAAATCGGAAGGAGACGCAGATGAGGAGGGGGGGGGCTCGTCGCATGTTGGAGCGGCACAAAAACTGTCAAGTGGATGGGGTTTTGGGGGAGACTTTCAATCGGAAGAAAGAAAAGTTCGGAAAAGAACGGGTTAGTATTTTCGCTCCTGCGTCCCTATGGGCTGGGGAGGGAAAAGAGGAAATTGACCGAGCGCTTTGTGCTGGTCAGGGATCTTTTCGGAGGAGAATAGAGGGTTATAAGGTCGGGGGGGCGGTGGTCTGGACGATTGCGACACGAGATTCCCATACTTCAAAAAAGGGACTAGGCCAAAGGAGACTTGGAGTATTACCACGGTAACGCAGATCAATCGTTCCGTTCCACACCTCTGTCGCTGGACGGGGGATAATAACGCCAACACTGAAGTATGGAGGCTGGGCTCGTGGGAGGGGAGGAAGAAGGTTGGATAGGGAAGCGAGAACAGACGTTGCTACCTTTGCGTTAATATTCGTCGCCATTTAGTGGGGGAGGGGAAGAGCGCAGTGGGAACGAATAAGGGTCCGAAGAGGAGTTTCAGTTCAAGAGCTAGGAGGTCTTTGAGTCGGAACGCGGTTGAGTTTTCTCGAACTTTGGGGGAGGTGAAGGACCGTGCATTCTCGTCATCGCAGATCGGGAAAATCATACAGTAGGGGATAGATATGAGGCGGGACGCCCTTCGAATGACGCAGAGGAGCCACGTGAAAGAGGGGGGACACTTGCATCAACTCACGGACTAAGACAAGAAATATAGGGACAGAAAAACTTAGGACAATCTAAAAGCAGGAGGAAAAAGGCGTCTTGGAACTGCCTCGTCTCCGCGAATAACGTCTAACGAGCGGCGTTAAAGGGACCCACGAGCAGTTCCCCAAGGGGGGAAAATCTCCAAAAAAATATGTCGGGGAACAGAAACAGGAGTCCTTCCCTACTGAAGTGGTGTCTTAGACTACACGAAAGGGGGGAACCGGCCGTGAAAGAGAGGAAAGGTTAAAAGCCCTGTCGCGAGGGCTGGGCGAAGGGGCAGGAAAAAAACAAAACGCGAAAAAGGTGAGAATTCTACCGTCTCCAAAAAGGGCCGATCTTCTCCGACTCCAGAATCGAAAAGACCGACACCCAGGAACCACGAAATCGACCAAACGATCGAGAAGAGATGACTTTGACCTCCAAAGAAACAAAAGCGACCATACTACAAGGGACAGAATTCGTCGCAAAAAAACAAAAAACAGAATAGCACTAACGACGTGAACGCCTCCCAGAGAAAGAAACTCGAACCAACGCGACGCTGAAAAGAAAGTCCGATTTGAACAACGAACACAAAAGAAAGGAAGTTCCTCTACCACGTTTCCAAACAATCAAAAGGGGGAAAAAAAAGGATCGGAGGGGCTTCTAGGGAATACGGTCAGGGAAAGCGGGGTATCGCACCGGCCGAAATAGACACCACGGCGGATACAGTGAAAGCCATGTACATAAACTCAAAGACTAGGAGATTCTGAAAAAGAAGGGAGTCGATGGAGCACCAAACTCAAAGACCTCGAAAAAAAAAAGGCAGGAGTTTAAACCAAGCCGAAAGGGGGGGGATATCCAAGCCGGGGCCGGTTCCTCTTCAACCATCATCCCGCCGTGATGTTGGGCACAGCCGCCACGAAACCCCGTGCTCAGAGGGGGGAAACGACAAAAGAACGGAGAAGGCAGAGCCCAATCGCCACACTCAGCGAGCGCCTGAAGGCTCTTACACGCGCTTGAGCGAGGTTGATATGAACAGCAAGGGAGGTAAGACCTCCTTGAAAAAAGACGGGAGGACATCTTGAAGAAAAAGGTCAAAAGAAACGTCCGGTCTAGGGCTAGCTTCGTCAGGGAATAGGTTTCCCTTAAAATACCCGTTGAAGCGGCGTCACCCATGATTGAAAAACCATCCGTCAGGAATCTCGACCACACTTTTCGAGAGGATCACCAAGGAAAAGGGAAAAACTTGGGAAAAGAAACGGCTGAAGAAGGAATCCGCTGGAGGGAGAAAATTCTTCGGCCCGAATAAGCCTCGAACACCGCGAAACTTGAGTTCGAAACAAAAAGGAGGAAACAAGCTTACTCTTCAAGCATGGGAACTCCCAAGAAGATAACTACAAAACGCCCTTGAAAGGGAAAAGTCCTCCTCTGCGGAAGATGTCCTTTGTCGTTCGGAAAAGACTTTGGTAGATGGGGAACGTAACACCGCCCGCGGGAAAAAAAAGATCTGACCTAGTTCCCAGAAAACCACCGGGTAAAAAGTCATCGCGAATAGAGGGAAAACGGTTCGCTAGAAAAAAAAGGTTTGTGCAAGAGTAGAGGGCCTTTAAACCCGCGCGAGCGTCAGTTCGGTGCCCATCTCCTAAAAAATGCTGTATTACCGAGTCAGAGGAGGCTGCGTCATTGACAGAGGGAGGGGGGCAACTAAGAGTCACAGAAAGCCGAAAGAGAAAGAAGGACGTGCTGATGACCGAAGTCTTCAGGTTGTAGGATATAATCTTAAGGACGCCCTAGAAAGGTCTTGAGTTTAGGAGAACACGCAGTTAGAGGAGATTATATGGGGGGGGGGTCTAACAGCTGGGAGCGAAGACGCTTCATACGGCCCTTGATCGTCAAGATAGACTGCCGGGGCACAGGGAAATCTCTGCAAGAAACCCGCCAAGCAAGGAAAAAACAGGTTCAAAGAAAAAAGCACTGGCTCGAGGAGGAGCAAAAAAGAGGTGCGGTAGTGCTCCGGGCTTGGCCGCGGGGATCCGTAGTTCCGCAGAAAGGGCCACCTTCCCTTGAAAGAGTTGCAAGGAGGGGGGGGTCGTTTCAGATGGGACTACAGAAAAACCGCTTAGAAAAAAAACCTTCAAAAGAAGAAAAAAATAGTGAAGGGTGGCGACTCAGGGGGACTGATGACTGATGCTGACAGTCAGCCCCTCTCTAAAAAGGGACGTCGCCACGGAGGAAAAAATCCTTGAAAGGTGGGGGAGTCTTACCGTCTGTTTTTAGCCAGGGGCAACAGGAGCGAAACGTCATCTAAAGAAGGAGAAGGAGAAAAGGGAACGGCGGGACGCAAAAAGATCCGTGTTGACACGGGCAAAAGTAGGAAAGAGAAACCACTAAGAGTCCGTGACGAAGGAAATTTAAGGGAGGATGTGCTTTACTGGGAGAGAAAAACATCAAGAACAAGTAGGCTCAAAAACAGGAAGAGCTCAAAAGAAGGGACGGACGGACGTGAAGAATCACTAGAAAGACAAGTTTTCAAGCAAACGGAGACGGGCTCAATGCCAAGAAAGCCCGTGATGAACATCGTGAGGAAAGATTAGTTGTTGGTGGAGACGGTATCTACGAAGGGACAAAAAATAGCTAACTGAGGGGAGGCCGGTTAGAGGATAGCTGGCAAGTCATTTCAAAAATCTTCCGCTCAAAGCAAGGTACGAACGGAGAGCTCTAAAGGTTCTGGAGAAGAAATCAAAAAAAGGGATCGAGAAGAATGGAGTAAGGCGGGGCGGGAATATTATCATCTCACCGGGGGGGGAGGCCGAACGGAGAAAAGACCGCAACGCTGCTCTAGTCTTCTTCAACAAAACTGATGAACGGGGCAACTTGAAAAAAGGGAAATGGGACGAAAAGAAAAGAGACCGGTAAACACGCGGGAGAATGAACGAAGCTCGCGGTTAAGGGAACGACTCTGCAACGTCCCACCAAAAAAACCAAAAAAAAAAGAAATTGAGGGTACACGATATAGCGCGATTGGGGAAAAAAGCTGACCGAAGGTTTTGGGACGACGAGGAAGGAAGCGTGAAGGGAGTTCCCCATCGACAGGCATGTGCGTAAGAACGCAAAATGAAAAAGGGGGGTCCGCCACGTTTGAAAGACTTGCAGGAGCACGGGGGGGCGAAGAGGGTTGGCAAAACACGTTGAAACCATGATGCGCTGTAATCGGATTGCTAACTCACTGGGCGCGGGGTGCGATGGGCTGAAGGCGGCAGAGAAAGGAAGATCCATTAGAACTGGTCGGAACAAGGTTCAAGAGAATCACAAGAGGAGGGGGGTGAGCCTGAAGGGTTTTCGAGACGCCGAGGGTGAAAAGGGAAGGGAGTGGACGCGCTTAAAGGAGGGGGGGAACCCCGAGGAAACTAAGGGAGCTAATGATCAAAGAGAGATAGGGCTTAAAAGAAAAACATGGGTAACAATGGGCGTAAAACCTCTTCCATCTTCAATAACTCTCACGAGCGTGGAAGATATCAGACTAACGCGTGGGAACAGGGAAAGGGTGTTTTCTTACGAACCTGAGGTGGCGTCCAATCGTGGGAAAGTGAAAAGATTAAACAAATCGATCGACAAAAACAGGGGGGGAGTACGTTCTTAGGGCAGCAACATAAGGGGGAAGTCTGTACCGGAACCTGCTCTGGGGGGGAAATAAAATTTCGGGGAGTAACTAAGAAGAAGCGACACCGGGGGGCTGTTCTTTTCGGGGAAGATGTTTCGAACGCGGAGTTGGACGAATCTTTCCGATTTTGAGTTGAAACGGAGGAGGAAAATGATCAGATTGCCGGTGTGTATCTTCGAGATGAAAAGAATACACATCAACGCGAAAAAAGAGCACGAAGAAACGCCAGGCCCATAGACCACCGTGTTCGATGTGTTCAAAGGTCGATGAACGCAAGGAAGGAAGGGAGTGGTTCAATCGGACTTTACGGCGTCGCTGGGGGGGAGGAGGAGGAGTGCAGTGGGAGGCGGCCCAGAGTTTGTCCGAGAGAGAAGCCGTCGGTTTAAGGAGGGAAGAAGAAACTTCAGGTCGAGACGCCGGGGTTGAGTATGGTCGCTTCGGAACTTTGGGGGCTGGGGCGGGTCAAGGCTTGAATAGGACTCAGTAGAGGGGGGGGGTCAGCTGGGGGGGGCGGTGCGTCTAGAAGGAAGGAGAAGATCAAAGAACTCGGGAGGTGTTCAATGCGACACCTACGTCGGCGCGCTCCACCAATTTGACAACGCATCAAAAACGGCTTCAACGGTCTCGAAAGACGCCGGAATCAAGTAACCTCCGCCAACGGGAAATACGTGGAGCGGGCCTCAAAAAAGCGTTTTTTGAGGAAAACCCTCGAGAACTTGGAGAAAGTGGCGAAAAGGTGAGAAAATGACGTCGCCGGGGAAGGAGGGACGCAGTGGAGGACGCCTTTTAAATCTGAAAAAAGGTAAAACAGGGGAAAAAAAAAAGTGAAGGGACCGGAGGTTGGAAGTCTTTAGTCGGGGAAAATGACGTTTTGCTCGCAAATGTCCACGGAAAAATTTCATCTTAAAGCGGGACCCAAAGAAAAGCTCAGAAAACTAGAAAGGAAAGAGGAGGCCTAAAAAGCGCTGACGAGGGGAAAGTCCACGGAACGCAGGGACAACAGTTCTAGCAAATTCACAGGGGAGTTCCCATCAAGTCAAGAACAGAAGGGAAGACGAGGCACCAGAGAAATCGTCCAAAGTGCACAAAACACTCCCGAAAATGTGACCGCACGGTTTCGCCACAAAAAGTTCAGAAGTTTCACATATCTAACGCTGCAGTGTGGTATTGGACGAGGCCCCAGGAAGAAAAGAGTCCGTATAGTGTGTGTGCTGAGACCTACACGAAAAAAAAAAAACCCGAGGGGTAACAGGGAAAAGGACACGTGGAAGAGGTTCGGAAGAAAAGGGGGAGCGGGAACTACTACGTTTCGCAATCGTGAAAGACCCGCCCCACACGCACCGGCCTTCTGCCCTCCAAAAGGAAGATCTTGCTGGCCTCATTACTAGTCGAAACGCCACAGGAACACAAAAAGAAAAAGAAGAGTTCAAAAAGCCTAAAGCCACGAAGCGACCATACAAGGTGTACGAACTTTGAAAGGACACGATTGAAAGACCATTTAAACACCGACTGAACTACGCTTTTTAACTCACTAAGAGGGGATCAAACAGCCACGCAAGACAGCCAACGGAAAAGACGATTGAACAACTGTGAAAGAAAAACACGACAGGAGGGGGGGAAGATATGGGGGAGGTAGCGGCTCGTGGGACGAGAAATCCTGTCGAATCTGCGTCTGAGTTATCGCAAAAAGAAAATCTAGGAGAACAACTAAGCGGAAGGACAAGAACCATGTACGTAAAGAAAAAAAAAATCAAAAAAAAGACTACAACGCCAAAAAAGGAACGGTGTCCGAGTCAAGGCGCCTCGTCACTTTAGGCAGTACTGGTAGCACAGCCCAGCAATTGATAGAAAAAGACACAGCCTGACCGGGGGAATGGTTCAAAGTAACGCCGGGATGGGAAAAACGCCGGAAAAGAAAAGTTTGGGAGGGTCAAACCATGAACAAGTCCAGGGAAAATCCCCTCAACGCGTAATCCACAAACTCAGCGTCACGCGCAGTCGATCTAGCCAAACTCTTGATAGGGCGGAAAACCGCCCGCTTCCTGAAAAGAATGACATGCGTGGGGAGGAGAAAAAAAAAAACTGGAACGAAGGGAAGCGTCACCGAAAGAAAGAGAAAAACGCAGGGTCGAGTCGTCGTGCCCCGAGACGGGTCAAAATTCACCCAGAAAGGAACAGGGGATGAAAAAGGAAGCAGGGTCAAAACCCACCTTCAGCTCGAAAAAGTGGGCTCCCAAAAGAGGTTAAAGGGGACCGCACTCGCTGAAAAAAAAGGATGTACAGGTCTTCCTGCCCGAAATCCAGCCCTCGAAACCCCGCCCCTGGAAGGGACAAACCGTCATCGCAGAGTAGTTCCACGAGCAGGCCGGGAAACCAACCCCAAGGGGAACGCACACAAGCCGTTAGGGGAAAACTTCCCCCGGCGGGAACATTTGTCCTCTTGCGTCCCCGCAACATACGTGGGGGAGACCGTACTACGAAAGAGGAATGAACTCTGTGACGTAAAAGCTCCGGGTCAAAAACCACCACCGGCAAAGAACTCAAAAAAAGGATCTAGGAAGGACCGTCACGGTTCAAGCAGGAGGGAAACTGGGGTTTGGGGGGAGGAAGAGTGTCCGCCTTCACCCAGAGGTCAGTTGACGGTGCCCATTCTCCTCGCGCAAAGGGGATGAAAGATCTTTTACAGTCGACACCTTGAACAGGCGGACGGGCAAGAGAGAAAAAAAAAAAAAGCTTAACATCTAGGTCGAGGGGACTGACCTCCAAAAGGGATGATATCAGAAAGAACCGCACCTTACTCAATCTTCGACGTTTTCGATATCGCAGTCGCAAGGCGATAGCCGTAAGATCTCGTTGGTTGAAAATCACCATTTCGAGAAGTACAGGGAAACCCCTTAAGGAAAAGATCGCCTGGGGGAGGTTCCGGAAAGGCTCTTCGCACTACCCCAAAGGGGGGAATCACCGCAAACAAAAAAAGGGGGACTCGGAGTCAAGCGCTCAAGGCTCGTAGGAAGCCGTAGCAAAAAGGGGTCTGAGGTGCCGTAACGGGAAAAAAGGCCGAGCCGTAGTTTTGTCCGCGGTCAGGTCCACCTGTGCAAATCGTGTGTAACCTTCTGGTGAGGGGGGAGAGACGCCGAAAGAAGGCGTCGTAAAAAGCAAAATCTCAAGGCGAGGGAACTGAAAAAAAGGGGACGAGGTCAAAGGTGAGATTGACGACAGTCGCAAGTTGAGCCACGTATAGAAAGAAGGGGGGGTTCTCAGTCACTTGGTTTTGATCGGCCAACCGTGTAAACAAAAGGAGAGGGTCCCTCCGTCAAAAAAGGAAAGAGAGAGAGGGACGGCGGGGAAGAGCCGGAAAAGTTGAGGACGAATCAACCCCCTACGGTAAGACAGAGAACCCTTCAGGGGTGGAGATCAAGGGGAGGAGAAAGTCCAGAAGGGGCCTTACATGTATGCAACATCAAACAAGGAAATACCACAAAAAAAACAGAAGTGGTGAAGCAAGAAACTGGTGTCCGGGCGGGGATCATCGAGCGCTTTAGTAATCTCGAAAAGAACCCGAAGGGGCCAGAAAGGGAAAATGTGGCATTGACCAAGCGGACTTCTGCGCAACGTGAGAAGGAGGAAACTTGAGGGGGGGGCCTACCGTTCAAAAAAAGAAAGAGCCGTGAGCGAGAGAAGATCGAACTTTTCGGTTGAAGGTGATTCTTCCGGTAGTTCCAAAAATAGAAACTAAAACGTCGGTCAGGCGAGCTTGAAAAGGAAAAAGGTACTGGGGGAGCTAAGAGGTAACAAAATAAAGCTCATCTCTGAGGCACTGGCGTGGAGGGAAAACTTCTAAGACGTAGAAAAGGGTTGGTAGCGGAAGAGCATAACAGAAACGCCGACGTGGGTAGAGAAGCCAAACAAATCAAAGTTCTTCTTCCTTCACGCAGCTGAGTGAAACAGGGGCACATCGTGAGTCCGCCGCTGGGGAAAGGGGAATAAGGATAGCAAATCCAGACTGCGAGAATATTGGCAAGATCGCGAAACAGAAAAAAAAACAGAACAAAGCGCGAAAGAGGGGTACGTATCTGAAAAGAGCGATGGGCTCCAGCGCTAAGAGTCCTAGACGGCGTTTGTGGTCTTGAACGAAAGCGGGCCAAAACCCTAAGAATCAAGGGGGGTGGAAGGTGAACAGCCTCCAAGAAGGTGAGGTCTACCTCCAAAAACCACTGTTCTCACGATTGAGGAAGGGGAATAAGGGAAATAGGGGGGGAGCGTCGAAATGAGCGCTAAGCCGGGGTTGCGAGGGGAAGAAAAAAACGAGTTAAAAAAAACGATTTTAGGGCTCGGGTCTATGTTCTGGTGACGTTCGGTCCTTGACAGGAGAAACAACAGACTATCGCCTCTGGAAAACGGACGGGAATCAATCAGAGCCATGGGGAGGATCATGCTTGCGAAACTGGTGTCAGGGAAAAAAAACATGGTTAAAGAGGGATGACTCCTGTGTCCCGTTGGGAATTTACACCAAGAGACGACGAAAGAACCAGCTTAGGGAAAGGAACGATGCAGTCAAGGGAAAGAGTTCGCACGGGGAATGGGCAAGGAGTGTGCACAGGGCCTAGGGGGGGAAAAAATTCGAACTCT
>Ga0179591_1228703_pt1 | contig 11669 bp, 8 predicted proteins | sample CZOMad2_1_08_16f_FD_182891 | JGI IMG/M metagenome (GOLD analysis project Ga0179591, IMG submission 182891) | Vadose zone soil fungal communities from Angelo Coast Range Reserve, California, USA - CZOMad2_1_08_16fungal (PacBio error correction) | ecosystem: Environmental > Terrestrial > Soil >...
GGCGGAAGTCAGTGGGGGGAATGGGTGTGGGGGGGGGGGCGAAAGGGTGGGGGTGAGGGATGGGGTAAAAAGACAGGGAATACTGGGACATAATTGGGGGGAATTAGTCCTGGGCTTACTTTTTTTGTAAGCTTTGAAGTGGAACAAGAAAATTGGTAAAAAAACTAAAGGGGAAACAAAAGGGGTTGGAATTCTGCGCAAGAAGGGTCTCTAAAATGAAGGAAAGCGGACGTTGGGGGGGAAAGGATTCCTTTTCTGGAAGCTTGGAAGGATAAATCTTTCCGTGTCAAGAGTGGCCCACTCACTGGGTTCCGGAAATATTAAAAGAAACTCAAATAAAGGGATGTCCATTTTTATCATCCTGTTTTTTTTCAGGGTCGGAGAGAAGGAAGAGGCCGACAAAAACGGGCATACCTTGGCCTGAGAACAAAGCAAGTTGAATAGTGAAAAGCAGCCGCAGAGTAATCAAATGGACCGCCAAATAGGGTACGAAGTGCAAAAAGTGCTGTACTGCAGGGGATTGTCGGCATCCTATACAATTCCGAAAGGAGGGGGGTTGGGTCCGGGTCGTGGAAGGCGGGGATTTTGGTACCATAGCGGGAAGGGAGGGAAAACCCGCACTGACTTTGGGGGGAACTGGGGGTTACTGTTAGGGTAAAGGCAGGGTTTGGGAAAAAGGATAACGGAGGGGGGTGGGAGGGCCTTGAGGTGTTTGTTGTGGGGCGACAGGTGCTTGTGGTGGGGGTTGTCTAAACGGGTGGGTGTGGCCAAGCAAAAGAACGGAGCAGACACGCGGTGGACAGAGGAAAATCGCGCCGGGTGATTTGAGACGGGACAACCGCGAAAAAAATGATGGATTTTCAACGGGGGACGGCGGCCCCTGTGGGAAGGTCTTGGGACAGGGGGGTGTCCGGCCATATCAAATGACACTACCTGCCTTGTTTGGAAGTACCGCGAGGTACAATGAAACGAGTGGAGGCAGACAAGTTATCGCGTTTGAAGGAGCAGCATAAAAAATGCCAGGGAAAGTTAAGATCCGGTTCCACAGCAGGAAAGACCCAATATCCGGGCGGGGGGGAAATTCAACCAAATCAGTAGCGAAGGAGATATGTCAAGAAAAGATAGTAGGGAAGTTAGGGAATAATCTCTATACATGGGAGTAGTGGTGGAGAAATACAAGGGGGAAAAAGGGGGGAAAGAACGTACCTAAAGGACTGGAATACTGGAGAAGAAGAAATGGTCGAAAAGATCTTTTGGGAAAAATTAACGCCCGTTCAGCAGGGGGGGAGGGGTTTGAAATTAAGGTTTTAAAGGGGCCGGTACCGAGTTGGATTTGACCAGAGAGGGGGCCCGGACCGGGGCTTTACGGAAGAAATCTCGACAAAAAAGGAATCTGGAGGGCAGCGACAAAGGTCTGGGTGGGGGGGGAAAAACCACCACGGGAGTAAACGGCGGCAGGGGGGGAATACGGAGGTCGGGATATTAGAGTACAAAAAAAAGGTCGCAAGCGAGTGATGAGAGCGGGGGGGACTTAAGCTCTCCTGCCAAAAACCAAACGTACATCTGGGGAAAGACCTTTAAGAAGGGGGGGGGAGGGACGGAAAGGACAAAAACCAGTGGGATACTATCTGTGAGTAATCAACGCAAGAAGCGATCCTACTTTTCACACCAAGGCAAAAAAGAACGCTGGAACAACGTGGAACCCCGCCGAAGACGAGTTTGAGAAAACTGCCCCTGGGGTTCCGGAAACGGTGGAAGAAAGCGATGAAAGGTGCCCAGGGGCCGTCACAAAAAATGATACTATCGATTTGAGGGGGGGGAAAAGGGACGAGTGGGGGGGAAAAACACTCGGGGGAGGGGGAGAAATTCGGGACACTGAAGAAGGGGAATGGTATTCCCGGAGTACGAAAGGATCTTGGGGTTGTACCGGTAGACTGATCTACGGCCGGGGGAAATGGGGCTGCGATTGTCCGGAAAAGGACCAGGAGTGGGGGGGAAAGCGGGGAAGTAAAGGGGGGGGGGTAAGATAATGAAGGGACGCTTACCCGAAGGGGGAACCAAAGGTGCGTAGGGAGGAACACCTCAAGTATCGAGGGGAACGCGCGATCAGAGTTTCTCATAAAGGGGCCTAAATACTGAGTCAAAAGGGTTTGAAGAGTCAGAGAAAAAAACAAAAATTATATTATAAATAGGTAAAGAATTTGGGGCACGAATCCCCGGTCCCGGATCGTTGCCGGTCAGTTCCCTATCGAGGACACACGGGACGCACGATCTGGGAGCTGGCCAAACCAGGGGAACAAAACCGAGCCCCTTCTTGGCAAATCGGGAACCAAAAGAAAAAAAAAAGTGAGACCCATGGTGCAGCGGAGAACCCCGAAACCACCTCTAAAATAGGCCCACGGGGGGTCGAAAAAATGAATGGCGAGGCTGCGCACACCAATGGTCGGAGGTGAAAAAGAAGCCAAGGACCCAAGAAAGATTATCCGTAAAGCAGAATAAGAAAAATAGGGAGAGGACCACGGTACGAAGAGGGGTGCAGAAAAAACAAAAAATAAATCAAAAATCACCAAATCAGAGGCAGAAATGATCAGTACTGAAACTGCAAACCTCCTTCTTTCTTACAGGCAGGTACGAACAGGGACGTAAAACGAGAAAGGATCTTGGCAAAATGGGCAGCGGATGTGATTGGGGAAGGACAGTGAAAAGACTGCCTGGTGCGGGCGGGAAAAAATCCAGATCTTCCGTGAAAACGGGTCTGCAAGCAGGTCCACAACAACGTAGGTCGCCAGAGGGGAGGGGGGGTTTTGCTGGGTGAGTGAAAGAATGATGAGAGAAAACCCCAAGAGATAGAAAAGACGGGGGACGCCTTACACGGAGTGAAGGATTGGAGAAAAGACCCCTGCTACCTGTATCACCCGGCGCCACTCTATAAACCGGGATGGGGTAAAAACAAAAAATAAAAAATGCTCCTGTCCACTCCTTCAGATGCCACTGGGGAGAAAAAAGGGAAAGTTCCTGTACTGGAAAATGGGGGGGAACACTTCCTGATCAAAACAACAATCGAAAACTTGCGGGTGTCATAACCTGAAATCTAACCCACAGGTTTTTTCATGCGCAAGATAGTCGATCTGGGTAGGGAGGGGAATATTGCGGAAGGTGTTTAAAACCGGACAGCGGGAAACGGCTTGCCGACGACTTGGTAAAGGTTCGACTACGTAAATAACGACTTTCGGAGGGACCCCATACGGCGGTCGGGCCAGCAAATGCCCCTAGCTGAACTGAGCATAGATCTCGTTTTGTTGAAGGACTGGTGGAAAAGAGTACTAAAACTGTGGAAAGCATCGATTCAACTCAACTCCGAGGACAAAAAAAAAACCCCTGCCCGCACGACAGTTGGGGGTTGTGTCATGAAGCCAGTCGCCCGGGAAAGTTCAACCTCCGGCGAGTCAACCGAATATCGTGGACACCGGAGACGACAGGAACCACAAACCAGTGTAGAGGACCCGCTGTTCTAACATCCCAAAAAAAAGTGGATAAGGTTTGATCGGCATCAAAAAAGACCCACAAAAGCCACCCTGATAAGTCCGCTGGGGCACCCTGGCCAACGAAATTTAACTTAAAAAAGAATGAAATCTGGGGAAAAAAACCCTACATTCGGGAAGTTCACAAGGAAAAAAAATATCAAATGTCAGCAACATATCCCCACAAAAAACAGAAAAGCTCGGAGCTGGAGAACCACAACCTCAAATCATGAGGAAAAAAACCACCCCCTTCACGACCCTCGTCCTTTAAACGGCTGACATTGGGGGAAAAAAAAGTCTTCATCGTCCGAAGTAAAGCATCACACAACAGTGATGCATTTACACGTCTCACCGACATAAAGGAAAAACAACATCAAAACTTCCCCCGAAAAGACCAACCCGGGGCACCACACACGCGTCCCTAAGGAGAGGCTAACACGAACAAATGCCAACATCACCGCAACGGACAGCCAAAGGTTGGGCACTTGTACACCAACAAAAGGGGGGGTCGAACAGCAACGATGCGGAACTCTCGGGGGCTAGGGTAAACGAAAGCAGTCAACTTACCCCGGGCGAGCGCTGTCCCTCCCACGGCCTGAAAGTCCATGCCAAAAACCGGAACGATCCACAAAAACCAAGAAAGTTGGTTAATTGAGGCTACGTTATTGACATAACAAAACGGGGCTAAACCGCGGGTCAAAGAGCAAACCGACTCAGCTTAACGGCGTCCGAGAACGATCCGAAGGAATCGCACGTAAACGACGGGCTGGAAAAAAATACATTGGGAGGGGGCAAGCCAGTTAAAACCACCCGTTTACTGAGAAAAGCGCGTTACAAAAAACCCAGTAAACAAAACAGCTAAGAACTAACCGGGGGAAAGGGTGCCAAGCGCAAGGAGGGATGGGGGTCTATAGTTACCCATCAGACATCTTAGGCCGTTCCGCCCCACGCAAAATACGACCCACCGCGAAAAAGAATATACAAAACACAACGAGATCTGAAGCAAAAAAAGGGGATTTCAGGGGGTAAAAAGTAACTCAATATAAAAATCACCAAAACGCTGTCACCCTAGTACCTTCACTCACCCGCGCCGACCCATCCGTTGATTTTGAGAAACGATCGGGACAAGGCACAAACCGATCTAGACCAAACATCCGCAAGAAGCGAAACATACCCGCATAGGTCAGCGGAGCGGGGGTTCCTGACGCTAGACCATCCGACCCGTCACAACAAAATGAGCCGGGAGAAAACAGGGGGGGGGGGCAATCCTGAAAGAGAAGCCCAGTGCCACAAAAAGTCATTATTGGGGGTCCGAACCAAGGAATCACTTCATACCGGGAAGAAGAATACTGCTCGGATCTGCTCAACAAAGGGAAAAGCGCCGTAATGGAGGAACCGATCATAAAATCCAGGTAACATCAGGGAAATCAGAGTCAAAAAAACAAGAAGAGGAGGGGGGACCGACTCGAATATGATCGCGAGTAAAACCACATTAACCCGAACGCCTCAAAGAGGAGGGGATAAAATTTCATCTCGGGAGGAGTGCGACGGGGGTAGCAGAATGACTTGAGGTTGGGACCTTCAAAATTTCATTTGTCGTCGAGCAGGGTCAGGGGCAGTAAACTCGGGGAGGGAATCAAGGGAAACGCAACAGGAGAAGATGGATGTATGGTCAAAAGGGGGGAAAAAAGGTTGGGAAAGGGAATCGATCAGGGGCTGAAGTTCAAGCAGAAATCCTTGCAAAACGCACTAATCGGGGGGAGGTGGGTTTCGTCTGGACAAGGATCGTACGACATCGATAAAAAATCGGGGTCGGGGGCGCAATGACGGGGCGTCCAGATGCTAGGAGGAAATGGAGATGGAAATCACCGAGACAACAATTCTCCGTAGTGGGGGTGGGGGGGGGGGTGGGGGGGGGTGGCGTGGGGTTGCGTCAAAGTCTCCGTCGTTGGTGGCGGAGGGGCGAAAAGTGTGTTGGGTCGGGGGGAGGACGTGAACGGGGGGTTGTAGGACTCTGAACAAACACGTGTTTGTGCTTCAAAGCGAGTGGTGTGGTAAGGGTGGGCGGGGCACGTAGTGTAACTATAGGTCAGGGGAGGGAAATGATCGGGGAAAAGCGGAATCGGACTGGGAAAGACCGTAGTGGGAACACGGGGTGGACGGACGTGCCAAAGAGAGAGGTAAACCCCGTAGAAAGGGCATGTGTAGAAAGAGGTGGGCACTGGAAAAACAACCGAGAAGGCAAGACTCACGGGAAGTAAAAACACAGACGCTAAAGCAAATCTACCCAAAAGCATCGACTTCAAAAAATTAAAATTAAAAACTAATAAACGCCAAAAGAGGGTGGGGTGGAGAGAGGTGATGGCAAAATGGAAGTGGTCATCAGCAAAAAGAAAGAGGGAAACAACACGAGGGGGGTGGTGTTGTCAAATAAGCGGAAGGTGTTGTCCCCGGGATGACGGCCTCTTGTACAGGATCAATGCTGTGGGTGGGGGTGTGAGCTGTGTAATGAACTACCGGACGCATTGTTAGGAAAGACAATCGGCAGGGGGGGGGGCTGCTATTTTTTTAGGGGACGGGAACATTGGCTTTGGGTTAGAGAAACTTGTTTAAAGACGATGGAGTGGACAGCCAGCAAAGTTCAGAGAAGACAAAAAGCAGGAGAGGAAAAGGGGGGGGGATTTGGCGTCCCCCCGCGAAAAGCACCTCCAGGGGGGGGTCTTACTTCCGGAAACACCGCATGGGGGAAACTGGCAGTGATTTTGGGAAAATAAGAAGCGCCGTGGTACAGAAAAGGAGAGGTACAGGAATTATCGGGCCTTGATCTGCTGCGGGCCAGTCTAAAAGAAAAGAAAAAGGTGGTAAGGGTGGTAACGTTTCCACGGGGGCGGAACCCCAAAGGAGAGCAAGGACAAAAAGCAGGAAAGGGGAGTAGCGCACTAAAAAAAAAAAAAAGGCGGTCATGAAAAGAGATCGTAAATTACGGGGGGGGGGAGCTTAAGATCGGGCAGGGAAGGGGTAAAAAAGCGGGAACAGTTTTTTACAACGAAACTTATTCAAGCCGAAAAAAAGTGTTGGAAAAGGAAAGACGTTGGGCGAAGGTTATGAAAAATTTCGTCAGGGAAAGAAGGGGTAAGTATTGAGGGGTTCAAAAAAAAGTACGGCCCATCCGCCTTCCACCCCAAAGGAGAAGTGAGCCGGGAAAGGAAGGGAAGGGGGTTTTGCAAGACAAACGTGCCAGGGAAATTCCTCATGAGGGGCAGGAGGGTGAAGGGAAATAATAAGAAAAGATCCGCCCTCGAAATGCTGAAGTCGGTGTGAAAGACAAACGTGTCCACAAACCGCAGAAAAAGTACATCTTCGGAAACAATTCGTGAGGGGGGGGGGAAAGGGAAAGTGACCAAAGTTTGGGAAGATTGTCAGTTCAGACAGCAAAAGAAAACAAGAAGATAGGATCCGCAAGACGCTGCCCACGTTGGGGGGGGACTATAATGGGGGGAAATCAAGTAAGGTACAAGGTTGGAGGACAACGCCAGGCGGTTCCGGGAAGGATGGGGGAAAGGAGGAGGTGGATTTAAAGGATTTTCTCTATTTTGAACAAGTGGGGGACTAGCTCGGTAGTTTGAGGAAAAACGGAGTGAAGATGGCTTGATGTGGGTGCTTGGGAAATAGGGAAAAAGGGAAACTACAAGGGAGGAGGGACAAATAAAAAACTCCAGAGGAAACATTCAGGGGGGGGGGTCAGAACATCCATATGTGTAACGGGGGAACTGGGGCGCGTAACGTGGAAAAAGGTGCAGTCTTCAAAAAAAAACGACAAGATGGAAAAGGGGGAGCGGAATTTCTTCCCGCAAAAGAGTCACCGGGAAGGGAAAGGGGTTGAATCCGAGCAAGCAACACAAACGATGATGGGAAAGAAAGGTAAAAAAAAAAAGGCCAAATTAACCTTGAGCATTTTGAAAGGAGAAGAACGTCGGGGGAAGAAAAGGATCAAAAAAAAATGTATCTCGGGGGGGGTACAGCCGCCGCAAAAAAGGGGGAGGAAGTTGTTAAAGACGGGGTAGAGGAACCACTGGAAAAGGGACAATCCGGGGGAGACCAGGGGCAAGTGCTCTGAAAGAAAAAAACAGCAAGGAAATGTCCAAGAAGAAGGGGGGAAGTAACACATACGGTCCCAACTGCCAAGAGGTCCTACAAAAAAAAAAAAAAAAAAGTCCGTGGGGGGTAAGAAAAATAAAACATAACTATCGGGAAAAGACAGATGGTTGGTGAAGAAACCACCGTTGGGGAATGAACTCGACTCAATAAAAGAAGGGCCAATGAATTCGCAGAACCAAAACTGAAGGGGCCACCCACGGAGGGGGAGGATAAAATTCCAAGAAAAGGCGACGTGTTGATTAAAGTGTCAAGCAGTCAGGGGAGTACAAAAAAAGGAAAGAAATTCTTTGCTGGTGCTCGGATTATGAAACGAAAACAAGCTGTAGTCCCAAACAGCGTTGTGGGATTCACCACTGTTACATAACGGCCGGAAAGCTGGTCGCCGAAATGGAATTTGGAGACTTGGGGAAAAAGGGGGATGGAATCCAAACCAGCCAGGGGAAGACGCAAGGGGGGCGTTCATAAAAATTAGTTTTACTCTACAAAAATAAGAAAGGGTAGTCACTTGAGGACCAATCCTCCACAGCCCGTTCGGTCAAAAAAACACCGGGGAAGGACGCTAAAACTCCAGAACAAATCCTTGGAACTATCCTGGGGAAGAAGAAAGGAGGAGACTAAAAAGCCAACAGTCCTAGCATAGCGTACCCAAGAAAAAGAAAAAAAAAGGGGGCTTTGAAAAAAACCCTTAACAACGCCCGAAAGGGATGTCATAGAAACTGCTAAAGAAGAATGGGGTGAAGAGGACGTTGTAATAACGTTAGAGGGGAAAAAGGAATGGGGGATACCCGAGTACGTACTTGAACGGAAAAACATAAGCGAACGGGAACTGAATAGAGTCGGGGACGACGGCTTCACTGGCTTTCCGGGGATTGTGCCGGGCAAAAACCCGGAGCAAGGAGGTGAGTTTGGCGGGCAACATGAAGGGGGGGGGACGGAGAGGAAACCAAGGGCCCCGGCTTGAAGACGTGGTCCCCAAAGACCACGGGGAGAAAATAACTAGGCAAAACCTGCCCACCAAAAGGACGGGAAAATCCTCAGGGGAAGGAAAAAAAGAGGGCGTATAAACACACTATAGGGGGAAGGGAAAAAAAAAAGCGAAAAACCAAAAAAGCCCAAGAGCGTCCCCCGTCGGGAAAAAAAAATGGGAAACTCAAGGAGGAATCGGGGGGGCGGGGGAAGCCGCTCACAAAAACCACTTCGAAGGAATGTTTGGCCAAACACGAGAACAAAATTCTTAAAGGGGAAATCGGGGGGCAAAAAACCTTCGCCAAAAAAAGAAAAAAAAAGGAATGGACGACAGAAAAAAAAAACATCAAGAAGAAACAACACATTTCTCTCGAATCGGGATGCCCAAACCATAGGGAAAAGTAGGGCGTACCCAATCATCACAAACAGAAGTGAAAAGCGTTTACTCTGCAAACCCGAACAAACCCCATACCGGGTAAAAAAGAAGGTCCTCAATGGAACAACCAACGAAGAAACCTACAGACAAAAAAAAAAGACACGACAAGGATTCTTGCACAGGGCAAGGATTAAGAAAAAAAGTCAGTCAACCTAGATCCCCAATGGGACACCTCGAAAAAAAACCTTTGAGTCTCCCTATCGTGCCCTGGCCAAAAAAAGGAAGACCTTTGTAGAAAAGAAGAGTGGTGATCAAAGCCGGTGACCAAAAAGGACTAAACACAGGGAAAAGTTGGAAAAGCAACCGCTTCCTCTTCTAACAGATACAAAAAAAAACGAAAAACTTAACAAGAAAGAGGGAGTTAAAAGGGGGCGTTCATGTAACGACCCAAATAATGGAAACGAAAGAAGCTTCCTTCTTCCCTATAAGCACAATAAGGAAATTAGGGAAGACAACTTTCAAGACGGATAGGGGGTCGCCCCTCACATGGGCTTGAAAAAGAAAAAAAAATTAAAAAGTGTAGGGAAAAAAAAAAAAGACAAGTGTTCCAATCCAGAAACGGGGGAAAAAAATCAAGAAAAAGCGAGATTATAGTTGGGGGCAAACAGAGGGAGGAAATGTTGTAGCATGAGGGGGAAAAACTATTTCAATCGAAGGAATTCGCCTGGGAAAGTCCCAATAACGAAAACAAAGAAGTGAGCAAAAAAACGCCTGCCGATTCTAGGGGTTTTTTCTCGACAGCAAGAAGCGAAGGCCGCTTAAAGGGGGGGTAAAAAGTGACGTTAAACTGTCAGAGCCTCACCGTCGATTGCAGAGGAAAAAAAAAAGGCTGTCCCTAAAAAAAAAAAAGAATCGCATCGTCACCCCCCATCCTGCCGAAACGTAAAGACCAAACCGAAAACAGAGGAAAAAAAAAAAAATTTATTCGAACGAAGGGCCTAGGACGCAAAGAGAAAAGGACAAAACCCGAAAAAACTCTAAAAGCCCGTTTCCAGGAAATAGAAGAAGTGAAACAGGGGCCAAAAAAGGGAAAAAAATCATGGAACTTTGCTCAAAGAAAGCAGACCTTCCAACGGGAAGAAAAAAAAATCCGGGGGGATTTGGTCAATTCAGGGAGCTCATTCCTAAGGAGCAGGGGAGGGAAACCATGAAACGCTTGACATTGGCGACGGACTCAGAAAGGAAGGGTGAATCTCCAAACAAAAACAACGGGATAAAAAAGATGACTTAATTTGAGGAAGCGGGAGGGAAGGAGAGAAAACGTGGTTCCCTACAGACAAGAAATCTAGAAAGTATCAACGGAATGGGGGGGGAGCAAGAATGAGGTAGGGGGCATTTGGCTTCTTCTCATACTTCCAGTGGGGGCTGGGTCAGAAGGAAGGAAAGTGTGCAAGGAATCTTTCAGAAAAAAGTCGCCTGCAACCTGACAAAAAAAACGGGAGGTATTTGGAAGTAGTAGGAGGGCAGATGTGTGAGGAGCTACTTGTTTTATAATCATCGAGCAAAAGCAGAAGAAAGAAAGGGCGAAGCTTAAGGAGGTGTTCCGGAAATTAGGGGAAGGGAGAAGAAAATCAAGAAAAAGATCTTCAGAGGGTTTGGGGGGGGGGAAATCAAGGGGGGAGGAAAAACAGAAAAGGGAGAAGACAAGGCGAATAAATGTAAAAACTAGGGAGAAAAAAACAATGTTCATCATAGGGGGGGGGGAACAAAGTTAAGAAAAAAAAAAGTTGGACCTATTTGTCCTTTGGGATGTGGAAAAAGAGAAAGTGGACGTCACGTAAGGGGGGAGGTCCAGAAAAAAAAAGAAAAATTTGAAGAGGGCAGAACATAGAGGGGGGACGTTATCGCGCTATGCCGGAGGGAGGAGCAGAAAACGTATACATTCAAAAAAAAGAAAGGGGGGGGACTTGGGGGGGAAAAAGGGAACCCCCATGTGGCACTAAAAGTGGAAGAAAAGAGGGAATTCAGGTCGTGCACCGGTTTGTTCTGATCTTCAGCCGAGGAGCGACGGCAAAAAGGGAAAAAAAAAAAAAGGGGGGAATACTGGGCCGGAAATGAGCAAAAGAGGGGAGGGGAATCCTACCACTAGGAGGAACTGGGGGGACCACATGGATTTTACTAATTAAAGTGAAAAGTGGGGCGGGGAGGGGGGGGAAAAAAAAAGGGGTTTAAAAAAAGATGCCGAAGGGAACAGGGGGGAAAACCAAAGAAGTTTTAGGGAGGAGGGATTTGTGGGGAACCCTTATCTTTAGAGGGAGGGGAACAGGCAGAAGCGGTGTGTTTTGACGGGTACTTAGGACGACGGGAACAAAGGGGTTTGGCAGAAAAGAAAAAAAAAAAAAAAAAGACGTGGTTTTTTTGGGCTGCGGGAAGGGGGGGTGTGGGGGGGGAGAAAACCGGGAACAAAAAACCGGGGGTGGGAGCCCAGGCCATCGATGGGACGTCGGCAAGAAAAAATGGCTCTTGGGTCCAAGCGGGGGGAGAGGGGGGGGAAATTTGATCTATCCCCAAGGGACCTCAGGGGGGGAGGGAAAATGGGGGGGGGGGGAGGAATTGAACCCACCAGGGAGGGTGCGGTGTTGTCCGGC
>Ga0179591_1362208_pt1 | contig 11669 bp, 17 predicted proteins | sample CZOMad2_1_08_16f_FD_182891 | JGI IMG/M metagenome (GOLD analysis project Ga0179591, IMG submission 182891) | Vadose zone soil fungal communities from Angelo Coast Range Reserve, California, USA - CZOMad2_1_08_16fungal (PacBio error correction) | ecosystem: Environmental > Terrestrial > Soil >...
GACTTGAGTCTTCCAACCGAGACTAGAAATTACGCGACGCTAACCGGTTTTAGGAAAAAACAAAAGACGACCCTAGGTCTGAAAAAAGTGACTCACGAATCTCAAAAAGAAAAAAGGAAAGGGGAAGACAGCAGCCGCTGCCCAAAAGTCACGCTAGGAGAGAGAAAACACAAAACTTTTGTATGTAGTGAAAAAAAAAAAAATTTAAAGGAACGGTCTGGGGTGATAATTTGTCGTGAACACTGAAAGGAAGGGGGGGGGGGTGCGAGTCTTTGAGCCGGAAGAAAGGGGGGGGAACGCCATCAGTTTATCGAAGAGGGGGGGGGGGCGAACACTAACCGTGGTAGCGACGCGCGACGAATCTTCACGTGGGGAGAGAGACCGTAAGGAAAAAAGGGTGTCGCGCCTTCCCAACACGAGCAAAGAGGGCCCCGCAAAGCGAGAAAAAGATGGAGCTCGCTCCCAAAAAGGGGATTGGGCATTATGTTACAGGCCACAGGGGGGTGGGAGGTATCGGAAGGGGGGGGAAAGCCGACGGACCAGGGGATGCACTAAAACTTTTCTTGGGAGCAACCACCGTCTCTAGGCATCCGCATTTGGGGTATGGGGGCAGGGGGTACAGCGTGAAGAAAAATACGGTGAATAAAAAGGCGACAAAAACCAAAATAGTCCGAAAAAGGGGTCAGGGAAAAGGAACGCAATGGAGGGGGGTCGGATATAAAGGATGGAGATGGGTTGTTTCGTAGGAAGTGCAGACATCGTAAAAAAAAAAGAAAAGGAAACCTCCAATCGGAAAAACAGAAAAGCCGATCGGCAAAAAGTGGAACAAAGAAACAGCGCGGGGCAACGAGAACAATAAACTACACAGACGTGGGGAATTTGTGGGCAAAGGGAATTAAATGGGGGGTTTAATAGGGGCGGTCTCTTCCTACTCTCCGGTTCCCAGCAAAAAAAAGGATGAAAAAGCAGCAGTTGCCAGGGAGCAGGAAAACCCTAACCTGTGGGATGACAGCCGTCACGCCGGAAGCCCCTCGGGGGACGGTAGGCCGGGGGCCGGAGCAAAAAATTCCGTGAAAACAAAAGGATAAAAACCGTTCTACAGACGGGGGGTGCGCCCTACCACGGAGTTGGGAAAGGCAGCAAAGGAAAATGACCGTGGACCTTCCCTATTGCGCCAACGGCAAGGAAAAAAAAAAGCGGAAGGGGAAAATCACTGCAAGGGTTTCTTTGGGGAAAAGAGGCTCCAGCCAAGGATGGGCGTCAGAGTGACCGAGGAGATAAGGGGCTGAATTCGGTGCCAAAAAAAGGCAAAAATGATAGGCGCGGTGGGGTCGGCGCTGGGGAGGACGGGGTAAAACGAGAACAGCTAGATCAAAAAACGGTGGCTCTCCCTGGGGAATGGAATCCTATCACGCTCCCAGGGTCGGTGATGAAACGCGAAAACTCTCCGAAAAGGTGCGGCGTCAAAAGCGACGCCCAGGAGGCCAACGCAAATGGAGGTGGACGACCAGGGGAAAATAGAACGCGGGAAAAGTACTAAGCGGGCTATCCCCTGATCGGGGTTGGAACTGAAGGGAGGGGGAAAGTTCAGAGGACCGGACAAATGGTTGATGCCAGGGGGTTACCAAAGGGACCTAATCGGGGATGCTTACGGTCTGGGGAGCGGAAGGAGTAGGGAAAAAATGTTACAATCGATTTTCAAGGTGGAGGCGCCTCAATGGCAAGTGCGGAACACTCACAAAAAGCCTAAATTGGGGTCTAGGGGAAATATAAATGCCGGGAAATCTTTGGTTCAAAAAAATCGGGGGGGGGTAGTGGTGGCACCGCCAGGGGGGGCATTATAAGGACGATAATCAGGGTGGAGGATGGGGGGGAGGGCGAAGGCATGTTCCTGAAGTCAGTCCTGCACGACTTCGACAGCGGTCAAAAAGAAAAGGAAGACACCCCGAGCGGGGGGAACGCAGTGGTAAAGATATGGCTTTGAGCTTATAGGGAGAAAAAGCGGACTGCAACGGCCTCACCTAGGCCCTGTAGAAAAGGGATTTGGGCGTGATAAAGCTGGGAAACCTCGAATAAATCGTCTTTGGCAGAGAGAAGAGCTGTGCTGCCCTTGAAAAAAATGTTCGAATGGGAAAAAGATGCTGTCAGCAAAAAAAACACGTTAGAATGGAGGGAAAAGAAAAAAACGTGGATGAAAATCCGGTCAGTGGGAAAAAAAAAAGAAAAGAGAGAGGGAAAAAAGGAGTGAAAGCTTGGGTCGTCGGCTGATTGGGGGGGAGTGACAGCACGCCGGTACCGCCTGGTCAGAGGACAAAAATTCCGACTTGCAGAGGCAACGCCGGCGGGGCACGAAAGGACAACTCAAAAGGGGACAGGTACCATAAATGACCGAAGGAACTTATGGGAAATGGAGGTGAGTGGGAAGAAGCAAAGCGACCAAACCCTAAGTGGCCCTGGATCGATTTTATTGTAACCAGAGGCAAAGCGAAAACAAAAAAAGCCCCGGGGCAAAAAAAAAAGCCAAAATGAGGCGGAAAGGATGTGACCTCCAAGGGGAAAGGAAAAATCAAGTTGAACTCTGGAAGGGGAAGTCACCATAGGGGGATTGCAGAACCCGGACCACCTTAAAGAGGGCGCGGGGTCAAGGGTTGGTAGGCTCCACAGAAAATCGCCTGCCTTGGGAATAAATGGTCCGGGGGTCGGGTCTGGTTCAAACGACCGGGGGGGAATGGAAAACAAAGGCTGGTGAAGGAAGGGTTTGTTCCCAGTACCGAAATAACGTCCACAACCAGAAGGGGATGTAAACGGGGTGATCTCTACGATTGAACAAAAGGGAAAAAAGCTCCTGAGGGTCCGCCCAAACTACAACCCAAAACGATCCCTAGGCTCTCATAAAACAAACAGTAATGGTCTTGGTATCGGGAGTCGCGTGGGGTGACATTTGAGCCGGGAAAAGAATGAAGACTTTGGACAAGGCCAACAGAGAAAGGAGGGCTTACAACCAGGAAGGCTCACTCACTGCCTGGTCAGTGGTGAATAGAAAAAATAAGTGCATCTTCAGGGGGGATAAACCTATCGAGGGGGGGCGTACATTAATCCTCTAGTAGGAAGGTCAAGATCTGAATTGCTGAGGGTAAAGAACAAAAAAAAGGCCCGAACGAGGGCGCCATGTCAAAGTGAAAGATGAGGCATGAAAATAGGAAGTACGGGAAACGACAATTACACTAGGTTTGAGGCGACAAAAGGGAAAACAATGGTCCGGAAAGCGCATTAAGTGGCAAATAGCCAGGGGCAGGGGGTTCGACGAGGGTTGTAAAAAAGGCCTTTAAATAAGCATAATCACGTAGAGGGGGGTACCAGGGGGGTCCGTGGGAAGGAAAAATCACCAGCAAAATTGAAAAAAAGAAAAAGGAAGTATCCCAGGTAGGAGGGAAGGGACTCACAGGCCGCCTCTTGGGGGGGGCATAAGGCGGTATGAAACGTTCGATACGGAGGCTAGTCTCTTAGGTTCCTACCAATTTTGGACAAAATAGAAAGCCGAAAAAAAAGGAACGAATAGTACAAAATGTCTGAACTGAAAAGAGTATGGGTACGAGAATTAGTAAGAAAGGAAAAGGTTCGGGGAGCACTCACGGGCACTTGGAGGAGGTCACAGAAAGAAAACTAGGGTAGAAGCCAAAGCAGGGGATCGCGGGGGGGAGGCGGGATCGGAAAAAGACGCATATTTGAGAGGTTTCTTTTCGTTCTTTCAAAATCCCAATATCCGAAACAAAAAAGGGGACCGCCAGAGGGCGATCTATGCGGAACGTTAAAATCTGGAAGACCTGATTAGGGGGAAAACTACGGAAAAAATCAGAATTCTTAAACGCGTGAAAGGCAGGGACGAAAAGACCAGCCATGGAAAGCCATACGAAAAAAAAACTGGGGTGTGGGGACGCCGCCCGTAAAAAAAAGGGAAGCCAAAAGACGTAGCCTCAAAAGGTGCGCCTGGGGAAACTAAAACGTGTGCGAAAAATAGGAACTAAAAACGTCAAGACAAAGGAAGTATAAGGGAATTCGAAGAATTTTGAACCTTGGCAATGGAGCGAATTCGCAATCAGAAAAATAATATTGCAAAAACCAAATACGAAAATGAGTAAGCAGAAAGAAGACTGGGGGAGGTGGATAGGGGGGAAACTAATTGTTTGGGGGGGTCACAGAAGGAAAAAACTCAGACCTAACAGGGGGAGTAAACGACCGCGAAGAGGGTCAGGAAGGACGGGATCAAATTTGAGGGGGGTTTGTTTCCTTTGGAAAAGAAAAGGATTTTGGAGGATTGGAGAGGATGTGGCGAAGGACAGGACTAGACGACTAGAGAATACGCGGAAAATTGGTCGCGGATCGGTGTGGCGAAGGGCCCATCTTTTCCAAATGAGGAAAGCAGAAGAGACACCGTCGGTCTTCAGAAGAAAGTGTTCATCGGGACGAGAATCGCCTACAACAGCGAAAAAACAACGAGAGTCAGGGGGGGGCCTCTTGGAGCACTAAGAAACAAAAAGTCTCAATAGGGAAAAGGGAGGACGCCACCACGGTGGGGGGTAGAGGGGAGAGTATCTGAGACGTGACCGACCATTTTGGAAGCCAAGGAGGAAACCCCCGATGAGGGGTAAAAAGAGGTACGACAAGGAGGAAAAAAAGGGTCTAAGAGGGCGAAAAATAACGGTTAAAAAAAATTAAGGGTCATTACCCTACCCATTAAGGGAAAGGCGTAGGGGTTCAGGGGGAAGATGCGAGGAAATCTGAAAAATGATTAAGGGGGGAGTGCAGGAAATGAAAGCCGTGATCAAGCTCACTTTTGGGGGGAAAGTCGCCGCAGCCCGAATGCAAAAAGAAAAGCCAAATTCAGGAAAGAGAAAGAAGCGACGGAGACACAAAAAGGTCAAACCTTTTTTAGTGACAACTGAAAGGAACAAAAGTCGGAACAAAAAGGAAGGGGGGGGAAAAAGGAAGTTAAAGGGGTCCCCCTGTGAGGGGGGGGGCGACAATCTGTCTGGGGGGGTTAAAGGGTCGAACTTGCGGCAATTGGGGGAAGCTGTTTTTGCGAGGGAGGGGTCATCAATTTTGACCGACTGGGGGGGATGAAAAAAAAGGAACCCTGGGCGAAAAAAGCCGGCAGAACCGGAAGAAAAAACCAGGGGAAATAAACAGGCTGCCGAGCGGAGAGGGTTTTGGGGGGGGGGGGGGGGGGAAGACGGCGACACCAGGGAAGAGCACAGGGAGGCAGGGGTTCACAGAAACAAAAAAGGAAAGACGAGCGGCCGTAAAGGGGGGGAGGGAAAAACGTGGGGACAGCAAAAGAAGGAAAAAGTCCCCAGGGAAAGGGGGCAGGATCATCGCAAACAAGAAGCCTGGTTTTTCCACAGGAAATGCAAAGGGGAACCTGGGGGAGAGGAAGCGAAGGGAAGAAAGGGCGGATAAGGCAAAATGAAAGGAACACACCAAGGGATCGGGAGGACGTCTGCAGAAGGGAGGATACTGTAGGGGCTGAAAAGGACGAGGAAAAAAAAAGAGAGAAGAAAACTTGGGAGGGAGGAAAAAGTATGAAGAAACCAAGAGCGTTCACCTATACCATGTCAAGAAGAGAAAAGACCATGACATCCAATGGGGGGCCTGAGAGAAAAAAAAAAAGCACCGGCACGCAGCAGGAGCCCTGGACTCTAGAAAAAAACAATTAGGAGAGGAAAGAAGATTAAAAAAAAAAAAAGAGTTGAATTGCTGACAGAAATTGGATGGGGAGGACATGTTGAAAGGGGGGAGGAGTTTGATAAAAGTCAAAAGAATTTGCCAAAAAAAAAGACAGGGGGAATCAGCATATGTGCTGGCCTAAACAAGGGGGTGCACAGGGAGAGAAACCACGGGAAACAAGAGGGGGAAAAGACCCGTCTACCTCCCGGATTTGAAGAAAGGAGGCATTGCAAAAGGATTGCGATCTTGGGGAACTCGAAAAGGAAGACCTATGACTAGAGGACTGTCGAAAAAAAAAAATGGATGGGGGGGCAGGGGGAGGGGACAGGCCATTGGTAGGATCAAAGCTCCTAGGGGCGGGGGCGTTGCAGGGGGAAAAAATTTAGGAACAGCCCAGGAAAAGAGCAACGCCATTTGAGGGGTACTGTTGAAGGGTAATCGGGGGGGGGGGAAGGTGAAGCACTGAGGGAAGAAAAAACCGGACCAAAGGAGGAAAAGTGGGCCAGTAACTTTCATTGGATTTATGGCTATAAAAGGGAGGTATTGGGGAGGGAAAAGGGGGGTTTCTGTTTGGGGAGAATTTGGTGTGTTCGAGGAAATCAATCGGGGGAAACAAAGGAGGAAAAAAAGGAAAAAAAGTCAAGAAGGGGGACAAAATCTAACCACTTACCGGAAAGCAAAGGAATTTCACACAAGGAAAATCTGGGTGAACAGGAGAAAGAAACAGGTACTTGTGCCGCTGTGAGTGGGTGATTATCACTTTGGGTGTCATAAAGGGTTGAAAGGGGGGAGGAAAAGAGCGCCGGCTGGCAGAACTTCCCAGGGGGAATCTTCATTTGAAAGGGAAGGGAGGACTCAACTGAACCAAAAGGTGATCTGGAATTAAATGCGCCCGGGAATGACGAGCACAAAGAGTCCGATAGCAACTATGGAGCCTCGCGCTTAGAAAGGGGGGGGAAAAATGGCCTATGGGGTTACAGGGGAGGGGTAATGTAATAGAAACTTAGTGTGTAAAGTCGCGATACCGCAGTCACTGGGAATCCAAGAAGGGCGGCAAACGAGCAACACGCATTAGATAAGGGAATCTCCAAGTCCCATCGGGGGAGGGGGGTTCGTCTAAAGAGGAATCAATAGGAAAAGAGAACAAATATAGGTTTATTACAAGGGGGGACATGAAATAAGCTTAATTCGGCATCCCCAGTGAATAGGCAGGAGGGTAGTAGGGGGGGGGGTTACTAGATCGTAGACGGAGAGAGAAAAAAAGGATGCGGAGATGCAAGTTGAAGCACAGTGATGGACGAATGTTCATAAGGCCACAGGGCACTAGGTTGCCGCAAATCCTTCCTAAACGAAGGACCACGTAGGGTATTGGGGGAACTACCGGCCCGCCTGGGATCTTACCCCAATCCGAATGCTCGGTCAGCCCAAAAGGGGTAGTTGGGGGGGGGGGGAAAAGGAGAAATAACTTAAAATAAAAATCGGAGGGTGGGAAGGAATCGGGTCAGCAGGAACCACTTGTTTAGAGGCTGTTTTAAAAAGAGGCTCTGACAAAAAGGATAATCCCTTTGGGATGAAAGGGGGGATCCAACCGAACTTGGAGGAGAAGTGGGTATATGGAATTTTGGGAGGAAGGGGGGGTGTTTTGACCAAATACCACGTTATTGTTACGGATAGTTTCTCCTCAGGAAGGAAAGGGAACAGACCCTGGATCAAGACACTCATCATTGGTCCGGAAGTGAGGGAAGGAAAAGGCCCCTTGATAAAGGGGAGGGCCCGGCTGGAAGAAAAACTTACGTAGTTTTTTATCTAGAAGGTTGTTGGGGAAGGAAAAGGCCTGAAAAAAAACAGGAGTGGGACAATCTCTTGTGTTCTATTGTCGGGGGAGACGTCTTTTACGTCTGAAAATCCGAAAAAAAAACCTCTACATGGGGCGGCCAGGTGCTGGCAACGGTTGAAATGCGGCCGGTCCCTCCAGAAGGGGGGTCGCGGGGGTCTTCCTTTGGCGAAAAAAAGATCGGCGGGACGCGGGAGGTGGAAAAAACCGCGGCCACGGCCAAAGGAACCAAATGGATCACAGGATGGGGTCGTTCCGATTCGGGGATCAAAAAAAAGAAGAATCAGGCTTGGGGGGGGTAAAGAAAAAGACGTCGTCTTTCTTTTGGGGCCCCTTTACGAAAAAAAAGAAAAAAAAAAAGGGCGGAGGGGGGTGGTAGGTGCAGGGCACCTTCACACACGGTAATACAGTCTTGGAATCGCACAGAGAGGTGGATCAATCCCAAGGGGGGGATAGGCAAACGTCGCTGAAATATTCGTCAGGTTGGCGTCAACAAAAAGAAAAAAAAAGAGTCAACTGGGGCCAAGAAAACGAAAAAGACTATCAGAGGTAAGGAGAAACTCTACACACTGGCAGAAGAAGATAGTCCCTCCCTTCGGACCCTTAAGTGAGGACGTCGAGTTATGGGGGGAAGAACCCCTGGAGGGAAACGTCCCACAGGTGGTCCATAAGGAAAACCCTAAAAAAGAAAAAAAAGGGTATCCATTTGGGGGTGGTTAGTGGGGCTGGTGAAGGGGAACAAAAAATCAGAAAGCGGACACATGGGGGGAAAAGGATTCACTCTCACCAAGAAAGAGGGGAGCTGGTGGCCGAAAAATCTCAAAAAAACTGAAAAAAAAAAGGGGGTGCTCTGCCACGGATTCGATTGGAGGGGGGAACGCATTGATAGCGTTAGGACACCATTCCTCTTGAAAATCAGGGGGGGGAAAAGGAAAACGGGCTTTAAGAGAACTGGGGGGGAAAGGGGGGAGGTTCCGCGTCAAGGCTTTCAAGGGTTTGCAGTTGCCGCCCGCCACCAGAGAAAAAGAGATCTGAAGAGAGGAGCGGCTGTCGTGGAGCAGTAAATGAGGGGGAATTCCTCATTAAATAAGGACGACCTTTGGGGTCAGGGCGGATAAGGCCGGACGGGGAAATGGGGTAGGGGTTCTCTTCCACTGCGAGGGGGGGGGGAAAGTGTAAGCGGCCAAGAATGACGTTGTCCGGCCGTCACGCCCCTCATCACTTAAGGAGAAAGTCCGAAAAACCGAGAAAAAGGACACGTTATTCTTCTTCAAAGAGAAATGGGGGCAGTGACGAGGCAGTCCAAGAAAGCCGAAGTTCAAGTCCCCATCGCATAGAATCAACCCACGCCGTCATCCTTCGATCGGCGGCACCGCTTCGTTGAGCACCAAAAAGGGAAAGGCCTATGTCCTGAGAAGAGAGGACGGCGCCAACACGAAGCCGCGTACAGGAAAGGAAAGGGTTGAATTGGGAGATGCATAAACGACCACCTTCCTACAGGGAAAGAAAGAATGCAGGTGGTCCAGGCAAAGGGAAAGGAACATAGGGTTGACGTAATAAAAAATGCTTAATGTTGGGGCGGCGAACGATCACATTTCCGGAACTCTAAAGGGGGAAGGGGAAGGCCCGGGCAGTGGGTGGGGGCGATTCGGCAAAGCTACAAAAGCTCATGAAAAGAGCACTGTGTCAGGATTGGAAGATGTGCCCAGGCAAGCGAAGTCAAGAAAAATCAAGGACCTAGGGGGGGGGGGGCTGATGGTACCCTTGAAAACGATGTGGCCTCGCCCAAAAAAACATCGGGGGGGCCCAAAGGGCTGTCCGGTCCCTGTCGAGGGGTCCCTACTAGAAAAGTCCTGGAGTCGGAAGGTGTGTCCAAGAGGAAAGATAAAAAAAAACGAGGAGGGGGTCTCACCCTACAGGGTCTTGAAACCTATTTGGGGGGAGTCCACTCTCACTGAAAAAAAAACTGTATTCCGGGACAGGGGCTGGACCCCCCATATACCTTCAGGGAAAAAAGGGAAAGAGAAGGATTAGCAAGAACCCAGTGAAGAAAAAAGGAAAGGACCGCGAAGACTCGACTAAGAGAAAAATATGAAATCGGGGGGGGTGCGGGGGGGGGGGAAAAGGATCCGAGCACCTCCGTCAACCTCCTAGACGGGAAAAGACTCGTATGAAAAAAACCTAAACATCTCAAAAGTTTACCAAAAGTGAAAAAAACAGACCGTGCTGATTTCTTACGAAGAAAGGGGAATGGCAGATCACGACCGACCTTGAAAGTCAGATAGAAAACCGGAAGGGGGAAGATTTTTGCACGCGACCGCCTGAAAAAAAAAAGACAACCGCCGCGACCCAGAAAAACATACAGGGGGTTGAACCGCAATTTAACTCAATGGGGGCTTTTCTGCCATTGGAAGGCAAAAGAACAAGGGAGGAAAAGGGAAAGGAATGGAAAAAAACAGGGACATGTGGTCAAGTATACGGATTGCCTGAGGACTAAACTATAGAAGCAAAGAAAAAAGAAGAACCGCCAACGATCCAGGGTCAAAAAAGACAAAAAGGACTTACGTGGATCAAGGAAACGCTTTGTTGGCCCTAGGGGAAAGGGGAACCTCGCCTAAAACAGACGGCTCCCCGAGGAACATCACGGGGGGAAAACGTAGGCAGTTCAGGATGTACTTGGAGAAAAAAAAAAAGGAGGGCATTAACGAGGAAAGGGGGAATGGACGCCTAAAAAAACAATCTCGCAGGCGACTCATCCCAAGGTCCTCCTAACAGGGGACGAGGGGACAGCGGCAGGTCAAAGAAAAGGGAAAAAAAAGAAAATTGAAAGCCACTTCGGGAGTGAAAAAAAGCAAAGGGGCAGGCGAATCGGGGCGTTGGAAATTGCCTCGCAGCATAAAAAAAAAAAAAAAAAAAAAAGGGAAATGGGCGGGGGGAATCGGGGGGAAGAGGACAGCCAATTATCTCCAGGGCCGCAATAGGCAACGGCCACACCTTACCAGTGAAAACACGATCAGCTCTCGAAAAAAAAACTGCAGGGCCTTTGGGCGGGACAAAGGACAAAAAAAAACTGGGGGCGAGTCAGACTTGAACAAAACAATGACGAGCCGATCAGGGTGACCACTAAAGGGGTGCCCTTAATGGGCAATTAAAAACATGACCCTAAAATGTTCGAACGAGGACAATCAGGGAGGGGAATGCCCCTGGAAAGAAGCCGAAAAGGGGAACTCGCCGTCCACCCCCCCAGGGAAGGATGTGATGCTTTAGAAGAAGCGTTGTCCGGTCAGCAATCTCGAAAAAGGGTTCAGCGACTTCACAAGAGAAAGCCGGGGGGTCCGGCAAGTTCCACTGATGGGAAAAAACCCTGCGCGCACAGGAAAAACCCGGTAGTGGGACAACCCAGTGGAGACAGCCACACTGAGGGGAAAGAACAATTATTCTTGGAGGGTCGGCGGCGCTGGGGTCTGGGGGGGGGGGGGGAAACTTTGGACAAGGCTGGGGAATTCTTTACAGCCTTGTTGGTGGGGGGGGTGAGAGATTGTGGTGAGTTTCTGTGTTCAGGTTTGACCGAGGGGAAGTCACAAGAACCAGGGGGAAAAAAGGAACCGCAGGGCTCGCCGAAATCCAAGGAAAAAAAAAGTTGCCGGAAGGGCCGGCCCCTCGGAAGGCAAAAAAGAAGGGGTTGTCGACGGCTGGAAAGGAACTATACCCGAAGAAGGGCAAAAAAAAAAAGGAAAAAAAGTCCGAGCGGCGACTGGAGGGGAGAAAGTGGGGGTGACCAGCATCCAGGTCCGCGGGGGACTTTTTACCACACGCAGGGAGACCGGGTGCACCTCATGAAAAGAAGCGGGGAAAAGTTGGGTCGAGCCATAGAGGAGTGAATGCGCGGCTGGGCCCGCCTCCCCTATAAAACCATCTTTGGGAAAGAAGCATCTATAAGGAGAGGAATGCTCCTTAAACGAAATGGGGGGGGAACAGATCGCCGGCTCACCGGTTGGTTCAATTAATGAACCTACCTATTGCCGTCACCGACCGGAAAGCACCAGCAAATTAAAGCATGTTGAAAAAAAGGAAAAAATACAACCTTCAAGAGGGGGCGTCAGGGGGAGAG
>Ga0179591_1365620_pt1 | contig 11669 bp, 22 predicted proteins | sample CZOMad2_1_08_16f_FD_182891 | JGI IMG/M metagenome (GOLD analysis project Ga0179591, IMG submission 182891) | Vadose zone soil fungal communities from Angelo Coast Range Reserve, California, USA - CZOMad2_1_08_16fungal (PacBio error correction) | ecosystem: Environmental > Terrestrial > Soil >...
AAAAGGTCGTCAGGAACAAGGGAGACCAACGCATATCAGTGTGGGGTCGAAAAAAAAAAGGGAGAGAGCTGAGAGGAGGGTAGGCTCGGGGAAAAATGTCTTACCAAATATTACTTAAAAGGGGTTTGCGGAAACCATTGGTGAAAAAAAAAGAGGGGTCCCGGGGGGGTATGGGGGAAAGTTGGTTTGGCCGCCGCAATCACGTAGGTCTCTGGAAAAGCGTTTATAAAAAAACCTTCCGGGACCTATCGATGAAAGAGTTAGTTCAGGTCTTTTTGAGGTAAAATGGAGGAGGTAGCCGAGGGGGTATGGAGGAGAGGACATTGTAGGGGGGAAAAGGAAAAGAGAGACGGGTGTTCAGTTCTCATGGTTTTCGGGATCATGGGGTTGGAACTTTATCAAAATCAAGCGTCGGCCTCTGGATGAAAGGGAAAAATGAATTGGTCAAAAAGGGCAAGGTCAATGGGCAATAGGGGCTCCTGTATCAACTCTATTCTGTGGGAACCAGAAGCTTGGGCCAGAGGGGTCTTCACACATGTTAGAGTTAATAGGGCAAAAAAAGTTCAGAACCGCGGAAATGTGTAGGAACATGAGTTAAGGGGCGATAGCGTGCTGTGCTATGGTCCCGAGCCGTTGGGTGGAAAGGGAGATAGAATCGATGAAGTGGGGCCAAGGGGGGGAGTGTTTTGTGGAGTGGGGGGTTGCTTTAGGGGGGGGTGTGTTGCAAAGGTCGCCTACTAATGGACCTTCCAAAAAGGGGCTGCCATCTATTTGAGGAGGGGGAACCACAGGACTGGTGCAAAACCATGAAATGCAAAAGGGGAAAGGGCTTTTGCCCAGTTGGGATGAAGGCCTTTAGGTTCGTGTCATAAGGAAGTGAAAGGTGGGGAAAGCGGGAAGGGAGGAGGCAAAGGTGAGAGTGGGGGGTTCGGCGACGTTGGGTCCTGGGAGGGGTGATGTGGGTCCATTGGGTGAGTAAAAAATGCAGGCAAGTAAAAGTGTGGAAATAGACTGGAAAAGGCATTGTCCAGGAATGGAAAAATTATTCGGGTCGATGGGATAATGCCATGACAAGGCTAATTTGGGTCCTTTTGGAACCGGCTAAGTAATGTGGGGGCAAGGGGAAGAAGGGAGGTGAGACATTCGAATGAATAGGAGGGTAAGACTTGGGTGTATTCGTTGAAAAAACAGGAAGTTTTGACATGGTATCTGACGTTGGGGCACGGTAATCAGAGCAGAACTAAAATGGGCGGGTCGGTAAATTGATTGCAAATAATGAATCATTTTGGGGTTGGGACAGGTGGGAAGGGGTTGGCAGGTAGGGAAAAAAAAAGTAGGCGTTTGTTGAGGAGAAAGGAATGGGGAACAGGGACAAAGGTGAGCTCCTAACAAGACTGGGGTTGTTTTCCCCGGATATAACCGAGGGGGTGGGAGGGGCGGGGAGCATATAGGAGGGGAGGACAACTCTAGGATAAAGGTTAGACTAAAGGGATCCTGAGGAGAGGAAAGTTTGGGGGGGGAGGAAAGTTGGAATGCGGTGACTCAGGTGTAGATGGTCAAAATAGCGGGACGAGTTTCCCATTGGTTGGGGGAGTTTGGGTTTTGGTTGTTGGGATGTTTGGTTAAAAGGATATCGTTGGGGGTTGGGTGTTCGGGAGTCCATGACACTACGGAAAAAAGATAAAGGGCAAACCAATTTGGGGAAAAGAAAAAGTGAACTGAGTCCTTGGGCCGTGGGTTTTTGACTTCCAGATAAGGGAATCACAAAGTTGCAAAGGGGAGTAAGACAGGGGGGTAAAGGGGGGACTATTTACGAGTCAAAAGTGGCTTTTGGTTGTGTGCACCACTACAATTGGGGTTGTGTGAAAAGAATGGGGGGGGGGTACAGAGGTGCGGTTATGTGTAAGCGTGTTTATGCGGGGGGTGCGTTTTAAGGAAAAAAAAGGGGACTTGCTGTTGGAGGGAGAGGTCGGAGCCAAAGGCGGGGTAAATGGAAATGAATCGAAGTGGCCAGTGGCGAATTGAACCCTTGACGCTTAAAGCCCAGTAGGGGTGGATAATGTAACATTGGGGACGGGCGCCAAAGTAAAATGTGTAAAATACGGAATGTTGCGGAAATACTTCATAGGATCGGGGGAGGGAGGGGTGGAGTGCGGGGGAAAAAGATTGACTTGGAATAGTTGGTGGCGGGGGGTTTCCGGGTGCTAGTGAAAACTGGGGGGAAAAGGTCTGATAGTGCGGCTTGGAGAATGTTGGATTGGGGGTGCCGAATATAAAACGAAAAAAGGAGGTGAACCCGTTTGTCATACCTTTGAGGTAGTAGAGGTCAGGGGTTGGGGGTTTGATAGATTGAAGAAAACGGAAAAAACGATAGCAAAAACAGGGGAAATGGCACGGACGTGCCGAGGTTGTTTGATTTATCTTCATGAGATCACTGGAGAAGGGAACGGGGGTAGTCTCGGTAGAAAAGTGAAAAAAAGGGGACAAGAGGTTGGCGGGGGTGGGGGGGGGAGACAGGAAGTGGGTAATTCTGGATGACCCAAATCGCTCCGAAGTGTCGGGGGGGGGGTCAAGTGCCGGAGATAGAAGGAAGGGGAAGGGGGGGATCGGACCGTAAACGGTAGAGGTGGAGGGGTGGGGGCAAAGTGGGTACCCCCTTCAAAGGGGTGAAAAGTGTGCCTCTGGAGTCCAAAACTGTGGATGCAACAGTGTTTTGAAGGAACAAGGGAAAATAGGGGGGACGGGGGGGCCGGGGTGGGGGGAGCGTGACCCAAGTGTTAAGAAGAAGTAAAAGGGGGTCAAATAGGCGAGAAGTTGTCTCAAAACCGTGCGGATTAGCACTGGGGGGGGGTAGGGAAAGTCAAGATGCTCGTGAGTGGGGGGGGGGAGGGGATGTAGGGGGGATCGAAGGGGTGGGAAGGCACGGAAGTTGGGTGTTTGGGTGGGGCAAAATTTCTATGGAAAGGTCAAAATTGGGGGTAAGGTGGGGTTCGTTCTGGTGAGGGTCTGGCTAAGACTTGTCTCAAAAATGAAAGGAAAGGGCCGGTAAGAAGTGGTTAGGATACTGGAAGATTCGATACTGATTGTTCTCAAAACGGGGTGGGGACGGGGTGTACTTGGAACGGGAAGCACGTAACGCACAAACACACCGAAAGAACGGGAAACTGGCAAGGGGGGGGTGGGAGTCACCAACCAAAGGACGTGGAAATTCCAAAGTTATGCAGAACTTTTCGATGGCTGTGGTGGAGAGGGGGGGGAAATGGTTGTCCAGGAAGCCAGAATGGAGGATAGGTCACGACACTGGGTGAAAAGGGGCTTGCGAGAAAGGAGACCCCAACGGAGTTTTGCCCAATGGGAAGCAGAAAAGCTGGGGGTGAGGAACATGGTTAGGAAGGGAGAGGGTGTCTCATCCTACATTTTCAAACCGCCAGTAAACGGGGGTTGTGTGGTTCGGGAAACGGCATTCTGAAGGTTGAAACGGTGGGGGGGGAAGGGAACCGGAAAAAAACAATTCGTACCTGGGGTTTGGGGTCAGAAAAAAAAGAGGGGTGTTTGTTGGGAAATTTTGGTTGGTTTGGGGGTTTTGGGGGGTTTGGTGGTGCGTTCGTTCAGAGTGGGGAGTAAGGGGAATAAAGGGGGGAAAGAGCGGTTTGCAGGCGGTGGCAATGAAGGCGGGTTGGGGGTAAGAATTTGGGGAAAATGGCAAGTTAATAAAGGCAGAAACGGTGGGTGGAGGGGAATAGGATCCGCTAAAAAATAAATCTGAGCCAAAAGGGGGAAATGTCGTGAATGGGAAAGGAATAGGTCAGAAGTGGTGGACTAATGAAAGGCGGGGGAAGTGTGTTGGGGGGTAAGCGGCTAAAAGGGGGGGTACTTGTCGATCCAAAAGGGCGGACGGGGGACAGATGTGGGCTTGAAAGGATATGAAACAGATATAAGAAAAAAGGAGACGGGGGGTGAGGTTTCCGCCTCGGAGGGAGGTGTATGGTGGGCCCAAAATGGGTCGGAGGCTATGCCAACGGCCTGAAACAGGGGACACATTGAAAAGGGCGGTACGTAAGTGTGGAGGGGCGTGACGGTGTCCCAAAAAAAAAAAAATAGGTGTAACGAATGGATTTGTAGGTCTCTCATATGTCACACAAGATGACCGTGGTCGGCAGAAAAAAGACCGGGTATCTGGGGACCTGACATCATAACAAACGAAGTTATTAAACAGGGAGGGAAGAGGGTACCGGGTTCGGGTCTCAACAAAAAGGAATGTGGTCCGGGGGTAGAGATAAAAAGAATGGACCAAGGTCAAAAAGAAAGGGGGCTGGAGATAAGGGATAATGCAACCCATTCGCAAGCCGGGTTCAGAGGGTGGAGGGGAAAAAAAAAAGAGTGTTACGCAGGGGAGGGGGGGGGAAGTACGTTGGGAGAGAGGGGGAAAAAGAGTACGCTGAGGGAATTTAAGATGCGGCATATCGGCCGACTGTTAGCCAAAGCTTCAGGTGGGAGAAAAATAAATAGGGACTTCTGGCGACAGAAGTAGAAGTGACCTAGAAGAACATGGGGAGACAAGCTTATATTGTAAAGAATGCAAAGAACAATGGGGCGTAGGGGGGGCGATTCAATATAAGATTAAATCAAACACGCGAACGACATTGAAGAGGGTGGGAACGCAAAAACACTTGTCTGGGGTAATAAAAAAGAGACAAGGAAGTAGGGGCGAGATTACGGATAATCCTGGTTTGGGAAAGGGTTGGGTACTTTGGGGTAGAATGCAGGAGAAGGACACCAGGGGAATTGAGGGTGTTAAGACATGGATAAAAAAAGGCTGGAAAGGGAGAACAAACAGGGCCGGTTTCGGGGGGGCTGCGGCAGGTAGGGGTGTGGAAGAGGGCGGCATGGGGAAAAGGGGGGAGTAGAGAGAAAAGAATCCGAGTTAAAATTAAAAGAAAAACCCCGTCCTGCAAGATTGGATATCGAGTGGAAGGTACAACCGCGGGCAAAAGAAACTGCCGGTAAAAACTTACGAAAAAACGGTGTAGAAAAGGGGGGGTTGGGTAGTAAGAGGATTTCTAAATCAAAGAAGAGAAAAAAGTGACCAATGGGGGATCGAACATTAATGAAGGGAGGGAGCCTGGTGAGCAGAGTAAAGTGGGAGTATCAGGGGGGGAAGAAAGCGAGACCAAACGTACCATCAAGACAATCAAAGACAGGGGGTGCCACATAATAAAGTTGCCTGAGGTGGGCTGTACTTCATAAAAGACTGGCCCTTCGCAGGATTTGAAAGGAAAAGACGGGGGTACCAGGACGGGAGGTAAACTATTGAAAACACGCACTCCGTTACAATGAGAAGGGGGGAAGTAAAGGAAGGTGGGACAGCACCAGAAAAGTGGAAAAAAAAAAGGTCGGAGAGGGCGACAAACCTGACTAGGAAAATGTGCCCGTCCAACGTGGGGAAGTATTCCTCCGATATTAAACGCATGGATGATAAATCGGGGAAAGAAGGTTCAGGGGAGGGAGGGAGTGGGGGTATGGGAGAAAGGGGGGGGTGGGCAAAAAAAAAAATCTGCAATAAAGAACAACATTGGAGAATTGGGCCTTTACCGACTAACGACTAAAATGTCTCCTCCTGAGTATTGCGATAAATATAAAGGGAAAAAAAGACGGACAGAAGGGAGACGAATGGGGGGGAGAGAGGTCAAGTGGAACCGGACACAATTGTGGAAACAAAAAAAGTAAGGCACGTGGGAGTAACTACTTAACGAAGAAATCTTGTTATTGAGGGGACCGGACGTTAGAGGTCAAAGGCATAATGGGGCGTGGTGGAATCGCGGCATCCTTGTAAGAAATTGTATAGGGGGGATAATCGTAATATTCGTCAACACTAAAAAAAAAGGGCGAGCAAGGAAGGTGAAGGGATAGGGGAGGACGGGGGAATTAATAAGGAGCGAAGCAACTAGGGTGAATTCCTATCGGGATGGGCCGGGCTACCACGAAGATCGAGCGGTTTTGAAGGTTTGGAGGAAAGTGTGTGACTGGGAATGGCCGTGCGAAAAAACATGGGCACGATTGTTCAGCTGAAAACCAGAAAACAAGCTGGTTTGACGGAGAAAAAAGAGAGATATTCGGTAAACTCATAGAAATGATTATGTGAGTCAATTGTCTGTACTTCAAACAGTTTTGAAGGGGGGGTCTCATGTAAGGGAAACCAAGTGGGGGAGAATGTGTAGGAGTGGTCGTGTATGACAGGATGGATTTTGTGATTCTTTATGGAAACCGGTCGCCTTTTAAAGGCGACTGGCATACAGCGAAATGTCAGCAAAAAAAACAGTCTGTGTAGAGAGGGCGGTCTTGTGGGGGAACCGGGGTCATGGGTGAGAAAGATAGGACTGGTTATGGGATCATGACTAGGGACTGAACGTTGGCAAGGGAGGAAAAAATTTGCAGGGGGTCTCACCCTAAAAGGAAAAACATGGCTAACGAGAAAGATTGAATTGGATCACCTGGGTGCGAGGGGGGAACCTCAGAAAGGGGAAGGCATGTGAAAGAGGGGGGCCTGTTGAGAAAGATGGTGGAAAACCCAAAAAAAAGTGTGGCACTGAGGAAGAGGAAGAAATGGCGAGAAATCTTCGGAGCTGCCCGGCGGCGGTAAATTGGTTCACCATGAGAGGGTAAAAGGTCCGGGAACCAATGGGGGGGGGGGAATAGGGGGTGTACGGGTGAAAATATGATAATGAGTGGGGTGAGATTAAGTGCTGAGGTCCGTAGTCGTTTTCCCAGTGGATAACGGGGGGGGGGGAAAAGCTAGCAAGTGGGTAGGAAAGGGGAACTAAAGGGACCGGAATTCTGAAGGAAAACAAGTTGGAGTGCAAGCTTGAAAGATGGGTCAGCCAGGAGAAAGAGTCGACGTGGAAAAACAAAAAAACTGGTTAAGGGGGGGAAAGGTTGGGAGGGGGACGGACTGGGGGGCCCGCATAAGCCATCCCAGAGTGTGACACTTGTCAAGGGGAAATAGCACAGCAAGAAGACGGAAAGCCCCCGGAGCGGGGAAAAGCATCCACACCACGGAAAAAGGAGTGGGGGGGGGGGGTAAAAAGAAAGAACTCTGTAATAACGCAGCTATCGGTCTAGCCATGAAACTTGTGGTGCAAAAGTGGAGAGGAAAAGCTCAAATAGGAAAAGTGGGGAGATCAGGAGTGGAGAAGTGATGGGGTCCAGGGTCGGGGGAAGGAAAGTTGGTTACCAAGTGGATGTACAGTAGACAGACCCATTCTGTATTCGGGTATCGAGTTAAAAAAGAAAAAGGAAATCAAAATGAACGCCAATTACAAAAAATCAGGGAGACGGAACTCAGGTGCAAAAAAGGTTCCACATTGCACAAAAACTCAAATTCGGGGTCGGTTTCAATAAATGACTCATGGGGGGCTTTGATATTGTAGAAAAGAGAGGGAAAGTTAGTATGAAAAGGACATAAAAGAAAAAAGAGCAACAACGAAGAGAAACTGGGGGGGTAAATAAAACGCGGTGAATTTGGTGAATGAAGCGGCATCCGCAAAGAGAGGCTCAAAGGGGGGGGGATACCAAGCTACCGGGGCACCTGGGGAAATGAGGGTTCAGGTAGAAAAAAAAGATCTAAATAATAATACAAGACTGGGTATGAGAAATATGTATCAGAATAAAGGTAGGGACCCACTACTACCGGGCCCAGAAGGAAGTGGTCAACAAAAGCCTGGTATCGAGAACATATGGGATCCGGATGAAGTAGGGAAAAAAGAAATAAGAAAGAAGGGCAGAATCCCACAAATCGTGCGTTTTGTTGGGGGTGGGGGTGGTGGGGCGGGCAACAACAAATCTAGTGCTAGGGGGGGGGGCAGAGAAACGCAGGGGAGAAGAACACTAGAGAGGTGAAACGCCTTCCGTGGAAATTAGGTTGAGAAATGCGGGAGTCGCTTGTGTAGGGGAGGGTCATGGAAATAATAGGAAGGGAATCAACGGGGGGCGCTTCAGTCAGTTGTAAAAAGAACGCCTGGGAGAGATCTTAGTGGAGTACGGTTAAAAAGAAGAATAATGATAGTAAAAAAATGCATGGATAACAACTCTGGGGGAAAGGACTCGGGTCGGCCTTGGCCTGCTCGATCGCGAGTGCGGGGAATGGGTGAATTTGGTAATACCTTAAACGAAGAGGGCCCGGTGGGTGAGAAACAAAAAAAGTTTGGCGCTAGGATGGTGTATACAGAGATCTTGTGCCCGGCCGGATTGCAATATCCCTATCGGGAAAAGAGGATATGTAGGGGTAAAAACGGTACTGGCTACTGGGCCGTTGGTTGTGGGGAAGGGGGGGTGAAGGGATGTGGGGGGAATATTCTCCCCACCGTGTGGTGATATGTAAAATACTTTGCCAGAAGAATTTGGAAGTACAAAAAATCTGTGTGAAGTTTGCCAATTAACCGATGCAATAAAGTCTGGGCATGTTAATGAAAGGAAAAGTGGAGGGACTTGGCGACCAAAAAAGAAAGGAGGGGAAGAACATGGGCCGGCACAAAAGAAATCGTCTGAAGACGTTCCCGTTATGGGTTAGTTCGTTGTGAGAAGGGTCTCCGTTGGGGATAAAGGAAGAGACTCAAAGTTCTGGGGGGAACAAGGGAAGGGGAGAAAGTTGAAGACGGAGACGTGATCGAAATAGGGTGCTGATAACCTAGGTCGTGGTGGTGAAAAAAAAAAACTGTGAAAGGGAGGAAGAATTGAACATAAATGGGAGATAACGAAGTTCTGTGGTAAACCATGTCAAAAATGGGGGCGAAAGTGTAAACGTCGGTTTTGAAGGTGGGCGAGCCCGCTAATGGGATTGTCAACATAGGGGGGCAAAGGAACCCTAGGAGGTAACTGGTGAAAACTTCTTAACTCCAACTGTCAACGTGTGTTTTCACGGGAGGACCAGGTCTTGTTTAAGGTGGGTCCAAAATAAAACAGTTGTTTTTTTTCAAACATTGATGACCAAAAGTCTGACTTTGCAGTTACTGAAGTGTAGAGCGAAAGTGGTCAAAGGGGGGGTAATGGAAAAAGCTATGGTGTAAAAATGTGCTACCGTTTGTCGTCTGTGCCATTACTTAGAAAACGTGTGTGGCCCTGTGAACTGAACTTGGTTGTAGACTGTGGGGATATAGTACTGAGAAATAGGTGTGGTGTAAAACACTGGACTTGCCTATACGGTAGGTAACCAAAATATTGTTGCGATGTGAGGAAAGGAAGCGGAGAAGGGGTTCCCGCACATTTTGAGATTGAAAATTTTGGGGAATTTTGTTTCAACGATGAGTTAATACTGTGATTATCAAACAAGGTGGTGTTCAAATAAAACAAAGCAAAATGGATGAGGTTGTTTGGGGAATTGAACAACAAAAGGGGTGGGACATTGAGAAGAAATTGCTCGAGAGGATGCAAGGGGAGGCGGTGTGACCAAAGGAGGATGGGGTTTCGGGGGAAAAAAAAAAGAGACTGGTTGACAGGTGTGCATTGCGGGTGTGCAGATGGGGGGGGTAATAGAAAAACAAGCCAACAAGACAAGGAGGAACAGTGAATAAAATAAGGGTGGGGGATAAAGGTGGTGTGGGTTAGCAAACGCCTGAAGGGCCAGAATCAACGGGGAAGGGGGAACCATAACCGGGTGATGGGGAATTGTGGAATTAAATGTGGTAAAAGGGGTTGTTACTTTGGGGGTTAACTTTCGTTGTGCATGGAGAGTCGTATATAACTGTGCTGAGCGGAGAGGTGGGGAGATTGGTCGTCTCACAGAACCATATTGACACAATGGAAGAAAAAAAGGGCATGGCGCGAAAAAGGAAAAAGGACTGCCATTGGCTGTTTTGTTGGCTGGCCGGGGGGAGAGGTTATGAAAGCAATTTATAATGATGAGGTGGAACAAGTAAGGGATAAAAGCCGAAAACCGAACCAGGGAATTCGTCCAAAAGGGTCATAGTTGGTTGGGACAATACGAAAAAATGGGGGGGACTAATATGACACAGTTCCCGTGAAGTTGTAGGAGGGATGGTTAATTTTAGGTAAGTCGCAGAAAAAAAAAAGTGTGGTCACGGGAGTGTTCTGTTTGGTTCGGGAAAAAAAGTCGGTCGAAGTGGTCAAAGAGCACGAAAGGGGGCGAACAAGAGGGGTTTTGGGGATTGGGGTGGTGGCAAAGATTTAGCGAGGCACGCCAATCGCGCATCCTTTTTTTTGGCCCGGGGGAAATTCCAGGAAGGAATGGGGGAACGTAGAGATTAGTCATCACGGGGGGAAACAGACATATTGTTTTGCAGATTAATAACAAAGAATAAGGGTTTGGCAAACAGGGGAAAAAGGAAATTGTTACGAAAGAGGGGCAGTTGAACGGGGGAAAGGAAAAAGGGAGGCGAAACCGGTGCGTACCCTTGTGAAGGCGCGTCTGGGGAGGGGGGGAAGGGATAACGGTGTGGTTTCAAACATAGGGGGACCGGTTTTTAATGGAAGGGAAAGTAAACCAGAAAGGTTAAAGGGGGTCATTAGCGCCCGAGAAAGACGATACAGTATTGAGTAAAGAACAAGGAGAAAGAAAAAAACGTGGGGAGTATCAACTATTGCTATTAGGGGGTGTTATTTTATCGATTGTACCGAATGGGGGCCCAATGGTAACCAGGGATTGTCAAGGGGAAGGGAGACTTGGAAGAGAACGATGGAAACGGTAAGAAGGGGGGGGGGGGGAAGAAAACGCTTATATCTATTGAGGGAAAAACGGGTGGGGGGACGTACTGTTGGGGAAAGGATAGGGGTTCTGCGACGTGGAAGGAGGGGTAAGGAAAAAGGCTAATAATACGGGTGGTGGTTGGGGCCATTGGTGATAGTAGCTTGTGGTTTGTGGGAGGTTAATGGATTAAAAAAAGAAGGAGGAGGGTCGAATCGAATTCCGAAAACGGTCAACAGTTCAATGGTACTGGGGAGAAAAAATGAAGGCAGGGGGCATAAGAAAGAGGAAATGAACAAAAGAAGGTGGGATACCCTGGTCTGTGGTGCCGGGGGCGGGGGGTTTAAAAAAAACGTTGGGGGAGAAATCTTCGGCGACATCCGAAAAAAAGGGGCCCCCTGTTTGACTGGGGCCAGACTAATAGGGAAAAAGCGGGGAAGACCATGGAGGGGGGGTGCAGGGGTGGGTTTTGACGACAAAAATTTCAAAGCGAAGGGGGTACATGTTGAGGTTGAGACCGGGGAGGGTGTTTGTGGGGGTTGGTTGGTTTGGGAGGGGTGGTGTTGGTTCCTGTTCTGAGGGAGTATGAACGTCAGGATTGGGGGAACAGGGAGTTTGGTCATTCGTTGGTGTTTGGGGAGGTTCAAAAGAAAGGAATGTTTTTAACTGCAACCAGGAGAGAACCGGCGCAAACCGGGTGTTTGAGGTCTGATCCAGCTTGTATGGAGAATGTGAATGTGAACCTGGATAGATCGGTCACTGCCCCCGTCAAGGAGGGAGGGATGTTGTCTTCGGCAGAGGGAAGGGTTCGTACAGTTGGTCCGTGGGGGGGTCCAGACGGTTGTTAGATCCAGGGCGCAGACGCAGATGAATAGGGAGGGAAAGAAAAAAAACAAAATAAGATATCACACGTCATCTTCGGTTAAAACCCAGGGAAGAGTAAGAAAAAAAGGTTCGGAAGGGAAAAGAATAA
>Ga0179591_1199558_pt1 | contig 11668 bp, 8 predicted proteins | sample CZOMad2_1_08_16f_FD_182891 | JGI IMG/M metagenome (GOLD analysis project Ga0179591, IMG submission 182891) | Vadose zone soil fungal communities from Angelo Coast Range Reserve, California, USA - CZOMad2_1_08_16fungal (PacBio error correction) | ecosystem: Environmental > Terrestrial > Soil >...
AGATCGATCACAATAACAAGCGTCGTTCTGTACCAAGCAATTGACGCTGCAGGTGGAAAGATCGCCATAAAGGAGGGGAAGGTCAGGGTGACACGGGGGGGGACTATTGGGTCTCTAGTGGTACCCAGAGAAAGTTCGCGCGGGGGATGATCTCTGAAGTAACGGACTACAGGAGCGAAACTGGCGATAGGGGACAGGAAATTTTGAAAGCGTGAAAGGAAGGAAGTGGCAAACGGACGTCACCCAGAAGATCAAAGAGAGAGTACAACGTAGGCAATTCCGGTGCATTAGTCAGCTATTTTTATAAAAAGCAGGACACACAAGGTGGTTCAGGCAGAGGCAGGAAGAAACACTTTTCCCCCGAAAAAACTTTTTACGGAAGAGTAGCGGGAGAGGCGGGTTACCGACCGGGGGACGAAATGCTATACTAAAAACCCGGGGGGGCCGGACACCGGAAAAAAATCCTGTGGGGTTAAGGGTGGGATCACTATTAAGGACGACCCCTCTCCGGGACATTAGGATCCAGGAGTTTAAACAAATTTTCAAATAAAAAGAACCAGTCGGGTCAGTGAAGGGGGGATGGGGGTGCGAACCGGAGAAAAAGGGGACAATGAAAAAAAGTTAGCATAATCTGCGGGAATAAGTCGGCACCTAAGAAATTCAGCGGTACTCCGACGTCCTAGAAAGAGGGGAAACTTGGGAGGAGGGGTCGGCGTGGAAAAGGCTGCGGGGAAATGACCTCGTGCTCAAGAACTACCTCGTTGCTTATGGGGGGAAGGGAAAGGGACGCGGCGCGGGGTAAACTTTCCAAGAGCGAAGTGAAGGCAAGGAGAAAAAGGACCCTATCAAATACAATCTCGCCATAAGAAAGGGGGGTCTAAAAAAACTACACAAGAGCGTGGGTAGGCTACTTACAAAGAATGCAGGGAGGAAAGCCATTATGAATATAACTATAGAAAGATGAAGGTCAATGAGATAGAGTAATGGTCGGAGGCGTACAAATTATTAGGAAACTGGGGAGCGTGGGGAGGAAGAACAAAAGAAGATAGCAAAGCTTTAGTCATCTGGTGTAGTAAAAGGGAGTCCGGAAATGGAAAGGTAAGTGAATATCCGTAGTTCTTTAATCCACCTTGAGCTAAGGAAAAAAAAGAGTATGTTGTAGTGATCCACAAGGGAGACGATTTCATAGCTTGTACATCCTCATGGTGAGCTTAACGGGGGGGTATTTCGTAATCCACGGGCCCCGGTGGGGGGGGGAACCAGGGGGGACCCAGACGGAAGGGGTCAGAGATCTTGAGTTGAACACTTCACGTTTACGCTTTGCCGAAAGAAGCTAGTAAGGGATAAAGTTTCACATTCGGGAAGAACCACGGTTGAGGAAAAGACCAAAACGGAAAAACAGTTGGGATAAGGCCAAGGGGGGAGGTTTTAAAAAACAAAAACGATAGGGGATGAAGCCCTAGCCCAGGGAGTAAGCATTTGAAGGGTTCAATCGGGCCATAGGGCTCCTCTGACGGAACTAAAGCCTTTCTTTTGGTATGCAGGGGGACTCTCACCCAGCGACGAGGGGGGAGGCTGGGGGAATCGGATTACTTAAGAAGACCCAGGGGGCTTTGAAGGAAGTCCCGGAGGGGTGAGTATCTCAGGGGAACCTTCGATGGCAAGAGTCTTGTGTTCCATCGGGAATTTCCGGCGTAGGTCCAACAAAAACTTTCGCACTGGGGGGGGAAGAAAAATTTTTGAGAGGAGTGAACCCTCTTGAGCCTTCTTCTGCCTGGCATTTTCGACCTCCATGCCTTGGCACCTAAAAAATGGGGAGAAAAATTCAGAGGGAGGGGGCGAGGTAGCTCTCTGGTACGGTTTTCAGCAGGGAAGGAAACCACGTTGAAAAAGACCTTGGGGGAGATTGGATAAGTCGGGAAGAAGAGGGGGGGACAGGGACGTGGTTTCGAAATATTGATCACTAGTCTTTGTTAACTCCAGAGATGGAAGAGAGAAATTGACCAGAAATCCATCATGCATTTGGAAATATGGTGGGATGACGCAACGAGAGGAGCTGAGCAAGGAAAGACAGGGGGGAGAAGGAGGATGTATGACCAAGTCTGGAGCACTCGAGAAAAGGCGGTGCGATGAGAAGAAACCTGATGTGTTCCAACCTTGGAGGGACCAAGGAAGGTCCTTCAGAGCAACCCCATTGAAAAAAAGTTGGGATCTCAAAGGGGAACGCTTTCATGCGGGACCTATTCTCTACCGTCTGGAAGTCCAGGAACAGGAAAGAACGGGAGATCGTACAGGGGGTGGGGGGTCAAAGCCAACTGAGAGAAAAAGAGGGTCTCGTGGAGGGGGCATGCAGGGATTGGCCACTTAATGGAGGGGCCCGGACACAGGAAGCGAGCTAAGAACTGGGTTGGAGGTGCTATAAGTCACGGGTACAGGGCAGTCTCTTGAGGGGGAAGTACCTTGGAAGTTCAACTGAGAAAATCGCGGTCAGGTACCCTCAATAAGAAAGAGTCCATCGGGGAGATTCTTCATTAAGAGGACCACAACAACACGTTATTCGGGGTAAAAAGAAGTGACATAAAGAGCGGGAGTAGGAGGGCGGAAGATGGAATACAGCTGGTTTAAAATGAAACTTAAACGTTGAAATGAGATTTGAAAACGCAAGAGAGTCCTTCCCATGGAACTGAATCTACCAAGCACCGGAGGAGGGGTCTAAGCGCAGGCAACAATTCGCAGGTACTTCTCCTCATGGTCATTCCTCCGCGGAAGCAGTGACGGGTGGCGGGGAAAGAAAACACCTATCGAAGATGGCCATTTTTTTCATGAATAAGCAGCTAGGGAAAATACGAAATCAGTATGCGGCGGAGAAAAACAAGAAAAAGGGGAAGCCCGGGTGGGGACTCTACTGCCTAGGGTATGGGGGTTGCAAAGTCCCAGGGGTGAACAAGCTCATGTTATTGAGCGCATCTCTATTCCAATAATATTGACAAAAGAAGGTGGCCTGAGCGAAGGAAGGAGACTCTTATTCGAAAAAGCTTGAACCCGGGGAGAAATCAAAAGATTAGGAGGGAGGGATGGAAGTTCGCGAAGGGGGAAAATACTAGTCATCTTATCAAAGAGCCCAAACAATGTGGGGGGGGGGGGGGGGGGGGCAACTTGAAAGAGCCTTTACTAATAACTGATTATGGCAGCGAAGCGGAAAGAGGGCAATAGAGACCATGGGGTGAAGGTGGCTGAGTGAACCTGTACACCGTCCAGATAAGAGAACATAATCAAAAAAAAAAGAGCATGTTGTAAGGCACCTTGGGGTGTCGGTCAGGTGGGTAGACAGCAATCAAAGAAGTAAAGAATCAAGGGGGAACCTCATAACTCGTCAGTGGCGCCTTTTTGTTTGAGAAAAACGAGTGGGCCACGATGCAAAAGAGGTGGAGCGAACTGTTCCTGAGAGTAAATCAAGGGGGAACCGGGGACTAAAACTTTTTCGTGGAAAGGGCCGCGAAATCTCCTCCGAAAAGGAAATCTGAGAGTTTTATCATCAAAGAGTACATAAAGGGACGGAAGAGGACGTCTAGGACGAAGAATCTGGGAGACAAACAAGATCTAGGTCTAGTTATTCCGAGGCGGGGAATGTAAAAAAAAAGGAAACAGGGGCCAGCGGGAAAAAAAGGTTGGCCAGAAATAACTGGGACTATCCCACAGTTTTCTAAGAGAGGAGAAGAATGGAAGAATGACATTAAAGGAAATAATCAACCTGAATTCTTTAAAATATGCTTCCGAATGGGGAAAAAATGCGGCAAGTAATTTCTGGGGGGAAAGACTGGATGCTTCACTCCTAGCATAACTTCCTCAACTAAGTGCACTCTACGGACTTCGGGCGCGTTGTGGAGAGGTAAAAAAAAGACGACAAAACTAAGGGAATTCTGGGGGGAAACTCGGCAATTACATGTCCAAGGGGAAGGGATTCGGAGAAAGAACCGCAATCAAGCCTCATTATTTCATCTTCTTGTCAGAGCACTACCCTAAAGATTGGAAAGGGGCAGAAATTTTAAGAGGATGCAAAAGGAAGAATCACGATGGGCATCACTCAAGATCGTGAACCTTTCTTTACCTCACTTCTTAAGACTCAGGGGGTCCGGGAAGGAGGGGAAGGTGAGGGTCGTCGTGGTAAAGAGCGCAAAGGCTGCTTTGGGGATATAGTGAAGTCAGAGACAGGATCCCGCAGTCCGGATTTCCCCAGGTATAAAACTGCCTAGATGGAAAGAGGGGGGCCGGCACGTAAGAACACGAGAAAGGTGGGGCCGTGAAGGGGAAAGAAGGGAAAAAAACAAAAAATCAAATTTTGGGATCGAACCCAGGGTCGATCACCGAAGAAAACCCTCCTACCGTTTCACGATCACAAGGGAGGGGAGTCCTTTTTCAAAAAGTTAAGGGGACTAAAGGGGGGCAGGCGATTAGTAAGAAAGGGTTTTCCAAAACGTTGGAAGGGGAAGACACAAGAAGAAAAATGAAGGGTACGACGGCGGGGAGGTCGTTCCCCGTAACACTACAGGAGGGTCTAAAAGCTTGTCAATGGCCAGGACAGCGGGAGTCTCAGAGCTACGAGCCCTCTTGCCTGGAAGAGACCTTCCGAGCTCGTTGGAGACCGACGCGTAAGGGGGCTGTCCTTACATATCGATAACTTGTCCCAAAACACTTTTTTCGGTCACCTGAGGGGGAGAGGAAGGAAGCCGGAAACAACATGGTGGTTCCCAGACGAAAGAACAATCGGTAACTAAAAGGAAAGAAGAGCCCAGGGGGGGGACGGGAGAAAGAGGAAATGGAAGAAGGGGGTTTCCTCTCCTTGACAGTCAAGAAAACCTTTCACTCATTGGAAAAGGAGACCCCGAGCCGTCAGTCATCAGGACGGTACGCGAACTAACCAAAGGCTAAGCTCGGGGGTCAAAAGAGACCTCGTCTTGGGGGAAACGTCAATTCCCGTCCTGTAGAGAAGAGAAAAACCGTCCGTGAAGTCGGGGAGAAAGACGCCCGAATGGATCAGGACGGAGTGAGAGATATATCTCTCACAACAAAAGTTAAAGATAAGAAGAAAAAAATCAGGCAGAAAAAAGGCGTAGGGGATCTGTGAAAAGGGGGACCGGAAGGGTTCTCGATCTGGAAAGAACCTTAAGGAATTGAAGGGAGTAAAAGATATTGGACTTTTACTACAAAATAGCTGTCAAAGAGACAGAAAGTCCAAAAGGGCCAGGAGAAGCCGCTCGGAAAGAGGCCCGTCATTTGAACTCTTTCAAAAAAGTGGGTTTTGCCAGGCCAAGGGAGGAAAACATATTGGGCCACCTTGATTCAAAAACGTTTCGTCGGTGGCCAAGAGGGGAGATAGTCAAGGAACACCACAATGTGGGGGGCCTCTTCTGAAGGGAGAGAACTCTTTTGAAAAAGAAAAACGTTTGGTACAGAAGGTCAATGGGGAGGAGAAAACCCGGGGAAAACTCTGTTCACGGAGGGGGGGTCCCGAAAGAAGAGGGGAAAGGCTCTTTTCCTGGTCAAGAAGGGGGTAGCGTATACAGGAGAAAAACCCGCGGCCGGGTCAGTGACTACTAAGAGTATGGTAACTTTTGTCCAATAACCAGAACCCAAGAAAAGTCGTCAGGCACTTTTCTGTCAAAAGGAACCGAGAAAGGGACTGCACAAACACTGATAACTAATCTCGATACACGTCGAAACAACTACCGGAATGTCCTAACTGGAAAAGAGAACCTTGGAGAGGAGGGTAACAGGTGAACGACGAAAGGGGGGGGGAAAGGAGCATCTTATTCAAAAGACAAGCTCTTTTTCCCCTTGTGGGAAGGGAGAAAACAGCATCACGAGGAGGAGGGGAGAAAGGAAGCAAATCGAGCAATTGTAAAATGAAAGACGAAAAACGTCAAAGCCAGCTGGTAGAAGAAGATCCTATCTACAGGAATGAAGCTAAATTAACTGGAGACTGGACCCCATGCGGAGGAAAATCCATCATCGACAGAAGTCTTTGATGCAAAGCTGCAGAAAGTCCTTGCTCCGGAAAGGACAAAGGATGAAGGAAGAGGCGGGAGGGAGATCCCTATCCGATGTCTCATGAAGGCTTTATTGGGGTACGGGGTAAAGGAAGAGAAGGAGGAGGGACAGGTCAATGGGCAGCTCTGGAAAAGAATTTCATGCAGAAATAGGGTCCACTAAAAAGAGGTAGGTTGGGAAATTGACAAGATAAAAACATACTCACAGAGCGGGGTCCAGCAGGAAGGGGGGCAAACCGTGGTATTGAGGACAGAAGAGAGGGAAAGAAAAGAAAGTAATGAGAATGGGGACCATCTTACCGGAGGCCTCGTCGGTTAAAGCCAACGGGGGAAGGGAAAGGGGAGAAGATGCTAGAGCAGTATCTTTCTGTAGGGGGGAATATTTAAGCGGGTTTCACGAAAAAGTATAAGAGTCAACCAAAACGGTGTCCTCAGTCAAGGAACAGGGGCTTTTAAGCACCCAGATCAGGGAACCGAGGCTGGCGTAAATTTTTCATTTTGGTTCATGGTTGCCTGGTTAGGCCTCTACGCAGGACCAGCCGGTCTGGGGTATAGCCTTAAGCTCACCACAGAGGCCTCTTTCAGTCTGAGAGAAAGAGGGGCGGCAACTGCCACACACCTTGGTACCCTCAGGGGAAGGACACAATGCCCGGGTTGAAGTATACGGACAAGAATGAACTCTTGTCCTGGGCGTCGGCAGAGAACACCAAAAGGGAGAGGGGTGAAGCCAGAGGGGGGGCAGAGTTCACCCGATTGGGGGGGGATTGACTGCCTTACTTTCTTGAGAACATGAATTCACCTCCCACCGAACAGGTTTATTGGATGCTCCTTAGGGGGTCTATATGAAGAGAGATTCCGTTGGAGCGGGGGAAAAAAGACCACTTTTACACGAGGGCGGAAGATATTCCTCTGAAAGTATAGGGAGAAGAAAGGTAAGAGACATGAGTGGTGTAGGGGCTTTATACGAGGCGCGTGGGGCCAAAGGGCCTGGAGAAAGTCCATGACTCAACAATAAAAATCTGAAAAGGGTAAAAGGGGGGGACATACCCTATCTCTACGACTTATCATAGAGGGTTATTCCCAGACAGGGGGAAACCTCGATGAGGCCATAGAAGAAAAAAGGGCGTCGAAAAGAACGCTTCAGCGGGTAAAACAAAACTGGAATTCCGCGAGGACCGTCAGCGCAACAGGGGACCTTTCAAAGGGGGTCTTTCAACTCCCGACTTTGGTCGGCCAGCTTCTCAGAGGAGTCGGTCATCCGGAACAACTTTAACGTGAGCTCGGAAACCGGGGGTGGTGTCAAGCCACCACCCTGCTAACTCTTTAGAGGAGGGCCTGCATGGAGAGTAGAAGGAAAGCGAGGGGAACAGGTTGAGGGACGGAACTAGTAGAAAGAGGGGGGTCCTTTGGGAAAAGAGTGGTGGATTTGAACAAATTTTAGTCCGTCCTGCTAGGGAAGAACTTTCAGTAAGGTCATGCAGCGGGAGAGGGCGGGATAGTCCCACCATATGTCGTCTGAGAATCAGATAGAGATCTCAACAAAAAAAGGGGGAGGAAGGAAGAAAAAGTAGGATAGGGAGAGGGCATGAGGGATGGGGGACTTAGGAATTTCATAAGGAGAAGGGGGGAAAAAAGAATTCGGAAAAGGAAGGAAAAGGTCCAGACTCAGGAGCTTAATTACAAAAATTTACCTGATCGACCCAAGAACTTCTATTGACATATCCGGCTTACTGCAGAAGGAACGTTAAAAAAAGAAAAAAAGAAGAAAAAAAACACGAAGAGTGAGACTTGTATTACACCAAAAAAAAGAGCCTCCAGTCATAAAAAAAAAAAAAAAATAGAAACTACAAGGGAGAGAAAAAATGAAGGGAATCGGCGGAGAGAAACCTCACACTTTCAAGCAGTTTTGAATGACTTCTCGTATTATTGGACCCTCCCAGCGGGGAAAAAGTAAAGGGGGAGGACGAAATACCCTTGTTCGAGAGGGACGAAGGGAAAAAGATCAACACCTCTAGGGTGAAGAAAAAAGTTCGGAAAAGTGAGACCCAGTTAGACAAAGGTTAACTACCTAGATTGGAGATTATCTTTAAATTGAGGAGACAAGGCCATCGAGGAGGCAAAAGATATAGCTGGTGCGCCCCCACCAATGACTTAATGCGGGTCTCTCCGAGTGGCAGGAGAAAAAGTGTTGACCAAAAGGCAGGACGGGTGTACCTTACACCATGAGGGCTAATGGCTCGAAAAAACACGCCGAAAACATGGTTGTAAATAAAAGGGTAGTTCCGTCAAACCATTTAGGGAAACCTAACGGCAAACGGAAAAAAAAAAATCATCTTGTACAATCTAAAGGGTCTGACAATCTCCCAGTGTTGTGGGTGGTACTCGCCGGCGAGCTGTTTCAATACTTTTAGCTGGGAGTACAAAGAGGAAAAAGACTGAAAGTGACGAAAAACCTTTTTCTTTAAAAAATCTCGGGCTCCTCCTAACTAAATTCGGAACTCTTGGGTTCATGCCGGAAGAAAAGGCGCCTGGACGGAAGTAAATTCGGACCTCTTGAAAAAGACAAAATCGGAAAGGGTTTAAAGGGGGATTAAAAACCGTCGCGAGGGGGGTTTAAGAAGAGAACAAAAGAAGGGTCGGGCCGGAGGTACCCGGGGGACAACTCGGAGGGGTCGGTCCCAATCTGGTACTCCTACTGAAGAGAAGACAAGGGAAGCAGGAAAGATGAGTCGGCCCTTTCAATCCCGGGACAAGGGGGGAAAGACTGACATAGGGAGGGAAATGGGCCAAAGGAGTAAATATTGCAACTCTTCGGTCTGTATAAAGACCGTAGAAGAGCATGAGGGTGTCCAGCAAGACAGGTACTTAGTACTTTGGGATCAATGACCATCCAAGGAAGAGGGGAAGGAGATGAATCAAGGGAAAGGCGGCAATGACTAAGAAACCTTAGCTTCAAGTAGGGAAGGTTAACTTCTTAGGGGGGTTGAAATAAAAAAGAACACTTGGTTATCTTAAGCTGATAGGATCCACTTAAAACGCAAATGTGTAAACGCGCATTTTCCGGGAATTAGCAAAAAAGCTCGTGCTCAGCTAGCTGCCGGGACGAGTTACTCACGGGGAGGGATAAAAAAAAGGTTGTACGGAACAGGGGGACGTGAAGGAATGTGATCGGTAGATCTTCCTCTCAGTATGAAGGGGAATTGATAGGGAGTAGTTGATTGAGATCATCTCTGACACAACCCGAAGTTTCAAGCAAGAGCCGAGCTTTCAGTGGGTCAAACGGAAACCAGGACGAAAAAGAGATGATAAAGAACTACCGAAGAAAAACTTGAGGAAGAGAACGAAGACCGCCTCCTAACGAATTAGGAACTGGTCTGAGGGTCCGGGGGGAAGGGGAGGTAGACGGGGCAGGACTGGAGTTGAAGTTGTGTAACAGGCTTGGGGGCTTGAAAAAACCTACGGAAAAGGAAGTGGCAAAAGAAGAAGTGTAGGTGAAGGCCCCCTGTAACTACCTCTTAACCTGTCATTTCAGAAGGCGGGCTTATACGGGAGAACTCGGGAAAGACATAACCAAAGGAGAGATTTTCTGAAAGAAAGGGTAGAACGCGGCATGTTTTGAACCGGAAAAAAGGAGAGCGGGGATCCACTTTTGCCCAAGAATTTTCGGGACCGGATTGGAATCGAAAAGAAGCAGGGCAACAAATTTGGTGTGCCAAGGGTACTATATAAACCGCAGGACGATCACAGCGGGGACTTTTTGAAGAGAGGGGAAAAAGGAAAGCGGGGTGCCGCGAAGGGAAGGAACATCACTACCCAAACCCTGCCGGGGAAAAAAATCTCACCGATCTGATGAAGGGATCCGGGCCGTGGACGTAGAGAGAGAAAACTCAAGCGCAAACGTGTAAACAAGGAGAGAACTCTATAAGCCGAGCAAAGCCCCTTCCAGTTGATGTAATCAAGACGCAAAGGAAAGGAGAACCCAACGCAAGGGGAATCATTTTCCTATGTGAACTCTTGAGACTCTCAACAAAAAAGAGATGGGAAAGAAAAGTGAGGGAAGGGATATCGAGAAATAGGAAAACGGAAGACAGTTGTCGACAAAGGGATCCGTTTAAGATACTAAATCGGAAGGGAAGGGCAGAGGCCAAAAAGACGGAGCGACTGGAAAGAGAAAAATCCTTTTAAAAGCGGAGTGGGGCAGTCTAAGGGGAAGGACCCGTCCTCGGGACTGACGCGCGCGTGCTATCTTCCTCAAAGTGGAGGGTTACAAGCGCGGAAAAACGAACCAAGAGGGTCCCCGTCGCTTGAAAGGAAAAGGCGTGCTTCGTTCTAACGTATATTGTTATGAGGAGTGACTGCAGAACACAATTTGTTCCCTGCTACTGTAGGGTGCAAAAAACCACCGCCAAGTGGGAATGAGGAGAGGGTACTTCCAGGGCAACCTTGACGCGTTTTCTAATGAGAACCTACAAGGGGGGGGAGAAAACTGAGATCGCAGTAAAGCACCGGGGGAAAACGGTAGTGCCTCAGGACGGGGAAACGCAATCGTCCTTGCTCACATGCGTCTCCGAGGGGTGGAAAAGGGCCAACCAATACCAGGAGCAACTTAACCGGAAGTGGAGAACGGAAGGGAAAAGGGAAAAGGGGAAAGAGGATAAGATAGAAATTCAACTTGAAATAACCAAGACCAAAACGAAAACGTTCCCCGACACTTTAGGGCCGGCGGAGGGTCGGGGGTGAATAGGAAGGACAGGGGGCAGAGGTCATCGAGTCAAAAGAAAGCGTGGGTTCTGGCTTGTTTAACTGGGAAGAGAGGGGACATCGAGGCGCTGCGAAAAGTGGAAGGGCAATAAAAAGCCTTGGGTATCAATAGCTACTAGACAAATAAAAAGAAGGAAACCATAAAAAAGAAAAACCCTCTACCTGACAAGATCAAGCTTACAAACCATGAGAAAGAGGAAGGGGGAAGGGATGAATCTAACGAGATCAGATTGTTAAAGAAAAAAAAAGATTGGCGAAAGGAAAAAAAAAAAGGGATGAGTCTAAAGCTGGCGTGGGAGGCTAGCCCTAGAGTGGAATAGTAAGGGGGTCTTTCTTGGTGGGTGAATCGAAGGCCGACATGGAAAAGGAACGGTAGCCGGGGATGGGGTCACTCATGCGGAAGAGAGGCCAGAGATAGGGTGGGGGTATGGCAAAAAAAGAGGAAAATTCGCATTCGAGTGGCCCATCCGAGGGGCGACGGGAAGTGGTATGTCGTCGAAAAGAATTCCAGACTAAGAAAAAGTGGTTGCCTCAATCTAAAAAGACACCTCTTCATCGTAAAAGGGAAAGCAAAGTTTAGACGGTACCGAGAGAAGATTCAACGATCAGCTAGGAGTGGTGGATTCTTGAAGCTCGGAGAACCAAGTGTTTCAACGGGCGAGTGGAAAAACCCGGTTTCCGGGGTCCAAGAAGGGAGGGGTCCGGCAACAAGGATCTCTTACCCTCTAACATTGAGAAGGAGGGGGTGTGCGGTTTTGTGAAGAGGGGTAAAATTAGAGCTCGCTGCATAGACAACGGGGATGGATTCAAAAGGGTTCCTTCGGACAAAAAAAAAGACGCCACGATTGACATAGGCTGCG
>Ga0179591_1338427_pt1 | contig 11668 bp, 8 predicted proteins | sample CZOMad2_1_08_16f_FD_182891 | JGI IMG/M metagenome (GOLD analysis project Ga0179591, IMG submission 182891) | Vadose zone soil fungal communities from Angelo Coast Range Reserve, California, USA - CZOMad2_1_08_16fungal (PacBio error correction) | ecosystem: Environmental > Terrestrial > Soil >...
CAAACAACAACCGGGGAAAAGAGAGGTTGATGAGAGGGGGAAAAAGGGGGAGATCTTGATTACGTTGGTCAAAAAAGGAGAAGAATCACAGAAATAAATAGAGTATTTGAAAAAAGTTTCCGGAGCGGGCTCATGGCTATTAGAGGAGTGTAGGGGAACTATTTGGGGGGAACCTTACACTAATCCGGTCCACAAGTGAGCGTCTCAGAGAAAAACCCATAAGTGGTTGCTAATGTTTGGGGATGAAAGGGTGAACGGCAGGGGGTTGCAGGGACAGTCCGCGGTCCCGGCAAGAAAGCAAACAAAATGGTGAAAGCGTCGGGTCGCTCTTAACGGAGGTGGCGGGTGCTGAAGTGCAGGATCGGTATAGTTTCGCTCAGGTAAGGGGGACAAGGTAAAATTAAAAAAAAGTAGGCTGCAAAGGGGTCTAAACGTGCATAGTGGGGGAAATGCGGTCGTGCCGGTAGCGTGCGCTTCGGTCCTCGGTTGATCTCGGTTCCGCTAGTCTTCGCATTTTGGTCAGACAGGGTTAATTGCCGGGGTCACCCACTGTGTCCGGGGATGAAAGGTGGTTCTGTGTTGGTTTTTTTGGGTGGTGTCGGGGGTTTCCCAGGACAGGGGTCTGGGTAGTTTTTGTGTCTGTGTACTTATGGGTAAATACCTTGGTGGGGAGGGTATTTGGGGAGGGTGAACCAGGTCCGTTGTAGTCCTCTCGGTTTCGGAGGGTGTCCACTCAGTCTGAGGTGCTCGGGCAGGAGGGTCGCGTTATGGCCACGTGGTGCTCTGCTCTTGGGGTTTGGGGGGGGGGTGTTCCTGGAATGGGTTTGGGTGCAGTTGCCTCGGGGCAGCGTGGCGTATAATTGTGCGGGAGTTTGGATATTTGGGCCCTCCCGGGCGGGAGAGAACTCACCGGGTGCATGTTTTTCTCGACTACAGAGTCAGTTCGAAGGCAACTTTAGTCAGGCCTCTCCTCCCAGGTTATCCACTCTCCTTTGTGAATCCAAACAAAGAGACAAAGTGGGGGACTAAGCAAAAAAGTATTTACAAGAGGGGTTGGGTGGGAAAAAAGGGGCCAACAGGGGAAAGGAAGGAAAAAGGTCTAGGGCGCCAAAGTCATCTAAAGTGGCCGCTGTTTGTTTCCTAGGGTGAGAGTAACTTTCAAAGGGGAGAGCACAACACACTTCCACTGGACCGGAGGAAGGGAGCGACCGTTGACTTACAAAGGTCCGCGGAAAGGTAAGGGAAGCTATGAATCAGAGAGTTTTCTTCAAGCAAAAACTTTTGAAACTGGGAGACATCATCGAACAGTTGTTATTCTATGAAAAAAAGGGGGGGTCGCCGCATTAGCGACGGTCGCCGGGGGAAGACATCCGGGGGTAAGTACCAAAAGACATCTCACCCTTAAAGAAACTAACGACTTAAGAGGTGGGGGACCAAAGGTTCAGAAGGTTGATCGCCGAGGAGGCCGATTTTAGGGCAAAAGGGGGTGTGCTTCAGGACGCAAGCTTCGGCCTTATTGAGAGGGGGGAGCGCAGATAAGTCTAAAACGAGACACAAGGTTGTGATAAACAACAAATCAAAACCGTATAGATAAATGCAACATCTGAAAGACCCGAGACCACCCCTTAGAATTGACCAACCGAGAATCAAGCGAAAGGACGAAAGGCACACCTTCCCCCAAAAAGTTCGGTGCTTACGCACCGCCAATGGTTGCAAATAATAGGCATTTCAGTCGGGGGGGTCGTTTGAAAGGTGAACAGATCAGTCCTTTTTCAACTATGATCGGCGGGGGGAAATGTTAGAATGCAAATCCGGGCTTTAGCAGATGAATCTAGTGAAACTGTGATGATTACGGTCCACTCCAAACCAGCAACTCGCGCAGGGGGTATTGTCCAAGAAAGAAGTCTCAATACTATGGGGGCAGAAAAAAAAACTATAAAGGCAGACGTATCTAACCGCCTTGAGACCGAGTCAAGCTTAAATAAGGGAAAATCCTAAACACATTAGGGGGGGGGGGGGGGGGGGGGTGACCAGACCGGGGCGGGACGGGTGCTCATAACCTTTGTAGAAGGATTACGTTTTGTGGATGGTCGAAATATTAAGAGGTAGCGGGGATTAGGCAGTTAAAAAAGCCGCCATGGAGCAGATTTTTGGGGAAGTAGGCGGCCATGGCGACGAGAGTCTGTTGTCCGCTACGAGCTTAAAATTGACAAAGTCTGATATTCTATCCACAGAGCCGGGCATCACTAAAAGGGAATAACTGAAAAAGACTGGGGGAACACAACAGATAAACCGCTGAGGCGAAGGAAAGCCAACACCCAAGAAAAGTTGATTAATATCTAAAACGAGGGCGGGATTAATGTCAGCGTCCCAATATTCGATTGAAGGCGATTCCCGATACGTCAATAAGAAGAAAAACGAAGATCAATCTCAAAGGAGGGAGACCGTAATGATTCAGCAAAAAAAGAGCCCGCAAAATCCGGGAAGGCTCGGTAGTTCCTATACCCAGGCTTAAAGGGGGCAAGAAGTCCCTACGGGGATCCTCTTGACTAAAATTACAAAAAACGCTGGGGTGGTCATAGGATTGAGGCAACAGGGTCATCGGAGAAGCTGCAACGGAAAATAACGAGTAAAACGGTAGGAGGGTCATGAGGGGGGAGCTGGGGGGGGGGGGCTCTTCGATCTGAAGATTTATAGCGTGGGGGTTAGCTGCCTAAAGAACAAATCAGGGGGGTGGTGAAGGAAGAATGGGCCCTGCCATCGGGCGCGCGAATAACCTGACCATATAAATGATTCCCGAAAAAAGGCTTCACGAGATTCCAGCGGTGAGAAAAACGCGGGGCGCAGGGCCGGGGGATGGGAGCTGAACGCGCAGAAGTTTGGCCTAGCATTCAAGATTAGAGGAAAATCACATGAGCTGCACGACAAAGTGAATCGGCAAACTATGAAGTAAACTCCAAGAGGTGATAGAGGGGGGGGCAAGCATTAGAAACAGAAGCGGGCCAGCAACTTTAGAGTCGGGGAGATCGGCTCCGGCAGTTGCCTGCAGCAAGGTTTAACAAACAGGGGGAATGGAGGGTGGGCAGTTAAAAAAAGCAATCTGGTTAACCAACCAACTGGGATCTTCGAGCAACTGACCCGCGTTGGGGTGGGGTGGTGAGACCGCATATCATCGAGGAAAATTCCAAGTACTTACGGTTCAGAGGAAGATTGGAGTTTAAAAAGTGTCAAGATCAAATTGATTATCAACCGCTCGCAGTTGAGACTTCTCTTTAAGGGGGTCCGCTCCGAAGTCAACGTAGTATTCTTAGAGGAGAGCTTTAAGGGACCCAATCTAAGTCCTGCGGACTTCGGGGCCGCAAAAAAGATTATTAAGAACGGTCACCTGACAAACTGCTTTCCGGGGGGAAGTCCGGGTAGAGGCTAGTGGGGTAGGGGGGGGAGGTGAACGGGGCACTCAAGGGGCCCAACAGACTCTGAGCCATGCGTATCGGATTTGTTGTTGGAAAACTGGGCCCGAGGGGGAAAATCCCCAGGAACCTGGGTTTTCACTTGTTCTTACGCAACCCTGAGTACGTAAAAGGAAAAGGCTTGCCTCTCAAAGAAAAACCGTTCATTCGGATGGGGAAAGAAGATTCAACTTCTTAAGAACGGGCCTCAAACGCGACTGGATCCAGCTACATGGTGGGGCGAAAAAAAAAAAAAAAACCAAAAAGGGGGTCTGATGTGCAAGGAGAAGTTGGAAGGCTAATAATCCTGAATCAGTTTACGCACTGGGGGTTCGAGTTGCCCCTGCTCAGGAGATGAGCACGGAAAGTCAGAGGAAGTGTGAGAATGTTAGTTACAAAGTGAATAAAGAAAGTCATCGAACGCCCCTAAGGAAGATAGCTTATCTGGGTGGCCTGTCGAAACCAGGGATATCGTCCCCTGAGGGTTTGCAAAAACCAGAGAGGACTTAACGGATTTATGACTCGTCGGGAATCACACCATATAGGTTGAAAAAGGATCGAATATTACGAGCGCCAAGGAGGCAGCAAACGAAAGAAGCTATCTCATAGGAAGGGTACGCAGATTAGGGGGAGGAGCATTCGCTCAAGGGGGCAGGGAATCCTCTAACAGAGATGTTTTGCGTAGTAGGAACACTAAAGGGCCTTATCCCGATACTTAAAGTAGGACAGTGAGGCAATGGGGTATATAAAAGACACCGTCCCGGGTACGAGATTTGCGTAGTAGAGCAGGGTTGGGAGAAGGAGCTGTATTCGCGGTGGGGAATCATGTTGCCCTTGTTTGAAAACTGACGTCCGCTCGAGACGGCACGGGGAGGGAAGGTCGTTTCCTCATAAATGCAATTGGTCCTACATACTCCAATAACGGGGGTAAGGAAAGCACTGGTCTAAGTTTACAATGTGGGTTAAAGCCTTGAAAGTTCTGTTGAAGAGGGGGAAAGCGAGAAAAATCGTCTCTTTGAAAGCCAAATCGAAGGGTGCAAGATTAATAGCTAACCAGCCGTCGTCGCATAGAGGAAAGTGGAAACCTAGGCCGGGAGTAGGTGTAGGTGAAATGACCTTATGGTTAAAGAAAAAAGGCGCTGATAGTTTTCGTAGCCAAAAATCATCCACAACGAAGATAATGGAGTATCAAACAAAACAGGCATCGGATTCTATTGGCACAAACTTAAGGGGTTGTGAGTAAATTAGAGTAAGAGGGGAGCGGGAGAACTCGGGAGATGGGAAAAGGGCATTGAAATGAGTTCAGGGGAAATTAATGAACAGAAAAAATGAATCGATTGGGCCTTGGGGGTGAGAACAGAGATGAAGAAGAGAAAAGTGTTTTGAGGGACAGAAGGGAAAGTTGGAATAAAACAGAGCGCTCTGAAGCCAGGGACCGGTCCTTAGTAAATGGGAAACGTAAGGAAGGGGCCATGCCTATTACGGGGGGTGGAAAAAAAGGTGCTCAGAAAAGGGTGGTTGGGAAGGAGGGTTTAAGGAGGTGCGCGGATTCTCGGGGTTCTGAAAAAACTCCGGTTGGGGGGGATGGGAAGAACAACAAGAATTAAAGGTCAAGGGTGTATGGCCCCAGGAGGGGGTTACTGGACATACGCAAAACGGGAGAAGAAAAATGTATAATTCTGAAAGTTTGTCCCTAGAAGACACGCTGTAGAAAAGAGGAGCTATCGGATAGGACAATTTGGGAATATAGGGAAAGGTCGGGGGCGAAATTTTCGCTTTCTTTGAATCAAAAAGGGGGAAAGGGTTTCGGCCGCTGGGGGGCCGGGAGACTGGTGGGATAGCAAAACAACGGTTCGAGCAATCTGGGATAAACGGTGGGGAAAAAAAGAAAAAAACAGACGAAATTTCCAAAGCGAGCCATACCGATGTCCTAACAGAGGTGGAAGGCAACTGTATTCGAGAAGAATCGAGGGAGAACGGCATGGGAGAATGGATCCCTGGGGGGGAGTTATTCCTTAAAACATGACTACAGCCGTCGAATGGAGAGTTGAATTGACGACGCAACCAACGCGATTAACTACTGTTGGATTAGCCCGGGGTGGGGAAAATCAGGGGCAATAATGAACAGGATTTTGGACTACGGAGATATCTGAGTGGAGAGATAGTGAGAAAAATATCGCTGCTGGGGAACGAGGGGGGAGGAGCCGCGTCAAAAACAAATTACACCTACAAGAAGGGTCCGGCCTAGCGGGACGTGGGGGCCGTAGGACAGTCTGCAAAATACAGAACGGGCGATCACAATCCAACGGAATGGGGTTACCTAATGGTCCAGGGACAGGAATAATCGGAAAAAGGGGATAGGGGAGAGAGACATTGGACGGGGGAGCCGGGAGAGTCTAAGAAAACAAACGCAGGCATGCACGATGGGACGGCTGACTTAGGGACTTAGACGACCATAAGAGCTCATTGCAAAAAAAAATCGTTGAGACCAAAACGTTGAGAGATGCCACGAAAATTTGTGCAGAGGCATTGAGGGACACACAATCAACCGGGGAAGAAACAAAATACGGGAGAAAAGGAAAAGGAAAAACCTTTCATTTGGGGGAGCACTTTCAGGGTATAATTTCCAGTCCACTTTACAACCGGCCTTAAAAAGAAGAAAGGGGGGTTCATGCATAGCGTATCTCCAGTTCATGGGAGTAAAATGTCCACAGAAGGAGAGTCTTTAGACCGGTCTACTAAAGTAAGCTAAGAAAGGGTACTTACAAGGGAGCAGAAAGACACAACAACAAGGAGTATGAGGAAAAGAAGAGGGTCTTTCTAGAATTGAAGAGGAGTGCTGAGGTACTATTTGTGGACACCGGGAAAACATCATAAAGAGAAGTGTCCAGATGGACGAGGTACCAATTAAAATAATATGAAAATCCCTGGGGAGATAACGGATGAATGAGAAAAAGGTTGGACTTTTTACTGGCAAAGCAGGGGGAGTTCCACATAAGCTCCCTCTAACCCAGCTCGTGTTTGAGAAATTGGTGGGGGGGGGAATGAAAGGGAACGGGACTTTGGGGGAAAGACGCGGCGGGGCGAGCAAAGTGCTAAAAGGCGCCCAGGGAGAGGGGAACGGCAAGAAGTTAAACGGTGCGGGGGGGGGAAGAAAATCGGCTCGGGATGGTCTAAAAGGAAAGGAAACGAGTCATCTTCCCAAAGTCTTCGGGAACTGTCAAGACACTGGATCACGGAGAGTACCGAGACAGATTCCTCCTGGTAGCCTGAAGAAGGGGGCAGGGGCCGGGAGGTAGATGGAACCAGAAGGGAACAGCTGAAACCAGAGGTGACTTGTCGGGACTGATCCAAGGGAATAGGGTGTGAACGGACTAGGTCACGAGCCGCCAAGCTTTACAGGTGCTCGATGGGGGGGTTCCAAGGCCAGTTTCGCCCTCCTTAGACAAAACAGAATCAAAATTAATTGGGAGCACTCTCCTAGAAAGAAAAAATCCGTGCTATCTCAGATAAGGGAGTACCCATCTCCTTTGCTTCAAGAACCAAAGAAACACCTCCTGGATAAAGGAAAAAGTTTGGGATTCGTGTGCTGCAGGTCACAAAAGAAGGGGAAACGGTCTCAGTCGGACAAGTCTTTAGGTGTGGTTGAGAAAGAGTTGGAACGTGAGAGGCTCTAAACCTACGGAACCCTATTCTAGATCTAAAGGGCGGACCGTGATAGGCAGAGGTTAGGAGCTGCAAAAAATGGGGGAGAGAGGGGAGTGCGAGTGTTCTTCGATTCTAAGTTGGGTCTGAGAAAAAACAGTTCGACGGAAAAGTAGTAACGGCACGAAAAGAAAAGATCAGGCTATTAACAGAGAAAAAATTCGTTAAAGACGCTACTATAGTGAAAGAAGATATCGGCCAACTTGTTCAAAAAAAAAAGTGCGACTGAGTTCCATGTTATGGGCGAGAACGGTTGGTTTCAGGGAGGGAACAAGGAGGGACGGCTAAGGCGAGGGGATCACGATCGAGATCGGAATGGAAATTGAAAAATATAGCGAGGGTTGAAAAGACACCAAACGAAATGAATTGAAGAGGGGCTAAACAAAACGGAAAAAGGAGGGACGCTTTGCGCACAAGAGAACGGCTATCGGCCAGCGTCACACAAAAAAAAAAAGGGAGTTGAGGGCAGCCCGTGTGGGACCAGAGATAGTAAGGGGAGTGTAGAGGGTCAAAGTTTACCGGAACTTTTAAAAGGGATAGAGGACGCGCGTTATGTGACCAACGTGAAGTTAGTCAGAATTCACAAATAGACCGGAGGATGATTCCGTGCACTCACAACAAAATCAGAACTAAAGGTGTATGGCCCGGCAGAAGACGGAAACATCGATCAATGCCCTATCCTCGGACTGACGGGGGGGGCAAAATGATACTTCTCTTAATTAGGTGTGAAAGACCAAAACCCAGTCTTTAAGGTTTGTGAAGGAGAGGCTGGGAGGTCAATTAGGGGTATATTGGGGGCGGTAAGGGGGGGGGGGAATGAAAAGAGAGAGTACTGACTTATAGGACCTCCCCAGAAGGGCCTCGAGGACTAGTGTTTTGGACCCATCTAAGAATAAAAAGTGCAAGAGATCTACGCAAAGGGAGTTATGAGCTATACGAACGGGGGTCCTAGAATAGAAAGAAACGTGCCCCTCTTTGAACAAAAAATAGAAGTATTTTAAAATGTATAAGGAGAGGGATAATAAAATCCCACAACATTTGTATGAATGATATAGCAGGAAACTGGGGGGGGAAGGGGGAAAACGACCGGGGCCCAGCGTATATTTATTCTCGTGTGGTCCATAGGGAAGGGGAAACACTTTCTAAGTAAAGGGACAGAAAAGAATTGGAAGGGGAACAGAAAGGTTGCTGGTCAGAAAACGTTACCTGGACTTGGAGGGGATTAGGACCTGCACTTCGTACCTTGCTAGAAGGCAAGCCTACGGTAGAAGAAGAGTAGTGTGACTAAAACGAACCGAAATGGTTCTGAGAGGATCCATGCATGGGAGGAAGGAAGCTTCAAAAAAAAAATGTCTGCGTAAATGGGTTTATCTAAACTCTGGAGTTGCGTGCTATGGTTCTTACCGGGGGACGATCCTCATCTTGGTCTGGGGGGAAGCAAAAGTCCAAAGAGGTGCCGGGGGGAAGCAGGAAGAGTTCGGTCACGACGCGCAAAACGACGATAGAACGCGTTTCAACGATGGAAGTCCCAAATTCTTGCGTCACGGAAAGAAGCATAGGGGGGGCGGTTCAAAAGAAACTTTCCAACCCGGCCGGTATCTAGGGGGACCAAAGAACAATCATTGGGTGGGCCCAAAAGCAGGAGAATTAGATGTAGAGATTCATGAAAAAGCAATTCCAAACTATGAGTTTGATTACGACAGTGGGAAGGTCTGACGACGTGGACTCTAAGGAGAAGACACAACCCTAGTCAAAGGTGGGTCTTTCACAGAGAGCATCCGTCCCCTGTGCGGGAGCTCAAGTCTTGGAAAAAAAATGTGAATGGCCTTTGGGGCAGGGGGTTACCAAAAACTGACAAACCAACCTTCAGACAGAACGTGGAAAGATTTGACAAATAAAACTCTTGTTGGTTTTACAGACTGTAGGTCATCGAGAGACAAAACAGAGAATCATCTTCCTAAGTAGGGGGGGGGGGCGTTTTAAGATGGTAGGGACATTATTTCAAAGAAGGAGCGAAAAATAGTCCACTTGGGTGGGAGGAAATCATAAGTTCTCTAAAAAAAAAAGGATCGTCTAAAGAGAGAGGGTAAAATTCTTACCTGGGTTAAAAAAATCCTAGAGACGAGCGGTTCTAACGCAGGAAAAAAAAAGCTGGGGAAACGCAACACCCTTCTGGCCACTTGAGAAGATAGGGAACTCAGTTGGACTACGGAGCACAAACACTTCTGAAAACACAGGAAAGTTAAGAAAACAGGATAGGGGTGGTGGTCAACCTTTTGAAAAGCACCCTTAAGTGTAAAGAAATGATTGTAGAAATCGTTCCACTCTACGTATCAATCGGAAAGAGTCACTCTAAACCGTTACTGGGAAGCGTGGGCTCGCATATGCCGGGGTCAGACTGCTCCAACGACTTTCGGATCAGAATAGTTGGGGGGCGGGGAGGGGGGCCGTTGGAGGCGAATGGGGGACGCCTGCTAGAAGGAAGGCCGTATTTGACCAGATGGGACCAGGCTAAAACCGTGAGAGCACGCCAGGCGACTGGGGAAGGTTCTCAAACGAGTGACATCTTGGCGAAACAGACGGGGGGAAGCTCATAGGGCTGGGGGGGGGGGACACGGTTCTATATTCTACTGGCGCGAGGTTGTTCGTTCACATAGAGACTCAACATCATTGGGATTCGTCGTGACAGTAAAAAACAAAAGAACAAAGATAAAGGGGAGAGAAAAAAATCCTAGAGCGGGGGAAGAGGATCACATATTAAAAAGAAGATTATTTTGTTGAAGATGAGATGAAGTTCAAGGGCCATGAAGACCAGAAGGGGGGCGAGGGTTTGGGTGGGGGGGGGGGGGCAGTATGAGGCTAAAGGGGCTTATCCAAAGCGGAAGGATAGTAACAAGGACAAAGAGTTCCTGGGGTTATATAAAGAAGAGAAATTCACCCGGATTGGCCGTTTGAAAGGCTGGAACTTAGACCAATTTTGCGAAATCGGCGTATGTCATAAGGAAAGGAGGGGGGAAAAAAAGTTCGGCGAACGCACATGAAAGCAACTGGGACTAAGGGGTGAGGTTAAGACTATAGAAGAAACATTACAGGGTCAGCTATAGCATACTCATTAAGGGGGGTGTAGAAGAAATTACCGTGGCTACTGGTAACATCATAGAGGGTGGGGGTGACAACTTTCAAAGGAGGGGACATAGGAGGGAAAAAAAGCGTGGAAAGGGGATAGGACCATAAAAAAAGTTGTGATCTCAAGACTCGCCGCTTAACAAGCTGAGACCCTGGCGCGAAATTGTCCCAATAGGAAACGAAAAAGGGGGGGCGGATTTCCGGACCCAGATTCAACAGCGAGACAAGTCATAATGAAAGGAGACAAAAACGGGAGGTCCGCAGACAAGCCAAGGTTATGAGCAAAAACAGACCTCGAGGCGGGATGGTGCAAAAAACCAAAACACCTCAAAGTGTTAGGGAGGGCCCCGGTAAGAGGAGAGAGAAGTTGCCCCAAGAAAGACGGACCCAATAGTGATCGGAGGGGCCTTCGTTTCCTCTGTACGGGAGATGAATCGAACCCTGCAAAGAGTGGCTTTGGGGGGGAGACATAATCCTTATATCGTAAGCTCTTTTGGTATCCTCTCTAAGAATTGGAAGAAAGAAAAATGTGCGAGCGAATCGGGGAAAATACCCTGAAGCTGTAAAAAAAAGGGAAAAAAAGGCAAGGGTTCACGAGGAAACACCTGGGGAGGGGGGAGTGAGGCGCACAGGAGGGGGGTGACGCTGTGGATTATTTACTGAAAAAGAGGGGGTTGGACTTCGGAAAACCACTGGAAGCTGTTGGGAGTTTATATCTGGTAGAGGGGAAAAGGGGAACCGGCTTGTTTAGGTGAAAGATTCCTATATTTGGGAGAGGGGAATGCTCAGGGTCGCGTCGAAATAAGGTCCTGCAAAAAAATTTTTAAGACAATAAGCATCAAACCGATAGCGTAAAAAAAAGGGGATGCCTAATCAGAGAGTCGTAAAATTTCAGAAATGGGGGGTGCTCTGCGAACTTAAGAAAATATACGTAGGGGGGAACAATTTTGAAGGCAGTGGGGGCCTGGGGCCCAGAAAAAAAGGTCCGTATATGGGGGGATTACTCGTCCGGGTAAAACGGGGTGGTTTATAGGTCGAAAAAGGCAGGCCGTGTAAGAAAGATTTTTGGGACATAAAAGATGGGCCCACTACTCTCAAAGCAGAAGGGACGGTATCATCTTCGGAAGGGGAGCTCTAGAAAGAGTAGTGTCCTCAATAAAAAAGGTCGAGCCCTTTTAAGTCGGACACTATGGAGTCAAACAGGGAAAATCCCTCTAATAAATGGTAAAAGCTCATGGGGGGGCAGAACTGAGAAACACAAAATAGGGTGAAACTGACAGAAAGTTTTGATCGGGGGAACGGGTTACAATGATTTAAGCCTTGGGCAGGAAATGAGGGTTTGACTACTGGAATAGAAAAATGGATAGGGGTATCGTGATAAAATGGAA
>Ga0179591_1486111_pt1 | contig 11668 bp, 22 predicted proteins | sample CZOMad2_1_08_16f_FD_182891 | JGI IMG/M metagenome (GOLD analysis project Ga0179591, IMG submission 182891) | Vadose zone soil fungal communities from Angelo Coast Range Reserve, California, USA - CZOMad2_1_08_16fungal (PacBio error correction) | ecosystem: Environmental > Terrestrial > Soil >...
AAGAAGGACGTCCTCCCGCACACCTCGCACGGGGGGGGGGGAACTAACCCCTAAAATCGATGTTCGTGCGGAAAAAAGACGGGTCCGGTGCCTTACCAGAAAAAGAGTGGAAAGAGCCCTCTCCTGTACACGACCATGCTGAAAAAAAAAAAGATCCTCCCGCAACCCCAGCTCGTGGAAAAGGGAAAAGAAAAAAGTCCCACTTCCCCTTTTGTAAAGGAGGGGGGATAGGGGCGGACCGACTGTCGCCGAAGTTCGACGGAAAGGAGCCTGGTGGCCACCGTCGTTTCGACGCCCGAGGAGAAAAAGGGGCGTCGTCCACTTCACCCTCGAAGAAAAAAATGGAACTGTTGTTCATGTAGTCCGACAGAGGTGGAACCATCGGGAATCCCGAGGGAGTGAGAAGAAAGAAAAAAAAAAAAAAGGGCGTTCTACGAGCGGGGAAAGAAGAAGGAAACGAAAGGAAAAACGTCACCATCCAAATCGGCTCACCCACGGAAAAAGACTCGAGTCCTCATTTCGAGCCAAAAAAAAAAAGGGGGGCACGGAGAAGAAACCAACGCCGAAACGAGCGCAGCGCCAAACGGAAGAAGCAGCCACGCCGTTAACCGGGGCCAGAAAGACAGCAGCTCCTTCGGCCTTCGACATCAAAAAAGAGCGGCCGCCCCATCAAGGACCTACCCGAAAGGGAAGAAGACGGGACCTCCTGCCCCGCTGCCCGGGAAAATCCGGCCGAATCCCCCTACCGCAAGTGGAAAGGACAGCGCTGTCTATGTTTCCCGCCGAGCAGAAAGGAAAAAGGAGGGGTTCAGGGCTGGCGAGGTTCCCGCGGTAGTAAAGAAAAAAAACCTCGAACCACCAGAAACCCAACGCGACAAACATGGGGGAAAGGGAGACCACCTACCACCGCCTCGAGAGGGCGGGAAAAAAACGAGCTGGACCTTGCGGGAGAAAAAAAAGCGGCCGGCACCATCGTATCTTTGAACCACAAACCTTAGGAAAAAAGGAGCCCTAAACCATATCCAGGACCTCTTCCATGTCGAACGAAAAGACGCCTCTAAAAAAAATCTACTGGAGGGAGGATCAAGGTAGGGCGGATCGTCGGGCGGCGGTCAAAAGAAACGATGAGCGCGTTTCCCAGAAGGGACCCCACCACGCCCGGGGACAAAGAAGAAAAAGACTAGGCGCCGCCGCCGGCGCGCAAGAGGAGGTCGTTGCCAATCGCCACACGAAACCGACAAAACCCCCCATCCGGCTATTACGAGAGGAAAAAAGGGACAAACGGGCCCGTGAGCCCGACGCCGGGGAGAAAAAAGCCAGCGGTGATTGCCGTGGCCGGGGGGGACGTGGGGTAGGTGTTCCGAAAGAAAGGAAACTATCTCGATGAACGACCCGGGTCGGGAAGGGGAAAAAAGGGGCATGTACTCTTACTTCTACCCTGGAGAAAGGGGGGAAGAAAAGTCCCTCCCATTCTTGCGAAGGAGAAAAAAAAGGAGCCAAAAACGCCACCCCGTCTATCGCGGTCCCGAAAAAGACCCAGGTGACCCTACGGCCAAAAAAGGCCGCACACGTACCCTCTTGCGAAAAAACCTAAAAAAAAGACGGCCCCATCATCATCCAGGCCGTGCGGGGAAAAGGAAGGTTGCGGCGTCTATGGCCGGCAAAGGGAGAAAAGTTTTCCACATCCACTCCCGCGAAAAAAAACAAAGCCCACACGAGGAGGCAGAGGAAAGACGGCCTTCGTCAAGGGGAGGGAGTTCAAGGGGGGGGGTAATCGGAGATCTTCCTTCGGACTCTGTCCATCGGGGGGGGGGGAGGGAAAAAACCGGTGGACCGGCCGAAGCCGAGAACAACCTTCAGAGGTGTTTTCGTGGTTCCCCGAGGGAGCCGGAAGAAGGAAGGGGAGGGTTTCGTTTCGGGACCGAAGGAGGAAAAAAAAATGGCTAGGCCGAAATCGCTGCCGGGGGAAGAAACTCACCGAGGGGGTACGGTGGCGATCGTGGTGGAAAAGGAGAAAAAGGACCGTGCTGCCGATCGAGGGGGGAGAGTGTTTAGCTAGGAAAGGGCTTCGCTTGTTCGGGGAGGGAGAGGGCTCTCCGGCCGGGAAGAAAAGGGGAGGGCCTTCTCGAACGCCGATGGAAAAGAAACAAAAAAAAAAAAAGAATCCCACCGAACTGCCGTCCGGTGACGGGAAAAAAAGAAGAGGGCCGACCTCGCGCCTCGGCGCACAGGGCCGGGCCCCTTGCCCCCGGACCCAAAGAAAGGGCTGAAAAACGCCTACCTGGCCCTCCCGGCTGCGGGAAGACTCGGCCCGAGGCGCAAAAAGGGGGAGAAACGCCCCCTTGTCGATCGAGGGGGGAAAAGAGGGGACAAGCTTACGTCTGGCCGCTCGAGATTGGAAGGCCCCGGTTGGCGCAATCGCCGAGGTGCAAAGAAAAGGTCGAAGGTCACTTTCCAAAGTTGAGGGGAAAAGGGAAACGCCCCCATCGTCGACATGCCGGGCCGTTCCCCTAGAAGGGAGGGGGCCACGCTGCCCGCTCCTTCCGGCGCGAGAGAACGGGAAAAGGAGGGCGCCCCCCGTGGCCTGGCCAAAGGGAGATATGCCGGGGGCGTTCTGCGTTTCGGGGCCGTTCGGGTTTCGGAAAAAATTGCCCCGCCCGACCTCGACGCCGGAGCACGAAAAAGAAAAAAACGTCCGTGCTGGACGGACGAAAAAAAAAAGAGAGGGGCCACGCCGAACCGCCGCCTCGAACAGAAGGAAGGGTGAGCGGCGTCGCCGGGCTGGGCGCCGAAGAGCCGAAAAGGGGGGAGTCGTGGTTCCCCCGGCCGGAAGGGAAAAAAAAAGGGAAAGAAAGGGGTGCTCGCGCGTGGTCCTGTCGTTCCGAAGGGGGAGGGGACGGTTTCCCCCGATCTCTAGAAAAAAAAGAAGAAGATCGGGGAAACCTACCCCTCCACGGAAGGAAAAAGTACGGGGGTCCGACGTTCTGACGACAGGGACCACGCCCGAAAAGGCCGCTCGTCTTCCTTTAACCACGAACGACAAGAGGGGGGGGGAAAGGCTTCTAAACTCCCTCGACAGGAACCGGCAAACTTCGCCAGCAGCTACTCGGTCGAAGAGGCGTGGCCATCTCTTTTCGGGGGAGGGGGGAAAAGACTACGCTTTTCCCATCGTTCAATCTTGAGCTCGTCGTCCGAGGAAGGAACTCGCAACCTGCCCCGTGAGAAAAAAAAACAAATAAAAAGGAAGCGGCGACGAACGACGGTGGCCGAAAGAGGCGCCCGCACCCTCATCTCCGCAGAAGGAAACCGAGAAAAAAAAGGAGAAGATTCACCCAGAAAGAAGAGGGCGAATTGACTTCCCCGCCCAATGGTAAGAGGGAGGTGCCCCTCCCCACGGGGGGAAAGGGGTGGAGGGGAAGGAGGAGACCTGTGTTCCGTTAACTTAACCAGCACCGTCGCTATGCGCGCAACAAAAAGAAGAAGAAAACCATCTGAGGGGGGGAAAGCGCAGCTTCCTTTCCTCGATGTGCCGGGGGGAGTCCGCGGCGGGCGCGCCCGCAGCAGGAAGACTCTGCCTTTCTCGAATAATAGATCGGGCTTGCCAGGTAGGCTTTTGGCGAGCCGGAGGCCCGCCAATCTACTCGGAAAAGGGAAAGGGGAAAAGGGGCGCTCTAATGAGGTTACCTCATCCCGCCCGTTCGATGGGGAAAATGACTGAAGTCAGGAAGAAGGCATCCTTCTTGGCGGGAGAATTGACACTACTTTTGAAGAGGAGGCCTCTAGCACCCGCCGGCAGAAAGGAGAAAAAAACCTCTACGATGGGGGAGCTCTCACCACCTAAAAAGGCAAGCAGATCTCCATCCAACTGGGCGGGAAAAAGTTTTTCCACCCACTATCTCAGGTACAAACAAAGGGTTTTCTTCCTTATTAAAAATCGCGGAGGGAATGGGCAACCTATTTCCGAAGAAGGGGGAGAAAAGGACCAAGTAAAGGAGAAACCTTACTGACCCCCGGGGCTGCGTCCGGCCCTCCCCTCGGAGAAGGCCGATCTTCGTCCCGTCACCGTGGAGGAAAGGGACACAACCTGAAAAAGACCGTCCCCTCCACTGCCGATCAAAAAAAAACCACCGCCCCTTCCGGGAAGAAAAAAAAAAAAAAAAAGGCGGCCGGGATGCTCTTCCGAAGAGGTTGGAGGGTCGTGGTGGCCGCCGGGGCGTGCTTGGAAGGGACGCTTTTCAGGAAGGAAAGGAAGGTACTCGAAACCCTTCTTCGGCCCCACCTAAAAAAAGGCCCTGGGAATGCTGCTTGCAATCCGGGGTAGGGGAAGGGGGGGGGGGTGGGCTTTTCCCGGCACGGGGGGAAGGTCAGGAACCCTGGGCTGGCTCTCTCCCGTCGACCGCGAGAGGGGTGACGTGGGCGTTCGTCGTCGCGACGGAAAAAAGTCGCCTCCAAAAGCACAGAAGAAGTAACGAGTACCTGCCCTTCCAGAAAAAAAAAGGGGTCGTTCCCTCTATACCGAGGGAAAAGAAAATACTAAAAAAAAAGGTAAGGGGGAACGCCCGCATTCACGCTGGCGTTTTCCTGGGGGAGAAGGGACACTGGCCCCGGCCTGGGGCCGAAAGTCGGCAAGAGCAGGGGGTCCGGCCGCGGTTTCGTGTGGTTGGGGAAAAAAAAAAAACCCCATCGTCGGGCCGAGCGCGCCAAAGGGGAGCCGTTTCGTCGCGCCTCGTGACCAAGGGAAAAAAAAAATCTGCGAAAGGGGAGTCATCGCTGGCGTGGAAAAAAGAGCGATCGCGAAGAGGAAGGACTCCACTGAGAAGTAACGGTCGCTGCGTCCGCCGAAGGGAGCCCCTGGCCGGAACCAGAGGAAAAAAGAGAAGGGGAGATTGCACCTTTTCCTACGGGGGGGGGAAAGAGCGGGCCTGGGGGACCGGCCGTCGGTCGCGTGGAGAAGGGAAAAAGGAGACGCCGCCGAAAAAAATCGCAGAAGAAAAAGGAGGTGGTCCCGGGCCGCCGGCGGGAAGAAAAAAACCATGTTCTTCCGCCGGTGGGTTCTGGTGGTGGGAATCACCCACCCCCTCTACTAGAAAAAGAAGGGAATCGCCCCGCCTCCGGGCAAGAAGGAGAGAGGGTGTCAGACTCGTGAACCTCTCTCCCGCGGAAGGGAGCCCGTCTTTCCCGGGGAAAAAAAGGGGACGGATCTTGGTCCCGGCACCAGAAAGGGGGAAGAGCGGCGGATGAAAAAAGGTCTTGGTCGAAAAAAAGAAAGAACGTGTCTTTTATGGAGAAAAAGGAGAAGGCATCGGATCTGGGCTCCGGGGGGGGGAACTGGGGGGTGGCCTGTCGGCGGCGGGCGGTGAAGGGCGCACTCGGTGGACGTTTGGGTTGGCTCTCGGCCAAGGAAATCGAAAGAAAAAAAAAGGGTGAACGACGTGGGACAAAGGGGGGGACAAATGGGGGGTGACCGGGCGGCGCCTAAGGCATCGGTTAATCCCAGATCGTCGACCAGAAGCTCGTGTGGGGGGGGAAACAAACGGGGGACGTCGATGTCGTCGTGGGCCCTCAAGACACTCGCGGCAAGGGAACCGACGCGACCCGGAAAAAAACCCGACCCGGAAACCGGCCACGCCCCGGACGGGTCTAGGGGGGACGGGGGACCATAACAGGAACGGGGGGGGGGGCGATCCCTCGATCGTCCGGTCGACCTCGTTTGTGCAAAACCGAGAGATAAAGGGGGGCTGGCTCGGCGTCGAACTTCTGCAAGGGGAGGCCGTCTACGTTCTTCTCGGAAAAAAAGGAGTCCTTCCCTCTGGTGGACATAAGTCTCCTGGCTGGATCGGGGGGGAGAAGCAGGAAAAAATGGTCGTGTACTGTCGAGGGCAGAATAGAGACCGCGGTACCAGATCAAAAGGGTCGGGGTCCCAGCCCGGGACAAAGAAAAGTCCGCCGAAACCTCGATGAGGGGAGGAGACAAAATTGGACCTCTTTGTTGGAAGGGGAAGCAGGTTCTCCGAGAGAAAAAAAAGAGATATATTACCCCTGCTAGAAAGGGGGATCCAACACACCTCTCACTTGGTGGTAGAAAAAAGGAGGCGAACGCTTCTCTTGGACAGGGACCGCCCGGGAAGAAGGCATAGGTATCTTCCCTCGCCGTACAAAGGGAGGGGAGAAGCCACGATTCCGCCCACGGAGGAAAGAAAACCCCCTAGTCCAGCAAGGACGGGTCCCCACTTCGTGTCCCAAAGCGGCCCCGACGTCGCCAAGGAAAAAAAAAAGAGGCCCCTGTGTGTGCAAAAAGAGGGGGAAACGAGCGAGCGCGGCTCGCAAGAAAAAAACGTCAACCCTCGACTGAAAAGGGAAAGGTTCATTTATTCGGGCAGGGAGGGGGTTTGGTACACATCGGGAGCGAGGGGACGACCTCGACGTAAGGGAAAAGAGAGATCTGGGATCCGATGAAAACCCGCAGCCGCCCGGTCACCCACGAGGAGAGTAAAAACCAGCCCAACCTCAGAGAAAGAAAAAAAAAAAATGGCCTATCTCCACCAACTGCTACGAGAGAAAAAAGGAAAAAGAACCGAAAAAAAAAACAGCTTTAACTGTATCCAGAAGGGGGGAATACCTTCGTCACTAGGGAAAAGACCCCAAACGTCGTGCCGCCAGCCAACGCCGGGAAAAGATAAAGATCCTTAACCTACCTCAAAGGAAGAGGGGAAGGTGAAGCTTTCCACTATCGGCCGAAAGAAGAAAGAAAAGGAAGAAAAGAAAGACGCTGCTAGTTTTCCCAAGAGAAGGGGGGGCCTTATGCGGGCGAAGGGGAAGGGGGGGAGGGGGAGGGAAAAAGGCGGTGTTTGGGCTCGAGCCCGTCGAACCACCGCACAACAAAAAAGCAGCCGGCCCAGCACGCAAAAAGGGGAGGCGCGGATCCTTTACTGTTTGCGGCGAAAAAAGGGAGGAACTCAGGCACCAGTAGGAGCGGGACCACCCCGGGGAGAAAGAACTAGACAAGGAAGAAAAAAACAGGTCTAACTCCGGAAGGGAGGAGAACAAAGACCTTCCCGGCGAAGTGAGAGATTCAAGTTCTGCGGGAACATCAAAGATAATCGTCTTCGCAGCATGGGGGGAAACAACACCCACTGCAAGTGTTCAGAGGAACTTCTCCTACCTCCCTTGAGAAGGGTCTCCCCCTCCTAATTTCTTGCATCGCCACCAAAAACGGACGCCCACTCCCATCCTTCTATGAAGAGACAAAGAAGCCGGGTGGTCCTATCGCAGAAAGCCAAAAGGGGAAGAAAACGGTGCCAGACGTTCCGTGGGTATGTTTGCGCCCGACCCCGCCCCAAAAAGGAAAAAAAGGGTCGGATCGTGCCTGCGAAAGGGGAAGGGGAAAAGGGGGGAGGCGATTCGTGCATTCCCCGTAAAAAGGGCGGCTGCGCCGGACCCCCACGTTAAAAAGATCTCTTTCGTGAAGGGGCCTAAGCAAATGACCCACTTCCACCAAAGAGCTTTTGGGAAAAGAAAAAACTACCGCGGGACCTACCGGAGGACGGCCCAGCAGCATCCCAGGCAGGAAAAAAAGGGCCGAAGATGGTGCGGACCAGTAGAAAAAAAGATTCCCTTCATCGTACGAAAAAGGGAAAAAAATAATAAAAGACTTCCAACCCCGACCCCCAGAAAAAAGAGGAGGGCCGACTCCATCCCAGGAAAGAAAAAAGGAGTCCTTTGGGCTTTTTTCGCGAATGAGGGAAAGGGTAGTGAAATTCTTTCATCTGTTGTCCCCGGACAGTACGGGGAAAGCCAGACTCAGGCAAAGTTCCAACCCTTTTGTGTCGTGGGGAAGAAAAGCCGGACGCCTCCCCGTTCCGTAAGGGGGGCTGAGGGGCGGACGTTCCGGATCGACCTCCTTGCTGCCAGTAAAAGGGAACGTGTGCCTCTGACGCCTAAAGAAGTGTACAACTGAGGAGAAAGACGCCAGTGCTGCAAAAAACTCCTGCCGAAGGCGGTCGTTGTTGAGAGGAGAAGCATCAGGCGGTTCGGGGCGGCGTGCGCAGAAAAAGGGGGAGGCAGACCGGCGCCCGTCGTGGCAACTGCCAGGGAAAGCGATCCCACCAACGGAGAGGTTAACACCATCGAGCGGGCGAAGGGCAGAAAATAAAAGGCGCAACTATTGAAAGGGGGGGCCTCCCCCCACTCCCGGAGAGAAAGAGAATAAAAAGGGCCCGCCGGCTTCTTTATCGCTTTATGCATACACGGCGAGAGAAAAAGGGAACTCTTCACCTATTCGCTCAAAAACTCCCCCCTCTACGCCCCGTGGTCGATCCGGGAAAGAACTCTTTCGTCCTGTCCCCGCCTCAGAGAGGGGGAAAGGAAAACGGTTTTTCCGCATCGAAGAGGGGGGCAGAAACAGGGGTGGCGTACGGCCCCTGTCGGCCGGTCGAAGGTAAAGGGGGGGGAAAGCCCGCCCTGACCATCAGGACGAAAAGAAAAAGCACTCGTGTTACGTCCGCACGCGGACGAGAGAAGGGACAAGGGCGCGTGCCGCCCCGAAAAAAAAAAATCGTGGCGGCCACCCGTCGTCAGTCAGAAAGTAGAGAGGTCCGCCGGGCATTTTGCTCAGACCAGAAGAGGGAAGCCGACCCTCGACGCCGAGCCTCCAAGCTGAAAAAGACAGGCCGAAACACGACCCTAGAAGGAAAGATACGAGTCCTCTGCTGGAAGGAAAAGGGGGGGGACTCAAGGGAAGTCGCCGTGGCCGTCGGCGCCAGGAGAAAAAGAAAAAAAAAAAAAAAGTTCGTGTCCAGGAAAACGCCGGTTCTCCTCGTGGCCGTGGGAAGGGGGAGGGAGGGGCCGGCTGAACCCCGGCCAGTTCTGCCTCGTGATGGTCCGGTGAAATAAAAACAAAAACAACGTATTAATCTGAAAAGAGAGAAAAGAGAGGGGAAAGTCCACTTCCGGGGGGAAGGAAAGGAGAACTAACGAGCCACTCCCGCGGGGAACAAAAAAAGCGGCTCGTCTTCGGGAAACCAAGGAAAGTAGTTCGGTTTCTCCTGACAAAGATACGAGGGAAACGACTCCTCTCCACCCGTTCGCCATCAGCAGGAAGGGAGGTCCGGCCGTGGCCCATCCGAGGGAGTTGGGAAGGAAAAGAAAAGTACGCTCCAAAGCCACCATCCCTGTATCTCGGGCGGTCGAGGTAGGAAAAACCTGCCCCGGGCGAACACAAAAAAAAAAAAGGGAACGCTAACGTCTACGACGGAAGGGGGGAAGGGAAAAGATGACGCCCCCGCCGGGGCGTCCAAAAAAACCGCTCCCTCTCCCGGACGAAGAGGAAGGATTCCACCCTATCCCTCGCAGGGGAAAAAAAGCAAAACCAGTCTCCGATGGCGCGGGCGGTGCAAGGGCCCTGTCTGAACCTGCGAAAAAAAGGGGAAAAAAACATCTGCTATGCGCCAAAAAAAAAGACAATCAATCACGCAGCACCATCCAAGCCCGAAGCTTCGGTAAGAGAAAGGGCTTCGCGGTCGTGCGAGAGAAGGAGGGGGGCAGGGGGGACCCGGGTGACCACCAAAACGGTCGCGATCCTCAGCAGGAGGGAAAGGAAGGCCTTTGGCGAGAAAGGAAAAAGGCCCTCACTACTACTTCCACTAGGGGAAAAGGCCTAGCTTCGAAGGGAAAGGAAGCGAGAACCCGCCCTCGATGGTTCAGGGGAAAAAAAAGTTCCTGTGGGGAAGAAAATCGTTTCGCGAAGAAAAAAAAAGAAAACTGGGTCAGCCGTTCGCGGAGACCGGCGGCGCACATCCTTAAAAAAGAAGAGGCTCTCTCCAACCAAACGCAAAAAATCCCCCCAGGAGAAGCGAAGAAGGGGCGTCTTCTATCCCGTTTTGGTAAAAAAGATCTCCCTTACCCCCTCGGGGAGGCGGGGGAGAAAAAGGCATTCTCCTTCGTAGGGAAAAGTCCAATCACTATTTCTGAGAAGAGGAAGAAAGCAGGAAATACCCGAACCTACGGACCGGGCAGGGAGAGAGGGAACCACTAAACAAACGGTGAAGGAAGAAAAGGGGCCTTTCACCGGTCTGTTCCACGAAAGGGGAAGGTCAAACTATGTACCGAACGTACAAGAGTCGACAACAAAACCCCGCCTCCGAACCCGGAAAGGAAAAAGCAACCGTTCTTCCGGTATTATCTGGCCTTAATCGGGTCCCTCCTCGTGTGGGGAGTAAAAAGAGGCTTTTTTTCAAAAAGGGGGTCAATTCGGGGGCCGCCGCGGGAGAAAAAAAAAGGACTTATTTCTTCCACTCGTACCTTACCGCCACGGGAGGGAGGGGGGGGACTGCCTGGCCGTCGGGGTCGGGGTCGAAAAAAGGGGGGGGACTGCCCTCGTGGTGCAGGAGAAGAGGGGGGAGGGTACACCCCTGTTCATTGGGAGCAGCCGCGACGAACGCGATTAAAGAAAGTGGTCGTTCTTCTTTCGCAGAAAGGAGGAAGGTCAAAAATTCACCTCATCTGCCCTCCAAAGGAGGAAATGCCCTTCGCCGGCACTATCCGACCAAAGGGAAGTGCCGTGGCGCTTGGCCGCAAAAATACAAAAGGGGAAAAGGAAAATCAAAAACGCCCTGGGGGAAAACGCGTCGGGCTCCAACGGGCAAAGGAAAGGAAGAATGAGACGTCGTCCCCTCGGGGGGCGTGGGCCGGTCTTCCTCGGTCAAGGTGGGGAGGAATCTTCCGGGCCCGAGAAGGGAGCCGGCGGTCGCGAAAGAGAGGATCCCGACCAACACGGCGGTGGTTGTGGGCCGCCAAAAAAGTCATCTCTGGGCGGGAAAAAGGAAATCGAAATCGGCGACGTGGCTCGCCGCCCCGAAGACAGGGCCTTTCGTCGGACAAAAAAAAAAGAGTTCCGCCCTTGCCGAAGGAAGGGGGACTAACGGTCTGGCCCGCAACCTGTCCCTACGGGGGGAGAAGGGGCCTTTGCCCGCGGGTCAGAAAAAAGAAAAAAAAAGACACCGTGTCCCATCTTCGCGCAGAAAAGAGAACCTCCGCGGGAAAGGGGGGACAGATGGCCTGTCACGAAAACATTTTTTTCTTTTCCGCAGGGGGGGGGAGGGGGGGTGAAAAAGGCTCGGAGCTCACCCAAAACGCCATCCCTGCCATCGGACCAGGAAAGGCCTTCCCTACGGCCTTTAAGAAAGAGGGGGAACATCGCCGCGCGGGGGGATCGGTCCTTCCACAGAAGGCGTGTCGCTTTCGGCCGGATCGGGGGGAAAAACCGTGCATCGGCCGAAGGAAAAATGCTCTGGCGCGGGGTCAGGTCGCCCGTGCTGGCGGGAGAAAGACCCGTGTCCCCGGGGAGGGGAGAAGAGGGGATCCCCTCCCTTTTCAGCCTTGTGGATGGGGAAAGACGCGGGGCGGTGCGGTGGCGCCGGCGCAGGGGGGGGTGGCTCTCGACAAGGGGAGAGACGGGGGGCCTGGTTACGAACTTTTGTGAGACAAAGAAGGGACAGATGGGGGGGGGACCGGCGTCTGCGGGTTCATCGGCATAAAGAAAACGCTCGTGGGCCCGGGAACGGGAGAAGGGGAGAAGGCTCTACTACTACAAGAGGAGACCAAGATGACAACCGAACGCGAACCAAAAAAAAAGAACCGGTTACGTCGAGGTGGGGGGAGGGGGGGGGGA
>Ga0179591_1262120_pt1 | contig 11666 bp, 5 predicted proteins | sample CZOMad2_1_08_16f_FD_182891 | JGI IMG/M metagenome (GOLD analysis project Ga0179591, IMG submission 182891) | Vadose zone soil fungal communities from Angelo Coast Range Reserve, California, USA - CZOMad2_1_08_16fungal (PacBio error correction) | ecosystem: Environmental > Terrestrial > Soil >...
GAGTCACCAAAACCCGTCTTCAAAGCAAAGGTTAATCCTCTTATCTAGAGGGACCGAGGGGGGGGACTCAAAGCAGATCAGTTATCAAGAGAGGGGAGAGGGGGTTGACGAGCCAAAAAGCGGGAGGGACAAGAGGGAGAAATGATAAAGGGAGGGGTAAAGGGGGAAAGTTGGCTGGCAAAATCTAGTCGAAAGGGGAAGAAATGCAGGGGAAAAAGTTAACTTCTGTGTGGGAACATTGAGCGCATCAAAGGAAAAACAAGGGGGGAGGGGCCCGAGAGAGGGAACCCTGATGAAAGAGGCGTGGTTTCGGGAAGAGGGATAAATAGAGGAATGATGGCGTAGGAATCCATTGCCGTAAAAAGAACTGGGTCGATTTGAAGGAATAAGTAGAGGAAGAGGTGTGACAGAAAAAAAAAACCCGACCATCAACGGACGTCACGACCGTAGAGGCTTAGTGACGACGATCGACCCAAGGGGGGGAGACGGGAAACATCGAAGAAAAAGGTTCAACGTCGCCAATTGGATCCTTCCGACAGCGACGAAAAAACCACAATGGGCTATCAATTTCTCGTTACTCGAGATTGGAACGGCGACATCAGAAAAGTAAAAATCAAACGGGGGAGGAGGGGAACGGGGTAAACGAAAAGAGGTGGAGGAAAGAAAAATTGGAGCCCGAACAAATGCTCGGGGAGTCAAATGGGGAGCACAACCTATGGAGTAAATAAGAACCGGGCCTATTCTGGTACGAGGAGGATCATAAGAGAAGGACAAGAAGGGGTGTTCTTCTATCCATAACTTCGGGTCTAGGGTAGACAAATATAATCGCACGAAGGATCTGATAAAGAGGTTCTTTAAAGGCGTCAATCTGAATTCTTAGAGGAGCCAGGCAGGCGTTGAGTAAGGAGAAACTCTCTAAGGAAAACTGCCAGCGGATAGCCGATATTACAATATAACGAAGTCGGAAAAACGGATCGAGGGTAATTAAACGAAATGCTTCATTGAAAAAAAGAAGATAAGAAAGCAGAGGGGAAGGCGTGACCAATCGTAGAAAGGGGATCCGACATCGAAAAGATGATATATAGTGGGGTACGGCAAAAAATGGGCAAGTCGCCAGAGAGGAAACCGACTACGAAAATGACTCAACTCTTTGAGAATATCAATATTCTCCTTCAGAACAAAAAGACAGAGACGATTCGAGAAAATTTTCTATTAGGGTGCGGGGGCCGCAGGGGGACCGTCAGGCTTTTTAAAAAGGAGAAGAAAAAAAGTGGCAGTAGGGGAAGAACTGGGAAAGCAATGCAAAGGATGGGCACTCGATCTGCGGGGTCAGAAGAAAACGGGCGATACTGCCCAGAAAGAAAAAACAAAGTGCACTGGTCCGTCTTCAAATGATCTAGTCGTCTGACGGAAGTTTATCGGGGTACTGCATGCTGGGGGAAAATCAGAAAGAGAGCGCTAACCGAAAAGGGAGGAGCGGCTAGGTAAAAAAGAAAAAAACTGTCGCAGGGGAAAAGATGATAGGCATTAGCATGAATAAGATGCGAGAGCGATGCGGACGTGGGATCTCCCCATGGAAAGCTCGCGGCCTAAGATAAGGAGTGAGAAAAAAGAGGGAGAGTGGGGGGAGTAGCACCCAACTTAATAGGTGAATTTGACAATAGGAACCCGGAACATAGCTTTAAATTGTCGGGGTAGACTCACGGCAGAAAGGGATTCACGTGGGGAGTTGAACGACAGTACATTGGGTCTCTGGACGGAGCGTATCGACCTGTCTGTTGGGGGGCCGATAGCGCTCTGAGGCGCCCCGAGCGTAGAAAAAGAAATCTGCGAGGATAGAGTAACAGGTAAAAAAATTAAAGAGGGAAACGAACAGGGGGAAAATTTTCCTCTTTAAGTAGTTATCATGGTAGATGAGGGTTCGGGGCGGGGAGCAGTCCTGTCCACCTCCGGGTTTCCCCATCATCTCCTCTCGCTATGTGGCTCTGCGTTCCCGCTTTGTCACTGGGAGCGGCGAGAGGTGTCCTCGAAACAGGAAGGAACGAACGAGAAGTCTTCATCACGGTACGATCAGACCCACAACTGGCAACGGGTACTTGCGAGAAAGGAATAGTCGGGCGGGGCGGAACAGTTTGAACTGGTCCAGTATCAGAGGTGTAAACCGTAACCTGAAAGGATCGAAGCAGAAATTTTTACTTCGGGGAAGAGGGAATATCTTCCCTGCGTAATACAGAGACCAAAATAAGCCATTGTCCACTATTACCCAGTTACTCCTTTGGGGCCCGTAGAATGAAGTGAAACCTTAATGAGGATATCCGTTTTTAAACAAACGCGTACAGCTTCAGAGGCCACCATCGATGGGATAGCGGCAGAGGTTCGAGATGGGAAGCCTCCTCCCACTGAATCTTCGGACGGAAGGTAAGAGAAAAGAAATTATTAGCGGTTTGAAGACAGGCGGGAAGGAAGATGCTGCGGAACAAAAAAAAAGATGACGAAGGCTACTTTTGCGCAGGGGATAAAAAAAATTCCGTTCAACGGAATCTGGCTACGACAAAAAAGCTTCTTACGGATTGATCTGAGGCGGATCGAAGAAATAAGACTATCTGACCTCATCTGAATGCATGTTAGTCATCCTTTGGGGGGGGACTCCCTTGAGAAATGTCACAATCAGATAAAGATGACATGACCCCCGCCCAGAGTAATGCGTTTCCTCGTAGAAGAGGAGCAGTCCCCTTCAACCAGCATTTTACCTGAATAAAAGCCGCTTTGCTGCGTTCCCACCTAAAGCCGTTGGAAAATTAATAGGAGTCGGAGTTTCTTAGGGCTGTCTGGAAAAGCACACATTTCAGGGGTGGTTCAATCGCGTCCGGGAACTCTATCTTCTGGAAAGACAAATAGGTCACAGGGGACCGGTCAGAGCGGCATCGGGGCGGGCGATGGGACGGTGGCGACTTGATTGGTTAGAAATTGTCCGAAGGGTCCTCACATGCCGCATGGCATCACTGACGCAGAAAAGTCGGAGTGTGAGTCATGCAAGACAACATGGTCGCTCAATGAAAAATGTAACAGAGAAGGACGATGAAAAGATCCTGTATTCATCGAAAAAGAGTTTTAGAAAGGTTGGTAGGTCCACTGCATACTCTTTTTTCGAAGTCATGAATTAGATAAACGACGCATTGGTTTGTGAGGGGAAATCTACATGCTCTCTAAGGTCTTTTACCCGATCTACAGGATGGAGTCTGTGCGAGCTCTTCATCATTCGGGACGTGGTTGTGGGGGGGGGGGGGGGGGGGTGCTGTGGGAGTTGTCCGTCGGGGGGTGGGTGGAGGGTGGCTGGGAGGAGTGTGGGGGGGGGGGGGCGCGGGTGTGCTGATGGCGCCTGGGAGGAACTTGCTTGTGGAGGGGAAAAAGGGGCTGGGCCGCTCTACTGTATTGGGTGCTGTAAAAATGGAGGTGTGGGCGGTTGCAAAAAATCGTGATAACATAAGGGAAAAAAGAAAAAAAAACAAAAACACCAACAAACAGGACCGGCATGGGGGCGATCTGGATCGGAGGGTGGGCGGATGTGTGAGGAAAGAAAAATCCGGGGGCCGTGGGTCGATCCACAGCCTGGGCGATGTAAAGTGAGACTGGAAAGAAAAGGGACGTCCTTCAAGGTGGGTCGCGATCTGATAAACCCAAACAACGGAGGGGAAGAAACATATCTAAACATATCAACGTAAATGGGGGAGAGAAGAGATCGGAGAAATCAGTACAGGGGTCGAAGCAAAAAACGCGAGTTTTTCCCTGCGCATTCAGAGGTAATGGGCCAGCGGAAAATTGCCGTACCTTCCTCAAATCTCCAAAAAGACTGATGAGATCCAATCCGATTCCCGAAATACGCGGCAGAAAGCAGGGGCTTCTAGTCTTACGCTGACGCACAGCACCGCATGAAGAGATAAGGGAGATGGTCATGGTACAGGAAGCTAGAGAGGAGAAGGAAGAAACCAGGTAATTTACTCGGAGCGGTCGAAGAAACAGCTCAACTGGGCGGGAAAAAAGGAAACACGAGGGGAAGAGCAATTCAATAAAATAGCGGAATTCTCTATCCAAGGAAAAGAAGAACTCAAGGGAGGGGGGGGTGTATTAATCAGTTCCCGGGTGGGGGAAAACCACTACCACCAAAAACAGGGTCCGGACAACAATAATCACGTCGAACAGTGGAAAACTACCGACCCCCAACCAGCTAAAGGGTATAAGAAGTTTCCAAAAACGAGACTACGTCCTCACGGAAACCTTGAACCGAGGGGAAAAACTAGGCGTTTTATGTTCACGAAAGGACGGAAAAAATTCTAATGTCGGCACAGAGTCGCTGAATTCAACGCTGGGGGCCAAGCTACGATCATCGAGGTCTATGCAAGGAACGGTCCGACGGTCACGGGAATGGAGCATTGGCCCGGTCAGGCCTGTAACAGGGGTGCGCTTCACTATGCTCAGGAGGAGATCAGGGAGAAGAACGAAAACCGTGCTCAGAGACCGTCCAGAGACAGCGCGCTTTTATGCTAGAACTTTAAGGCGCCGGGGAGATATCAGCACCTATAAGCTCCGGACAAGAACAAGCCAGGGAGTCGCTTCAAAAAGCAACGCAATCCGTGGGGGGGGGGCAAACAATCTCCCGAGAGTAACGTTCCATTTAATCGGGGCAGTCCCTGATCGCTATCCTAAGACAGGGTTGTTCGTAGGGTGCGCTTATCTAACTAGCCCCGGATCAAGAAAGGGGAAAGCGACGTCCTCCTCCAAACGGCCGAGCAAGGAGCGGGATGGACAAGAGACTGCCGAAGGACCTAGATTTCCGTCCTCCCAAAGGTGGGACAGCTGTAGTGAGGTCATCGTTGAGGGGAGCTTTTGTCTAATCTAGAAATGTTAGGAGAATCAACAAAAAAATAAAATAGTAAGAGAATCTAACTTCCGTCTCAATCGGAACATAAGAACATACCCCCCGACACGCTACGAAAGGCTACGAAGCCCCCTCGGACCAGCTAGCAAGGCGAGGTAAGCGTGCGGCTACTCAGTTGCATCAATTAAGGAATGCGTGCCTTTCGCTTTTTAGAGTTTCTTGTCCCTTTTCCAGGACGCGAATTCCCACACTTTGGAGGAAGCTCGCACCTCCGTCGACACATAACTCCTCGGCCCGGATCCTCCTGACGCAGGCCGCGGAGCGAGGCGCCTTCGAGCGCAGTGGTCACTTTCTCTCTTTCTCCCTCTCCTTCCTCGCTTCCAGGGTGGGGGGGGGAATAAGGGCTGTGGGTTCTAAGCAAGGGGAAAGGGGATTCGCCTCACCCTATACTCAGACGATCCTCGAGTAAAAAGTGAAAGCTAGTTGGACCTTAGTATTCAAAGGGGGGAAGGGTGGGCTCTCTCGTGCTCGGAGTAAGTGAGATGGTACGAGAGGGGGAGCAGGCGACGAATCGGACCGCAAAGAGCGAGCGTCCTCTCCTCAAATACCGAAATAACTTCTGAAGGTATACTGAACACAACTGTCAAAATGTGCGAGGTTACCAGCGGGGCGCTTCGAAAAAACAGATCCACCAGAACACAAAAAAAAAAAGAAAAAAAAAACACAAAAAACAAAAAAAAAAAAAAAAAAAAAAAAACCAAAAGAAAAAAACCAAGCAAAAAAAAAAGACCCAAACCACAAAAAAACAAAAAAAACACAAAAAAACAACAAACCGAGATTGGGGCAGGGGAGGTCGTCCCCTCTCTGGAAGAGAACAGCCTCTGGTCTCTCCTGATCAGCGTCTTCGATTAGATGAGTTGGAGCCCGCGAGTACATTCGGGCGCCAAGAGAAGTGGCGATCGCCATAATCAGATACAGGAAGCGGGCTACTTCCTGGACTCTAAGGATTCTACACTAGAAGGGACCCCGGGCAATAGGGACCGTGGAAAAGTCTTTATCCGAAGGGGACGTACACGGGGTCTCTTCTAAAGGTTCTAGTTCTCGAGTAAGGATGGGTTCAACATCTGAAAGCGATCAGCAATGTGAAAGACATTAAACGGGCAGGGGGGGAACGGTCTGTTCTAGCTTAACTGTTCTAAGCGAACTCATCAAAAAAAGGGAGCAGATAAAGAGGTGATCAACAGGGGGCTTGTCCCTAAATAAAAGAACGACAATCCAGATTCGCAGACCGAGAAAAAAAGAAAGAAAGGCTTCCATCCGCGGAAGCCCTTCACTCGCTATTCCGGGGAACAGAGAGTTTCTCACTTCTTCAGGAGATATTAGATCGTTCTAGTCATTCAAGGCGACAAGGGGGAATTCTCGAGCGGGCCTTTCAAGTCCTAAGGATGAAAGGGCTCTCGTAGAAACTGAGAAGATAACGAGGAAAAAAAGATCTGAGCATTTTCTTAGTCTATTAGGGATAGAGTCGGCATTTGTTGCCTCGATTCCAACAATGCGGAGGGGGAGAGCGGGCGGCTACCAGGAAAGGTCAAGCCCGAAGGAGATGAAAAAAAAGGCGGATTCTATATCGCAAGCTCTCAAGGGGGGACGCTAGGGGGTCGAGGCACTTCCAGGGAGCAACGAGGCGAGAAACCTACAACGAAAAATGGAGCGCCTACGTTGACAATAGCTGGCCTCGAGTAGAGGAGGGCGATGGATAGCATCCCAGGCGGCCCGCGGAGGGGAGAGAGACAAGTCGGGCCTTTCTCGGCTTAAGAGGAGGAAGAAGGCCTTGCGACGCACTTCGGAGAGGGTATGATCGGGGGCCGGAAAAAAACAAGACGCCGCGATTTGCCGGGCGGGGGGGGACGAAAATGATCTCCGCACGGGGCTGAGAAAGACAAAAGGGGGAGAGAGGAACCTTAGGCGTTCGATTTCGTGAGTATCAAGTAACTCGAAAGATTGGGTCGAGAGAACAAATACAGATAGGCCATACTTTAAGAGTGAGGAGGAAAGGTGAGGAAGGAGTAATGTGAAAGAGACCTTTCCCCCGATTTAGAGTGAAAGGAAAAAGGACAGGAAGCGGTCCAGCCCTAGCATCTCTCTTCGAAAGCACTCTACGGTAGTGGAGAAGGAGGGGGGAGGTGGGGTGCGGCGCTGGCAGTGGATACAAAGGCATGCAAAAGTGTATCTTTCTAGGACGAGAAAAGAAACAAAAGGTCTTCTTTCTGCTACAAGGGTATAGCCAGACGATTGGTAATTTCTCAAGAGTCTAAAAACAACTTGTCTAAGAGGAGGGGGGGTTGGGATCTCTCCGGACCAGCAATTTGCGCAGTGGGGAACGAAAGCGTTACTCGGCTAAAACCGAAAACGGAAATTTCTCGAGAGAGGAAAAGCAAGGTTGGGTTTTTCACTATAAGCTAGAAAGCGATGCGTTACGCCACCAGAGCAACGAAATTTGAAGGTTGAAAGGGAAAGGGGGCGGTATACTCTTGGGCCTCGAGGGGCCAGCAACACAGAGGAGGAGGGGGGGAAACAAACGCAATTCTTATTAGAGGAGGTGGTGTCACATAAAAGGAAGAGGGAGAAAGCATATATTATTTGGCTGATCCTATCTGGGATGGAGAATCAGAAAAAAAAAAAAAAGAAACAAAAAACTGGAAGATGAGGAAGAAGAGGGAGGTCTCAAGAACAGGCATCAAAGAAAATTAAATCGAGGAGTGAAAAAACAGTAATGCGAACCAAATACAGAAGTCGAAGCCGAGGAGGAGGCCAATATTGCTATTGTTGAAGAAAATCGGGGGCCGGGAAACCACCTTCGTAAGCAAGGGGGTAACAAGAACACAAAAAAGGTGGCCACGCATCGATATCTAGCTGTCGAGAAGGACGGGGGTTATCAAGCAACATTGGGAACTGCTTGTGGGGCGGAGGGAAATCGTTCGATCTGAACAGAAAGTGACGCAATGCTGTCGGGAGAGCCAGGAAAACAACGACGAACTTATGGAAAAGAGCGGGGACGGGGGGGGAGATGGACATTACTCGGGGAAAAGAGGGGGGGAGGAATGAATCCGAACTAAGAAAGTTCGGGAATAGGACCTTATCTGCATGAAGTTGGTTCTCACCGTTATCACCGCGACCGACCATAAAAGCCACTGCCCGTCGCTATGGGCAGAAAAAGAAAACGCGGGAGCGGGGATTACCTTCTCCGTTCGAAAAAAATGAAAGCTTGGGAACTGAGACGCAGGGAGGCCTCCGAACCGCCGGATCGGTAAGGGGGAGTGCATGTCGTCAATTGACTCGGGCAAACGAGCTATCGACGGGTGGAAGAGAAAGAGAAAGCGACAGTTTCAATTCGTACGGCCAAAGGTTTCGCTGAAGGTTAGAAGAGGCGATCGCTCTTTTCTACCACATCAAGGGTGCAAGCGAGGGCGTAGGGGCTTTCAAACCCATTATCTTCAAACCTCAGTGCAACACGTGCCATCGGCCCGTCTGATGGGCGGATCTGGCGTAGCAGCGCGAACACCAAGAAGGGGGAGAGATCACAATACTCCTGTCCTCCGGCTAGGAGACTACGCGCGCACGGGAGAAGCGGTCTGGCGAATCTAAGTTGACTTAGGAGTCGACAAGAGTATTAGGAGGACGTCGGAAGGGGGGGGGGGAAAGTATTTGCGACCGTAAGACGGCCTCTGACCGACAAGACCCTTAAAAAGCAGGCCCTTGACGGAACCGGCTACAGAAGGCTAGCAACGTAATCGGCAGACGGGGGGGAAAGGCGTCATTATCCCGGACCTCACGCCGCCAGTAATGATTCATGTGGAGGCAGGTCAAAACGAGGGAAGACGAACGATGCCTCACGGAAAGAAGAAAAAGCTAATCTTTGTGAGAGCTCCTTCAGTCTCTTGGGGAGACGGGAGCGGCGGGAAAACAAGCAGGAAGCAAAGAAGTTAAAAAGAGATACTCTGAACCGCCGAGAAATCTCCTCTAACGCCTTTGGCATATCGAAAAAAAAACGCGAGAATTGGAAACGAGGAAGAGAACGGCCGTTTGCACAGCTTAATCAGGAGGGAAGGGAAAAGGGGAGTCTCGCTAACGTAGAATTAAGTCTTGACGCCGGAGGCAACCTGGACGGGGAGTCGGTAGGGACTTTCATCAGAGGCAGGGGAAAACCTTCTTTCGTCAATCGCTGAACGTCTCTATGGAGCCAAAACTAAGACGCTAAAACAGAAACGACCAACAGTGGAAGGGTGAAGGTATGGTGTTCGACATTCTCGATAAGGGAGCTGTGCTATAAAAAGGTACGGCGAAGCCGGTGTCACTAAAACCTCTGAACGAGACGAGAAAAAAGACGAAATTCCCCTTCGGAGAAAAACACAAAGAGGTCGCTGCGGCCCGGCTCTGGTCTCCGGGACTTCAAAAGTATACTTACCAAAATTCCCGCTGTCGAGAATCTGATCGGGGGCGACTTATAGTCAGCAACGGTCATCTAGCTGTCGAAGAGACCGATCAATAACGCCTGGAATCGATGGATCGTACCGAGCAAACGGGTAACTGTGGTGTGCCAAACTACTGGATTACCGGGCACATGATTAGAGGAATGCAAAAAAGTGGGAAATCCTGGTCCGAGGCAGACCAGAGGGGAAGAACTTGGGTGAAGGTGTGTTACTCGACTCATTCGGTAGCGGAGTTTTCGTATAGTATAAGAACTCAAATTAGGATGTTCGGGTCAAGAGCAGATCTCAGAAAAGGCTCCAAGCGATGAGACGCCATTCCTACCGATAAAACGGCAAGGGAGGGAAGATAACCATAGGAATGAAGGGGAAGACTAAAGGGGAACACGAGGGCGTTAAGTTGGGAACGAGTTGAAAGTAGGTAGGTCAAAAGGGAGGGTGGTGTCAAGAGCTTCAGAGTTTGAAGGATATATTCTTGCATTCTAGCGAGACTTCGGGCGTGCCTGGCAGGAACAGGAGAAAAGATCAAACCGGCCGCAGAATAAAAGCTCGTGGGACGTCGCCTGCGGGAGACAGGGGGGCACGAGGTCAGGCGAACGGGATGGGCCAGGGAAAGGAAAGGACGCCCCTTCCTGTCTTAATGGAGTCTCAGTAGAAAGGCCCTGCGTACAAGAAGACCGAACACGGAAGCGAAGTGGTGCACAACGTTGGGCGCGAACTGGAGGAAAAGGTAGGAGAATCTTCACGGGACCGAGTAAAGACGGGGCGATCGTCGATTGAAGCGGATTGACTTGAGTCAGAAACGACTCGAAACACAGTCGAAGCACTAAACAGCGTCCTAGTGATAACGAAAGGAAGATGGAGATTGATAATCAGATATGCAGCTGTAGAGAAGGACGGCAAACGTTCTCGCCCTGAAATCTCGAATAAGAGGGTACGGGCCGATATTCGCGTAATCTTCAGCGTTAATCGAAAAACCTGCCGGCGGGGAGGCAGGGCACTGAGTTTAGGGAGATCGCAAAGAAAAGCGAGCATGAGGACCAGTGGCAGAGACTCGAGCCGGAGGGGGGAAAAACCAATAGTACTGTACTCCTGCTCGCCGCGAGGATCTCCACCTGAAAACAGATGGCAAGGAAGACCTGATAACAGGAAAAAGAAATACAAAGTGGGTCAACCGACGAGTAAGTAAGGAGTGGCGTGAGTATTAGAGGGGGGAAAGGGAAAGGGGAATAGTCCTTCGGACAGGTCGTCGAGAAAGAAGGCAGGTTGTCAAGAAAATTTCAACGATTAAAAAACTCGAGGAGCGGTGAATCGGCGAGAGGTCAGCGATAAAGCAAGAGGGACGAAACCAGACCTATTGGCCCTGTCAAGAATCAGGGGCAAGGGCGGTTGCAAGAACATCTCGATCGGACGCGGGGTGTGGCGACAATCTCATGTCGGTCGCGGAAGTACCGGTACAATCAGGGATGATTCTTCTTTTCTGGTATCAGGTTCAAAACACAGGTCTGCGCCCAAAATCCAGGCCGCAAAATGAGAGCCGGTTTGCCTTTGAATCGTGATCGATGAGAGTAGAAAAGGGGAAGGGGCATGTGAGTCTCTTATCATTGGCGCGGCGCGGTTCCAAAACCACGATTCCACGGCAAACCGGGCGACACGAGCAATATTGGGGATGCAAATCTACGAGAAAGGGAGGGATAAGGATCAAAAGATCACAGAGACAAATCAAAAAAGGTGAGGACACGCTCACGATGGAAATCTCTCCAACACACGGAGGAGAGTATTCTATTCTGCTCATTAGGAAGGCGGGAGGATCAGGGGAAAGCGGGGCGAAGAGATCTGTGGTATATCACCAATGCAAGCGGTCAAAGGTGGGAAGCCATCTATTCGGTGGGTGCAGTCGAAGAGGCACTCTCCAAAGCATCAACAACATGAACGCAAACGGGACGTTCCTAGGGCGTAGGAGAAAAAGGGGGAACAGCAAAGCATCTACTCTCGGTTCGGCGGGGGGGTAAGAACCTGTGTTAGCACCGGGATCAATAATCTCAGGAAGAAGCAAGATCTGAAGGAAAAGATGTCGATGGTCCCGAATCTAGGTCTCGTATGATGGCAAAATAAAAGAAACCGGAAGAAGCTTTCTCATGGACGGAGCTAAAAAACTATTCGTTGAAGGTCAACGGGGATCGGTCGTACTTTCTGAAACGCGAAAGCTTAGTACTCACCGAGAACGTGGGTTCTTCCTGTGGACATCAGGTGGGGAAGAATTGGGCGGGCAAGGCCGTGGGCCTTTTGCGTAAGGGGTCAGA
>Ga0179591_1270434_pt1 | contig 11666 bp, 15 predicted proteins | sample CZOMad2_1_08_16f_FD_182891 | JGI IMG/M metagenome (GOLD analysis project Ga0179591, IMG submission 182891) | Vadose zone soil fungal communities from Angelo Coast Range Reserve, California, USA - CZOMad2_1_08_16fungal (PacBio error correction) | ecosystem: Environmental > Terrestrial > Soil >...
AGTATGGGTGGTGGACGCGCAGCGTGTTGGAAAGGATTTTTTCTCTTACAGGGAGAGTGGGAGTTAGTTGGGGGAAGGAATGTGGGGAAGAGGTGAGTGCTTGACGTCGGGAGGGAAAATTTGGTGGGAGATTGGTACATCTCATCAGAGGAGTCTGAGGGCATCTATGGGGGAGTTTTTGGGTGGTCTATATACGGTCTTGGTGGCTTGTTTTAAAAATAGCGGCGGGGAAAGGGGGTCTCGGTACAGAGTTGTTACACATTTGGGTTAGAAGTCGGACGTGAAAAGGGAGTTGTGGACTGGCGGATCGACGCCTCTGTGGTCAAAATATGCTGATTACACAGCGGGGAACAGCTTTTTTTTTTGGAAATACGATAGAAAGAGCGTTGGGTCTTTTGAAAGGGGGGAGAGGTCTTCTTCTTGAGGGATTGTTGTGCTGTTGACCGAAAAAAGGTGGGTGGGGGAACTTTTTTACGCGTTATTATGCAGGGGGGGATTGCGGCGGGTTTCTGCTCTGCGGCAAAAAGCGCGGAGTGGGCGTGTGGGGTGTGCGAACTTTTCATGGTGAGTGGGGGGCGATTCTGGAAGAGGCTTGCTGTTGCTGACAGCGGCGAAAAAGTGGCACCCGAGGGAGAACGGAGTGGATGAGGGTTGCTTGGTTTAAGGAAAAAAAAGCTGGTGCTTTCAGACACGAGTGCTGGCAAGAAGAGGGTTCACGACGAGAAGGGGGACGGGTTCAGGCATATTGGAGCGTACAGACAATACCCCGTTGGAGGGGAAAGAAATGCGGGAAAGAAAGGGATGCACCGGGGTAACTCCACCAGTGAGGGCGAAGTTGCCCAGGTAAAAGATATGGCTGCTCAAGTTCGTGGGGGGTGATGAGGGGGCGTACGAGGTTAAGGGGAAAAAAGACCTTTTGCAACAATCAAGGCAGGGGAATAGACAAAGGTGATAGAGGTTTTTGGGAGGCACTGTCCTGTCCCGCTGGGCTAATGTCCTGAAAAAAGTGGCCCAGCGACTGCTGGTCCGGACCACCCAAACACCGAAAAGACATTCATTGTTTCAGACCGGAAAAAGCGCTGAAGGTGGCGAGGGGATATGCACCTGAGGTGAGTCTTGAGTTGACGAGATCTAACAATTACTGGGGAAAAAACGGGTGATTCGTAAAGCGGTCGAAGTTTGAACTCTAATTGTTTGACCAGACCTTGGGTTGAACCCGAATGGGGAAAGGTGATGGGTGGGGGGGTTAGATGTCAGCACAAGTGAGGAGTAACAGTTTTTCCGTTGACCTCAAAACGGGGAAGGGGTTTTGGTAGGACTTGCGTAGATAAACGTATTAAAAGGAATGTATGAGCCGCCGGGACCGCAACATAAGACGCTGCTTGCTGTATCTTTTGGGCAAAAAGGGTGGTTGGATGGAGTCCCTGACACCGGAAAAACCGATGGCCGTAAACCGAAAACGTGGGAGAAATGCGTTCCTACCCAGTGTGTGGGGGTCGGGTGAAACATAACCGCCATATCCCATAATCGAAAGCCGTATGATCTGCACCAAAGACCGGGGTGACCCCATTGCAAACCGCCTCTCGGTATACCAATTGGAAAAGGGGAACAAAATCTCGAAGAAGGGGGGGGCCGGAGGAACCGGTGGAGATCCGTTTAGTTAGGATTCAAGGCCAAAAAGAGCCAGTGAAAGGGAAGTTTCCAACCGTGCGGTGCCGTCAGGAAAGGGGTTACGGGAGTCGAAGAGAAGGGAATTGACGGGAGGGTACACAACGGGGGGAGGTCGCGAAGAGTCAGGGACAGGGGGGGTTGGAGTGAATTGACCATAAGGTCATGATGTTTTCGTGTTCCAGCAAAGACCAGTCATTACTCTCGGGGGGAAGAGGGGGACGGAAGAAGATGGACAGATTCAGGAGAAGACTGGGGGATCACAACAAACGAGGGGAGTCGAAAACACGGCGTTTGGAGGAGGTAGGAGAGGCAACTCCTCCCGGGGGGGGAAGAGGGTAAGAATTCAAGATGGACTCAAGTAAATACGAATTTCTGACGGGGACTGGGGAAACCCCGGGGGTTATAAAAAGGGAATGGTCTTGAGTTTAAGGAGTGTCTGAAAGGAGGGGAAGTAAGAACTCTAGGAATCACCGTGGTATGAGCCACTGAAGAGAGGGAGAATGACAATCTGTGTCAAAAACAATACATTGAGAGGGGCGCGGAATTGCAGACAAAGATACGGTGTATGTCAAACGTAAATTTATTCAAGATTTCTCTAGGTAGTGGATGAGGAGACTGTCAGGGGAAAGGAAGTTGGTGATCTTAGGGGTGATGATGTCAAGACGTGCCAGAGGAAGAGGGAGAAGTAACCGACCTGGAGCTTCGACCGTAGGTTTCCCACAGTCGTAAGAGAGGAGAGCGAGGCGGGACCTTAATTCCAAAGGAAGGGAGTAACAGGCTCTCGGCAGAAAGGGGACTGGTCCTTCGGGAAAGTGAAGCTCTGGAGAGAACCGTTATGTTGCGTCCTTGCGATTTAGGTGTAGTAATTGCTTGTCAAGGCGCGGGGAAAGGAGGGGGGAACAGCCCAGAAGCGACAGGCGAAAGGGGAAAAAAAATACTGCATAAAGTATGTAGAGAGAAAGAATTTCTATTTCCCGGGGGGCGGGAATAGGGGAGCACAAGAAAGACAGGGAAAAAAATCCCGGCAAACTGGAGGGGAGTTGCCAGTCGACCAAAAAAAAAAAAAAAGAAAACCCACAAGAGGAAAAGGCTGCTTTCAAAAATCTTCAACTCATGATATCTCCCGAGTTGGGCGCGGGATAAAAATCCAACGACAGGGGGTTGTAATCTATAGTTAAAATTGGAAGGGGAGTTCGGGAGACAAGAATAAACAAAGCAAGATGAAGAATCTATCTAAAAACAAAGGAGGAGTGTTAACCATACTATATTTAGTAAAAGGTCGGGGGGGGGGGGGGGGGACATTCGGACGGAGGAGATAATCTCGACTATTGTGAAAAAAAAAGCCGAGTATACGAAAAAATAGGACGCTCATAGGAAAGTACTGCAGGGTTGAATCAGCCTTTTTATACTTTTGAGGGGAGGCGGGTTTGTTCAAGGACACAGAAGGACCCGGAAGCATGGGCTTGATGAAGAGGGATAAATAAATAGCCTCAGGAAGGGAGAAGAGGGAAGAATTTCGATTATCTGATACGGTTGAGGAACTGGTAGTGGGTAATGTGGATACGCGCTGAAAGATGATAGAAGGTATCACTAAGGAAGAATTGTGGGTAACGACTCATGACGCCCAAGAACCGGTTCTTCAAGAGGGGTTGCCACGAAACAGCCACTTGAGTGAGAGAGGGTCGCAGGTTTAACGCCAATGGGGGGAGGAATGCGACTCGAGGAATCCTCTATCAGAGGAAGGAATGGGGAAAGAAAGGTGACTGCCGCTCAGAGGTAAATTATATTGGAAGCAATCACAATCAGAGACCCAACTTAGATCTAGAAGTCTAAACGGTTAGCACGAATGAATAGAAGAGAAGTTGGGAAAAAAAACAGGGCATTCGTTTGTTCACCGAGAAGAAAATGGGTTTCAACGGGAAAATGGTAAGAAGAATCTCGTGGGAAGGGGAACTGGAAACGGGAGTGTAGCCAAAAAAAAAAAAGTAAAAAGATTTTAGCTGTAAAGAAGCATAAAAAGGGAGTCATATACATCAGGAAAGGGGTGGGACAATCACCGAGGTGTGGGGAGCAAGTCACACGGGCAGAATGACTTGGGGGGAAGGAAGGCCAAAGATGAAAATCTGGAGAAAGAGAAAAACACGGCGGGAGCGGAATAAAGAGAATCCAACGCAAGCTCGTCGGGCGATACTCAATCGTGTTGGAAAAGGAAAAAATCTTATCAAGAAGGAATCAATTCACTTCCTTGAAAGTACGAGAGTAACGCAAAAAGTATTGGCTGGGCAAACCTTTGGCAACAGAAGGAAAACGGATGTTGGCACCTTACTACTCTAACAGGTTAAAGACTAGGCTGAGCGAAAGAACAGGCAGGGCGGACCAGTTTATCAAGAGGTGCAATTGAAATAAGTGAAAGTATCGAACGAAAGGTTCCTTGAAGGGGGGGAATCGAGAGGAAGTAGAGAGAGGAGGCTAAAGGGGGGGAGAAAACAATGGGGGGGTATAAGCGAGAGAACGAGAGAAAAATGCGGAGGGAAGAGGGAGAAGATGTGAGGGGTGGGTAGTGGGGTCGGGCTGTGGGAAGGGGTGAGGCATGGTAGTCAAGCGGTGGTAAGGGGACGGGGGAGGTGAGGAGGGCTGATACTGAACAGCATCATACACGGTAAAGGGGGGTGGGACCATTCTCATCCGGCGAGGTTCTTGAGGTTACCTAAAAAAAGGGTCATCAAATGTTCGGTCCGGGCACAAGGGCGGGAAGCGATGGTGAAGTTTAAAGGTGAGAGACTACTAATTCGTTGAAAGGGAGTCAAACCGGGTACTTTTGTATCTGAAGAGAATAAAGTGGGGAAAGGTTTATGAGGAATTTAAGCAGGAAAAAATAAAAACACAAAAGGGGGGGAATTGAACCTTCACGATGTGGGACAGGAAACCGATGTTCGACTCATCGTCAGCACTTCGGGAGGATCAAGATCACGAAAATAGTTTGAAGGGGAAAACAGCAAGCCGCGATTCCGAAGGGACACGGGGTGACATCAATCTACTTATGTACGACAGCGGCGTAAAACGCAACAAAGGAACAAGTTTCTGGTGGATTCCCGGCCTTCAACGGGCAGAGAAAGGATCCCTTGCTTAAAAAGCAAAAAAAGAGATACATTAATTTCATCGGTTCACAATGTGGGGGAAAGATGGGACAACAAAAAATTACGCTGTTCACAGTCGGACGCGTTGTTCAATCAAACCTCCGGTGAGGGAATTGGCAAGGCATAGGAACAAAACCCGTCGAACGAAGAAAGGTTGAGTCCTGTCACCAACCAATGACAGTTGGGGGATAGGCTGTCACCAATGGGACGGGGCTTAGGTAAGTGGGGTGGTTTTTCTAACAGCAGCGGTAACAGCAGTCGCGGGGACAAGTAAAAAGGGGGGCGTGAAAGGACCAGCATCAAATTGGACAAGCCAAAAAACACTATTAAGATACTGAAGAATACGCTAACCATCAGAAGTTGGCATTGTGGAAAGGCGGAAAGTGACGGGGAAGGGGACAGGCGTGCATCGAGAAAGTGAGCTAAAAAGATGCAGTATTTGAATTTGTTTTCAGACGGGCGCAGGCTCAAACTTACTGGTGTTTGTCTAAGGGGGAAATTATCTCATCTAGTAAATCAAAGGGTCAATAAAATAAACTCACGCGTAGTTGCTGGAAAAGCATCTTTGCGACAGCGAAACCGGCCCAATAAGAGCGGGGGGGGGGCGGGGGGAAAGATTCCACGTGTCATCTGAAGACACGCGCGGTTGACGAAGAAAATATCAGCAAAAACGGGACCGGTTGCGGGACAGCAAATCCGGCAAAGCGAGATGACCCTCCCAGCCCCAAACGGAAAGAGAGCCACCCAAACGCAAGCAACATGAAATACTCAGCAACAAAAAAAAGCCTCAAGTCCCCGTGAATAAACTAAAGTCAGGGCAAAACAACGCTGCCTCCACTAGCTCAAACGCGCAGGACGACACGTCTGCAGCTCGAGGAGGGAGAGAGGAACCAGCCAAAGCCTCAGACGAAGACCCTAACGAAAAGAAGACACAAGGTCTCTCTCTCACTCCCACCAAGAAGTATCCCCATAAAGATCAGAGGGAACCAAAGAGATGGGGACGAAACTAAATACAAAAACCAAAAAATTCACGCTCAGATATGATCACCTAAATTGCAATCAAAACATCTTTACAAGCGACAAAAGTCCGCCGCGTGGTGAACCTATCACATTCTATAGACAAAGCTCAAAATATTCTACGGATGAATAGGGAACTCGGATCAAACACATTGGAGGAAAAAAAAAAGCCTTCAAGAACCCGCCAATCTCCCCTTCCTCACACAATAAAACAAGACTACGACGCAAAACGCAACGGGAAGAAGAGGGAAGCGCAAAACCATAGATCTCAGGAAAAATGGGGGACAAGCTCTCTGGACGAAAACAACTGAAAAACAAGATAATGCCCTCCATCTCTCACACATCAGGAAAATATAGAGCCAGTAACGCTGGGAAGGGGGACCACGCAAGGGGAAGGGGGGGGGGGGGGGGGAAACCTCCCTCATCAAAAAAAGCCGAAGATGCGAACTAAACGAAACAAAGTACGCAAAACCGCTCGCTTCTCACTCTCAATACCATAACATCCGTAGAAAAAAGAAACATTCTTAAACGTCGGCTCTTACAAAGCTGCGGAACGATATAAACTAAAGGAGCTACCGGCAACGGCTGATCACGAGCGCAGAAGAGAGGGATCAAAAAAAACGGAAGTCCAAAACTCAATCCTCTCAATAAAAAAAAAAACTAGAAAAGCCCGCAAATAACAAAGACTCGGAGAGGAGAGGAACCAAACGAAAACCACCACCACTCCACCTTCCAGCTACTCCAAGGTCCACTTCAAAAAATAAATCAACTAAAAAAATCATCTTATTGCATAAAAGATAAAAGATAGAAAGGGGAGGCATGTAATCAGAAAAAAGATACCCCAAAAGGAGGGGGAATCAGTCCCAAGCTTCAGCAACACAGCACAGCTACAACATATACAAAAGATTACCTGGGAACCACCCCACAACCAAAAAGCTCAAATAACCTCGAATGCAATACACTAGGGCTGTCCAAGCGAGAAGGAAAAGACAGTCCACAGCTAAATGAGAAAAACCACTAACTCCAAATGGGCCCAGGGAGCGCCAAACAACTCCAATCTCCACTCAATCTCCACCAATACCAAAGTACCAAGACGTTAAGATCCACCCGGAAGGACAAACCGAAAAAATCGACTCAAATAAGACCGACTAGAACATATCAACACAGGGGGGGAAGCTCCCCAACTACCCAAAAAATACAGCTAAGGAAAAAAAGGGGACTCTCTTTTTCAAAAGAGGAAGAAGAACAGGCTGAGGGGGATAAAAAACAGCTTAGGAAAAACAAAGGAGGCTGACATAACCGTAACGTAGAGATTAAAAGAACCTAATCCTAAACGAGAATAAAATTATAACTAACGTTATAGAAGGCATCCAGACGAGAGAAAAGGGAGGACTTGGGGGGGGGGGAGGAAAAGGGAAAACTCACATCGGTGAGAGGGCATGCCACAGGTTTTGGTGTCAGGAAGGATCGGAGTGAAAAACCCAGCTATCGCCCAGAAAAAAACGGCAGGTCTTATCTTAATCTCTATTCGGCGATGACGACAGTAAACACTGCATGAAAGGGGGAGACAGTGTCCTAGCCAGGATGCGAAAAAAAAAGGGACTTTGATGTCAGGGGAGGGAAAGACAAACAAAGGAGGAGGAGGAAAAGATCGATATGAACTGCCAAAAAAAAAAAAATCTCGGAGTCTGAACTTGGTCGCCAGATCTCAGGATCGTACTGACGTATAGATCGTCAAAGATACGGCACTGGAGAGGGTTAGGGAGAAGGGAAAGAGATCAAAAGACAGAAAAAAAAATGTGGGCATGCAGCACAGAGCGGCGTTGAGGGGGGGGCTACATCTTACATTGTACTTATTAAGCTAATTTATTATCCAATGCCCTGCGAGGGGAAGGTTCATAGATCGCTACGGGCGAAGGGGACGTTGGGGTCAGCGATAAGTCTTGAGGGCAACAACTCTTCAAGGTTTGGGGAAGAATATTGGGGGAACAGCATCTTGTGGGGGGGAATGATGGTCCGGAGCAGGGAAGTTGTGGTTTGGGAGCTTTATCCTGGTGGTGTGGAACTCTTCTATAGTGAAACTAAATTCTTTCTAGGGGAAAGGGCAGGAGGGGTTCTGCGGGGGGGGGGGAGAGGCGGGGGGGGGGGTCGATGGAAAAATTTGGGCGAGCTGGCGCGGGGATTATGGGTGTGGGGGGTCGCTCTGGGGGACCAACAGTCATTTCTGGGATAAGGTTTGGAGCCTTTGATATGGAGGCTGGCAGTGCAGGGGGACAGGGGGAGTCCAACGGGCGACGCAGTGGTGGTGGGGGGGGGTTAAACTTTTTGCTATGTAAGAGGCCTGGTTTGGGAGGGGGGAGAGGGGGGGGGTCCTGCCGAAGGTTTCTAGGAGATGACGGGGGGGTCCCTGACGTCTTTAGACGGCTCGACTTCAGAACGACGGGAGCTGGAAAAACGAGCCTGAACCTTTGGTTCTGGTGGTTTGCAGGGGGGGGGATCTCAACGCCAGAAGAAAGAGTCATGTGAAGGAAGGGGGGGCAGGTTGGGGGGTTGAGGAAGGATTCAGGCAGCTTCACAATCGGAGTGATTTCTACGCGCGTATCATCAGAGGTCAGTCGAGCCTTTATTAGGGGTATCGAGCAGGACAGCCTTTGTTTATCGCGGAAGGTAAACACCCCCCCACCCAATTGCGGTGGGAAGCTTGGGATGGGGGGAGGAAAACTGCGCCGCGCGTTGGTTGGACAAGGGGGGGACAACCGGTCAGGGTTTCGCAAGCAGGGCGGTGGGTGGGGGGAAGAGGAAAGGGGCGCGAGGGTACCGATCCATATGAGAACGAGGGGTCTAAGATTGCGCCTGGAGTAGGAGGTCTTGTTTACTGGGGGGGGCACTATAGTGCCGGACGGTGTTGACAAAATCTAATATTGCAACGAAGATGGGGGGAGTGGGGAAGTGGGGGGGGATGAGTCCGATTCTGGGAGGTTAGGTTGGGGAGGGCTTTAGGGGGGAAGATTCAAGGTAACGTCGGAGAACAAGCGGGGTTCTTCCAGCCATGCGGTCGCAGCTATTTGAAGCTTGTGGAGCGACTAAAAGGTAGGGGCTTTGCCACAGAGAAGGTTGGGGCCTTGGCTATTCTTGAAGCTTTCGGCGGTTAATGGTGGAGTTAGCCGGGGGGGGCTACTCAGCCGAGGGGTGGGGTGAAGACGTAAGGACGATGTGGACAGAAATGCTTGGGGGGGAATATACTATTCGTGCGCGGAAACTTTTGATCGGGTTCGGGAAGTGTAGAGGGAAAGTGGGCGTGTTTTTGGCCTAACACTAAGCTGCCGTTTGGACCTTGTGTCTCTCGGGGTAGGCAGGGGGTGATGAATTTGGAGTGAGTTCTTTCTTAGACAGGATTCTGACATTTTGAGAGTTCGGTGGGGGGGTGTCAGGACTTGTTCAAAGGGACTCTTTTGGGTGAGGGGGATCTTCTTACATAGCATTGGGATTTAAAGAAGTATGGGCAGACAGGGTTAGGTTCAAGAAGTGAGCTGGGAAGGATTTGGAGGTTGTGGACTGGACTTAAAACACCGTTCTTCGGCATACTAACTGGCATCCGTTTTCGCGATAGGATTTAAAAGGGTGAGCTTGCTGGAAGGCTTCAAACCCAGTGGGAATGGGAGACGGGCTTATAGCATGAAGGCAAAGGGGGGCACCCAAGTCTCTAAAAAGTAGGTCCAAAACGATTCGCGGACAAAGTCACGGGCGGAGGGGATCTCATCGTTTGATTGATGACTTCTATTGGAAAAGGGGGAAAAAAAAACGAAAAAAGGAATTTCTCAAACAAGTGTGGCACGGTGATAGGACATTTATCTTTCATCTTTTGGGGTGGGTCTGCCTTTGGGGATCCTTTACCGATGGCAGGGGGTTTGTGGCATTAAAACAGTTGGGAGGTCCCGCGACTGATTTTCCTGAAGACCACAAAAAACACCATAATAGAAAAGAAAAAGGGGTGCAGACTATGGCAAAGATGCAAAAGAAAGTTAGGTGATATTCCAGGGGGATTCTTTGAATAATTGCAGATATCTACGGGGTAACACGATTATTATTCGAAACAAGTTTTCCGAAAAGGGGTCCCGCCGTAATGTTGTAACACTGGAAGCGAATGTTTTCGCCCACGAGGGGAATTAATACCGTAGAGGGTGGGTGGGGGATTTTGACCCCACAGGGGGTATTTCGGGTCTCTTAAGTTTAAGGGGACAGAAAACAAGAAAATATGGAAAGGGGGCGTTTTGGTAGTCTGTGAGCGTAGAATTCTTTAGGAACGTCCCGCCCAACAGAATAGCGTAGGGACTTTGATGGTATTGGGACAGGGGATTGTATCGGGATAATTGCAGGTGGTTTACGGGGGTCTTTGCAGACTCTTTGTTTATGAGAATCGTGAAAAAAAGGGGGACGACCCAACAAGTTGTGGGGTATTGTTGAACAAGGGTTTTTCGCCAAACCTCTGCACCAGTCAGGTAAACTCCTATAAAGAGGGCTGCACCCAGGTCCGGGGTACACATTGACCACATCAAAGGCCTTCCAGCAAAAATTTGGCGGGGCACCTCCGTGGAAAAAGGGGGTTCCTGGGGACTTCGCTAATCTTTGCAATAAAAAAATGGGTTTGAAAGGAATGAAAAACGCAAGAGCAGAGCCCAGGAACGGAGAAGGGGGGGAAACAGTTCAAAAAAGGGGAGAGGGTGGCGACCGCTTCCGGGAAGTGCTCAGAGGGGGATGCAATTAACAGTTGGGGACTCTCCTTTGTGGAGCAGAGAGGGGCATGGAGGGGATGATTGAAAGGGGGAAAAATCCGGTTAGGTTCAAGAAAAGGCCATGCTGACTCAGGGCTTGCAATAAAATTGGCCTTTGGCGGGGAGAAAGAGAGTTCATGGAAAAACAAGCGATCTCGCCTGACGTTGAGTGGAGTTGAAGGCACGCCGACGGGGTTGAGGAAAGAGGGCAGAGGCAAGTACCTCAGAATTCAAAAAGGGGAAGGGGGCACCACCGGGGGCGGTGAAAAAAACAATCGTTTGACGGCGTATCGAAAGAAAGGAATGCCACTAAGAAGAAAGAGTTATGTGGGGTAAAAGAACTGTAGGTTTCCTCGGGGAAGGAAGGAGGAAAGTGCCTGACATCTTCTCGGACGTCAAAAGAGGTCCCAGTCGTCGTGAGTGCAGAAAACGGACTCCATGGGCTTTCAAAACTAGGGAGTGGAAGAAGGGGGGTCTAACTGGTAGAGAGGCAGGGCATTAGAAACGTTGGGGAGAAGGAGTGTGATGATTCCAGACCGAGGGAAAAAAGCTTCGGAGGGGAAGCCCGGGGACGGGGGCGTATAAATTGCCATGCGTCCGCGATAGCGGATGAGAGGGGCAAAAAACGCCGAGTCAAAAAAATGGGTCGTAAACCTGAGGCCCAGCGGGGCATAAAAGTGTAACGGGGACCGGGGTAAGTGGAAGACAAAAAACCGTTAGGGGGCGTGGCGGTGAATAAAAATGACGTACAGTGGACTGACACTGCTCGATTGGCGGTAAAAGCGGCAAGGGGGGCCGCGATATCGAACGAAAGGGAAAAGAAAGGGGAAAAACTCGAATGACATTTCGATCGCTCACGTCAGGAGGAAACTCTTTACACAAACTTTCATGACCTAATGCGGGCAGGGCTGGAAAAGGTGGTGGAGAGAAACACCCAGATCAAAGAAAAAACACACCTGAAAGATGAAAACGGACTGTCATTCTGAGAGCCTTCGGGAAGAAGACAGCGGGGTTTTGGGGAACAAGAAAGGGGGTTATGCAGCGCTCGAATGTACACAAGCCTATTGAA